>OBEQ012868571.1_pt1 | contig 31620 bp, 27 predicted proteins | sample 1670901 | NCBI WGS metagenome assembly OBEQ01 (sample SAMEA104232315, study PRJEB22302) | groundwater metagenome | biome: forest; feature: aquifer; material: groundwater | place: USA | collected 2011-08-07 | depth 5.4 m | reverse complement strand
GAATCTTTTTTTTTCATGGACACCTCCTGGCATGCAATTGGTGTCTATGATAAAACAGATTGTGATTATTCGATTATTAAAAACCGTTTGTGAACGATGTCGTGGCAGTAAAATCTGTGAACGATGTCGTGGCACTTGTCAGGTAAGGATTATCTTGTCAGGGTTATCGTGAATGATGCTATCGACCCTGCAAGGGTAGTCACAATTTATAGAACAAGCAAGGTCGGCAAATACTGGAGGCAGCCATGAAAATTACTTATGACCCTGAAGTTGATGTTATGCGCATTATTTTCAGCAGTGCTCCGATTGAGGAAAGCGACGAGGAAAAGCCCGGCGTAATTCTTGATTTCGATAAAGATGGAAATGTCGTGGGTATGGAAATACTGGATGCGTCACATCGAATGGAAAACCCGAGAATAGTCGAATATGCTGTAGCGGGCTGAAAAACTGGTTCCGAATATGGAGGAAAGAATCAGGGCGGAAGTTATAAGGAGCCTCATATCAGCGATAGAGGAGCAGCTTTATCTCCCTGAGGACGCGTTCAGGGAGGATTTTGTCAGGCGTGTGGAGAAAGCCACGAAGAGTAAGGGCAAATTATTTAGGACGAAGAAAGAACTTGCTGCCCATCTCAATAGCATAGGGGGATAGCCTCCGCTGAACCTCTTGGCGCTGCGTTCGGAAAAAATGAGGCCTGCCGATTTAAATAAAACAAGCGGAGCCGGAATTCTCACTATCGCTCGACAACTCCTCTAAAGACCTCTTTTACAATCTTCAGAATTTCGGGCTGAATGCTCTTATTTCCGGCGACAATATTTCCTGTCGAAAGATAATCCTCCCCTCCTCCGAAATCGGTGATGAGCCCCCCGGCTTCCTTGATAAGAAGACTTCCTGCCGCTATGTCCCATGGGCTCAGGGCAAGCTCGAAGAATCCTTCGAACCTCCCGGCCGCGATATATGCCAGGTCTATCGCTGCCGAGCCTGCGCGGCGTATATCGCTCACCTCGCGGAAGATTTCCTTGAATGCCCGGAGGTAATGATCGATCATCTCTTTCGCCCGGAAGGGGAAGCCGGTTGCGATAAGGCTCTTATCGGGAGAAGCGACACCAGATACAATGATCTTCTTGTTGTTCAAAAAAGAGCCGCCGCCTTTTACCGCATGAAAGAGTTCGTCCCTCACGGGATCGAAGACGACGCCTAAAACGACCTCACTTTTATACTGAAGTGCAATTGATACCGAAAACATCGGATAGCTGTGTATGTAATTCGTTGTGCCGTCGAGCGGGTCTATGATCCAGCGGTAATCACCGGTGTCTTCCTGCTTCAGCGTCTCTTCTGAAAGAAATAAGTGAGATGGGAATTTCTCGCGGATCGTCTGCATTATCACTGCTTCGGACCACCTGTCCACCTTTGTGACGAAGTCGAATGCCTGCTTTGTCTGTATATCTTCCTTTGACAGATGCCCGAGGTTTTTGATAATAATGTCGCCTGCAAGTCTTGCTGCAGAGACAGCAGTTTTCAGAAATCCCATCGAGAGATCATCGTTCATAGAATGTTATAACCTTGCTTAGCCCTTCTCTGTCTGACCGCTTCATAGAGGCATATAGCCGCTGATGTTGCCACATTAAGACTCTCCGCATTCCCATATATAGGAACTTTTAAAAATACATCCGCGGATTTTCTGATCGTCTCGCTGACACCGCGTGCCTCGTTTCCGAAGACGAATGCGACCGGGCAGTCGAGTTCTGCATTAAAAACAGATTCGTCGGCATCTGCCGAAGTCACTGCCAATTTTATATTCATATCGCGAAGCCGTTTCACGAAAGTTTCTGCCTTTGCATGTGCGATGGGAACATGGAAAATACTGCCGGCCGTTGCCCTTATCACCTTAGGGATAAGAACATCGCATGTGCCCTCAAGAAGTATCACGGCGTCAACGCCGGCAGCGTCGGCGGTCCTTATGATCGTCCCGAGGTTCCCGGGTTCCTGGATTCCGTCGGCAACCGCAAAGATCGGGTTTTTCTGCGCGGGAAGTCTGTCAAGCGAGGATATCTCATACGATACTACCGCTGCAATGCCCTGGGGTGTTTCCGTGTCCGTTATCTTGTTGATCACGTGTTCGGTGGTCACAAAGATATTCGCGCCCTTTGTCCTGAGGGTCTTCAAGAGCCCGCCGCTTTCTCCCTCAGAGCCGAAGCGGTCTGTGAAAAAAACCTCCCGGATGTCGACGCCGGCTTCGATCGCTGTCTCTATGATGCGACTTCCCTCGATGACGAACAGGTTTTGCTCTGGCGAATGCCTTCGCTCCCGTATCCGGACAGCTTCCTTGATGCGGGGGTTGGCTGTGCTGGTGATCCTGAGAAATTCCATGACAGACTAACTTTATCAGAAATAGGGTTTAGTTTCTATAGTGGCGACAAGACGGCGTAAACACCGTTAGAAAACCTTGCTTCCTAACGGTGTAAAATTGACTAATTGGAGGGTATTATTTTACATTAGTAAGATACGCAAGGAGGAGAATTTGGGCACTACCATTGAAGATATAAGCACAACAAGGAAACGGCTGAAAATCGAGATCCCGACGGATATTATAGAGAAGGAATATTCCGAATCGCTGGACAAGGTGAGGCAGAGGTCCCGTATTCCCGGTTTCAGGCCCGGCAAGGCCCCGATCACTCTCATAGAAAAAAAATTCGGCAGTAACGTCAAGGCCGACATTATAGACAGACTGGTGCCCCGGTATTACTCAAGGGCAATGAAAGATGCTGACCTCGTGCCTGTGACCCTTCCGCAGTTCGAGGGCGCGCTGGATTTTAAACGCAACGAACCCCTTTCCTTCGCACTTACGGTCGAAGTGAGGCCGAAGGTCGGCGATCTGAGATATGCCGGCTTGAAAGTCGATGATATCCCCCTCGATGTCGAGGAAAAAGAGATAGAAGATACGATCAAAGGACTTCAGGAAGGCAGGGCGATGTTTGAGGCGGTGGAAAGAGAGATCAGGGAAGACGACCTCATCATAATAGATTACGTCAAACTTGATACGACCGGTGAGAAAGAACTCTCTTCTGCAAAAGACCAGGTAATGAACCTCGGGAACAACCTGACGCCAAAAGGGATCCTCGACGAATTGCTCGGAAAAAAGAAGGGAGACGTTGCCGAGATCGTTCTCCCTGCCGTTGAAGGCGGTGAAGTGAATGAAGGCGCGCAGGGGAACCGCCTGAGGATAACAGTGAAAGAGGTGAAGGAGAAGAAAGTCCCGCTGATAGACGATGAGCTCGCAAAGGATTTTGGCCACGACTCGCTCGATTCCCTGAGACAGAAGGTCAGAGACGGAATCCTCAAGGCCAAGAAAGACAAGGCTGCGGGTGAGCAAAAGGCAAAACTTCTCGATACGCTGGTTAAGGCGTATGATTTCGATATCCCGGAGACGATGCTCGAACATGAACTCCAGACCCTTGTGGTAAATGAGAAGCACAGAAAACAGCCCCAGGGGAGTGCGCAGAGGACGGCCGAGGAGACTTCTCCGGGGGATGACGATAAGCTTGCCGAGGAGCTCAGACCCAAGGCGGTCCATAACGTTAAAGCTACCATACTTCTCGATATGATCGGTGAAAAAGAGGAGGTGTCCGTCACCGAGGAGGAACTGAAGACCAGAATATCCCTGCTCGCCCGGCATCTCCAGACAACACCGGAGGCTGTGATCAACCTTTTTATGACAAAGGACGAGTCCCTCGAAGGCCTGAAGCATTCGATAAGGGACGAGAAGGTGCTGGATCTCATCTTGTCTAAAGCTGAAATTACAAAAGGAGCATAATAGATCATGAGCGTAATACCGATAGTCATTGAACAGACCGGCAGATCCGAAAGGGCCTATGACATATATTCCAGGCTGCTAAAGGACCGGATCATTTTCCTGGGCACCGCCATCGACGATAATGTCGCGAATACGGTCATTGCACAGATACTCTTCCTCCAGACCGAAGACCCTGACAAGGACATACATATCTATGTGAACTCTCCGGGTGGAGTGGTGTCTTCCGGCCTTGCGATTTACGACACCATGCAGTATGTAAAACCCGATATCGCCACCTATTGCGTGGGCCAGGCAGCAAGCATGGGTGCGCTCATTCTTTCTGCGGGAACCCATGGGAAGAGATATGCGCTCCCCAATTCAAGGATCATGCTGCACCAGCCGATGGGCGGGTTCCAGGGGCAGGCAACCGACATCGAGATACACGCGAAAGAGATATTGAGGATGAAAGACACCCTCAACAATATTCTTTCGACGCATACGGGGCAGCCATTTGAAAAGATACGGAACGATACCGACAGGGACTTTTTCATGTCGGGGGCAGAGGCGAAGGAGTACGGGATTGTCGATGAAGTCATCTTTACTATGAAGAAGAAAAAGGGGTAAGCTGGGCATGGCAACGCTTCCAGTGGAGGATTAGAATGGCGAAAAAAGACGAAGAAGCGCTTAAATGTTCATTCTGCGGCAAGGGGCAGGAAGAGGTAAAAAAACTCATCGCGGGTCCGACCGTATATATCTGTAATGAGTGCATTGAGCTCTGTAACGAGATAATCGCAGATGAACTGTATGTGGAGGCGGGGGGAGAGGCGCTCCCGAAGTTACCCACCCCCAAGGAGATCCACAATGTCCTGAACGATTTCGTGATAGGACAGGAAAGGGCCAAGAAAATTCTTTCCGTTGCAGTACATAACCATTACAAAAGGATTTATAACCCGGCCGAATCCGACGTGGAACTGCAAAAAAGCAATATACTCCTGATCGGGCCGACCGGGACCGGAAAGACCCTGCTTGCGCAGACCCTGGCGAAGATACTGGACGTGCCTTTTACAATAGCGGACGCAACGACCCTTACCGAGGCCGGATATGTTGGAGAGGACGTGGAGAATATCATTCTCAAACTTCTCCAGGCGGCCGACTATGATGTCGAGAGGGCCCAGAGGGGGATCGTATATATAGACGAGATAGACAAGATCAGCAGAAAATCCGATAACCCCTCCATAACGCGCGACGTCTCCGGAGAAGGCGTGCAACAGGCGCTTCTGAAGATAATAGAGGGTACGGTTGCCAATATCCCGCCTCAGGGAGGGCGCAAACACCCTCAGCAGGATTTCATCCAGGTGGACACTACAAACATACTGTTTGTCTGCGGGGGGGCTTTCATAGGATTAGACGGGATAATAGAACAGAGGACGGGCAAGAAGACCGTCGGATTCGGGACGAACGTCGTGAGCAAGAGCGAGAAAAAAATAGGAGAAATCCTGAGCTCGGCCGAGCCAGGAGATCTTATCAAATACGGCCTCATCCCTGAATTTGTGGGCAGACTCCCGGTTGTCACGACGCTCGAAGAGCTCGATGAAGCCGCTCTCGTAAGAATACTTTCCGAGCCAAAAAATGCGCTGGTCAAGCAGTACCAGAAGCTGCTGTCTTTCGATAACGTCAGGCTGAAATTCACAGACGGCGCCTTGACTGCCGTAGCTAAAAAAGCGGTGCTCCGCAAATCGGGGGCGAGGGGGTTGAGGGCGATTCTTGAAGAGATAATGCTCGATGTGATGTATGAAATCCCCTCTCAGAAGGGTATAAAGGAATGCCTGGTAATCGAGGAGACCGTAATAAAAAGGGACAAACCGATACTCATTTACGAAAAACAGGCAGAATCGGCGTAAGGAATAGAGAAGATATTCGCGTAGGAAGGGAGCGGCTTAAAGGCCCGCTCCCTTTTTATTTTTTTGTCCTCAGGGATTTTTCAGCGGCTCCACGAACCGCGTTTCTTAGTTCAGCGTCGCTGATATTGTCAACAAGGCACTCGATAAAGCTCGCATCTTCAGATGACAGTTCGGACGGTTTTTGGCGGGTCTCCTTGCAGGTCCCCGCAGGGGAGACCTTACCGATCCTGAACCGGATTTCCCTGATGCCGTGTCCCCTGAGTTTCGTCAATATCTCTTTCTTTAAAAAATTGAGCTGCTGGATCCATATCGGGGAATCGACGTTCAGAAGGAGCTCTCCTTCAGTCAACCGTGAAGGAGACATATGGAGCGAGAGGGGCTTCTCAAAGAGAGTATGCCAGTCGTTCTTGATACGCGAAAGGCGGACGCCGGACTCGATGCCGAGCCTTTTCACTAACGGTCCGAGCAGGGAGCCCGCCTTTTCCATTATACGATCTTTTTCACGACACCGGAGCGAAGGCATCTGGTACAGACATAAGCCCTTTTTACTCCCTTTGCCGTAGCGATTCGAGTACTTTGAAGATTGGGCATTATACGTCTCTTCGTCTTGTTGTTGGCATGACTGACATTATTTCCGATAGACTTTTTCTTTCCGCACGCAACACAGCTTGCCACTTGTAGATCCTCCTTTCAGAATTGCAATAATTGAGTCTTTTATGATACCATTTTAAGATTAATGATACAAGGACAGACGTTGTTTGTGTATTGTTAAAAAAACGTTTTCAAGTAAGGCCCTGAATAATGTCGAAAGTAAGAATATACGAGTTAGCAAAAAAGTTAAATAAGCACAATAAAGCGATACTTGACGAGCTTTTGAAGCTTGGCATAGAGGGCAAGACCCACTCATCCAGCATAGAGGATGAGATCGCGGAAAAAATAACGAAGGCCCTCACGGCTTCCGTTCCCTCCAAGACGGAGAAGCCGGATCAGAAAGTTGAAGTGAAACCGCCTCAGCAGCAGAAGGAGGCGGTCAAGGCGCCCGAAAGAAAGGCAGTTCCCGAGACCGCCAGGCCCCATCCTGTAGTTGAAAAAAAAGGACCGGTTGAACAGCAGGAGCCCGTGCAGAAAGCGCAGAAAAAGGCCGTTGCCGAAACCGGGGTGAAGGAGCCTTCTGTTCCTGAAGAAACAGCAGCCCCGCCTCTGCCGACTGCTGAGACAGAGGAAGAAATAAAATTACCCGATAAGTTCAAGAAAGAAATGGAGGCCGAGAAGATAGAGAAGTTCAAGGCCAAGCCGGGTCTTCAGCGCGCTTTTCAGGCCATAAGGAAGATTGAGCCGAAGAGATGGGATGTTAAAGGCGGTAAACATAAGGGCGATAGGGGACGATTCGGTCAGAGACAGGATACGAAGGGACAGATCCTTTCCACCATGCCCAGAAAGAAGAACTTGAAACTCAGGGAAGGCACAACGGTAAAAGAGTTTTCCGAGCTTATCGGATTGAAATTTTCCGACGTCATTAAGAAGTTTATGGAACTGGGATACATGCCTACTATTAACCAGCCCGTGGATCCCGATGCCGCCCTCCTTGTAGCGGAGGGTTTCGGTGTCAAGCTCGAACTTGCGTCGGTTGAGGAAGATACCCGCGTAGAGGAAATTCGGGAGGACGTTACAAAGCTGATTCCGAGGGCCCCCGTAGTTACTATTATGGGACATGTCGACCATGGCAAGACGTCGCTTCTCGACGCCATCAGGGAAACGAAGGTCACCGAGACCGAGGCCGGGGGAATAACCCAGCATATAGGAGCCTACAAGGTCAATCTTAAGGGGAAGGACATCGTCTTCCTCGACACGCCCGGGCATGAGGCGTTCACGTCCATGAGAGCCAGAGGCGCAAAGGTTACGGATATTGTCGTCCTTGTTGTCGCAGCCGACGACGGGGTGATGCCGCAGACCGTTGAAGCGATAAACCACGCAAAAGCTGCCAACGTACCTATTGTGGTTGCGGTGAACAAGATAGACAAGCCCGAGGCGAATCCCGCAAAGGTGAGGAGCGAGCTTTCCGAACACGGCATTATCTCGGAGGAGTGGGGGGGGCATAATATCTTTGTCGAGGTTTCGGCAAAGAAACGGATAGGGATCGAACGTTTGCTCGAAATGATACTCCTGCAGGCCGAGATAATGGAACTCAAGGCAAATCCCGACAGGGAGGCAAAAGGCACGGTCATCGAGGCCAAGCTCGATAAGGGCAGAGGTCCTGTCGCCACCTTGCTTGTCCAGACAGGGACGCTTAGAGGGGGAGAGGCGCTGCTGTCCGGCGTGCATGTAGGAAAGGTGAGGGCTTTGATCGACGACTCCGGCAAGAGGATACAGGCTGCCGGTCCTTCGACCCCTGTCGAAGTGATAGGGTTTTCGGAAGTGCCTTCCGCCGGGGATATATTTACAGTTGTGGAAGATGAAAAAAGGGCCCGTCAGATTGCAATGGCAAGGTTCCAGAAGCAGAGGTCGATCGAGATTGCGAAGGCGAAAAAATTGACCCTTGACGAGCTTTACACAAAGATTAAGGAAGGACAGATAAAGGAACTTAACATCATCATCAAAGGAGATGTCCAGGGGTCTGTGGAGGCGCTGAAGGACGCCCTTGAAAATATTACCCATCCCGAAGTAAAGGTGAAGGTCATTCACACCTCGGTAGGGGGAATCAACGAGTCGGACGTCATGCTTGCGACCGCTTCGAATGCGATCATAATAGGTTTCAATGTGCGGCCCGAAACCAAGGCATCCCAAACCGCCGAGAAGGAAGGGGTCGACATCAGACTGTACAATGTGATTTACGAAGCGATTGAGGATGTCAAAAAAGCTTTAGAGGGCATGCTTGAGCCCACACTCAAGGAGAAGGTCCTCGGCCGGGCGGAAGTCAGGCAGCTTTTTCCAGTATCGAGACTGGGTACGATCGCCGGCTGTTATGTCGTCGATGGGTACATATCGCGTACGTGCGACGGCATCCGGGTCTTGAGGGACAACATAGTCGTATATGAGGGGAAGCTCAATACGCTTAAGAGATTCAAGGATGATGTGAAGGAAGTCCAGACCGGCTATGAATGCGGGATCCTCATAGAGAACTTCAACGACCTGAAGGTCGGGGACATCCTCGAAAACTATATCATAGAAAAAATAGCCGCGAAATTATAACAATAATTTTTCCCGAGTCCATGCCCCCTTCTCAAGGGGGATTTTATTCCCCGGCTCCGGAGGAGAAAATGGATTTTATTAATTGTGTTCCCGGAGGGACAATATAAATGGTGATATATGCTTCCCTATAAGCGTTCGGACAGGGTCGGCGACCTCATCAGAGAAGAAGTTGCCGATATCATAATGTATAAGCTGAAGGACCCCAGAATCGGTTTTGTCACCGTCACGGGCGTTGATCTCAGCCCTGATCTCAAGTTGGCAAAGGTCTACGTAAGCATCCTGAAAGAAGACGAAAGAGAGCAGACACTCGACATCCTTAATTCCTCGAAGCACTTTATCCGGTCCTCCCTGACTAAGAGGCTCAAGATGAAGATCATCCCTACTATAGAATTCAGGCTGGATACCTCGATAGAATATGGATTCAAGATAGACAAGTTGCTTAAGGAGATAAAGGACAGCGATGAGGATACCTAGAAATCTTCTTGCGGCGTTAAGGAAAGAAGGTCCTTTTTTGATCGCCGCCCACGTCGATCCGGACGGTGATGCGATAGGCTCGGCCCTTGCTCTTTCAGCCGCACTTGAATCTATGGGGAAAAAGACATTTGTTTTCAGCAGAGACCCTGTCCCCAAATATTACAAGTTCCTTGCCGGGCATGATAGGTTCTTGTCCCGCTTAAAGGAAGTTATGAAAGAGGATCCGGTACTCGTACTTGTCGACTGTAATATCCCGGCCAGGGCCGACATCGAGGGGTATCGGTTCAGAAAGTCAATTGTAATCGATCATCACGAGACCGAAAAGGACTTTGGAGACATAAAATGGGTCGATCATAGAGCTGCAGCTACCGGTTTTATGATCTATTATCTGCTTAAGGCCCTTCGCATCGCGCCCACTAGGGATATTGCCGTAAATCTTTATACTGCCATCTGCGTTGACACGGGGACCTTCAGATACAGCAATACCTCAGCCGACGTCCTTCGGGTAAGCGCCGAGCTCGTCGAGGCTGGGGCCGACCCTGACCTTATTGCCGTGAACCTTTATGAGTCGTGGGATTATAAAAGGTTCAGGCTTTTGATGATGACCCTCAACACGCTGGAGGTGAGGAACAGGATCGCGGTGATCCATGTTACCCAAAACATGTTTAAGGAAACGGGCACTCGCTCTGAAGATACCGAACATTTCTCAAATTTTCCGCGGATGATCGGAGCGGTCAAGATGGCGGTTCTCTTGAGAGAGCTGAACAACGGCGAGTGGAAAGTCAGCCTTAGGTCCAGGGGCGGGGTAAACGTGGCCCGGATCGCCGAGAAATTCGGGGGAGGCGGGCATAATAACGCGGCGGGCTTTACAATTAAGGCCGATCTGAAAACTGTGAAAGAGATCCTCTTCGGAACGGCCCGGAGATCTTCGAAGTAGAGGGCGGACCTTCTTGCCTTCCCCTGCGCAATACAGTTGCGATGGACCTGATAATCAATCTCAATAAGGCTTTCGGCATTACTTCCCATCAGGCAGTGACAGGGGTCAAGCGTCTGCTGGGTGTCAAGAAGGCGGGCCACACAGGCACCCTTGATCCTGCGGCGACAGGGGTACTTCTCATTTGTCTCAACGAAGCGACGAAAGTGAGCAGATTCCTCCTCGATATGGACAAGCGATACCGCGCGAGGGTCAAACTCGGGGAGAGGACCGATACTTATGACGCTCAGGGGACGGTCATCGAACAGAGGGACGCCTCTGCTCTAACTGAAAAAGATGTTGTCAGGGCCGTCAAGATGTTTGAAGGCAGCATAGCCCAAAAACCCCCCATGTATTCAGCGGTAAAAGTGCAGGGCAAAAAACTTTATGAGCTTGCCAGAAAAGGCGTGGAGATTGAGCGTCAGGAGAGGCAAGTCCATATTTATGAGATCCATGTATGCGGATTTGATTTGCCCTATTTCGATCTCGAGGTATCCTGTTCCAAGGGGACCTATATCCGGACCCTTTGCGATGATATCGGGTCGGTTCTTGGCACGGGCGCCATTCTTTACTCTCTCGAAAGATCAGCGATAGGACATTTTGAAATAAAAAATTCTGCAACACAGGAAGAATTGGGAAGAAACGATTTTTTCGAGTACAAAAAAAAATCATTTTGTTCGATTGATGAGGCCCTTTCAGAATTAAGGGAAATAGTGTTGGATGATGTTGAGTATCGAGGCGCAAGAAGAGGCGTCCCGATAAAAACCAATGGGATCAAAGACTTAACGGCCGGAAGCTTTGTGAAATTGAAAGGACCTCTCGGGGATTTATTTGGGATCGGGCTGGTAGATGCTGGACTTATACGAATCGAAAGAATCCTAAACTTCTAACCTGACAGCCTTAATTGTTAAACTAATTTCTAAGGGTTAAGATTAAACTATTTGAAATCACTACAATATTTATAAAAAAAACCTTGACAATATATTTTTTTTCTGGTATTCATATCCTATGCTTTTTAAAGATAAGGGTTCGATAGGATTAGATCTTGGTTCGAGTTATATCAAAACGGTAAAACTCAAAGAATCCAAGGGAAGCTACGAACTCGAGCTCTTTGACCTCTATCCTCTTCCTCCTGAACTGATCGTCGACGGCTCCATTATCGATTCTATCAGACTCGTAGATGCCATTAAGGACATGGCCAGGAAGGCCGGAATAAAAACAAAGGACACGGCCATATCCATTTCCGGGCATTCCTCGGTTATCATCAAGAGGATCTCTCTGCCTGAGATGTCCGAAGAAGACCTTTCCGAATCGATAAAGTTCGAGGCCGAACAATATGTCCCATTCGATATAGAGGACGTCAACCTCGATTTCCAGATACTTGGGCCGAAAGAGGAGCCGGGACAGATGGATGTAATCCTCGTTGCCGTCAAGAAAGACATCATCAATGAATACATATCAGTGATAAAGGAAGCCGGTCTTAATCCGATCATAGTGGATATTGACGCCTTTGCACTCGAAAATATGTATGGCATCAACTACGAGATAGAGCCCGGAAAAAATGTTGCGTTGCTCAATATCGGGGCGAGTACTATCAACATGAGCATACTGAAAGGCGGTATCTCCGTATTTACGAGAGACAGCTCTCTTGGAAGCAACCTGCATAGCGAGGCCCTGCAGAGGGAATATAACATCAGCTATGAAAATGCCGAAAAACTTAAGAGGGGCGAGCCGGTCGAGAATGTGTCGTCTGAAGATGCCGCCGCTGTGATAGAATCGGCCTCCGAAGAGATACTCAGCGAGATCATAAGGTCCTTCGACTACTATCGAAGCACCACGATGCACGAAGACATCTCCGAGGTGATATTCAGCGGGGGATGTGCCCTCCTCAGTAATATGTCGTCAATGATTACGGAGAAGACCGGCATTGAGACGAGGGTCGCTGAACCTTTCAGGAACATCAAGATATCGAAAAAATTCGATGGGACCAACATTCATGAAATTGCTCCTATCATGGCTATTGCGGTCGGACTGTCCTTAAGAAGGCCGGGTGACCGATGATAAAAGTCAACCTTCTGCCCATTAAAAAGAAAAAGAAGGCCAAGCCTTTGCCTGCTTTTCTCCTTGTTGCCATCGGCGTTGCTCTTGCTGCGGTCGCGGTCGTCATTTATCTCAACTTCTCTTTTAAGGGCCGCGTGAACGCAAGAAAGGCCCAGGTGGCTGATAATGAGAGAAGGCTTGAGGAGCTCGCAAGAAAGATAAAGGCAGTTGACGACTACGAAGCGCTAAACGCCGATTTCAAGAAACGCAAGGGGATTATCGAGGAACTCGGCAGGAACAAATCGCTGCCGGTCAAGATACTCGATGAGATTAGCAGGCTTTTGTCCGATGGCGTATGGCTGACGCAAATGAGCATTACCGGCAACGACATAGCGTTGTCCTGTACAGGGTTCAACAATACCGACGTGGTAAATTTTGTGAATAGCCTGAAGGGGTCTTCCCTTTTGACAGACGTATATCTGGAGGAGTCCATCCAGGCCAGCGCATCGGGTTATTCGGTTTATAACTTTAGAATCAGCTGTAAGGTGAAATCCTGATATGGCAGTGAAATTAGATGTTAAGAATTTGCCGATTTATTTAAAGGCGATTATAGCTGTTCTTCCCGCCGTGATCATTCTTATAGCGGGGATCGTCTTTTTTGTGTCGCCGCAGCAGAAAGAGATCAAGGCCCTCGATGCGAAGATAGACGATCAGAACAATAAAATAGCCACAGGCCAAGCCAAGGCGGCCAGGCTTGATACCTTGAAGCAGGAAAATGAAAAATTGCTGCAGAGGTTGAATGAATTGAAAGAACAACTGCCTGAAGAAAAGGAGATTTCGAACCTTTTGAAACAGATCTCCGACCTTTCTATCGCAGCGGGACTCGAGATAAAATCCTGGAGGCCGGGACCCAGGAAGATACACTCAAGTGGAATTGTATCTGAAATACCGGTTGCCGTCTCCGCCAGTGGAACCTATCACGATTTCGCCGGATTTCTGAGCAGCCTGACGAAACTGAACAGGATCGTCAATATTACGGATATAAAGCTCGGTTCTCCCGCGCTTACAAAAGGCAGGACCATCCTTCAGATAAGTTTTACTGCCACCACTTTCTCGTCTGTAAGCGAGAAAGACAAGGAGGCGAAGAAATAAATGGCAAGAATGGTTATGGATTTCAAGAGGTCGCTTGCGGGTTTACTTGGGGCGGCATTCATTGTCCTGGCAGGATGTGAGGGCAATCCTTCCCATCAGAAGCCGGCTGTAGAAAAGCCTAAACCTGCAGCCTCCGCTCCCTCGCCGGCAGTGAAAGAAGAACCGAAGGCCGAAAAAGAGGTGTATGTCTATGAGCAGAAGGGGAGGAGAGACCCTTTCATGTCATTGGTCCAAGTCAGCCATGAAAAGCCGAAAAGGGTGGCAGGGAAAAGGCCTGTAGAGAACTTCGATGTCGATGAGATAAAACTGGTTGCCATTTTGTGGGACACCAAACAGTATTATGCCCTCATAATGCTCCCCGACGATAAATCCTACACGATAAGAAAAGGGATGACACTCGGGCTTTACGGCGGAAAGGTCGAGGATATTACAAAGGACAAGGTGCTGATTCGGGAGCAGGTGAAAGACTACCGGGGGCAGCTGAAAACTAAAGATACCATATTGAAACTCCGCAAGGAGGGGGAATGATGAAAAAAATTCTGATATCAAAATTTCTATGGTCATTTATTTTATTGACATTAGTCCTTGGCTGCGCGACGAAGGCCAGGACCAAGGAGACTTCCGAGGCCGATGAGTTCCCGGTCCTTGCCGAGATCAAGCAACAGGAAAACGGCATCTCCTTCGTAGGCAGCAAGAACTTTATTTATACGCTATACACAGGAAACGACCCTTACAAGGTAACCATAGACATCCCGGATATGCGTCTGGGGAATTTTAAGGAAAAGATCGTTTGGGACAAGGCAGGCATTTCGGAGATCCTTCCCCAGCAACTCGACACTAAAAAGCCGTCTGTAAGGCTCGATATTACATTGCAGAGCCCTGCTGCGGTCGTCCCTCTCTACAAGGACAATACGCTTACTCTTTTGACCAAACCTGAGGAGCCGGTCACACTGACTCAGGAAAAAACTGAAGAAAAGGTGGAGTCGAAAGAAGCGACCGACGTTGCAGCTGCCGTGAGTCCGCCGGAACCTGCAGCGGAATCAAAGCCCTCTGAAGCGGCCGCGCCTGAAGCAAAAGAAGCTGAGACCCCCGAAAAAAAATCTGCTGATGGCGGCGCTGCGCTGTCCAGGGCGAAGTCTATTGACCGCATCGAGCTCAGGAAATCGACAGAGGCGCTGAAGATATTGATAATCGGTGATGGGACCATGACGCCCAATGTCTTTCCCGTCGATGAAAGAATCGTCATAGATGTCCCCAATGTGTCAATGCATGCCTCACTTCCTTCGAGTGTCGTGTCGCCCTTAAAAGGTATCAGAATCGGCAGGCACAGGGACAAGGTCAGACTTGTGCTGGACCTCAGGGAAAAGACGGCTTTCGATGTTGCAGCAGTGGGAAATACCATAGAAGTTTTGCTGAAGAGCAAGGAGCTTCCGGCTGTCCAGCCTGAACACAAGGCGGTCCGGAAGGAGATTGCCCGGAAAGAACTTTCATCCAAGGAGACAGTCCAAATGGAGGCGACGCCTCCTGTTGTACCGGAGGCCAAGGCAGAGGGGAGATATAAAGGGAAAAAGATATCTCTCGATTTCCAGGATGCCGAGGTAGGCCCTATTTTCAGACTTCTTGCCGACGTCAATGACTACAATTTGGTGCTGGATCCTGCGGTGAAGGGTAAGATCACGATCAAGCTTATGAATGTCCCCTGGGACCAGGCCCTCGATATTATTCTCAATCAGACGCATCTCAGCTACCGCGTAGACGGAAACATATTGTGGATAGCCCCTGTCACTGTTTTTGACCAGATTGCCAGCGAAAAGGCGAAGTCGAAGGAGACGGAAGAGAAGGCCGAGGAACTGGTTCAGGAGGTTTTGAGGGTGAACTATGCCTTGGCGCAGGAAGTCCAGACTGCCATCAACAACGGAAAACTGCTCAGCACGCGCGGCACTATCACCCCCGACGCCAGGATGAACACCCTTATCATCAAGGATACTCAGAAGAGCATAGAAAAGATAAAAGAGCTTGTGAAGATAATGGACCTTGCGAAGCCCCAGGTTATGATAGAAGCGAAGCTCGTTGAGGTGGGTACGACATACAGCGAATCGCTCGGTATACGGTGGGGAGGCAGTTTCTCCTCGCAGACTTTCCCCAATAACGTCGGGGGCAATTTCTCGGTCAATACGCCCACGGTGGGCGCCGGGCCTTCAACGTCAAATGCCGGAGGCGCCATGAATTTGACCCTGGGGCATGCTAACAGCATGAGCGTCAACTTGTCTCTTTCCGCGCTTGAATCTATCGGCAAGTCCAAGACACTATCGAACCCGAAGATATTGACGATGGACAACGAGGCAGCCACCATCCAGCAGGGTACTACGTTTTTTATCCCTACTATAAGCCAGGCCGGTACCCAGACCCAGTCGCAGACTGCAACTCTGAGTCTGACCGTGACCCCCAAGATCGCGCCTGACGGTTATATCCAGCTGAAGGTCAATGCTACCGACAACAGCCTTCAGCCGGGGACCGCTGGGGCCACGGCGGTTGTCAACACGAAGAGCCTCACGACCCAGGCGCTTGTCAAGAATGGAGAGACCCTGGTGATAGGAGGCATTTACAGGATGGATGATAGCGAAACCAGTGATGCCGTCCCTGTCCTCGGCAGGATACCCGGACTTGGCTGGCTCTTCAAGACCAAGAACCGCATAGGGCCGAACATCAAAGAACTGCTCATATTCATAACACCGGTCATTGTCAGCAAGCCGATGTAAGGAGCAGACCGGATTGAGACACCATATTTTTGATATTCACTTCGAGGAGGTTCAATGAAGAACTATATAATGCTGTTTTTGTGTGTAATCGTGTTATCGGGCTGCGGGGCCAGGGGCGGAAGCGCACCTCCGGGGTCTACTATCACTATAGCTGCTCCCCTGCCGGTAACAAATGCAAACCCGGATTTCAGGACAGACAGCCAGACCTTACCGATTACGATCAAATCAGGGACTGCCGGGGTCGTAAATGCCAGCATCCAGATCAATTTCGTTTTCACAACCCCTCCCGACCAGAAACTTATTTCCGACCTTTCGAGTATCGTGACCCTTTGTGACGGTACCCATATCCTCAACACGTCCGTCGAAAAGAAGACGGACGACCGGGGGGTGTATTACCTCTGTATTTTGTATCAGGACGGCGGAGGTCTGAACTATGTGGGCAATATAAATGTATTCAGCGGGGACCAGACCGTTTCAACAGCTCTGACAGTCAAATGATTCTGAAGACCGGCATCAAGTGAGAAATGAACGCTCATAAATTTTTCAGGAGGTATTAAAATGAAGGCAATGAGGTTAATAGCATGCCTCTTTATCATAGGATTGATTTTCGGCTGTTCAGGCAGCGGCGGAGGACCAGGGGGTGAAGGCGTAAGACAGGGCCAGAATGTCGTCCTCCCCAGCGACCAGCTGATAAGCCATGTCGCCGGGCAACCGACAACGCCGTTGCCGAGCGACCAGTCCCAGCCGGCCGTTGCATATGACACGAGCCTCAATACCCCCAACCAAGGGAGATATCTTATTGCCTGGACGGATTCCCAGAAGGTGACGGCTAATTGCGGCGGCGTTCCTTGCGGCACGGACATCCTGGGATCTATATGCACGGGTTCGATAACCGGGGGCGCAACCTCGTTGTCGTGCGGCGGCCCCTTCCCGATCTCAACCGCCGCAGGCAACCAGGCCCAGCCAAAGGTAGCCTTCTTTAAAGACACGGTAACCCCGGCCAACAGCAAATACCTTGTCGTCTGGACAGACTCAAGGAATGGCTATAGCCAGATATACGGCCAGTTCCTTACTACCACCGGGACGCTGATAGGTAGCGAATTCACTATATCGCAACATGGTCCCCAGATTGCCCCTGATGTTACGCCGCCTGCGTGTGTAAGTGGAATGGCTACAGGTGGCACAGCCACCACACTGACTGATGCCACTCAGGCGTGGCTTGTGAACCAGTGGGCAGGTGGTACAGTTACGATAACCGGAGGTACAGGCGCCACCATCCCCAGACGGACATATCCGATAACAACGAATACCGGTAATACGCTTACAGTTTCAGCATGGGTTACAATACCCAACGACACCAGCACCTACACTCTATGCGGCCCCAACATTACTTATACATCTACAAATCAGTCTGACCCGGATCTCATCTATGACACGGTAAAAAACAGGTTTGTTGTAACGTGGCTTGACATCAATAGTTATGATAACAACCAAATATTTACCTGGTGCGGGATTAATTGCACTAATTGTCAGCCATATACTTACATAGCGATACCAAACTCTGATAATAATATGATCCAGTCGGTCGAGGTGGACCCTGCTACCGGAATCGATGCAAGCAGTCGGAAGCAGGCATCAGAGTTTGTTTTTAGAGGCACAGGCGGATTTGTAGAAAGCGGAGGTACTCTAACAGCCTCTTTCGGGGTCCAGAAGAATGAATCAAAGCCTAAGATCACATTCAGTGCGGTGACCGGAGATTATTTTGACTCATGGAGCGGAATGGACCACTCCGTAATTTTCAGAGCTACCTACACTGTTGACACGGGGTGTGTTCCAGCTACCCCTTGCACGTGTACTTATAAAAACGCTACATACACAGACACCGATAATGATGTTACCCCGAGGGTCAAGATAAGAAAAGACACAGGGCTCGGTCTTGTCCAGGACTTCAGCTTCGGCACTATTGCCACCTCTCCGGCACTTGCGACAGACCCCAATACAAATAGGGTGCTTGTCTCATGGGAAGAAAACAACACAGGCACTGGCACGGGCATTGACATACTGGGTCAGCTCGTCGACCTCTCGAACTTTGTAAATTTCGGCAGTCAGATAAATATCTCGAAAGCCACGGGTGACCAGACCGCTCCCGCTGCCTCGTTCGATAATGCTAATCAGCGTTTCTTTGTGGTATTTGAAGATGCAAGGAACCAGAGCGCCAACATATCGAATATAGACATATACGGACAGTTCATCGACCCCCAGGGTAACTTAAGCGGCGGCAATGCGCCTGTTACTACAGCATCAGGAAACCAGATTGCGCCTGCCCTGGCGTTTGGAGATGTTAATTTCACAGATTTCTTAGTAGTGTGGAAGGACGGCCGCAATCCGGGAGACGCGGATATAAGGGGCCAGTTGCTTCAGTTCTCGACAGCGCCGCAATTATTGATAGAGGATGGAAACGGGAATCCCATATTGAACAGTTCAATCGATTTCGGCAATGTGGCCGTAGGCGCAACACAAGACGTGCCGTTTAAGATATGCAATTTCGGCAACACCCAGCTTACAATATTACCGCTAAACGGTGTACAGACCCCGACTATCCCGGACCTTCCCTATTCGTTTACGGTGCCGAGCCCTGTAACCATAAGCCCGGGAACCTGCTACCCCATGAATATCAGATTTGCGCCGACAGCGGCCGGTTCCTACGCGGGAAATCCTACGAACAATTTTAAGACAACCATAAACTCAGATGGCGGTCTGGTAACACTTTTCTTTAGCGGCAACGGCGTCGGAAACCAGCCTCTGGCTGTGACAACGGCAAGTCTGCCTGACGCAAGTATCGGGATTTCCTATACCGCAACCCTTACTGCCTTTGGCGGCGTATTCCCCTACTCCTGGAGCATTGTCCCAGGCTTTGGTGCCTTACCGGCCGGGCTTACCCTGAATGCAAACACCGGAGTTATATCAGGTACCCCAACTGCCGCCGGCACCTCTACGTTTACGGTCCAGGTGACCGACAATGGAACCCCGGTAAAAAATACGGCGACCAGGGTCCTTTCCATCAACGTAAGCCTCATTAAGATTATAAATGCAGGTCTTAAGCCATGGACACAGGGGATCGAATATAGTAGTGGGACCCTTCAGACGATGACGGCGACAGGCGGAACTTCACCATATACATGGTCGATTTCCGGCGGTAGCCTCCCGCCGGGGATATTGCTTAATTCGACAACAGGCGCCCTTACGGGTGTGCCGACCTCAAGCGGGGTATTTTCATTTACCGTCAAGGTCACTGATTCAAGCAGTCCGACTAATCAGAGCACGACAAAGAATTTTAGCATTACTATAAACCCGCCGCCTGCAATCCTGACATCGAGCCTTCCTTCGGGGGTCGTCAGCTCTGTTTACACCCAGCCGATAAACTCCTCTGGCGGCACTTCTCCTTTTAACTGGACGATAACTACGGGTTCCCTGCCGCCGGGGCTTTCGATAGACTCAGGCACCGGAGTGATCAGCGGCACGCTTACCCAATCCCAACCTACACCCTATACCTTTACTGTCAAAGTAAGCGACAGCACGGGGGCAAGCACGTCGGCAAGCCTCAATATTCAGGTCAATTCCCTTATAAACATTACGACCACTGCCTTAACTGCAGGCGCTACCGTCGGGATACCGTATACGACGACATTTGCGGCCGCAGGAGGCACACTTCCTTATACCTGGGGGATCGTGGCGGGCGCGCCACCGGATGGATTGACGTTTGCTGTAAATACAGGCATGCTCTCCGGGACCCCGACGGCCGCCGGTACTTTTTCGTTTGCTGTTCAGGTGACTGACCGGAACAGCCTTACAGCAAGTAAGGTATTTTCCTTGACCGTGGCAGCGGCCCCCCCGCCTCCCGGCGCCTTAAGCATCACCACAACAGGACTGAAGCCCTGGACTGCCGGCATAGGAGGGTATACTGAACAGTTTGCTGCAGCAGGAGGACAACCGCCGTATTCCTGGAGCACTAATTATGGTACGGGCGGATTACCGGCTGGGTTGACCTTAAGCTCGTCAGGATTACTTAGTGGCACTCCGACCACTGCGATACAAGGGCAAGTTCTTGTAAAAGTTACTGATGCCAAGGGCACAACGGTGACAGGTGCTTTCAATTTAGCTATAAACCCTGCATTGGCGATAGCGACGACGGCGCTTGTGTCGGGGACTCCTGGGTTAATTTACAATCAGCAGGTAGTTTTGTCAGGCGGTACAGCACCGTATAGCTGGAGTATCAGCAACGGGACTTTACCTAATGGGCTGAGCCTCGATCCTATAGTGGGGACCATAACGGGAACTCCAACCACTGCCGGCACCTATAATTTTACCGTTAAGGTTGCAGATGGGCCGGGGGCGATGGCGAATGCTGTTCTGACTATACAGATAAGCTCAGGCCTCAGTATGGTGACGACTAGTCTGGGGGATACTTTCATCTATAACAATTCATATAGCCAGACTCTGTTTGCATCCGGGGGCAGACCTCCGTACTCCTGGAGTATCCTTTCAGGTGCCTTGCCGACAGGAGTGACCCTTGATAAAAATACAGGGATAATCTCAGGGACCCCTACGACACTGGGGACATTCACCTTTGTGGTGCAGCTCACCGATGCTGACGGCAGGACCGCTACCAATACTTTTTCGATAAAGATCTCCAACTCGACCGATCTTCTTATTACCACAACGAGTCTGCCGGACACTTTCGATAAAACCGCATATAGCCAGACGCTGACAGCCTCGGGCGGGGTACCTCCATATTCGTGGGATATCGCTGCCGGGGCTTTGCCGGACGGGTTGAGCCTGAACTCTTCAACAGGAATGATAACAGGGACCCCTACAACTTCTGGAACGTTCGGCTTTACTGTCCGGGTCAAGGACCCTCAGGGACGGCAAAGCAGCAAGACTTTTTCGATCGCTGTAGTCAGCTCGGCCAACGTCAACGTCGTAGACCCCAACGGAAACGGCACCGCGCCGAAAGAAAAGATCAAGTTCCTAAAATCTTCTGACCTGCCGCCGCTGCCCAACAGTTTTGTAATGATCAAGGCGCTGCAATTTGAGATAGACAATGTAATCCCCAACAGCACAGTGAGGACCACGATAACCTTCACCAGTTTCCCGGCCAGCCCTGTCTTTTATAAGGTCACGGGCGACAACACCTTGATAAATATTTCCAACTGCAGTTCGAGCGGTGACACAAACTGCATCGAGTCTGTGGATACTACAAATAGGAAGGTCACAGTGCGTATACTGGACAATGGGATCTTCGACAAAAATCCCACTGCGGGTATTATCGTAGACCCGATAGTGCTGGGATATATGAGCAGCGTCCCCAGTCCGGAGCCTATATCCAACTCGAGCGGCGGAGGATGTTCTGTCGGAAGAAGGCAAGACGGGACTACAAATGTTGCGGACGCTTTTGTGATGCTGGCGCCGCTGTTTGCGATAATCGCGCTAAGGAATTTCAGGCGGAAGAAAAAATAGTCTCTGCACATAGTGATGCAAATCTCAAAGAGAGGGGCTATAGCCCCTCTCTTTATTTGTTCTTGAGGAAGATTTATTTGACGTGAAGAAAAAACCCATGCTCGCGTATGCCATACTTCTCTTGCTGGTTTTTTCGGCGCATGCCTTTCAGCTGCGCTTCTTCGATTATCTTGTCCCCATTTATCTTCTGGCAGTCCCGGTGGTCTTGAAAAGCAGGACAAATATCAGTTTTTCCATGAGGCATATTCTCCTTGGCCTGCTTGTGTCCATCGTAGTTCTTTTGCCGTTCTTTGCGGTCTTTTCTCCGGAGAAAAAATTTGCGGCCCCGGGGCTGAGTGCGGCCCTGTTCCAGCTTCTCGGCGTTGCCTTTCCGGAGGAGGTTTTTTTCAGGGGGTTCCTGCAAGAAGAGTTCGGCAATAATCTCAGGGGCGTTGTAGTCGTGAGTATCCTGTTTGCGGGGGCACACCTTCCCGGATTGTTTTTCTACGGCGACCTCCATGCTATATTGACATTCTTCCCATCCATTATCATGGGTCTTCTTTATCTGCGCACCTCAAATGTTGTGCCCTCGACGATCTTTCACTTCATCTCAAATATCATGTACCTGGGGTCTTTGTGATATACTCTAACGTGCTTTGAAGACCGGAATCCGGCATGTTCACTTTGCAATTGAGGAGTTACGAATGAAGAAAATCATTCTTGTACTGTTAACATTATTTCTGGCTTCATGCGGGAATGAGAAGACCGCAGTCTTGTCTTCTGATGAAGGCAGGACCGCTGCGATAGAAAAAACGGTCCCGGTAGTGTCGATGCAGTCAATCCTTGCCGGTGCGGAAAAGGGCAACTACAGGGAAGGTGAAATTATTGTCAAGCTCAAACCCGGTGTCCGCACTGCGTCTTCACTGGGTGCGCATCGGGCATTGGGGGCGGCGGTGCTCCGGAGGCTCTCTCTGTTAAATGCAGACCATGTCAAGCTGCCTGCCGGGGTGACGGTAAGAGAGGCGATTATACGGTATATGCAGGACCCCGATGTCGAATACGCCGAACCGAATTATGTAAGGTCGGCCCGTTCTACCGTGCCGAACGATCCACTTTTTCCGATGCAGTGGGCCCTCCAGAATACTCAAGGAGCGAATATTAAAATGCCTTCTGCATGGGACATCGTCAAGGAAAACAGCGGTCTCATAATCGCAGTGCTCGACTCCGGGGTGGACTATACCCACCCTGACCTTGCCGGCAATATTTGGGCCAACCCGGGTGAACCGAGCTGCTCCTCTGCGAACGACAACGACCATAATGGGTATGTTGCCGACTGCAGGGGATGGAATTTTGTGAGCGATAATAATAACCCTATGGATGACAACGGACACGGCACGCATGTGAGCGGCACGATAGGCGCTGCAGGGAATAACAACCTCGGTATTGCAGGGGTGATGTGGGGTGTCAAGATCATGCCCCTGAAGATCCTGAATGCCAAAGGGGATGGCGCGGTCTCCGATGAAATCGCTGCTATACAATATGCGATTACGAAAGGCGCAAAGATAATCAATGCCAGTTTTGCCGGTGGAACATTTTCGCACGCCGAGCTCGATGCGATCACTGCGGCAAATGCGGCCGGTATTCTGTTCGTTGCCGCGGCCGGCAACGGTACTAATAATTCGAATGGGACTAACAACGACGTGTTGCCGGTCTATCCCGGAAATTATGATCTCCCTAACATTATTTCGGTTGCCGCAACCGACCAGAATGACCATATCGCCTCATTCAGCAACTTCGGCCCCAATACCGTGCACGTTGCCGCCCCGGGGGTATTGATCCTGAGCACCGTCCCCCCGAGCTTGAGCTTTTCGTTCTGCGGAAGCTCGCCTCTTATCGGTTATGAATATTGCGACGGCACTTCGATGTCCACACCTCATGTTACGGGACTTGCAGGCCTCATATCAAGCTACTATGCCGGCCTGACGCCATCGCAGTTGCGGGCGATGATCATGAGGTATGTCGATGTGCTTCCGACACTCCAGGGGATCATCAAGAGCGGGGGCAGGATAAACGCGTATAAGGCTGTATCGGCTCTGCTGGCCCCATCCGGACTCTCGGCAAATGCCCAATCATCCACCCAGATCGTATTAACATGGAACGACAGCGCCACAGGGGAGGATGGATACAAGATTCAGAGGAAGGCGCCTGGCGGAGACTTTGTCGAGATCGCTGAAACCGGACCGAAGGTTACGACCTTTACCGACAGCGGACTCAATCCCGCGACTGCGTATACATACAGGGTGCGCGCCTTCAACACGATACCCGTTGATTCAGGATATTCCAATGAGGCGTCGGCCATGACCGTATCAGGTCCCGGCCCGACTCCTCCGCCTTCGTCCGGAGGGGGTGGGGGAGGCTGTTCAGTGATGAGAAAGACGCATGGCCCTTCTGAAGGGGACGCCTTACTGGTCCTGATGCCTTTACTTGCGATCGCGGTATTGTATCGCGTCAGGCGAAAGAAAAAATAGTGTCTTCGGTATTGCGACGTTTGATATATATTTTAGATCTGTCAAGAGTGAAAACTTTTTCGCGTGGAGCTATAGTATGACTAATCTAAGGTTTCTTACATCCGGGGAATCTCACGGAAGGGCGCTGACCGGGATCATTGAAGGCGTACCCTCCGGTCTCTCCCTTTCTAGTGAGGATATCGATCGGGACCTCAGGAGACGGCAGGGAGGTTATGGCAGAGGCGGCAGGATGAAGATTGAGACCGACCATGCGCAAATAATCTCGGGTGTCCGACTGGGGAAGACGATCGGTTCTCCGATAAGTCTTATGATCGAAAACAAGGACTGGGCGAACTGGCAGGATATCATGAGCCCGGACGCCGGATACCGACGTTCGGCAACAAAGGACAAAAGGCTGGAACCTGTCACACGCCCCAGACCGGGTCATGCTGACCTTGCCGGGGCGATAAAATTTGATCATCGGGATGTCCGCAATATCCTCGAACGTTCGAGCGCCAGGGAGACTGCGATGCGGGTGGGCCTCGGCGCAATCGCGAAGAAGTTGTTGTCGGAATTCGGGATAATGATCGGCAGCCACGTGATACAGATCGGTAACCATAAGGCCGAAATTTACGGCATGGACCGGGAAAATCTCGCGGAGATTTTTGAGCAGGCCGAAGGATCTCCTGTCCGATGCGCCGACGGAGGAGCTTCGAAGAAGATGACGAGGCTTATTGACAAGGCGGTCAGGGAAGGCGATTCCCTCGGCGGGGTGTTCGAGGTCTTCGCAACGGGCGTGCCGGTCGGGCTCGGAAGTCATATCCAGTGGGACCTGAAGCTCGACGGGATGCTCGCGCAGGCGGTGATGAGCATACAGGCCATCAAGGGCGTCGAGATAGGACTCGGCTTTAAAATGGCGAACGAATTCGGCTCTCACGTCATGGACGAGATTTTTTACGGCAGGGCTGAGATTAAATCAAAAGGCATGAAGTTCTACAGGAAGACGAACAATGCCGGAGGTATCGAGGGCGGAATGTCTAACGGCATGCCCATCATCATCAGGGCGGCAATGAAGCCTATCCCCACCTTAAGGAGGCCTCTTATGTCTGTCGATATCAGGACAAAAAAGGCATTCGGGGCTGCCTATGAACGTTCCGATGTCTGTGCGGTGCCGGCGGCGGCAGTTGTTGCCGAGGCGATGACAGCCCTGGTCCTGGCTGACGCCTTCCTCAGAAAGTTCGGAGGCGACAGCGAGAAGGAAGTGAGAAGAAACTACAAGTCTTATAGTTCTTACGTAAACGGTTTTTGATTTTTGTTGGGAGCATCTTATCGAGTGCTAAAAAGATCGTAGTCAGCAAGTCGCATGCTGTCATTCCCGCCCCGTCGGGAATCTTTCTTGAAGAATGATCCCGGTCAGGCCGGGATGACGAACTAGAAAATATTATGTCTTTTTTTTTCGTTTTCTAAGTAAAAAAAGTAATCACGGGTGCATCTGAAATCATAATGATGAAAAATATTATTTTGACCGGGTTTATGGGCACAGGGAAGACAGCGGTGGGGCGGGAGCTTTCGAGGCTTCTGAACATACGACTTGTAGATGTCGACTCGGAGATCGAAGACAGCAGGAAGATGAAGATAACCGATATCTTCAAGAACTTCGGTGAACCTTTTTTCCGAGACATCGAGACGGAGATGATAAGGAAACTTGCACACGCTAAGAACGCGGTTATTTCGACAGGGGGAGGCGCAGTCTTGAGGGAGGAGAACATGGAGGCGCTGAGGGCAACGGGTGTTGTTTTTTGTCTCTATGCGGACCCGGAGACGATCATCGCCCGCATTGGGAGCAGTAATGACAGGCCTCTTCTGGCAGTGGAAGACCCGCTGGCGAAGATCAAGGAGCTTTTACATGCCAGGATGCCTTTTTACGAAAAGGCAGGCATCATGATAGACACGAACGGAAGGACGCCGTTGGAAGTCGCAGAAGAGATAGCGGGTATAATCAGATGCAAAAGATAAGGGTCGAGCTGGGTGAGAGGAGCTATGAGATTTCGATAGACTCCGGGATTCTGGCAGACCTCGGAAAGAGTCTGGAGAAATTCGGTTTCAGCAGGAAAACGGCGCTCGTGACCAACCCTACGGTATACGGTCTCTACGGTGACCGCGTAACCGAATCGGTGAAGGATGCAGGATTCGAAGTTTCCGTCACAGTCGTCCCCGACGGCGAAGAATATAAGAACCTGTCCTCCGTGGAAGGGATCTATGGCGATATGCTCGCTGCGAAGCTTGACAGAAAATCGGCCGTCATAGCATTGGGGGGCGGAGTCATAGGGGACATCGCCGGTTTCGCCGCGTCTACTTACATGCGGGGGATCGATTTTATTCAGGTCCCCACTACGCTTCTTTCCCAGGTCGACAGCTCAGTAGGGGGCAAGACCGGGGTCAACCACCCGATGGGTAAGAACATGATCGGGACATTCTGGCAGCCTAAACTCGTCTGGATCGATATCGATACCCTGAAGTCTCTGCCCCCGAGGGAATTTCTCTCGGGTCTTGCAGAGGTCATTAAATACGGCGTGATCCGGGATGAAGAGTTCTTCCGTTTTCTCGAAGAAAACAGGGACAAGGTCATGGGCCTCGATCGCGATACCCTAGCCTACATTATCCGGACGTCATGCGAGATCAAGGCGAGCGTGGTATCACAGGACGAAAGGGAGTCCGGACTGCGCGCGATATTGAACTACGGCCACACCATGGGGCATGCGATCGAGACCGCCACCGGCTACAAGAGGTATCTCCACGGCGAGGCTGTTGCCATCGGGATGTATGCCGAGGCAAGGCTTTCGAGATATCTCGACCTGCTCCCCGAAGGACAGCTGACGCGGATAAAGGCCTTGATAGAGGCATACGACCTCCCCGCTTCATTGCCTGAAGAGATAGATTTCCCGCTGCTCCTTTCGTCGATGAAGCTTGACAAAAAGACGGTCTCGGGAGATATTGCGTTCATATTACCCGAAAAAATCGGAGAGGTCAGGGTACATAGAGGGCTTTCTGTGAAGGAGATGGAGAAGGCATTAGAGATTAAGCACATATAGCGCTACCGAGAATAACTGCTCCATCTCTTCTGGAAACTTTCCGGCGAATCGTGGTATAACTTATACTATGGCCGAACGGCGAAAAGTCCTTGTGGTCGACGACGAGACGGACCTCCTGGATCTGATCTCATACAATTTAAGTAAGGAAGGGTATGAGGTATCAACGGCTTCGGATGGCGGGGAAGCGCTTTCCGAGATCCGGAAGAGGCGTTTCGATCTCGTGGTCCTTGATCTCATGCTTCCCGGCATACAGGGTATGGAGCTCTGCCGTATTCTCAGGAGCGATCCGAAGACGGAGACGATCCCCATCATCATGCTCACTGCAAAAGGCGAAGAAGTAGACAGGGTTTTGGGACTTGAGATGGGGGCCGACGACTACATCACGAAACCCTTCAGTCCGCGCGAGCTTATTGCACGAATCAAGGCTGTCCTGCGGAGGACCGGCGAAAAATCCAAAGGAGGCAAGGTACTCCGGATAGGCAACCTCGTGATCGATACGGAAAACTACACCGTTACCAAGAAAGATGTTCTGCTGGACCTCAGCGCAACGGAATTCAGGCTTCTCCTTTATCTTTCTGAGAGGAAGGGGAAGGTCTTTAGCCGGGAGCAACTGCTGGATGCAGTATGGAAAAACGAGGCGTTCGTCGAACCGAGGACAGTCGATGTCCACGTAAGAAGGTTAAGGGCGCAGATAGAAGATGACCCTTCGAATCCGGCCTATATAAAGACGAAGAGAGGTATCGGATATTACGTGGAAGCGGAAACGTGAGAAAAGGGATCTTCAGACGGATCTTCCTTGTTTACGCCCTTGTGCTTTTGCTGGCCATGTCTTTTGTCGAAATTTATATCACGAACACCGTCAGGGACAATTATGTCGATAACTTGAAGGGGCACCTTGCCGGCACGATAAACCTCATCGCAAAGACGGTGCCTTTCGACAAGGCCGACGTCGATGACCTCTGCAGGGCGCTGAAGAAAGATGCCGGGGCAGGGGTGACCGTCATTCGCAGTGACGGGAAGGTCATCGGAGATTCCGACCATGCTTCGGCCGATATGGAAAATCACGCAAACCGTACTGAGGTGCAGCAGGCAGCCCTTCGCGGCACGGGGGCCGCAATCAGGCATAGTGACACCCTGGATTATGATGTCCTCTACGTAGCTAAAAAGATCGTCCATGACGGGGAAGAAGAGGGGTTTATCAGGCTCGCAGTGCCCCTGAAGGACATCGACGAGGCGGTGAACCTTCTCAGGATAAAGATCATCCTTGTTATGCTCGCTGTATTGTTGGCGACATGGGTTGTTCCCATGTGGCAGACAGACCATCTCAGAAGACTCCTTAAACAGATAACGAATTTTTCAAGGTCGTTATCGAAGGGGGAGATCGACAAGAGGCTCTTTCTCGACGAGGCAGGGGAATTCAGCGAGATTGCGGACAACCTTACCTCCATGTCGGTGAAGCTGCAAGATATGATGGCGCAGAGCGAGGAGGAGAGGAACCGCCTGAACGTGATCCTCAGAAGTGTGCCTGATGCCCTCCTGATAATCGACTCACGAGGGATAATAACGCTTTCGAGTTCTTCCGCCAAGGACTTTTTCGGCGATATTCCAATGACACGCATGCGGTTCGCAGAGGTCGTAAGAAACTATGAATTCTCGGATCTTGTGGAGCAGGTGCGCAAGGAGCTTTCACCCGGCATGACTGCATTCCGGATAGAGTCTCCGGAAGAAAAATATCTCAGCGTAAGGGTCTCGCCTCTTTTCTATAAAAAAGAGGATGAGCTTTCCGGGTTTGTTGCTGTTTTCCATGACATCACTCAGATCGAAAAACTTGAGCAGGTGAGAAAGGACTTCGTGGCCAATGTATCACACGAAATAAAGACCCCTGTCACCGCGATCAAGGGGTTTGCCGATACCCTCCTTGAAGGCGCCCTCGACGACAGGGAAAACGCGGCCAGATTTATCCAGACCATAAAGTCAAACAGCGAACGCCTGAACAGCCTTGTCGACGACCTAATGACGATTTCCAAAATTGAGCTGGGCGTGATTAAGGTCGAAAAGACAATGATCGATCTTGAGGACGTTTTCGAAAATATAATGGAGATATTCAGGGCAAAAGCCGCTGCCAGGAAACTCTCATTGAGCGTTTCTCAAAAGCCGGAGCTGAAGCAAATCAGCGCAGACAAGAATCGGCTCATTCAAATATTGACCAACCTCATTGATAACGCGGTCAAGTTTACTGAAACAGGCGGTGTTACCTTCGGTATTGATAAGGAAAGCGGAAAGACTTTTATGTTTGTGGAAGATAGCGGCATAGGAGTGCCTCCCAAGCATCTCGCAAGACTCGGAGAAAGGTTTTACAGGGTCGATCCTGCGCGCTCAAGGAAGATGGGTGGAACGGGCCTCGGCCTTGCGATCGTCAAGCACCTTGTGAAGGCTCACGGCTGGAGCATGCAGATTGAGAGCGTTCCCGGCAAAGGCACAACAGTCAGGATTTTTTTGTAAAGGCGATTCTTACCTGGATGCGAGAGGCACGTAGTCTTTTCTCAGTCCCGGTAATGACGAGTAATACGAGGGCCTTATCAGTTTTCCCTGGATGATCTCCTCTATCCTGTGGGCAGACCAGCCCGCCACCCTCGACATCGCAAAGATGGGCGTAAAGAGCTCTTTCGGTATGCCCATGGACCTGTAAACGAAACCTGAATAGAAATCGACGTTTGCCGACGCCACTTTCCCTTTTTTCTTTTCAACGATCCCGGGCGCCAGCCTGGCGATTCTCCTTAGAAGGTCAAACTCTTTGTCCATTTTGTTCTTTTTTGCGATCGCGACAGCCTTCTTTTCTAGGACCACCGCCCTCGGGTCTGATATGGTGTATACGGCGTGTCCTATGCCGTATATTTTCCCGGATTTGTCGTTTGCCTTCTTGTCGAGTATCTTTCCAAGGTAGTTTGCTACTTCATCGTCGTCATCCCAGTTCTTTACGTGAGCTTTTATGTTTTCCATCATGCCCTCAACCGCTTCATTGGCGCCGCCGTGCAGATGCCCGGAAAGCGACGCTATCCCGGAGCATATGGCCATGTAGCTGTTCGCACCCGAGGAAGACACGGTCCTGACAGTAAAAGTGGAATTGTTGCCGCCGCCGTGTTCCGCGTGCAGGACGAGCATCATGTCGAACAAGTTTGCAGTCAGTCTGTCCGGTTTTTTCCCCTGGAGCATGTAAAGGAAATTCTCCGCGTGACTGAAATCCTCTCTTGGCTCTATGAGTTCGGGCAGCTTCTTCCCCCGGCCGGCCAATGCCCTGTAGTTGTATGCAACGATGGTGGGAAACTTTGCTGTCAAATCTATGCACTGCCTTGAAAGATCTTTTATGTCCGTGGAGTTGGGGTTGCCGTCAAAAAGGTGCATTGCAGATACCATGGTGTGAAGAGAACCCATCTGGTCGTCATTGGAGGGGCTGTTGAGGATCATGGCCTTGGCTTCCTCGGGCAGATGTCTTCTCTGGGCAAGCTCGGCCGTAAATACTTCAAGGTGCTTTTTGGCCGGCAGCTCTCCGGTAAGAAGGAGGTATGCTGTTTCTTCAAAGCCGAACCTACCTTCCTCCTGTTGATGTCTGACGAGGTCTTTTACGTTATAACCGCAGTAATATAATTCACCGTCGAGGTCCAATTTCTTCTCGCTGCCGTCACCCTGAATCTCTTTCTTGTATCCGATTACCTGTCCTTTGCTCGTTATGCCTACGAAGACCCCTGTGCCGTCTTCGTTCCGAAGTCCGAGCTTTATGTTCTTTTCCCTGACAAGCTCCGGTGAAATCTTGTCGTGCTCCAATGCTAATTTTTTGATTATACTCAGGACGTTTCGCATGTGTCTTACCTCAATATTCGTTATTGCACTTCCGGAGAGCCGGAGGCTTAATAGTTTAACACATTTTTGTGTCTTGTATTGAGGTACTGAAAGGTAGCATATTTATTATTACAGATATAGAACACATCTCGCTATCCGCCGGTACGGTATGGGCCAACTGCGGGAGCTACGTCAAGACTAAGTCCACAAGACATTTGTAATAGAAATGTAACCTTTCCTTCACACTGCGGTAATATTAGTCCTTTACACTAAGGCAGTGTCAATAAATAAAGGTAGCAACTAGTGCGGAATTAATATATACTGTTTGTGTGAATAATGATGAGGTTTCACTTCGGAAAAAGCTTATGGATGTGTGGTCGTTGCTTGATGAACGAAGCCGACGTATTATG
>OBEQ012140401.1_pt1 | contig 31631 bp, 27 predicted proteins | sample 1670901 | NCBI WGS metagenome assembly OBEQ01 (sample SAMEA104232315, study PRJEB22302) | groundwater metagenome | biome: forest; feature: aquifer; material: groundwater | place: USA | collected 2011-08-07 | depth 5.4 m | reverse complement strand
GGATGATTGGAACCTGCGCGCCCAGTTGGAGGATTTTGGGAGCTAAATGGGAACCGATGAAGCCGAGCCCGCCGGCGATTAAGACTTTCTTGTTACCGAAGAAGTGGGGTATGGTCGTCACGGCTTTATTTTACATCTTAGACGGAAGAGGTCAAAAACAGTTTCAATTATTTTTTTGGGCTTCAAAAATTCAGACCGGCCGTGTACGCGGGGATAGTGATGGACCGGGCGCTCGGTGATGCTAAAGCCGGCAAGCTGGGTTTTTTTGACCAGTTCGAGGCCAATGGCTCCGCTTTTACTTTCTAATCGGATTTGGTCTAAAACGTGCCGTCTGAGCAGCCTGTAATCGCAATTAACGTCCCGGATTCGAATTTGAAAGAAAAACTTTGCCAGCGTGCCGTATAATTTTCCGAGCACTTTCCGGTACCAGGGATCAAAACGTTTTATCTTATAGCCATTCATAAGATCAACTTCCCGGGACCATAAGGACAGAAATGTTTTTAATTCCGAAACGTCATATTGTCCGTCACCGTCGGTATAAAAAATCAGATTCTTGGAGGCCTGGCTGAAACCGGTCCGGAGCGCTGCCCCGTAGCCTTGATTGGATTCATGAAAAATGTTCCGGAGCCGGGGAAATTGATGGGTGAGATCATTTAAAATTTCCCGGCTACCGTCTGAGCTTCCGTCATCGATCACAAGCAATTCGTAATCAGAAGTCCATTCCCGGGCCACCCGGTCGGCGTTGCGAATTAAGGGCCCGATCGTTTCCCGGTCATTGTAACAAGGAAAAAAAATGCTCAGACTTTCTGAGTTCAAGTTTGGGTCCATGCGCGAGTTTTCGAGCGTTCTAAAATCAGATTAACCGCATAAGCAGAATAAAACATCAGGATAAAGTCCATCGGCGCACGTTGATGGGTGACCGGGAAATAAATCGAATAAATTGCCGTAAACGCGAACAGAATTGAATACAAAATAAAATCGCGCCTAAACTCGTCTCTTCTTAGATACATTCCCATGATTGCGGTCACGAAAATAAAAGTATAAGGCACGGCGTGGAGATATTGCTTCCAGCCCCGAAGCGGGCCCGCATTCAGGACCTCAAAAGTCCCGTTTGCATCATTCCAAATAAATCGCGCGTTCTCGGTCATTGGCCGTAACGGAATAATAAAGGGGTGAAAAAAATAAAATATATTCACAAATCTTAATCTGATCGTTCGCCAAGGATGCGCTTTCATGAATTCGACCGCTTTCTGTGTTAAAAATCGGTCTCTTTCATCACGAACAGCCCTATCGATAAGTTCCGGCCGTTCTTTTCTAATCAGATCAACAATATAGTAATGAAGAATATCGACGCTATATTCCGGAATAATTTTGTCGGAATATTCCAGGTTTCCGTCAAATAAATTTTCACCGTTTCGCGTTAACATTAAAGAACCGTTGATTTGATGATTTCGGATAAACATCGGAGCGGCGATCAGAAGCGCAGTCCCGGATACCAGAAGCGCTTGACGGAAATATTTTTTGATCGCTAGAGCGCAAATGGCTAAAAATAAAATAGGCAAGGTCGCGCTTCGCATCAGAATACTGAGTCCGAAACAAATTCCGGAATAGATTGAACTTTTAAGGTCCATTATCTTGTAAAAATAATAGGCGCATACAATTAAGAGCGTAGCGAGCGGCGTAACGACTGTGAATGCGCCTGCTTGGGCGATCAGGTAGGGGTAAAAAGAGTACAGCAGCGCCGCGATAATGCCTACACGCTTATTATTCGACAGCAAGCAAGCCAAATTATAAAGACAAAGACAGCCTGCTGTGGAAATAAAAATTTGAATGAGTGAAACAAAAAAGGCGTTATCGTGAACGATGTATCTGACGCCGGCCAAGAACAGAGGATAAAGCGGTTCAAAATCGGTAGTAAACAAATCGTTTTTGGTTAATTGGCCGAATTGGAGCAAGTTGCCCGACAATTCCCAATAATAAGAGTGTGTTTTTTCGAAGTCTAAGAAGAGAAGTGCATAAAGAACCCGCGGAATGATGTAAGCGGTTGATAGAATTACGTAGAGCCGTAATTTTTTAAACACAAACATCTAAACTACCGGTTTTTGAGCGCTTCAAACGTGGCCGCAGGAATATCGAGAGTCCGTGTGGGGTAGGGGATAATAATTCCTTCTTTTTTAAAGCGTTCATGCAAAGCTTTGATGAATTCGTGCTTGAGTAAATGTTGATCGCCGAATTCCTTCACGCGCAAAACGATGTTAAACAGAATGCTGGATTCGGAAAAATCCGTATAGCGGACCAACGGTTCAAAATCTTGAATTGCACCGGGCACTGTTTTCATAATTTGGCGCGCAACATCCAGCGTGACTTCTTCGACTTTCTTCAAATCGCTGTCATAATGGACGCCGATCGGAACCGGCACGTTAATTTCCCGGGTCGGCATATGAAAATTGGTAATGATGGTGGAAATTAATTTTTGATTGGGAACAATAATGATTTTATCGGGAATGAGTTGAATGCGCGTAGACCGCCAGCCAACCTCTTTAATGTAGCCTTCTTGGCCGCCCTCGAGTCTGACGAAATCGCCTTCGCGCACCGGCTGATCAAGCGTGATGTAGATTCCGGCAAAGAAATTCGACAACGTATCTTGGAGCGCTAAAGCAACCGCCAGAGAACCGATTCCGAGCGAAGCTAAAATCGGCGTGATGGAAATGCCGAGAAGATCCAAAAGAACGAGCAAGCCGAGTCCGATAACGACGCCCCGGATCAGGCCATGCAGCAATCCCTTTGAGATAAAAGCAATCTCAGTATGGTCTGAATAGCGGGTAATAAACTCTTTAAATAACCGGTCTAAAAATAAAATTATGCTTAAGACAACCGTCCCTTTTACGAGCAGCAGAGCGGCTCTTTGTACTTTGAGTTCCCAGGGAAGCAAAAGGTCTAAAACGTAGATACCGCTGGCCAAAATGAGAAGTGCGATCGGAAATCGGGATGCATCAAGAACCGAATTTCCAAAGGCAAAAGAAGAGTGTTCAGAAAATCGTTTAAGTTTTGAAAGCGTGATTTTCCGGATGATATTCAAAACGATGAGCCAAACCACAAAAACAACAGGCCCATAAACCCAAGGGGAGATGAAACCGTTGATGGAGTTCAATATTTCCGTCATGAAGTGCTATTTAAGTGGGTTTTGAGATGGGTGTCAATCAGAATGTTCTGCGGGAATTTACGACTTTCAGATGTTGCCGGGTTTGAATATTCTTCGCCACAGAAAACCGATGTAGTGTAAAATATACAGCTTATAATCGCGAAAGCATGAAAAAAAAGAAATCTGCTTCTAAAGCATCCCGAGCAAAACAAAAATCCCGAAAGCCGCCGTCCCTAAAAGTTCTAAAAGCGTTTACGCCTTCCGCAATCCGGAAAATTATTGATTTTGTCGAAGACCGCCCCTATGAAACACTCGGCCCGCATCTTTTTGAGCAGAGCAAATGCGTGGTGATCAATAGTTATTTGCCACGCGCTTATGAAGCGTGGATTGAATGCCGCGGCGCGGAACTTCCGCTTCCAATGAAAAAAATTCATATGAACGGATTTTTCCAAGCCGTGATTAAGAATACCCCAGAAATTGTTCCGTACACCATTCGCTTTAAGGATGAAACAGGACGGCTTTTTACGACAGAAGATTCGTACGCTTTTCCCACTCAGATTTCGGAATACGATATTTATTTGTTCGGCGAAGGCAATCATTTCAAAAGTTATGACAAGTTGGGCTCCCACTTGATGACGGTAAACGGCGTTTCCGGCGTTCACTTTGCCGTTTGGGCGCCGAATGCCAAAAGCGTTGCGGTGATCGGCAACTTCAATTATTGGTTTGTTGGCTCTCATCCGATGACACGCGTGAGTTCATCCGGTATTTGGGCGCTTTTTATTCCGGGGCTTAAGGAATTTGAAGTCTATAAGTATGCCATCCGTTCTTTAGTGGACGATGAAGTCAGAATCAAAGCCGACCCGTATGCGTTCCAGGCAGAAATGAGGCCGCGCACTGCTTCCGTGGTTGCCGATCTCAGCCGGTATCAGTGGAAAGACGCAAAATGGATGGAAACTCGCGCAAGTACGGATCCGCTGACGAGCCCGCTTTCCATTTATGAAGTCCATCTGGGTTCCTGGAAACGGCGGGGCCCGGACCTTGCTTTTTTAAATTACCGGGACCTCGCTCATGAGCTCGTGGATTACGTCAAAGGCATGGGCTACACCCATATTCAACTTCTTCCCATTATGGAACATCCGCTCGACCAATCCTGGGGTTATCAGGTGCTCAGCTATTTTGCTCCCTCGAGCCGGTTCGGCCCGCCGGAAGAATTAATGTATTTCGTGGATCATTGCCACCAAAACGGAATCGGCGTGATTTTGGATTGGGTCCCGTCTCATTTTCCAAAAGACGGGCATGGCCTGGCCTATTTCGACGGAAAACAAATTTATGCTTATGAAGATTGGAAGAAAGGAGAACACAAAGATTGGAGCACGTTTATTTTTGATTACGGAAAAAACGAAGTCCGGAATTTTTTAATTTCAAGCGCGCTTTTCTGGCTTGATTATTATCACATCGACGGGCTCCGGGTCGACGGCGTGGCGTCCATGCTTTATTTGGATTATTCCCGTAAAGAAGGCGAATGGACGCCGAACCAATACGGCGGCCGGGAAAATTTGGAAGCCATCTCATTTCTCAAACGATTCAATGAAGTGGTACACCTCAATCATGCCGGAATTTTCACTGTTGCCGAAGAATCAACGGCCTGGGCCGGCGTTTCGCGGCCGACTTATTTGGGCGGATTGGGTTTTACGATGAAATGGAACATGGGCTGGATGCACGATACGCTGGATTATTTTTCAAAAGACCCGGTTCACCGGAAGTATCACCAAAACACGCTGACGTTTTCGATGTTATACGCGTTTACGGAAAATTTTGTTCTTCCGCTTTCTCACGATGAAGTCGTTCACGGCAAAGGTTCGCTTCTCGGAAAAATGCCCGGCGATGAATGGCAAAAGTTTGCCAACTTGCGGCTGTTCTTAGGCTATATGTTTACGCATCCGGGGAAAAAATTACTGTTTATGGGCGGTGACATTGCACAAAGCAGCGAATGGGACTGCCTCAAAGCGCTGGATTGGCATTTGCTGGATTATGCTCCGCACCGCCAGGCGAACCAATTTACGCGCGATCTGAATTTCGTTTATCAAAACAACAAAGCATTTTTCGAAGTTGATTTTGATCCTCAAGGATTTGAATGGATCGATTTCTCGGATGCGGCCTCCAGCATTATTAACTTTATCCGTTGGTCCAAAAACCGTACCGAACATATTCTCGTAACCTGCAACATGACTCCGGTTTCCAGGACTCAATACCGAATCGGCGTTCCCCAAACCGGATTTTATGAAGAAATTTTAAATAGCGATGCCGAAGTTTACGGCGGGACCGGCATGGGAAATCTCGGCGGCATTCCTGCCGAGCCGATTGAATGGCACGGCCGGTCTCATTCAGTCGTAGTGAATTTGCCTGCACTCGGAATTAATATTTACCGGTGGAAAGAATCTCATGCATCCTAATGTGTTTTTAGCCATTCACGGCCATTTTTATCAGCCGCCGCGTGAAAATGCGTGGACTGGAAAAGTTGAGAAACAGCCAAGCGCTCATCCGTTCCACGATTGGAACGAACGGATTCATCAGGAATGTTACGCCCAAAACGTGCACGCCGAAATTTTTGATGAAAGCGGAAAATTAATTAAAGCCGTCAATAATTTTGAAAAAATTAGCTTTAATGTGGGCCCGACGCTTCTGTCCTGGCTCGAACACAAACATCCCAAAACCTATCAGGCCATGATTCAGGCCGATTGTAAAAGTGTTTCTGTCCATGCCGGCCACGGGAATGCGATTGCACAAGTTTACAACCATATGATCATGCCGCTGGCCAACCGGCGCGACAAAGTCACGCAAGTGAAATGGGGAATCTATGAATTCAAGCAGCGTTATGGGCGGGACCCGGAAGGCATGTGGCTTCCCGAGACTGCATGCGATCCGGAAACAGCCGAAGTTTTGATTGAACAAGGAATTAAATTTACAATTCTTTCTCCGACTCAGGCAGAAGCCGTTAAAGCGCATGACCATCAGGATTGGCACAATGTTTCGGGCGGGAACATTAATCCCCGCGTGCCGTACCAGCTATTTGCCGGTTCAAAACAATGGCTGAATGTGTTCTTCTACGACGGAACAATTTCTAAAGACGTCGCCTTTGGAAGTCTTGCTTTTGAAGCGAAACACTTTGCAGACCGGCTCGAGCAGGCTGTGTCAAAAGGAGATCTTCATCATCCGCAGTTGATTCATATTGCTACGGACGGCGAAACGTTCGGCCATCATAAAGCCTTCGGCGAACGCGCGCTGGCTTACTTAATGGAAGTGGAGGCCCCGAAGCGCGGATTCAAAATCACCAACTACGGTGAATTTTTGAGTCTTTATCAGCCCCGCCATGAAGTGAAACTAAAAAAAGGCGAAGACGGGCTGGGCACGGCCTGGAGCTGTGCGCACGGACTCAAACGTTGGCATGATCACTGCGGCTGCCGCGGCGAGGGTCCCGCCGAATGGACGCAGCATTGGCGCCAACCGCTTAGAAATGCGCTTGATTGGCTGCGCGAGCGGTTAATTCCGATTTATGAAGAAACCGGAAAAAAATATTTCAAAGATGTTTGGGAAATCCGCGATGATTACATCCGTTTACTTTTGGACGGATCCAAAAAAGCACGAACGGATTTTTTTAAACAGCATACTGTCAAAACATTGAAGCCGGAAGAATTACAGATGGCGCGCAAACTACTTGAAATGCAAAAATTTGCGATGCTGATGTATACGAGCTGCGGCTGGTTTTTTACCGAGATTTCAGGCATTGAAACGGTCCAAATTATTCAATACGCGGCCCGGGCAATTCAGATTACCGAAGAATTAACAGGACAGGCTTTGGAGGAAGAATTCCTCAGGCGCCTTTCGGAAGCAAAGAGTAACATTCCTGAATATCAAAACGGCCGGGGCGTTTACGAACAGCTCGTCAAGCCGGTTTCACATCAGTCTTAACTTCGAATGTACGAATCCTTCTTATCCGCCCCATCAGGAAATAATTGGAAAAGAATCGGCCTCGATCGCAGAGCGGGCGTTGCCGCACCTCTGTTTTCCGTCTATTCCAAAAAAAGCATCGGTATCGGTGAACTCCCGGATTTGAAATTGTTAATCGATTGGTGTCGAGAGAGCGGTTTGAGTATCATTCAACTCCTGCCGCTTAATGACACGGGTAATAACTTTCAGCCGTACAATGCCGAGAGCGGTTTTGCGCTCGATCCCATGTATCTGTCGCTTGATTCATTGATCGATTGCGACATCAATAAATTCAAGCGACAAATCAATTCGCTCAGAAAAAAATTTCCGGCGGGCGGCAAACGCGTTAATTACGCGGTCAAAACTCAAAAGATGATCTTGCTTTGGAGTATTTTTGAAAGCACGCTGAAGAAGCGCATTTCATTCGGTCAATTTGTTCAAAAAAATTCATATTGGCTGGATGATTACGCGTTCTTCAAAGTACTTTCAGAACGGCATTCCCAAGCCGCTTGGGAAGATTGGCCGGTTGAGCTTAAAGAGAAACATCTCGAAGCCGTCGAATCATTTTGCCACGAAAATTCCGGGCGCATTGAATTTTACAAATGGCTTCAGTGGCAGCTCTTTCATCAGTTCAGCCAAGTTCGAAAATACGGCCGAAAGAAAAATGTTTTGATCATGGGAGATCTGCCGTTTCTGGCCGCCAGAAACAGCGCGGATGTTTGGGCGCATTCAAATTTTTTTAAATTAGATTTATCCAGCGGCGCTCCGCCTGATGCGTACTTTGCCAACGGCCAAAGATGGGGCAGTCCGCCTTGCAATTGGGAAATGATGGAGCGGAACAATTACGAATACATCCGCGAACGTTTAAAATATACGGAACATTTTTACGATTTGCTCCGCATTGACCATGTCGTCGGGCTTTTTCGCTTATGGTCAATTCCGCTTTCGGAACCTTTAGAACACGGCGGCCTGAACGGATTTTTTGATCCGTCCAATGAATCACAATGGGAAGCGCGCGGCCGAAAACTACTTTCGGTTTTTTTGGACAGCGGAATGCTGGCCTGCGCCGAAGATTTAGGAACGGTGCCCGAATGTTCCTATCGGGTCCTGGCCGAATTGGGCATTCCGGGAATCGATGTTCAAAGATGGAGCCGGGACGTCAAAGAGCCGACCACATTTAAATCTGAGACCGAATATCGAAAAAATTCCATCGCCATGATTTCGACCCATGACATGACTTCATTCAGCGGCTGGTGGGCTTATGAAGCGGGAACCATTTATGAACCGTTATTTAAACGCCAGTGCCAGGGAAGAGGAATTAATTTCGAGTGGGCAAAGCCGAATTTATTTGATTTGAAAAATTCAAGCCACGACCGGCTGAGATGGAAAGAAGAAATTTCGGATGTTCATGTCCTCGCCGCAAGGCTCGGCCGGCCGGAACATGAAATACAGGATCTCATGAATGATTACGCGTTTTCTTATTTGGAACAGGAGAAATTTTGGGATTATTTGAATATGGGTCAGCCGTTCGTGAAGAAAAATTTTCTGGAATTGGCCAATGCCGCTCTTGAGAAAATAAGCAGCAGTGCTTCTATTTTCAGCATTCAGATGCTCTTCGATTGGCTTGTTTTAGGGGATTTGTTAAAAGATGATCCTTGGGAAATCCGGATTAATTTTCCGGGTACGATTAGCGCCGAAAACTGGTCCCTTGTCGCGCCCGTTTCGCTGGAAGAAATGAAAAAATTAGCGGTCAATAAGGAAATTAAAAAAATAAACCAATCAAGCGGCCGGATCTAGATTATAATAACGCTACAAGGGAAACAAAATGGCCAATAAAAAAGTGCTCGTTATTTTAGCGGACGGCTTCGAAGAAATTGAAGCAATTACTCCGATTGACGTATTAAAACGTGCCGGACTTGATGTTATTTTAGCCGGGCTAAGTTCTAAAACCGTCAGTGGCGCTCACGGAATTAAATTTGAAACCGACGTTTTGCTGAACGATTACAACGATCTGCCCGATGCGATTGTTCTGCCGGGCGGCCTGCCGGGCGCTAAAAATTTAGCGGCATCCCCCAAAGTAGCAGAAATTGTTAAAAAAATGGACCAGGCGAAAAAAATCGTCGGCGCCATTTGCGCGGCTCCGGCACTGGTTTTGGCGCCGATGGGCATTTTAAACGGTAAAAAGGCAACCTGTTACCCGGGCTTTGAAAAAAATTTTTCCCCTCTAGTCAATTTTAGTCATGAGCGCGTCATCGTCGACGGCCATATCATTACCAGCCGAGGCCCCGGTTCGGCTCTGGAATTTGCGCTTCAGCTTGCGGAAACTTTAGTGGGCCGCGAAAAAGCTGAAAGTTTAAGCGAAGGGCTGCTTGCGAAAGCTTAATGGCCGAGAAAATTTTAGCGTGGATTCAGTGCGGCTATTTTGAAGATTGCCTCCGGCCCTTGGGGCCGATAGGCCCGGAGGGTTCCGACGGCGGCACTGATTATCATTAAAGGTCTAATGACTATTCATTGGAAATCAGTACTGTCCCGATTTTCAATCATAATAATTGAGAATCGGGGCGGCACCAATTTAGCGCAAGAAACACACGCCGGTTGAAATTTATGGTTTGCCTTGTCATAGCTCTTCTTCACGAAGCCCGACCCATCATGGAACTTTATAGTTTGAAACCGGTCCAAAGTGCCCCCTATAAAATTTATCAAAATGATCAAATCTCATTGATTATTTCAGGCGTCGGGAAAAAAAATTCTAAGGAAGCGGTTCTTTATCTGTATGAATATTCCGGGAAAAAACGCAACTGCGGTTGGCTTAATTTCGGAATCGGAGGTCACGCGAAAAAAAACTTGGGAGAGGTTTTATATTTGGCCCATAAAATAACAGATCAAAGGACGGGCAGAAGCTGGTACCCGCCTCGGATTTTGAAGTGCGCGTATCCGAGTGAAATTGTCCTGACCGTCGAAACCGCAGAAGAAAAATACGAGGGAAATTTCATTTATGATATGGAAGCTTCCGGTTTTTACGAGGCAGCTTCTTCCTGTTCCCCCTCGGAATTGGTTCATTGCTTAAAAATTGTCTCAGATAATTTAGATTCTCCCGCAAAACGGGTTACGGGTTCGATGGTCCGAACCTTAATCAACAAACAGCTGCTTTCAATTGATTCTGTCGTGAATGAACTAAGCGAATTATCCGGCAAGCTCTCAAATCTCGAATCGCCGCCGGAAGAATTAGATCATTTTTTAAAACATTGGCATTTTACGGTCACCGAATCTCATCAGCTCCGCCGGGTTCTCAGCCGCTTAAAAACGCTCCAGCCAAATCAACTTTGGTTTGGACAAACTTCGCGGTTTTCAAACGCGAAAGAAGTCATTCATTTTTTAGAACAACAAATTCCTCTCGCTTCCGTTTAGTCATGATTGACACTATTTATATCGAAGAAGAAGTTTCGAATCATCCCCGGACAAAAGAAATTTTACGCCGCTTTCCGAAAGCAGTCCGGATCCCTTGCGAACGTTATGGGGAAGTGTTCAATCCAAAATCTCAGAATTTCCGGCTTCAGAAAAAAAATCCGGCTTTAATTCTGGCTAAAAAATTCAAACACTTTGTTTTAGAAGCACCGCCCGGATATGGGATCGGCAGCGAGAATAATTTTTATTTTTCACACATGCTGAACTGTATTTATGATTGCCGTTACTGTTTTCTTCAGGGGATGTTCCGGTCGGCTCATCTTGTATGTTTCGTCAATTTTGAGGATTTTGAACAAGCCATTTCCGAAACAATCGAAAAGCATGAAGATGCCCATTTTTTTTCCGGTTATGATTGCGATAGTTTGGCGCTGGATTCCGTAACCCATTTTGCCCGCTCAATTCTGGATTTTTTTGGTTCCTATCCAAAGGCGTTAATCGAGCTCCGTACAAAAAGCGTGCAGATCCAATCGCTTCTGGACCGAGAAGTTATTCCTAACTGCGTCGTAGCATTCAGTTTAACGCCGGATGAAATTGCTAAAGAATTAGAGCACGGTGCACCGCCGGTGAGCAGGCGGCTTGGGGCTATGGCAAAATTACAGGAGTGTGGCTGGAAAGTAGGATTGCGTTTTGATCCGATAATTTATACCAAAGATTATTTAAACCAATACCAAAATCTCTTTCTGGAGGCATTTAAATTGGTTAAAATACAACAGCTTCATTCCGTAACTTTAGGGCCTTTTCGGCTGCCCAAAGAAATGTATGAACGCATGTACCGGCTCTATCCGGGTGAGCGGCTTTTTGCAGCCGCAAATTCCGAAAACAATAATTTAGTTTCCTATAAAGTTGAATTGGAACATGAAATGATTGAATCAGTGACGCAAGAACTACTTCAATATATTCCGAAACAGATTTATTTTCCCGCAAAATTGAAGGCCCATGCAAACGGAACTCACTAAAGCATCGGTCAAAACCGTGCTCAAAAGCATTCTACTCGTATTGATTTCCACATTCGTTTTGCTTTTTTGTTTAGAGTCTGTTTTTTTTCTCGCCGGATTTCCTCAAGGCGCCAGCCGATTTGTAGAAACAATTCTCATTAAAAATAATCTTCCGGTAAAAAAACCGATGGAGTTCCGGATTTTTACCTACGGAGAGTCAACGATGTACGGGGCCCATTACGCGGATTTTTCAAGTCCTGCGCTCTGGCTGGATAAATATTTAAGTGAATTCCTGCCCGGCAAATCTATTCGAGTGATCAACTTTGCCCGGTTAGGCTGCAACAGCCATTTTGTTTTGAATAGCGTGAAGGAAACTTTAGCGTACCGGCCGGACCTCATGATTTTTTATATCGGACACAATAGTTTTTTGCCGAAAAATACGAAATTGGAAATTGATGCTAAAGAGCACTTAATTTCCACCGTGATTGGAGACGGAATGCAAAAAAGCAGATTTTTTTCCGAAATATACCGGCAATTTTTAAGATTTAAACTAAAACATAAAACTCAGCAGGACCATCATTCAGAAGACAGTCCCGAACAAATTGAAACCGAACCCTGGACTATCGCTGGACAAGCCGTTATCAGCCGAATGGATAACCGATATTCCGACAATTTAAATTATTTAGAAAACAATCTGTTGCAAATTATTGATCTGGCCAAAAAAAATCATATTCCTGTGATTTTTTTCAGGCCTGTCTGTAATTTGAAAGACTTCGCTCCCACTTATTCCATTCATATGAAGCAAATGACAGAACAGGAACTTGCAAAATGGTCGGCGTTTTATCAGAAAGGGATGGAAGAAGCCGACAAAAATCATTTGCGCATTGCCGAAAAAAATTTCAGTCAAGCTTATCAGATTGATTCGACGTATGCCGATTTATGTTATCAATTGGGACGGCTTGAATTTATGAAGAAAAATTATGCCAAAGCAAGAAAATTCTTCGAAGAAGCCAGGGACAATGATTCCAAAATAAACCGCGCGACGGGGGACATACTTTCAATTTTTGAAAAAATTTCCAAGAATGAGCAAATTATCATGCTCGACACAGAAGATATTTTGAAAGGCGAAGTTGAAGGAGGCATTCTTGGTGAGCCGATTGTGGAGGACAACGTTCATTTTTCAATTAAGGGCCATTATCTTTTGGGAAGAGCATTGGCAAATACGATTTCGAATCATGACTGGATTGCGCCCAAGCGGGAATGGAGATTTGAGCGTGAAAAATCTTATGAAGAATTGCTTCAAGAATTCGGAGTTGACGCTCAGAAGCTGATTCCTGCTTATTTGGGCAGTATTAAATACTTTGGTCCGCGCTTTGATTACCGGATCCGCGTAGCCCATAAAATTTTGGATTTAGATCCGGACAATGTTCAAGCACTCCGGCACTTGGCTTGGGCTTATTGGCTGAAGGGGGACACGGATGAGGCGCTTAAAACCTATGAACGGTTGGCGGTTGTGGATCCCCAAAGTTTGCTTGAGGTGTTCCGGCTTCGTCCGAAAATTAAACGCGCGTTCAGCCGGTTTAAAACCCCGGTGCTTATCGGAAGTCTTAATTCCCCTTAAAACTTAAACTCGGAGTTGGCGCTCTGCGTCCACGACGTCCCGGTTAATCAGGAACCGGGCTTTTTCAGCGGTTTTTCGGAGCCGTTCCGAGCTGTGGGCGGCGCTGGAAAGGTCGCGCAAGAGCTGAATGATCATTCTGAAATGGCGGACGAGTTCGCCCTCGTCCACATTTGTGACACGAAGGACCCGGTCAAATGATTCTCCCCGCGTCCAGGCTTCCACAGCGGCGGCCAAATTGAAATGCGGCGGTTTTGTGTACGGATGGATTTTGTATTTAGATTCTCGTTTGTGGATCATTCTGAAATATTTTTCAGCTTCGCGCGCAACGGCTTCATTTCTAGGACTTAAGTGCGGGATTGGCTGATCACCTTTTCGCGGCTCATAAACCAGTCCTGACAGAAGAATATTGAGTCTTGGCTCGTCTAGTTCATCGAGTATGCCGTCGTCATGCATCTGGGCCAAAAGAAGTTCATAGCCAAACAAAGACGCCGCAAATTCTCCTTTTAACGTAAGCCGGTCCTGGTCCAAACAGCCGAGTTCATCGAGAAGCGACAATTTTTGTTCAATAGATTCGTAGCCTTCTTTGCGCATCCGGTCGGAAGATTGAAAATGGTGGAAGGTTCTCGGATAAATTTCAAGGAGCCGACGGCCCAAATCGCGGTATAAATTCAAAAGCGTTGCGTACGTGGTATTGAGCTGACTCCGGATCGGCTCCGGTTTTCCGTAGATAATCCGTTCAACTTCCATGAATGTGATGTCATTCGGATGAATCCGGACATAAACGAAGCCGCGTTCATCCATTCCGCGTCTTCCCGCACGGCCTGCCATTTGATAAAAATCCCGGGTGGAGAGGGCTTTGAAGCGGGTTCCGTAGAATTTTTCAAGCTCATCGAAGATAACCGTTCTGGCCGGCATATTAATTCCGAGCGCAAATGTTTCCGTCGTAAAAATGACTTTGATTAAGCGGCTCGTAAATAATTGCTCAACCACTTCTTTTAACGTCGGAAGCATTCCGGCGTGGTGATACGCAATTCCTTGCTCAATGAGAGGCTGAAGCTCTTGAGCCGACGGTTCATTCGTTAAATCGTAACGGCCGACCAAATCCTCATAAAGGGCCAATATTTTTTTATGTTCTTCCGGCTCCAAAAAATTAAATTGGGATGTTTCATGAGCAAGGGTTTCGGCGCGCTTTCGGCCAAAGACAAAATAAATCGCCGGCAGTTTTTGTTTTTCTACGAGGTGCTGAAGCAGATGATCGAGCCGGTTCGGTTTCGCCCGCATCGGATGATAGCCGCGCCTCCGTTCACGTTGTGTCAGCCGCCAGTCTATGCGGTTTAAATAACCTTCGGACCTCAGGCGTTTTGTATTTTCCATAATTTTTCCTTGGCACTGAAACAGGAAGCTTAAAGGAACCGGCCGGTGAGATTCTTCTACAACCGCAATGGGCCGGTTGTGAATGGTCCGGATCCATTCTGCCCGCTGTTGCACGTTCGCCACTGTGGCGCTTAATGCTAGAATCCGGATTTCAGGCGGGGTGAACATCAGGGCTTCTTCCCAAACCGTTCCGCGTTCCGGATCATCCAGATAATGAATTTCATCAAAGATGACCCAGCCCGTTCGTTTGATTCGTTCGCTGGACTCAAAGAGGGAATTGCGGTAAATTTCAGTCGTCATAATCAGAATCGGCGCATCGGTATTAATTGAAACGTCACCTGTTAAAATGCCGACGCGGTTTTCACCGTAAACAGAACGGAAATCCCGGTATTTTTGGTTGCTGAGGGCTTTGACCGGCGCGGTATAAATGACGCACTCATTTCGGGACAGCGCTTTTTCGATGGCCTTTTCAGCGATTAGAGTCTTACCCGATCCTGTAGGCGCGGAAACCAGCACAGAATGTTCTTGCTCAATCCATTTGATGGATTCAATCTGAAACGGGTCTAATTGAATGGACATAAGAGGATAATTTGGTCAATTATATCGGCTTTTCCCTATTTTGACATGATTAGTTATAATAGATGCAGTTTGAGAAGGAGGAACCAATGTTAGAAGCGACAGAAATTCGAGTGGGCAATATTTTAAAGCTGGACGGAAAATTTTCAAAAGTCCTGACGCAGGAAATCCGAGGCACCGGAAAATTCGGGAAAACCGTTCATTTGAAAGTAATCGGCCTGGAAGACGGAAATACTCATGAAAAAAGCATTCGTGCGGAAGAAAAAGTCGAGAACGTGGACGTCCAGCGCGTGAAAATGCAGTATTTGTACAAAGAAAAAGACCAGTACATATTTATGAATATGGAAACATTCGAACAATTTCCGATGTCTGAAAAGGCGGTCGGCAAACAGGCCATTTTCTTAAAGGAAAATATTGAGATTGATGTTTTTTTTGCCGAAGGCCGTGCGGTGAGCATTGATTTCCCGAAAATTGCCGAGCTTGCGGTTGCCTCTACGGCGCCGGGCGTCAAAGGCGGAGGAGATTTTAAAGAAGCCGAGCTCGAGAACGGGCTTAAAATTTTGATTCCGCAATTTGTGAAAGAAGGCGAGCGGGTCAGGATTAATGTTGAAGATTTGAGTTATATGGACCGCGTAACGACAAAGAGTTTGAGAAACGAAAAAGCAGAATAAATTTAATTAATCAGTTTGAGGAAATGGTCTGCAATACTTAAGTCGCTGAGCACATGAGATGGCCGGCCGGTTCTCATGAAATGATCGGCGTCGTAACTTCCGGTCGCGACAGCGATGGCCTTAACGCCCAATTGATTGGCAGCTCTGACATCATGGTGCGTGTCTCCAATCACAAATATATTTTCCTTCGGGATTTTTTCCCCAGAAATTTGCTCAGCCCGGTGAATCGCGGTTTGAATGATTTCGCTGCGGTTTCTGGAGTCTGAACCGAAACCGCCAAATTCAAAAAAATGACGGATTTTTCCGCGCGTTAATTTTTGCCAGCCGGCGGGTTCCAAATTTCCGGTTGCAACTCCGAGCAAGACATCTTTGCGTTCCGCCAAAATTTCCAGGAGTTGCGTAACACCCGGCATAAGGCGGAATTGCTGAGCACGTTCAATTTCACGGACGAAATACAGAAGATAGAGTTCGCAGATTTTAGCGTGTTCTTTGGGTGAGAGGGTGCGGTTTAAAGAGGCTTCGGCAATTTCATCGATGATATTCGGGTCTGTTTTGCCGTCCGGCATCAGGTTGCCCCAGGCATTTTCAATTTGAAAGCAATCCAGAAATGCCCGTTCGAGTGCGATTTTTCCGCAGCCGCCGGTCAGAAGGAGAGTACCGTCAATATCAAACAGCAGGACTTTCTTGCTTTGCATCCGTTTGAATGATTCCACAGCCGACCCTTCCACCGGCATTTCCGGTAGGTTGGCCGAAATCATCTTTTTTCTCGTGAAGAATAACTGATTTTCCTTCTACATTGTATTTACCGCCGCTGATGGTCAGGCCGGGGACAATGAGAAGCAGAGTGCCTTCGCCGTCTTGGTTGATTTCAATGTTTCCCAGATCGCCCGCATGGGACTGCGCGAAGCCTTCGGTCGGAAGAAATCCGTGCTTGGTTTTATCCGGGTTGTAATGGCCGCCGGCGGCGTTTCCGCCTTCCTCGCAGCTTCCGTTTTCATGAATGTGAATACCGTGCAGGCCCGGTGCTGCGCCAAAAATATTTACTTCTGCGCGCAATCCTTCATTTGAATCTTGAAACCGGACGACGCCGATTAATTCTGAATTTTCCGAAGTTCCTTCAATAATTGCTTTGGCTGATTCAGCGAATGCACAGTGTGAAAAACCCACCGCGAAGAAGAAAATAATTAGAATTTTTTTCATGGCCTATTTTAACCCATTCCCAGGGAAAAGTCGTTACAAAAAGTAAGCCGGATGATATATTGCCTTTTCTTTCTATGAAACCCTTAACGGTAACGGTTATTATTCCGGCCCACAACCGCGCTGCTGATTTAGAACGGTCTGTTCCTTCCGTGTTAAATCAGGCAGAGGTTCTGGAGCTGCTGGTTGTCGATGACGGCTCTACGGACCGTTCCCGGGAAATTATTGAAAACTTTCGGAGCCGGGACCCGCGGATTCAATATTTTTATCAAAACAACAGCGGGCCTTCATCCGCGCGGAATTTTGGAATTCGAAATGCTCAAGCGCCGTTTGTCGCATTTTTGGATTCTGACGATGAGTGGCTTCCCGGAAAATTAACCAAACAGCTCGATTTCTTTAAGCAAAATCCGGAATTTTTAATATGCCAAACGGAAGAAATTTGGATCCGGAACGGAAAACGGGTCAATCCGATGAAGAAACACCAAAAATTCGGCGGACATATTTTTGAACAATGTCTTCCGCTTTCCATCGTGAGCCCTTCCTGTGTGATGATGAAACGCGAATTCTTTGACCGCGTCGGCATGTTCGACGAGTCTCTTCCGGCATGCGAAGATTACGATTTATGGCTGCGTACGAGCGCACGCTTTCCGATCGGACTCATCGATGAACCGCACGTGATTAAATACGGCGGTCACCCGGATCAACGGTCGCGCGAATTTCCGGTGATGGACCAGTTTCGCATCAAATCTCTGGTTCAATTAATTGAATCCGATATTTTGTCCGACATTCAAAAAGAACAGGCAGTTTCGGAACTGATCAGAAAATGCCGGATTGTTCAAAAGGGCTCGCTTAAGCGGGACAAAATGAACGAGGCGAAATATTATGAACAGTTGATGGAAAAATTTCTAACGTCCCAAAAACCATGATCAAGCTCATTATTTACGATTTAGACGGTACGCTCATCGATTCTTCGAAAGATATTTCAAATTCCATTAATTGGATGTTGAACGAATTGGGATTTGCTTCGCTTCCGGAGCCCCTCATTAGAAACCATGTCGGAAGCGGCGTGGTCTATTTGATCAAGAACGTGTTAAATGAAGTCTCGCCGGATTTTCTGAAACAGGACGGAATTTTAGAGAAAGCCACAAAGTTATATCGCGGAAGGTACTCTGATCATTTGCTGGATGAAACGAAACTTTATCCTCACGTTCCGGCCGTTTTAGATTTTTTCAAAAATCGAAAGCAAGCGGTTCTGACCAATAAAACGGAAGATTTTTCCCGCCGGATTTTAAAAGGCCTTCAGGTCGATCAGTTTTTTTTCGATGTGGTGGGCGGCGACAGAACACCTTCCAAAAAACCCGCGCCTGATTCAGTCCTCAAATTAATTGAAGCGGCGGGTGTCCGTGCCGGCGAAACAGTCTTAATCGGCGATAGTACAATTGATGTTCAGACCGCAAAAAACGCAGCCGTTCATTCAGTCGCCGTCACGTATGGTTTTAACAGCCGGCGGGAAATTGAGCTGTGCCAGCCGGACCGCATTCTTGACGAATTTAATGCGTTGATTCACTGCGATTTAATGAAGTAGTTCGTTCATTGTCAAGCGTAGCCCAAAGTGATATCCTTTTAATGGAAAATCGATTTTTGGAGCGGATCATCCTATGACTGGAACGCTGAATTTTATCATTCTCTCTTTTTGGTCGCTTTTTGTGATCGTGGATCCGATTGGTTTGGTTCCTGCCTTTTTGGCAATTACCGAACACAATACCCCGGCAGACCGGATCCGGATGGCGAAGCTCGCCTCGATTGTGACCTTCTTTGTTCTACTCGCCTTTGCGCTTTTCGGAAATTATATTTTAAAAATATTCGGCGTTAGCGTGCCCGCCTTTGAAATTGCCGGCGGAATCGTCCTCCTGAAAATTGCTTTGGACATGCTGCAAGCACGCCGCACGGCGCTGAAAGAAACTCCTGAAGAACAGGCAGAAAGTTTAAGAAAAGACGATATTGCGATTACACCTCTTGCCGTCCCGATGCTGGCAGGTCCCGGGGCCATTACCGCGGTTGTTTTATTGGGCCAGCAATCCAATAGTTTGCTTCAAACCACCATCGTTGTTCTCAATATTTTTTTCGTTGCCGTCATTAGTTTTTTAATCCTGCGCATCGCAGCCCTTCGCTCTTCCATCTTCAGCGCCATTACGCTTAAAATCATCAGCCGGTTGATGGGGCTTCTTTTAGCCGCCATTGCCGTCCAATTTATTTTAAACGGCATGCACAACGGAACTTTTCTTAGATAACTAATGCTTTCCATCCGAAGAGTTTTCTTTTACCTGTTTGTCCTGATTTATCTTGTTTGCTGTCCAATCTTAATTCTCTATGCCCTCGGTTACATCGTTAGTCCCGATCAAAAACAGCCCATCGTTAAAAGCGGCCTTATTTATCTGTCCACAACACCGCCCGGTGCGAGCGTTTATTTGGGAAACCGGAAATTTTTCAGAAAAACGCCTGTCGTGCTCAGCGAACTAGTAGCGGGAAATTATGAAGTCAAAGTCGCGCTAAAAAAATACAAACCTTGGACAAAAACAGTTCCGGTCGAGTCGGGGAAGGCAACGGTTTTAGAGCGTATCCTTCTTTTCCCGGACCACTGGAAGCCGGAGTCACTATCAACCGAAGCGTTTCAGGACGTCGTTGTGGTTTCCGGAAGCAGGTATTTGATCCTGACTAAAAACGACCATGCGGACGGGCTTTTCATTTACGACCGCCAATTAGAAGAGCTCCAAAAGGTTTTTTCCGATTATTCGCCGCTGGCAAAATCCCGGATCATGAAATATTTCTTTACGGAAAGAAGCCCTTCATTCATTGTGCAATTAGACACCGAAGACGGTGAGAAATATTTTTGGGCCTCACCCAGAAGAAAAGAGGTCCGGCTCAAAGACATTACGGCCTCATTTTCCGATAAGCCGGAACAAATCGAATGGGACCGCTCAGAGCCGGAAAAAATATTTTCGCTTCAAAATGGCAGCGTGGATGCTTTGAATGTGAGGACGAAACAGACAGCTCCAAAACTTCTGTCCGGTGTCCGCGGCTTCGGCATTCATGATAAAAAAATGTATGTGTTAAAAGATGATTTCACGCTCCAGCGCTTGAATTTAAAGGCGGAAACCGAAAAAACGCTTTTTGACGATTCTATTTTAGGGAAAAAGTTATTCGGCAAAGAACTTTATCAAATTAAAATACTTTCCGACGATATCATTTTATTTATGGGTGAAGACGGTTCTTTGATCGGAACGCGTTATCCGTATCAATTTCTGGATGAGGGCCTCATTGGCTCTCAATTTGATTCGAAAGAAGAACGGCTTTTGATCTGGACCAAAGGATCAATCGGAATTATTGATTTCCAAAAACAAAAATCACACACGGATCAGGTTTTTGAATCGGGCGCCCGGCTAGCTTGGCTTTATCAGAGCGGAGAAAAAATTGAACAGGCTTTTTGGGTTTTTGACGGGTCTCACATTTTATTCCGGGACAAAAATAAGATTAATTTAATTGAACTGGAAACACACGGAAAACGGAATTTGTATCATTTGCTTAATGTGAAAGAAAAAAGTTCCGTTTACTATCACGAAGACAGCGGCAACTTATATTATTTAAAACCAGACTCAGGGTTCCTAACGGTTTTGGAACTTTTGCCAAAGCAAGAAATTCTGCCCCTGCCGTTTCCGGAACGCAAAGAAGAACCCAAGAAAATCGAGTTTGGAACTTCATGAACACCGAAACCGATTTCCGTTTTTCCAAACACAATTTGAGCCCCAGAGAAGCTTTTCTGGAACGGTTCTTTGAAATTCTACCCGGTTTAACAAGCTGGTCCATTTTAATCAGCATGTGCGTCTTGGCTTTTTTTCAGCCCCTTTGGGCTGCAATTGCAATTATTGCGTTTGATTTTTATTGGTTCTTGCGGTTGTTTTATATGACTTTGTTTCTTTTGCTGGCCTATTTCCGGCTTTCTTCCGAAATGGAAACGGATTGGCTGATACGAATTCACGGTATAGACGCTTTAGATTCTTATTTGGAGCAGCTTGAAACCACGCCTTTGCCTAAGGACCTAAAAGAAAATTTATCGGAACGAATTCACAGGCGGAAACTGAAAAGATTGAAGCGATCGGGTCAAATTCCCCCGAAATCCGGGGATATTTATCAATTGGTTATTTTTTCGATTGCCAGGGAATCGGCTCAAATTTTAGAACCCGGAATTGTCAGTCTGGTCGGGCAAAAATTTCCGCCGGGAAAAATCGTTTGTGTGATTGCTTTGGAAGAACGGGCTGAAGCTTCCGTTAAAGAAAGTATCCGGGCTCTTGGGAAAAAATATCACTCTCAATTTTTTGATTTTTTAATTGTCGAACACCCGGACGGGCTCCCCGGAGAAGCGCGCGTCAAAGGTGCAAACGTGACGTATGCCGCCAAAGAAGCTGCCCGGTATTTCCAAACAAAATCCATTCCATTTGAGCATGTGATTGTTTCTTGTTTTGACGCGGACACCGTTGTTAGCGAGAATTATTTCAGCTGTTTGACTTATCATTATTTGGTTTATCCCGGCCGCAATCAGGCCAGCTTTCAGCCGATTCCGGTTTATCACAATAATATTTGGGAAGCGTCCGCCTTTGCGCGCGTGCTCGACATCGGTTCTTCCTTTTTCCAATTAATCGAAGCAACGGACTCCGACAAGCTGGTGACGTTTTCAAGCCATAGCATGAGTTTCAAAGCTCTCGTGGAAGTCGGATATTGGCCGGTGGATATGATTTCCGACGATTCGGCAATTTTTTGGAAAGCGCTGCTTCATTTTGACGGCAAATACCGGGTCATTCCGATGTACGTCACGCTTTCCATGGACGTTGTTTCGGGCGTTAGCTGGTGGAAAACCATCACAAATATTTACAAACAGAAAAGACGATGGGCTTGGGGTGTTGAGAATTTTCCGATTGTCATGAGAGGATTTATCAAGAACGGAAAAATTCCGTTGTTTCACAAAATTAAATACGGCTTTAAATTGTTTGAAGATCATGTGGCTTGGGCCACATGGGCGTTTTTGTTGACGATCGTCGGATGGCTCCCGGCATTTTTTATGGGCCGTGAATTTTCAAATTCGATTATTTATTACAGCGCACCGCGCATCACGAGCACGATTTTCAACCTCGCTTCTTTGGCACTCATCACAACCATTGTTCTCAGTTTTTTTCTGCTTCCGAAACATAAAACTAAATGGGACCTGTTCAAACGGTACTTGCTCATCGTTGAATGGCTGTTTGTTCCGGCGATCGTGGTTTTCTTAAGTGCGCTTCCGGCATTAGATGCACAAACGCGCCTGATGTTCGGAAGATATATGGAATTTTGGGTCACGGAAAAGACCCGGAAAAAATCGCCTACTTATGATTTTAAACACGCCTGATTTTAATTTAGAAGCAACGCTGGACTCAGGCCAAGTCTTTGGTTTTGAAAAATCACCTGCCGGAACCTACGAGGGGTATATTTGGGGCCGGCCGGTCCGCTTAAAACAAAACGACTCCCGCCTCGAAATAGAGTCTGATCTTTCCGAAGACGAAATCACACGGTTTTTTCATTTAGATTTTGATTTGCGCCCGGTCTATGACATTTTGTCCGGCGATCCGCGCCTGGAAGTTTTGGTTCAGAAATTAAAAGGCCTCAGAATCATCCGCCAAAATTTTTGGGAAGCGCTGGCGTGCTTCATTATTTCCGCCAACAATAATATTAAGCGCATTCAGAAAATCAGACGGAGTTTAGTGTCCGAATTTTCTGCCTCTTTTCAGTTTCCGCGACCGGATCAAATTGCCGAATCGAGTGAACAAAAGTTGAGGCAGCTTGGGCTCGGATACCGCGCGCCATTTTTATTAAAGACCGCTCAGATGATTGCCCGTGACCCAGAACTTTTGAATCAGATTTCAAACGAATCTTATGCCGGGGCAAAAACGAGGCTTTTGGAATTTCCGGGCGTGGGCGAAAAAGTGGCAGACTGCGTTCTTTTGTTTGGGATTCAAAAATACGAAGCGTTTCCTGTTGATACTTGGGTTTTGAAAGCGGTCCGGAAACTATATTTCAGGAACCGGAGCATTCCGGAACGGAAAGTGCAAAATTTCGGGCAAAAGCGCTGGAAACAATATGCCGGATATATTCAGCAGTATTTATTTCACGCGGCCAAAAGCAGGATGCTGGAAGACAACTAAAAAATCGGAAAAGTCGCCAGACTATTTTCCACAATTTTAATAAACTGCATGGGGAAAAGTCCCACCAAAAAAGTTCCGAGAAGTGTTGCGGTCACTACGATCTTAATCGGAATCGGATTCGTAAAAGGCGTTAAATTCTGGCCCTCCGTCAGATACATGGCTCTAACCACTTTAAAATAATAGAAAGCGGCCACAGCCGAATTCAGCGCGATTGCGATCGCAATCGGAACCGCATTGGCCTGGACGGCGGCTGAGAAGATATAAATTTTCCCCATAAAACCCGCCAACGGCGGAATTCCTGCCAAAGAAAGTAAAAAAGCAGCAAGCGCAAAGGCCAGAAGAGGCGCCCGCTTTGAAAGACCGTTGTAAGCGTCTAAATGATTGCTGTCTAAATTGCGCTCGATTGCCAAAACCGTAAAAAAAGCGCCTAGATTTGTAAACAAATAAGCAACGATGTAAATTAAAACTGCTTGAAGCCCGAGCCGGCCCGGAACCGCGAAGCCCACCAAAATATATCCCGCTTGAGCGATGCTGGAATACGCCAAAAGCCGTTTCACATCGGTTTGAGAAATCGCGACCACATTTCCGATTGTCATGGTCAGGATCGAAAGGATGCCGAGCAAATGCGACCATTTGGAAGTGAACGCCGGAAAGGCGGTGTACACAATTCTGGCCAATACCGCAAAGCCCAGCGCTTTTGGCGCGACGGTCAAAAATGCGGCGACAGGAGTCGGAGCTCCTTGATAAACGTCCGGTGCCCACATATGAAACGGAACCATGGAGATTTTGAATCCGATTCCGGCAAACATCAGGAACAAGCCGATTAACGTCATCGTTTGAGTGTCGCCGTTGAGCAGCAGAATCGCTTTTCCGATTTCATTTAAGTCAATGTTTCCGGTCGTGCCAAAAATGAGGGTCATGCCGAAAAGCATGACGGCTGATGAGACGGAACCAAAGAGCATATATTTTAAGGAAGCTTCGCTGGATCGTTTATCAAACGTTTGAAATCCGACCAACAGATACGATGTTAATGAAACGGACTCGATGGCGAGAAAAATCATGAGCAAGTTCGTTACCCCGGCCATGACGGTCAGAAGCAGTGCCAAGGTCAGAAGAAGCACATACATCTCGCCCTTGAATTTTTCCGCAATTTTTTCATACACCAGACTGGCAAGGATGGTCAGACCGATTGTGACGTAGGCAATCGTTTTAAAAAAGTAGGTGAACGGGTCCCACAGATATTGATTGAAGAAAAGGGGCTGATCCGGATAAAAACGCGCCGGAATAAAATAAGCGGTCAGGAGAATGATAAAACTTAAAATGCCCAGCCACTTCTTTTGCTTCACGAAAAAATCCAGAATCAGGATGCAAAGCAATCCTGCGGCTAGAAGAAGCTCGGAGTGAAAGAAATAGAGGCTGTCGATTGCGTTCAAACGGGTTGTCCTAAAAGTTGCAGAAGAACGTTCATTGTTGGCGCAATGTACCGGAGCGCAATTACCGGATAAATTCCGATCAACAGAATCAGAATCATCAAGGGAACGAGCGTGCAAAGTTCAAGCTTGTTGATGTCCGGAAGCGAAGTCCATTTTGGATTGGGTTTTCCGAGCAGTACGCGCTGAACCATATATAGAAGATAAGCGGCCGCAAGCAGGATGCCAAGGCAAGAGGCAATCGTCATCCAGCGGTAAACAGGATAACTTCCGAGAAGCACCATGAATTCACTGACGAAACCGGCAAGTCCCGGCAGTCCGAGTGAAGCGAGTGATATGAAAATTAAGATTGAGCCGTAAACAGACATTTTTGCCCATATTCCGCCGAAGGCATTTAAGTCACGCGTATGAGCCCGGTCGTATAAAACACCGACGAGCAAGAAGAGCGCGCCCGTGATGATTGCATGATTAAACATTTGCAGCATGGCGCCGTTCATTCCGGTGGACGTGAACACGGCGAGTCCCAGCAGAACAAAACCCATATGACTGACGCTGGAATAAGCGACCATTTTTTTGAAATCAGTTTGCGCGAAAGCAACGAAACCGCCGTAAACAATTCCGATGACCGCCAAGATTCCCATAAACGGGCCGAACCATTTTGCGCCTAAGGGGAGAATCGGATAGCTGATGCGCAAGAATCCGTACGTTCCCATTTTGAGGAGAACGCCGGCCAGAATTACGCTGATCGGTGTCGGCGCTTCCACGTGAGCGTCAGGAAGCCAGGTATGAAACGGAAAAACAGGGACTTTGATCGCAAACCCGAGGAAAAAAGCCATGAAGAGAATTTGTTGAAAGTGAAGTGCGAATTGATTGTGCGACAGCTCGATCATGTTGAACGTATGCGGATTGCTGTTGAAATAAAGCGCCAAAATACCGATGAGCATGAACATACTGCCGGCCAGGGTATACAGAAAAAATTTAATCGCCGCATATTCTTTTCTCGGGCCGCCCCAAATTCCGATCAAAAAATACATCGGAACTAAAACCACTTCCCAGAAAATGTAAAAGAGAAATAAATCCAAGGAAAGAAAAGTTCCCATCATTCCCATTTCAAGCAACAGGTAGAGGGCGAAATATTCTTTCACACGTTCTTTAATTCCGAAGGAAGCCAGGCAGGCCAGGAAAGAAAGAAGGGATGTCGCAAAAATCATCAGAATGCTGATTCCGTCGACACCGAGATGGTAATACACATTCAGCTGGGGAATCCAAAGGACCCGTTCTTGAAACTGAATTTGGCCGCTCGTTAAATCAAAGGCAAAAAGCAGTTTCAAAGTGAGCGCCAGAACAGCACCGGTTACGAACGTCGCTAAGAGCCGGATCGTGCGTTCTTGTGAATTTGGAATGACCATAATTGCGAGCATTCCTGCTAAAGGTAAGAAAACAAGCCAGCTTAAAATCGGCATATTCATTTTGATCTCCTGATCACGTCATGAACTGAATGTTGTAAATGCGATAATTAAAATTCCGAGCAACAAAAAGAAAAGATATTGGTGAATGTATCCGTTTTGGATCAAACGCAGTGTCGCGCTCAGAGAGCGCGTGAACCAGCCGACAAAATTTACCAGGCCGTCTACGATATATTTGTCGATCCAATTTTTAATTCCACTCAGCCAAACCGTTTTAAATCCCACCTCGTTGACAGCTCCGTCCACGATTTTTGCGTCAAACTTAAATGCGGAAGTTGAAATCCATTTAAATGCCCGGATGATGGTGGCCTGATAAATTTCATCGATCCAAAGTTTGTTGTGTGAGGCCGAATAAAGCAGCCAATTCCGTTTTGCAAATCGTTTGGGAAGTTCCGGATTAATCACATAGAAAACAAGCGCGAACACAAATCCGATGACGCTTGTTGCGATTGAAAGTGTCACGACAAACGAATTCATCTGAATGGCTTCATGCCCATGTCCGCCGCCTAAAAAAGTTTGAAACCAATGGTGCATCCAAGGAGAACCGGGAAGCCCGATCAGAGCAGAGCCGACGGCCAAAATCATGAGCGGCCCCGTCATGACGAGTGGTGATTCATGCGGGTGAAGATGTCCTCTTGTTTTTCCGAAGAACGTCAAAAAGAGCAACCGGAACATATAAAAGGAAGTCATCGCGGCAGTCACTAAAAGCACCCAAAAAATAATTAAATGCTGCGATTCAAATGCAGCCGTTATGATTTCGTCTTTGCTCCAGAAACCCGCCAGCGGCGGAACACCTGCAATTGCCAGAGTCGCGATGGCAAAAGTCCAAAAGGTGACCGGCATAGATTTTTTAAGGCCGCCCATTTCCTGCATATCTTGTACGCCGCTTCCATGAATAACGCTGCCGGCGCCAAGAAACAAAAGGGCTTTGAAAAAAGCGTGTGTCATTAAATGAAACGCGCCTGCATGCATACCGCCGACTCCGAGCGCTGCGATCATGAACCCGAGTTGGCTGATGGTGGAATAAGCTAGTACTTTCTTAATGTCCATTTGTGTGACGGCAAAAAAAGCGGCCATGAATGCCGTCAACGTTCCGATAAATGCTACGATTTGAGAAGCATCGGGAGATGCATGAAAGAGCGGAAACAGCCGGGCTACCATATACACGCCTGCTGCGACCATCGTTGCCGCGTGAATTAACGCGCTGACCGGCGTCGGGCCTTCCATCGCATCCGGAAGCCACACATGCAGCGGAAATTGAGCCGATTTTCCGACCGCACCGCAGAATAAAAGAAGAGCGCTTACCGTCAGCAGGACCGGAGACTGAGCGTGAATCAGCTCAGGATTGATATCAATGAAGCGCATGGTGCCCGTTGCATAAAAGAACGTTGCAATACCTAAGAAAAATCCAATGTCTCCGATGCGGTTCGTGATAAATGCTTTTCTTCCGGCCTCTGCCGCTTCTTTTTTCTCAAACCAAAAGCCGATCAGAAAATAAGAGCAAACGCCGACCAATTCCCAAAACAAATAAATTTGAACCAGGGTAGGGGAAAGAATGAGGCCCAGCATGGAAAAAAGAAACAAGGACAAATAAGCGAAGAACCTGGGATATCTCGGATCTCCGTGCATGTAGCCGACCGAATAAATGACGATCAACGTTCCGATAAACGTAACCACAAAAAGCATCATGGCCGAAAGCGGATCCACGGCCACTCCGAATTCGAGCGGAATTTTGTTTACCGTAAGCCAGGTAAACGTGGCATGAAAATTTGTTCCTGCCGCGACTTTTGCAATGACGCCGAATGAAATCAAACACGCGGTTGCGCTGCCCAAGATGGCGACCCAAGCGCTTTTTTCTTTCAGCCACTTGGATAAAAATACAATGGCCAAAAAAGAAGCCAACGGGAAAAAGGGGATGAGTGCGATTTGAGTTACCATTTGAGCAGATCGATCTCGTCGGTATAAACGGTTTTTTGGTTTCTATAGATAGCGAGCACGATGGCAAGCCCGACTGCTGCTGTGGCGGCCGCCAGCACAATGACAAAAATAGTGAAAATTTGTCCGGTTTCAGGCGTAGCGGTCAGAAGCCGCGAAAATGCTACGAGATTAATATTGACCGCATTCAGCATAATTTCAATGGACATCAGAATTCCGATGGCGTTGCGGCGCGTGAGCGCTCCGTAAAAGCCGGTTAAAAATAAAAGAGTCGTGAATATGAGTATGTGCGTGAGCGGAATCATCGGTCACTCCTGGCCACAACAATAGCGCCGATTAACGCAACTAATAAAACAAGGGAGACTAATTCAAACGGGAAGACATATTCGCCCATCAGCGCTTTGCCGAGCGCGATTGCGTCCGTTGTTTGCGGTGCCGCAGCGATTTTCCACGAACTTTTAAGAATGGCTGAAATTAAAAAGAAGGCAAGAAAAGCGATTAAGCCAAAAACGGCCAGACCCTGACGATTGCTTTGAGAAACTGAGGGGTCTGCAATTCTTGCCGTCAACATGATCGCAAAAATGACCAGCGTCATGATGGCGCCGACATAAAGCAGAATTTGAACACCTGCCAAAAATTCCGCGTGCAGGAAAAAATAAATGACCGATACGCCGAGTAGCGTAAAGGCCAAAAATATGGCCGAATGAAAAAGGCTTTTGACGGTTACGGTTAAAATTGCCGTGGCGAGCAGGCCAAAGAGAACGATGTATAAGGAAACAGCTGCCAAAGGGCCGAATGGATTCATGAATTAATCCTGATAAGCGTAACGATACGTTCGTTTTCTCGGAATTTCCGGCCGGTTCGCGAAATAAAGAATCAGAAGTGTTACCGCGAGGACCAATCCGGAAACAATAAAATTTTTAGGCGATTCAAATTGAAGCCAAATTCCGGTAATGAGAATATTTGCAAGCGATAGCGGAAGTAAAAATTTCCAGGCAAAACCCATCAGCTGATCAACCCGAAGTCTCGGAAGAGTTCCCCGGAACCACATCATGACGAAAATAAGGGCGTAGGTTTTAATGAAAAACCAAACCCAGCTCGGAAGAAAGGGGCCTTGCCAGCCGCCCAAGTAAACGGTGGCGACAATTGCTGAGATGGAAAATGTATTCATAAATTCAGCCATGTAAAAAAGGGCAAATTTCATGCCGCTGTATTCGGTATGAAAGCCGGCGACAATTTCAGACTCTCCTTCGGGCAAATCAAACGGGGTGCGGTTCACTTCCGCGACTCCGGTTAAGAAAAACAGCAAAAATCCTGCGATTCCCCACGGCGTAAAGACAAACCAATTAAAGCCCGCTTGGGCTTCCACAATGCTGGTTGTAGAAAAAGATCCGACGACCAAAAGAACGGGAACAACGGAAAGGACCATTGGAATTTCATAAGAAATCATTTGAGCGACGGCACGCATGCCGCCTAAAAGTGAGAATTTATTCCGGGATGCCCAAGCCGCGACGAAAATCCAAATGGTGGTGGTCGATGAAAGCGCTAAGAAAAATAAAAGTCCGGTGGAAAGGTTGGTTGCGATCATGCCTTTTCCAAAAGGAATGACTGAGAAAATTAAAAGCGAGGGAATAACGATGACAACCGGCGCTAGGAAATGCGCAAATTTATCCGCTCCGGTCGGTACAATGTCTTCTTTGGTTAACATTTTTACACCGTCTGCAAGAGGTTGCAGCAAACCCCAAAATCCGACGCGATTGGGGCCGTAACGGTTTTGAATCCGGCCGACGAGTTTACGTTCCAATAAAGTGAGATACATCATGGTGACCGGGCCGAAGACGGCAATTGCGCCGATGCTAATGAAAACAGAAACAAAAATAACCATCCAGCCTGGAAGAAATGCTCCTGCAGCATGAAGCGCTGCCTGTTTTAGTGAAACAAAAATTTGATCGATTGCTTCCATTAAGCGGTTGGAGGAGGTTGTGGTGCTGCTGGTGGCGGTTGCGCCGCTTTGGCTGCGGCTTCTTTTTGAGCTTTCTCGAGCAGCCGGGCGTCGACTACGGCAGCGTCGTGCGGCCGTATTTTCTGAAAGTAGGCATTGGTTTTTAAAAGATCGTCTTTGTGATAATTCAAATCTTCGAACCGGCCGTATTCAGCGAGTTCAAATTCATGGTCCATAAAAATGGCGTCAAACGGACAAACTTCTTCGCAAATACCGCAATTCATGCAGATTGAAAAATCAATGTCGAAGATTTTTGGTTTCTTAAGCGGTTTTCCGGCGTCGTCACTGTCGCGTACGATCGTGATGCATTTGGGCGGGCATTCTTTAGCGCAAATATCGCAGGAAACGCAGCGCAAATCTTCTGGCTTGTCATCGTAAATGAGAAACGGAAAATTCCGGAACCGTTCTTTTGTCGGCAAACGCTCCTCCGGATATTGGACGGTGGTCAGACGCTCCTTGTCAAAATAGCTGAGCACGAAATTTTTGAGCGTTACGGCCATTCCTTTTAGTACACCGAATCCAAAAAACATTAGCGGTCCACCTCTCCTAAAACAATGTCAATGCTGCCGAGATTAATGATTGCGTCCGCAACTTTATTTCCCAAACACATGTCTTCAAGTACCGTCAAATTAATCAAACTGGGGGCGCGGACATGGTAGCGGTAAGGTTTTGGTAAGCCGTCGCTGACCAAATAAAAACCGAGCTCGCCTTTAGGCGCTTCAATCCGTCCGTACGCATCGCCTTTGGGGAGTTTAAAATTTCTGGGTGTTTTTGCAGCGACAGCGCCGGCTTTGCTGATAAATTCTCCGTCCGGAATTTCTTTAATGGCCTGATCCAAAATTTTAATGCTTTCGCGCATTTCCAAAATCCGGATGTAATAACGGTCGTATACGTCACCTTTTTCGCCGATCGGTACGCGGAATTTGAACCGGTCGTAAATGGAATAATGGTCCACTTTGCGGATGTCGTACGGAACGCCGGTTGCGCGAAGCATCGGACCGGAAAGTCCGGCGTTGATGGCCAATTCTTTTGAAATGATTCCGACATTTTGACAACGGGCCATTAAAATTTCATTTTCACTGAGGAGCGCTTCGAACTCGTCCAGAAATTTTGGATAGTTGTTAATGATTTGCCTGACGCGCGGAATGAAATCGCCCGTGACATCCGTTTTCAGACCGCCGAAACGGAAATAATTGCACATCATCCGGCTGCCAGCCACGGATTCAAAAAGATCCAGAATTTTTTCCCGTTCGCGGAAGGCATAAAGGACCGGCGTAAAAAAAGCGCCGAGATCGTTGAGTAAGAATCCGATGAGGAGCGTGTGGTTCACAAGCCGTGTGAGTTCCGCCATGATGACCCGGATGTATTGAGCGCGTTCCGGAACTTCCATATTGGCCATTTTTTCGACCGTCGTTGCATAAGCAAAATTATTGGTCATGGAGCAAATGTAATCGAGCCGATCAGTAAACGGCATGCTTCCGAGGTACGACATATTCTCGGCCAATTTTTCATGGTTCCGGTGAAGATAGCCCATGACGGGTTTTAATCTGACAATGGTTTCGCCTTCCAGAGTCACGTTCATTTGAAATACGCCGTGCGT
>OBEQ011151250.1_pt1 | contig 31662 bp, 34 predicted proteins | sample 1670901 | NCBI WGS metagenome assembly OBEQ01 (sample SAMEA104232315, study PRJEB22302) | groundwater metagenome | biome: forest; feature: aquifer; material: groundwater | place: USA | collected 2011-08-07 | depth 5.4 m | reverse complement strand
CAAATCACAAACAAATCACAAAACCAAATGAACAAACTCAAAATTTATCGGACTTCCTGTTTCGGTCATTGTTTATTTGGTATTGTCAATTGTTTGTAATTTGTGCCTGGGGATTTGTAATTTAAAAACTTTGCTAAAAAATAAAGTATTACAAATATATACTGTAGAGGGTAAAATACAGCACGAAAGACGATATGCCGCAAAATTTAGAAAATAAAATCTCCTCGGGAAAAGCCAAGATCGCCATAGTTGGTTTAGGCTATGTGGGTCTTCCTTTGGCGGTCAATTTTGCCAAGAAGGGTTTTAAGGTTTTTGGTTTGGATAAAGACGAAGATCGGGTGAATCGACTCAAAAATAAGGAAAGTTATATTCTTGATATCCCCACTCGCGATGTGGCGGCCGTGATCGAGCGCGGAAATTTTTCCGTCTCGGGGTCTTTCGATATTCTAAGATTAATGGATGTGATTATTATCTGTGTTCCCACCCCGCTAAAAAGTAAATACACGCCCGATATTTCCTATATCTTAAATGCCGTCCGGACGATCAAAACTTTTTTAAAAAAAGATACCCTCATCGTCTTAGAGAGCACAACCTATCCGGGCACAACCAGTGAATTGATCAGACCCGAATTAGAAGAAGGCGGGTTGAAAGCGGAAAAAGATTTTTATTTGGCTTTTTCTCCCGAGCGGATTGACCCCGGGAATAAGAATTATGATGTGACCCGGATCCCTAAAGTGGTCGGCGGTCTTTCCCCAAAGTCCGGCGAGCTGACGAAATTACTTTATGGAAAAATTATCCGGAAAGTTCACACGGTTTCCTCTTGTGAGGCCGCCGAGATGACTAAACTTTTAGAAAATTCTTTTCGCATCATCAATATCGGCTGGATCAATGAAGTCGCGATGATGTGTCATAAGATGAAGATTGATGTGTGGGAAGTCATCGAAGCCGCCAAAACAAAACCATTTGGCTTTATGCCGTTTTATCCGGGACTTGGGGTGGGCGGGCATTGCATCCCGGATGATCCGCTGTATTTATATTGGAAGGCCAAGCACCACGGGTTTAGCTCGAAATATATCAAATTGTCGGCGGACACGAATTCTTTCATGCCGCAGTACGCGGTGAATCGTTTAGCTGCTCTTTTGAAAAATAAAAAGAAGACCCTGGCGAAGTCGCGTGTTTTAGTTGTCGGCGTGACGTACAAAAAGGATGTGAAAGATTTAAGAAAATCGCCGCCTTTAAAATTGATTGAACTTTTGCAAGAAAACAAATGCCAGGTCGATTATTTTGATCCGATTATTCCGTATCTGGATTTTGCATCGATCCATTTGAAATCCATCGCTCTTTCGCCGAAAGAGATTGCGTCTTTTGATTGTGTCATCATTGCCACTGATCATACCGACGTCGATTATCCCCAAATCCTCCAGCACGCCCGGCTGATTTTTGATGTGCGCAATGTCTACAAAGATACCCTGGATAAAAGAATTGAAAAATTATAAATGAAAAGATAGGGAAGAGTACAAACAATGTCACAACGAAAGAAAGTTGTTTTAATCACCGGCGGTGCCGGTTTTTTAGGAAGTCATTTGTGCGACCGGTTTATTCACGACGGTTACAAAGTGATCTGTCTGGATAATTTGATCACCGGTAATCCAAAAAACATTGCACACCTTTTAAAAGAAAAAAATTTTGAACTGGTTAAACATAATATTTCGAAAGAAATTCGATTTAAGGGAGCGGTGGATTATGTGCTGCATTTTGCTTCGCCGGCTAGTCCCGTCGATTATTTAAACTTTCCGATCCCGACGTTAAAAGTGGGGTCTCTGGGCACTTATCATACTTTGGGTTTGGCCAAAGAAAAAAGAGCTGTTTTTCTTTTGGCTTCCACATCAGAGGTGTACGGTGACCCGCAAGAACATCCGCAAAAAGAAACCTATTGGGGACATGTGAACCCCATTGGCCCTCGAGGTGTTTATGATGAGGCCAAGCGTTTTGCGGAAGCACTCACGATGGCTTATCATCGTTATCATAAAATGGATACCAAGATCGTCAGAATTTTCAACACCTACGGACCGCGGATGCGGATGAGAGACGGGCGGGTGGTTCCGAATTTCATTTATCAGGCGTTGCATAATAGACCTTTGACCGTTTACGGCGTCGGAAAGCAGACGCGCTCGTTTTGTTATTATTCGGATTTGCTTGAAGGCATTGTGCGTTTGTTGTTTTCTAAGATTTCTGGGCCGGTCAATATTGGGAATCCCGATGAATTCACCATCATCGAATTTGCCCAGATGGTTATTCGCTTATCGAATACAAAAAGTAAAATTGTTTTTAAAACGCTTCCGACCGACGATCCCAAACAAAGACGTCCGGATATTACGCTGGCCAAGAGAGAATTAAAGTGGTCGCCGAAAGTTTTTTTGGAAGAGGGTTTGAGGGAGACGATGGAGTGGTTTAAGGAGCATATGGATTGATAATATTATACTCAAAGGGCTCACAAATTATGATTTTACTGTCGAGTTTCGATGTTGAATAATACAAACTTTTTCGGTATACTATATCGATTTTTTAGCCTACCCCCTAACTTCGGAAATTGGGGTGGCTTCCGCAATGCAGGATCATTTTTATGAAACAGTGTGCCATGATGCCAACCAAAGAAGATTTGATGAACTTTGAAAAAGAAATCGCCGAAATCTTTGCCACCGGCGTTATCCGGGCACCGGTGCATTTGCGCGCGGGACGCGAGGATCAGCTGATAAAAATTTTTCAGGAAAATAATATTGGGCCGGATGATTATGTGTTTGGTTTCTGGGACTCTCATGAGCTGGCGCTTTTAAAAGGCGTTCCTCGGGATGAACTAAAGAGGGCGATTCTCGAAGGAAAAAGTATTTCATTGTGTTTTCCCGAGTACAAAATTCTTTGTTCGGGAATCGTGGGAAGTCTGATGGGAACCGCTGTCGGGGCGGCCTGGGCTTTGAAAAGACAAAACAAAAAAGGAATCGCGTATCTTTTCTGCGGTGATATGTCATCGGAGACGGGAATCTTTCATGAGGCCGTTAAGTATGCTGTCAATTTCGATCTGCCGGCGAAGTTTATTGTTTGTGATAACGGCGTCAGTGTGATGACCAACACCCGCGAAGTCTGGGGCTGCAAAGACCCGTGGTTTAAGGACACGGAGTACGAATCCAAGATTATTTATTTTAAATATAGGAATGGTTATCCGCATTCGGGGCTGGGGAGGCTGATTAAGTTTTAATGAAATTGAAATATTTCGACGAACTTAAAAAAACCATGGAATGGCTAGCGACCCAGCCGAAGACACTTTTTGTCGGGCAGACCGTTGCCGGGCCCGGGACATTCATGTTCTCAACGCTGAAAGATGTTTCCCCGGATAAAACGTTCGAGATGCCCATTAACGAAAGCTTTCAGATGCAATTCACAATTGGGCTCGCCTTAGCCGGTTATATTCCGATTTCCGTTTATCCCCGTCAGAATTTTCTTTTGATTGCTACCGCCGACATGGTCAACATGCTCGATAAAATTCCGGTGATTAGTTCCGACCAACTTCTTGCGAAAGTCTTGATCCGGGTTGCCGTCGGACCGGACTCCCCGGTTCATCCCGGCCATCAGCATGTGGGCAACTACGCTGAGGCATTTAAGAAAATGTTTACCACAATCGAAGTCGTGGAATTGAATGAACCCGAAGAAATTTTTCCCGCCTACAAGTACGCCCTGGAACGCCCCGATAACCGTTCAACGCTTCTTATCGAGCACGGTAATTATTATAATCAGAAATGAGTACATCTCACAGAAGAATTCGCAATCAGGAACAGCTCTTAGAGATTTTTAAAATAATCGGATGAATAGAGATTCAAAAATTTTAATCATTGGTCATAACGATGCCATCGAGAATGCACTCTTGAATTATTTCCAAAAGAATAAATATCCGCATATTTTTTCTTCCTCTTTTTTAAAACTCGATTTTCTTAACCCAAAAAGGTTTTTTGATTTTCTTAAGAAGAAAAGACCGGATTATGTGTTCTTAGGTTCCATCCGCTCCGGCGGGATTGCGGCTAATCAAAAATTCGCTGCGGAATTTATTTATGAAAATCTCGAGAGTCAAAATAACGTCATTCATGCCAGCTATAAATTCGGCGTGAAGAAACTGCTTTTTTTCGCGGCTTCGTGCGTTTATCCCAAAGAATGTCCGCAGCCGATGAAAGAAGAATATTTGTTAACCGGTAGCCTTGAGGAAACCGGCGAACCGTATTCGGTGGCGAAGATCGCCGGCGTGAAACTTTGTCAGATATATAAAAAACAATACGGTTTCAATGCGATTGTGGCGGTTCCCGCAACGATCTATGGCCCGGGAAGTGATATGGATTTTGAAACCGCTCATGTCCTGGGGGCTTTGATTGGAAAGTTCCAGAAGGCTATGCGCCAGGGGCAAAGAGAAGTTGTGGTCTGGGGAAGCGGCCGGCCTCGTCGGGAATTCTTGTTCACGGAAGACTTTGTGCAGGCCGGCCTCTTTTTGATGGATCATTATAACGATGCGAATCTTATTAACGTCGGTTGTGGGTTTGACGTTTCTATCAAAGAACTGGCTTTCCTGATCAAAAAGATTTCGGGTTTTAAAGGAAAAATTATTTTTGATCCAACCAAACCCGATGGGACTATGAAAAAGTTGATGGACAACAGCCGCATTTTAAAACTGGGTTGGAAGGCGCAGGTGAGTTTAGAGGAAGGAATCACTCAGACGTATAAATGGTATTCAAAGTTACGTGAGATGAGGGACGTTAGACGTGACGTCTGACGTCCTTCGTCTTCGTCTCACGCCTTACGTAAAGTATAAAAAGAATGGAGTTCATGAGATGAAAATTTTAATCACCGGCGCCGCCGGATATTTAGGCTCAGTTATCGTTCCCACATTACTCAAAGAAAAATTCAGGGTTGTGGCTTTGGATAATTTTATGTACAACCAAACTTCTCTTTTGGATTGTTGTTATGATCCCAACCTTACCATTATTCGAGGAGATACACGAGATAAATCATTGATGACGAAATTACTCAAAGATGTGGACGCGATCTTCCCCTTGGCTTGCCTGACGGGCGCACCGCTTTGCGCTAAAGATCCTGACGGCGCCAGGACAATTTTGTTAGACGCGATTAAAATGACTTTAAAATTGCGCAGCAAAGAACAAAAGGTTATATTCCCGACGACCAACAGCGGCTACGGCATCGGTCAGCAAGGAAAACATTGTACCGAAGCAACTCCCTTGAAACCGATCTCCCTTTATGGCCAGCTCAAGGTTCAGGCGGAGGAAGAAATTTTAAACGCCGGTAACGGCATCACTTTGCGCCTGGCCACCGCCTTCGGGGTCAGCCCCCGCATGAGGTTGGATTTGCTCGTCAATGACTTTACCTACCGGGCGGTCTATGACCGTTTCATTGTTCTTTTTGAAGCACATTTCAAACGAAATTATATTCACGTGCGCGACGTCGCTCGTGCTTTTATTCATTCTTTGAATCATTTTGACAAGATGAAGAACCATCCCTATAATGTGGGCTTAAGTGACGCGAATCTAAGCAAGCTGGAACTCTGCGCGGAGATTAAAAAACAAGTTCCAGAATTTTATTTCGTCGAGGCCACAATCGGCGAAGATCCCGACAAACGCGATTATATTGTCAGCAACGAAAAAATCGAGAAGACCGGTTTTAAACCGGATGTCTCGCTCAAGATGGGAATAGCCGAGCTGATTAAAGCCTATCAAATCATCAAACGGAACCAATACGCGAATATCTAATGACCCAACTCGACATCCTCTTCATCCACCCCAACGCCGCGCATAAAATCTATCAGGATTTAAGCAAGAATTATTCCGCCCTCGAACCTCCCATTTGGGCGGGCATGCTCACCTCGCATTGTCTAAAACACGGATTTAGCGCCGAAATTCTAGACACCGAAGCGCTCGCGCTCGACGATCTTCAAGCCGCCGATCAAGTCAAAGCATTGAATCCGCGGGTGGCATGTCTGGTGATCTACGGCCAGCAGCCTTCGGCCAGTTCGCAAAATATGGAAGGTGCGGTGACGCTGGCGCAGACCATCAGAAACATTTGTCCGCAAACCAAAATTGTTTTTGTCGGCGGGCATGTGGCGGCACTTTCCCGTGAGGTTATGGAACGCCATTCCTTCGTCGACATGGTCTGTCAGAACGAAGGTGTTTATACAATTTCCAATTTGTTAAAAACAAATTTAAAAGATAAACTGGATTTGATCGACGGGCTGGGGTTTCGTAATAACGGTGACATTATTTTGAATAAACCTTCTCCGATTGTTGCTAAACAAGACCTTCCGCAAGAACTGCCCGGGGTGGCCTGGGACAAGCTTCCCATGGATCGTTACCGGACCGCCCTCTGGCACGCCCTTCCCAATAATTCCCAAAAACAACCTTTCGCCGCACTGTACACAAGTTTGGGTTGTCCGATGAAGTGTTCGTTTTGCATGATCAATATTATCAACCGTCAGGAGAATGAATATTCCGACGGAAGCGCGGTCTTTCGTTACTGGGATCCGGATTTCATTATTCGTGACTTCGATTATTTTGCCGAACACGGCATCACGAATATCAAAATTGCCGACGAGCTCTTTGTTTTGAATCCGAATCACTTCATGCGGCTTTGTCAACTCATTATTGAACGCGGATATCAATTCAACATCTGGTGTTATTCCCGTATCGACACCGTGAAAGAACATTTTTTAGAAACACTCAAAAAAGCCGGCGTGAATTATTTGGCGTTAGGAATTGAAAGTGGAAACACCAAGGTGCGAAAAGATGTGATCAAAGGAAAGTTTGAAGACGTCGACATCCGCGGGATCGTCAAGAAAATCCGGGACCACGGCATCAATGTCGCGGCCAACTATATTTTCGGTCTTCCCGAAGACAATTTAGAAACCATGCAAATCACTTTAGATCTGGCGCTGGAGCTTAATACGGAAATGGCGAATTTCTATTCGGCGATGGCGTATCCGGGGAGTCCTTTATATGGAATCGCCAAAAAAGAAGGATGGAAACTTCCCGACATTTATGCCGGCTTTTCGCAGCATTCTTATTATACTCAGCCTTTACCGACGAAGTATTTATCTGCCGAGCAGGTTTTAGAATTTCGCGATAAGGCCTGGATGGCGTATCACACCAATCCCAAATTTTTAGCCCTTTTAAAAGAAAAGTTTGGCCAGGTCGCGGTAGAGGAAACTTTAAAATCCACTCAAATTAAACTCAGACGAAAAATTCTTGAGAAACAGTCTGTCCCATGATCATCAGCCGGACCCCTTTTCGCGTTTCATTTTTTGGCGGCGGAACCGATTACCCGCAGTGGTTTCAAGAAAACAAAGGCGCTGTTCTCGCCACCACGATTGATAAGTATTGTTACATCACCTGCCGTTATTTGCCCCCCTTTTTTGATCATAAATCCCGCATCATTTATTCCAAGATGGAACATGTTAAGACCATCGATGAAATCGATCATCCGGCGGTGCGTGAGGTTTTGAAATTTTTGAAAATTAAAGAAGGGGTGGAGATTCATCACGATGGAGATCTTCCGGCCCGTACCGGCTTGGGTTCGAGTTCTGCTTTTACCGTTGGGCTTCTAAACGGGTTGTATGGTTTAAAAGGGATTATGACGACCAAAGAGCGCCTGGCGCGGGAAGCGATTTACGTCGAGCAGGAAAAATGCAAAGAGAACGTCGGCTGCCAGGATCAAGCCTTGGCGGCTTTCGGTGGTTTTAATTATATTGAATTCGGCGGCAGCAATCATTTGCGCATTACCAAAGTCACGATTTCCCCCGAAACACTCAAGTCTCTCGAGGATCACCTCATGATGTTTTTTACCGGATTTTCCCGCAAGGCTTCCGACATTGCCTATCACCAAATTCAAAATATTCCAAAGAAGAAAAAAGAATTGAGTGAAATGTATAAGATGACCAATGCCGCCGTTGAGATTTTAAATGGCAGAAACATTTTTAATTTTGGAAAACTCCTTCACGAAAGCTGGAAACTCAAGCGCAGTTTATCGGATAAAATTACCAATCCGCATATTGATGAACTTTATAAAACGGCGCGTGGCGCCGGTGCCATCGGCGGAAAGTTGCTGGGCGCCGGCGGCGGTGGTTTCATTTTGCTTTTTGCCCCTCCCGAGCGCCAGCAAAAAATTCGTCAGGCTTTAAAAAATATGTTAGAAATTCCGTTCAAGTTTGAACATCTGGGCACGCAAATCATCTTTTATCAGCCGAATAGCGGGAAGGTGTCGTAGCTTATGCTAAATCCTCAAGAGTGGTTCAACCAATCTGATTATGATTTTCAAACCGCTGAGTACATGTTTAATGGAGGACGATATGTATATGCCGTTTTCATGACACATTTAGCCGTTGAGAAAGTATTAAAAGGAATGTACCAGAAAAAATTTAATGCTATTCCACCTCGAACGCATAGCTTGATTTATTTTGTGAATAAAATGGAAATAAAGCCGCCAGAAAATATAGGCAAGTTTTTAGTGAAACTTGATCAGTCGAGCGTCTCGACGCGGTATCCCGAGAATTTGGTCAAACTACAGAGTATTTATACGCAAAATATCGTAAAAGAAATTCTTTGGCAAACAAAGGAAACCTTAGAATGGGTAAAAAAGACGTCTTAAACATTTTACGGCATTTGAAAGGATTGCTTGAGTCCAAGAACATTCACGTCGATAAGTTAATTTTATTCGGCTCCTGGGCTAAAGGTACGCAACAGGAAGGCAGCGACATTGATGTGGTCGTTGTCTCCAATGATTTTAATGGCAAAGATTACTGGAGCCGCATCAACATTCTCTCCGAAGCTATCTACCAGGTGTTGGCTCCTATTCAGGCTGTAGCCATGACCCCACAAGAATGGGAAAATAAGGAAAGTCCGATTTGTGATTTTGCGCAAAAAGGTGAAGTTATTGTTGCCTAGAGGGATTAGTAAAGTGCCGAATAAAATTTGTAAAAAATGTATTAATGAATCTATCTGATTTGACATTTTTCCTCATTATCGGTTTGTCCGTCGTAATATTTATTATCGTAAGAGTGATTAAAGAGAAAAGACTCGAAGAATATCTGTTAAAGTATGGTATAGAACTTGAAGCAGAAGCGAAAGTCATCGGGGGAGATAGGTTGAGTGGTTATTTAATAGAAGTTAATTTTCAACATAATGGTCAAACTATAAAGAAAAGGTTAAATGTGGATAGAGGTTCAACTTTCGGTCATAACAGTTTCCCGGCGAATGGTTATATAAGAAAATTTCCTGTATTAGTCGACCCTTTTCATCCCAAAAGATTTTTGTTTAATATCCGTAAGTTCCATTTAACCAAGACATCTGATGATTCCGTTCAAAATTTCTTGAAAAGGTGTAAGGCAGAAAATCCGGATTTTGAAGAGAGAAATTAATTTCAGAGAGAACTGTGCATGATTTAAATCAAATAGACGTCGCCATCCTCTGCGGCGGACTTGGGAAACGCCTTCGAGCCGAGATCGGCGAATCGCAAAAGGTGATGGCGACAATCGGGCGAGAGCCTTTTCTGGATGTTCTGTTGAAGGCTCTCGCCCGCGCCGGATTCAAGCGTTTCATTTTAATGACCGGCTATCAAGCGGACGCCGTCGAAGAATATTACCGCAAAAAAAAAATGAATGTCGCAATCGAGTTCTCAAGGGAAAATGAACCTTTAGGCACCGGCGGTGCGCTTAAAAATGCCAAGGCGCTGATTCAAAGCGATCCGTTTGTTTGCATGAACGGCGATTCGTTGTGTTCTTTGGATTACCAAGAATTTTTAAATTTTTATTCGTCGAAAAAAATGAGCGCCGCGTTAGTTTTATCGAAGGTTCGGGACAACAAGGATTTTGGAACGATCATCCTTGATCAAGCGCGAAGAATTATCAGCTTTCAAGAAAAACAAAAAATTTTGGTGGTTAAAAAATTTTATGTCAACGTGGGGGTTTATTGTTTTTCCAAAAAAATTTTCGATTGGATGCCGTCGACAAAAAAATTTATGTTGGAGACAGATTTCTTTCCGCAGTTGGTTCAAAAGGAAATTTATGGTTTTATCACTCAACAAAATTTTTTAGATATCGGAACGCCCGAAAGATTTAAGAAAGCCCAAACTATTTTACGAAAGGATATTATTGAGCTTCTTTTTAGTAAACAGAACTCTAAAACTCTCGCCAGCGTCGATTCTGCCAGCGAGAGTTTTAGAGTTGGAAAGGAAAAGCTCAATAAACATCTCCATGGTTAAAACCACGGTTGAACGCTCAACTAAAAAGAATTTCCGAGTTCCTTTTGGGACGGTTTCCATAACCGATGATGCCCGACGACTGATTGACCATATTCTCGATTCCAAATGGGTTACGAAAGGAAAATATGTTCAGGAATTTGAAGAAGGCTTTGCCCAACTTTTCGGGACCCAATACGCGGTGGCGGTTAGCAGTGGCACCGACGCGGATGCGTTGGCGCTGGCGACTTTGTATGATTTTGGGGCGAACCGCGGGGATGAAATTATTGTCCCGGCGCTTTCGTTTGTGGCAACGGGCAATGCGGTTTTGCAGGCTGGCTTTAAACCCGTTTTCGTCGACGTCGAACGCGCAACGCTCAACATCGATCCGGAAAAAATCGAATCCGTGATCACCAATAAGACGAAAGGCATCCTGCCGGTTCATCTGATGGGAAAACCGACGGATATGGATCGTATCAACACGATCGCCAAGAAATATAAACTTTTTGTCATCGAAGATGCGGCCGAGGCGCACGGGGCGGAATATAAAGGAAAAAAGATCGGTACGCTCGGTGATATGGCGGCCTTCAGCTTATACGCGGCGCATATTGTGACCACGATCGAAGGCGGAATCGTCATAACCAACAACGCCAAGATGGCGGAGGTCTTAAGATCACTACGCAATCACGGGATGGTGGAAAAGTTTGTTTTCAAGCGTATCGGTTTCTCGGCGAAGATGAATGAGATCGAAGCCGCCGTCGGGTTAGGAAACTTGAAAATCTTTCAGCAAATTCTCAATAAGCGCCGGCATAATATGTATTATCTCATCGAGCAGTTCAAACAATTTGAGGAATATTTTCTTTCCATCAAAGAAGAACCTCACGAAAAATTAGGGCCTCACGCCTTTCCTATCACTTTAAAAGAGGGCGTGAACTTTTCAAAAGATGAATTTGTGCGTTTTATTGAGGGTGCAGGCATTGACTCGCGTAATCTTTTTTATTCCATGCCAACTCAAATGGAAAGTTATAAATTCCTTGGCCATAAACTGGGCGAGTTTCCCAACGCCGAATATTTCGGGAACAACGGCTGTCATATCGGCGTGCATCAAGATTTGGAAGTGGCAGATTTGGATTATGCCGTCGAGGTAGTGAGGAAGTTTATTAAAATGAAAAGGAAGTGAGTTCTTATTAGCTCTTAGTTCGTAGCTCGTAGCTCATAGGATTTTAAACCCTATGAGCTATGAGCCAGGAGCTAAGAACTAAGGGCCTCCGACTATGATATGCGTATTGCGATCAACTGCCGATCCTTTCTGAATAAAAATTATACCGGGATCGGACGCTATACTTACCAGTTGATTAAAAGCTTAAGCGAGATCGATGGGGAGAATGAGTATTTGTTGTATACTCCCAAACGTTTTTTTAGTACCAAACGAATAACCCCTAAGATCCCGGCCCGGAATTTTTTTCTTAAAGTCGACCGGTTTTATCGCGGGATGGAAAAAACCGTAGGTCCCGTTGATATTTACCATTGTCCGAGTCCGGAGGCTTTACACGACCTGGATGAAACGAAGATCATTGTGACCGTTCATGATCTTATTTTTAAAACTTATCCCCAGGGGCATACCACCGCAACAATTCAAGAAACCGAAAGGCAGTTTAAGAATATTTTAAAGAAGGCCTCCCGGATTATCTGCTGTTCCAAAAGCACACTCCATGATTTAAATCGTTATTTCTCCGTCGATGTGAGTAAAACTGTTTTGATTTATCAAGGTGTTAACCAAAAAGATTTTTATCCCTTAAAGGAAGAAGAATCGAAATTGGCCGAAATGACCGTTCGATCCCGGGGCATCGATGGTCCATTTATTCTTTTCGTCGGAACGATTGAACCACGCAAAAATTTGCGCAATCTTTTTTCGGCCTTCAGTTTTCTAAAGAAGAAAAAAAAATATGGAGGAAAGCTTGTTGTCATCGGAATGCAGGGATGGAACGAAGATCTGTCTTTTCTGAGCGCCGAGCAGGATTTTAAAAATGATGTGGTCTTTACGGGTTTTTTGTCGAATCAGGAATTACGGTACTTTTATAACCAGGCCGAGGTTCTGGCCTTTCCTTCCTTCTATGAAGGGTTTGGTTTTCCCATCGTCGAGGCATTCAGTTGTGGAACGCCGGTTGTGACGTCCAATGTTTCTTCGTGCCCGGAGATCGCGCAGGATGCGGCCTTGACGGTTGATCCGTATTCTCCCGAAGAAATTTCTCAGGCGCTTTTAAAAATTATAGAGGATCAAAATCTTCGAGAACAGTTGAAACAAAAAGGTCTGAGACGGGCCGGGCAGTTTTCCTTTTTAACGACGGCACGTCAGACTTTGCAGGTTTATCAAGAGGTCTATGCAAATCAGCGGCTTCTCAATTGCTCGTAATGCCTGTAAGTTTCATTATCCGATCCTGGAATCCATCCGATCGATTCTTCCTATCTGCGATGAGTTTGTGGTGAATGTCGGAGACAGTGAAGACGGGACGCTGGCCTTGATCCAATCAATCCCAAGCCCTAAAATCCGCATCATCCAAACCAAATGGGACCTGTCGATGGGAAAAGAGGTGTTGTCGTATCAGACCAACCTCGCGCTTAAAGAATGCAAAGGCGATTGGGCATTTTACGTGCAATCCGATGAGGTCATTCATGAGGAAGATTTAAGAAAGTTAGTCGAATATATGGAAAGATATTTATATGATGAAAACGTGGATGCGTTTCGCCTCGGCTGGCTGCATTTTTACGGAAGTTATTTTCGTTACCGTATCGACTACGGATGGTTTCAAAAGCAGGATAGAATCATTCGCAACAATGATTCGATTGAATCCGAAGGCGATGCGTGGGGATTTAGACGCAAGGACAGACAGTCTTTACGACGGAAAAACACCGACTGTCTTTTATATCATTACGGTTGGGTACATTCACCATCGGTGATGACCGAGCGGCGGATCAATGCACAACAGATCGGATTCGCTCAACTGAAAAACGATGAACGCCAAAGCGAATATTCGTACGGTGATTTAAACCGCTTCCCGGTTTATTTTGGAACTCATCCGGCGGTGATGAATGATCGGGTGGCTCAGCACCACTTAAGTCAGCAGGATCTGAAAAATATCCGTCAGAAATTCTGGTGGTATCCGGGTAGGATTTTAAAGCTGCGGTATAAAAGTTGGAGAAGGGTGAAAGAAAAAATTGTATGAATATGAAAAAAAATCTATACATCGTTCTTCTTGCCGGCGGATCGGGAACACGGTTCTGGCCATTAAGCCGGCACCACGAGCCCAAACAATTTCTAAAAATTATCGATGAGCAGAGTCTTTTACAGGGAACACTGCAGCGCGTGAAGTCTTTGACCCGTCCTGAAAATGTGTTGGTCGTCACCAATCACTTGTATGATCGAAAAGTTAAAGATCAGCTGACTTCTTTTCATGTCCCTTCTAGAAATATTTTGCTAGAGCCTGAGGGGAAAAATACCGCGCCCGCGGTTTGCTGGGCCGCAGTCAGGATTCACCAGCTTAATCCTGATGCGGTGATGGTCATTTTACCGTCGGATCATTTGATTGCTGATGGCGATTCTTTTTTAAAGAATTTAAAAGCAGCGATTTCTCTGGCGCAAAAAAAATATTTGGTAACGTTAGGGATTGTGCCCACCCGTCCAGAAACCGGTTACGGTTATCTAAGAATCAAACAGCTTCAAGAGCACAACCAGAAAATTTTTAAGGTTGAGCAGTTTATTGAAAAGCCGTCATTGGCAACCGCCCGAAGATTCTTGAGAGAAAAGCAATATCTATGGAATAGCGGGATGTTTATCTGGAAGACCGCCGTTATTTTAAAAAATTTTGCACGGTTTCTTCCGGAGATTTACCGTTATCTAAACGAAAAAAGCAATCTGGCCTCGGTGAAGAATATCTGGGGGGATCTTCCTTCGATCTCAATCGATTATGGTATTTTGGAAAAAGCGGGTAATGTTGTGACGATTCCCGCAGCCGATATCGGCTGGTCGGACTTGGGCAGCTGGGAGGCGCTCTCGGAGGTTTTCGCCAAGGATAAAAACGGCAACATCCTCAAAGGCGATATCATTGCTGTGGATTGTGGCAATACTTTTATTTTAGGACAGAAGCGTTTGATTGCAACGGTCGGTTTAAAAGACCTGGTCGTTGTCGATACCCCCGACGCCCTTTTGGTTTGTCAGCGGAGTCAATCGCAGAAGATCAAAGATGTCGTCGGGATGCTTAAGCGGCAGAATCGCCCGCAGTGGATAAAATATTCGTCCTGAAAAAGCATATAGCGTATGGCTTATGACAAAGAGCTTAGGTATAGAATCTTTAAAATTTTTTAAACCATACGCCATTAGCTATAGGCCATACGCCCGTAGCTGATTCCCATCAGGATATTTTAAAATGCGTCCCCCAGAATTCCATTTTCGGAAGATTTTGATCATCAACCCCTTCGGCATCGGCGATGTTTTGTTTACCACTCCTGTTATCTGTAATCTTAAATATCATTTTCCGGAAAGTTGCATAGGATATTTGGCCAATCAAAGGACAGCAGATTTTTTGCTGGAGTATTCCAAGGTCGAGCGGGTTTTTGTTTATGAACGCGATGAATTTAACCGGCTTTACCATGAATCAAAATTGGCATTCTTGAAGAAAGGCTTTTATTTTTTAGAGGAGATTAAGCAGGCCCATTTTGATTTAGTCATTGATTTTTCTTTGAACGGCATGATGAGTTTTCTGATGAGGTTGATCGGTATCCCTCAGCGGATTGGTTTTAATTATAAAAATCGCTCTCCCTTCTTAACAACGAAAATACCTTTAGACGGCTACGAAAAAAAACACGTGGTCGAATATTATTTAGGCCTCTTGACAGAGCTGGGGCTGGAGGCGAAAATCAGGGAATTAGAATTTCCGCTTTCAGACAAAGATCGCCAATGGGCCCATGAGTTCTGGAAGAAAAACGGGATCTTCGCTGGGGATCTCGTTGTGGGTCTCGTTCCCGGAGGGGGAGCGAGCTGGGGGAAAGATGCTTTTTATAAACGCTGGTCGCCGGAAAAGTACGCAAAATTAGCCGACAAAATCGTTGAAAAGTTTTCTGCAAAGATTATACTGATGGGGAATCAGAAGGAAATTGAGCTCTGCGGGCCGGTAAAATCGATGATGCGCTCGCCTGTTTGCTTCGCCTGTGGAGAGACCGCTATCGGGCAATTTGCGGCGTTACTTAAAAGCTGCCGGGTGAATATCGTCAATGATGGCGGGCCGCTTCATGTGGCGGTCGCGGTCGGGGCAAAAACCGTATCGATCTTTGGGCCGGTGGATGAGGTGGTTTACGGGCCTTATCCCCCTTCGGATCGACACCTGGTTGTGAATAAAACGATCGCCTGCCGGCCTTGTTATCGGAGATTCCGACGGGCTGAGTGTAGTCATATCAGTTGTTTGGGATCAATTGAGGTGGAGGAAGTTTTGGAAAAGGTGGGAAGGTTGTTATAGTATTGAAAAATTTTTAATAAGTTCGGAGCACGAAAATCGAAATTCAAAACAATATCAAATGATCAAATGTTTTTTCGAGTTTCGGATTTCGGATTTAAATGCAGAAAGGCGGAACAAAATTTTATGAACGTACAATTCATTGACTTCTCAGAACAGTATCAAACCATCAAAGATGAAATTGACGTCGGATTGAAGCAGGTCTTTGAAAAAGGAAATTTCATTTTAGGCCAGGAAGAAAAAGATTTCGAAAATGATTTCGCTAAATATTGCGGTGCCAGATACGGTGTGGGGGTCAATTCCGGAACCGATGCGCTGTACTTGGCCATGGCGAGTTTAGATATCGGTCCCGGCGATGAGGTGATCTTGCCTACTTTTACGTTTATCGCGACCGCCCTGTGTGTTTCTTACACCGGCGCTAAACCGGTTTTTGTGGACATCGAAGACACAACTTATAATCTCGATCCCCAAAAAGTAGAAAAGGCCATCACAAAAAAGACCAAAGTGATTTTGCCGGTTCATATTTACGGGCAAAGCGCGGATATGGAGGAGATTTTAAAAATCGCCCGAAAACACAAGATCAAAGTCGTGGAAGATGCCGCACAGGCGCATGGCGCTTCTTATAAGAATAAAAGAATCGGATCTCTGGCAGATATTGCCTGTTTTAGTTTTTATCCCACCAAAAGTTTGGGTGCTTTTGGCGACGGGGGCATGATTGTAACCGATAGCAAAGAAGTTTATGAGAAGATTTTGATGCTGCGCGATTATGGCCGTATCGGCAGATATGAGCATAAGATCAAAGGTTACAATTCCCGCCTTGATACCGTGCAGGCGGTGATTTTATCGGCCAAACTTAAACGCCTCGACGATTGGAACCGCCGGCGCGCCGATAACGCTGCGTATTATTGTGAATTACTTAAAAGAATGAAAGAAATTAAACCGCCGGTGACAAAGTCAGACCGCACCCACGTTTTTCAAACCTTTGCCGTGCGTGTCAAAAATCGGGATAAAATTGCGGAAGGAATGAAGCAAAAAGGAATTGGTGTTTTGATCCATTACCCGATCCCGCTTCACCTGCAGGAAGCGTATCAAGAGTTAAAGTGCAAAAAGGGCGATTTCCCCGTCGCCGAACAAGTAGCCGACGAAATCCTTTCATTACCGATGTTTCCTCATATGACGAAGCAGCAGATCAAATATGTCTGCGATTCGTTGCAGGAGTTGGTCGGGTAGTTTAGAGAGATTATGAGAAAAGTTTCTTGAGATTCCTTGGACTTTCATATTTGCCCGTTCGCTCACGAGAACCCGTCCCGTCTTTCTAAGTATGAAGTTTTGATGAAAAGAAATACGGTTATTCTTAGAAAACAGAAATCCCATCGATAGAGCAAAATTTCCTTATGTCTTTAGTCCCCTTATCCATCGTCGTCATCACTAAAAACGAAGAAAATAATATCCACGAATGTCTATTGAGCGTTAAGGGTTGGGCGGATGAGATTGTGGTGGTGGATGATGAAAGCCGCGACAAGACGGTTTCGCTGGCGCAAGAATTTACCGACCGGGTGTTTCACCGTCGGATGGACAATGAAGGCAAACACCGCAACTGGGCTTATGCCCAGGCGAGAAACGAATGGGTCTTAAGCCTTGATGCTGATGAGAAGGTCACCGATGAATTGAAACAAGAAATCACCGCGGTCTTAAAAGACACAAAGTTCCATGCCTTTTCGATTCCACTGCGAAATTATATTGGGAATTATTGGGTCCGTCATAGCGGTTGGTATCCGGCGGGAAAGTTAAGGCTTTTTATGAAAAGCTGTTTCCGGTATGAAGAGGCGGAAGTTCATCCCCGGGTTTTCCTCGATGGTGAAACCGGACATCTGACGAAAGATATTATTCACAAAGGTTATCCGGATTTCGAACATTTTTTAGCCAGTTTAAATCGTCAAACAACTCTGGAAGCCAGGAAATGGATTGCCACGGGACGCAAGATGTCGTTAGGCCGAGCTGTTTGGCGCACTATTGACCGTTTCCCCCGGTCGTTCATCGGGAAAAAGGGATACAAAGATGGTTTTATCGGTTTTATGGTGGCATTTTTTGCCTCGCTGTATCAGATTATGAGTTATGCGAAATACTGGGAGCTTTTGAAGCAAAAAAATTCCAATACACAAATTACAAACAATAAACAAATTCCAATTTCAAAACATAATTTATCTATGCCAGTTTTTTTTATTGTGATTTTGGTATTGGATATTATTTGTGGTTTGTAATTTGTCTATTGGTTATTAAAATGGCAACCGAAGATAAAAAAATTAAAGTTGTTTTCCTGGACCGCGACGGTGTGATCAACGAATTTCCTGGCCACGGCAACTATGTGACCAAGGTCAAGGATTTTCATTTTGTCCCCGGCGCATTGGAAGCGATCCGCAGGATGACGCAAGAAGGCTACGTCCTTTTTGTCATTTCGAATCAGGCGGGTGTGGGTAAAGGAATTTATTCTATGGATAAATTAAACCGCATCACCCGTTATATGTTGAAACAGGTGCATCACAATCAGGGCAAGATCAAGAGGGTTTTCTATTGCACCCACCGCTCGGATGTCGGGTGCGGCTGCCGTAAACCAGAGATCGGGTCGATCAAAAAAGCCCTGCAGTCTCTTAATCGAAATCTACGTCATGCCCAAGAGGCCTTCTTCATTGGCGATACCGACCTTGATGTGATGGCTGGCCACAATGCCGGATGTAAGACCATCTTTGTTCTTTCCGGAAAAGAAACCCGTCGCAGTATCGCTAAGTGGCAGGTCAAACCAGATTTCATTGCCAAGGACATTTGGGAAGCTGCCCAAATTATTACTCATGAGAATTCTCATCATCCACGCCTCCGCTGGCGCCGGACATACCAAAGCCGGGGAAGCCATTTTTAACGGAATCAAGAGCTCGACGGGTTTTGCGGTTAGAATAGTTGATGCACTTGATTGTACCAGCCCATTTTACAAAAGCATCTATCAGAAAAGTTACGCGTTCTTGGTGACCCAAATCCCCTGGGCCTGGGGATTTTTCTTCTGGTTGGTTGATCTCAAAATTTTAAGACCGTTGGTTCGATGGATCAGAAGATTCCTGAATCACCTCAACACCAAAAATCTGCAGGATTTTTTGGAGAAAGAAAATTTTGATTGGATTTTTTCGACCCATTTCTTCCCTAACGAAGTTTTGTCGCATTTGAAAAGGAAAGGAAATATCCGCGCGAAGATTGTCTCGGTGATAACCGATTTCGATGTCCACAGTATTTGGATCACCGACGGGATAGATTATTACACCGCGGCCTGTGAGTTCACGAAAGAAAAACTTTTAGCCCTGGGCGTTCCAGCAGAAAATATTTTTGTTTACGGTATCCCAACGGATCAAAAATTTTCTCAAAAGTTGGACCAAGCAACCCTAAGAAAAAAATTGGGGTTTAACGAAGATCTTTTTACAGTGCTGGTGGCAACGGGCTCTTTTGGCATCGGTCCTATTGAGAAGATTATCGAGGCTTTATCCGCACAGGGTTTTCAGGTGGTTGTGGTTTGCGGCCACAATAAAAAAATGTTTGAACGGCTGAATGAAAAGCCGATCGATCGTGTGAAAGTCTGCGGATTGGTCCATAATATGCACGAGCTGATGGCCTTAAGCGACTGCATGATCACCAAACCCGGTGGATTGTCGATTTCAGAGGCCCTGGTTCGGCATTTACCTTTGATCTTTTTTAATGCCATTCCCGGACAAGAAACCCAGAACATTGCAGTCCTTAAAACGTACGGCATTGGAATCAGCGGTTGCTCGATTCAAGAGATGGTTGAGGAATTAAGAAAGTTGCGTTCTTCTCCTGAGGTATTACATAACGCCCAGCGAAATATCCAAAAGTTAGCCAGACCCGATTCAGTGGCACAGATCATTTCCCTCATTCATGAATAAAAGAATTGCCCATGTGGTTGTGGGCCTTCCCATCGATGGTCATTTTGATTATTTTTTACCAGTGAGGCTCCGCCGGCAGGCAGCGGTGGGGTCTCGTGTGGAAGTTTTTTTTGGTCAGCAAAAAAAACAAGGTGTTATTGTGGATTTTGCCGCAAAAAGTAAATTCCGTCGGTTAAAACCGGTTATTGCGATGATTGATCCCGAGCCATTAATGGATTCGCACATGCTGCAACTCACCCGACGGCTTTCACAGTATTACGGTTGCAGTTGGGGGGAGGCGATTGAAACCGCTTTGCCGGATTCTTTAAGAAAAGGCAAGCCGCTGGATTCATCCCTTTATGCCCGATTGAATGAAGTTTTAAAGTCTTCTTTTGTTTCACTCGATGAGCAGTGTTCCCTCCCAAATCGTCGCGAGTTACAGAAATCGCGTCTGACATTGCTGCATGATGCCAGCGGGGCCAGACATTGGCCGCTCATTGTCGAGAAGATCAAAGAAACGTTAGCGAAAGGGCAAGAGGTGATTTTTCTTGTTCCAGAGGTAGTGTTGATCGAGGGTGTGATTTCGAAATTGAAAGAGTCCATGATCGACCCTGTGGCAGTTTTGGATAAAGAAATTTCTGCAAAAGAGGAACTTAAAACCTGGGTTCATCTGAAACTGGGCGAAATCCGAATTGTTGTGGGCAGCCGTTCCGCGATTTTCGCGCCCTTGAAGCGGTTAGGACTTATTGTTGTGTATGACGAGGAAAACCCCGCTTACAAGCAGGAACAAGTTCCTTTTTATCATGTGCGGGAAGTGGCACGGATGCGCGCTGAAGAGCAAGGTTGTTCGGTTTTATTTGTGAGCTCATCTCCGAGTTTGGAACTCTGGGCTTTGGCCACACAAAAGAAAATCGGCATGGTTTCTTTACCCGCCGGGCAAATGTCTTCTATCCTCGCTATCGATTTGACCAATTACAATCCGCGCAAGACATCGCTGGTTTCTTTCCCGCTGCGAAATCACCTGGAAAAAACTCTTTCCCGGAAGGGAAAGGTTATTTTATTAATGAATCGACGAGGTTTTAGTTTATTGACTCGTTGTTATAGTTGCGGGTTTACTTTCCAGTGCCAGCGGTGTGAGGTGAATTTAAGTTATTCTTATGCTCAAAAGAAAATGGTGTGCCGTCATTGCCGTGCGACAATTAATGTCCCATTGAAGTGTCCGCAGTGCGGCCATACGCATTTACGTTCGATGGGAACCGGCATTGAAAAATTGGAAAGCGAAATGGCCAGAGTCTTTCCTCAGGCCAAAACAGCCCGGTATGACAAAGATACCAAGGAGCTTCCCAAAGATTTCGATATCCTCATGGCCACTCAGGCGATTTTACGGATGAAAGGGCGCCTTCGGGTTCAAGTGATCGGCTGCCTCCAGATCGATTCGGAATTAAACCGTCATGATTTGCGCGCCACCGAACGGGCCTTTGCTTTACTGGTGCATTTAAGACAAATGGCTCAAGACAAGCTGGTTGTCCAAACGAGGCTCATGGATCATTATTGTATTAAGGCGGCGTTGAAAATGGATTTTAAATTTTTTTATAAAAAGGAAATGAGTTTACGTCGGGAACTGGGTTTTCCGCCTTTTAAACATCTGGTTGCAATAACTTTGCGGGGCATCAAAGAAGAAACCGTTTTAGAACAGGCGGATTCGTTTTATACTCATCTGGGAAAAATTGCGGCGAAGGATATTGATATGCTGGAACCGCAGCCGGATATGTTGCCGAAGCTGCGGGACAAATATCGGTTCACTATTATGCTGAAGGGCAAGTCTGTGCCGCACCTGCTGAAATTTATTAAAGAAGGACTAAAAGATTTCAAAAGAAAATCCGGGGTGATTGTGACGGTGAATGTGGATCCTTAAGGTCGCGAAAGAACGCGTAATATGAATATCATTTTTTTCGGCAGCGATGATTTTGCGCTGACCTCTTTAGAAAAATTGATTGAGTCCGAACACAAAGTGTTGGCCTGCGTGACGCCGCCGGATAAGCCCAAAGGCCGGGGCATGCGGATGGTCATTTCTCCCATTAAAGAAGGCGCGCTGCGTCGGGGAATTCCGGTCTTAGAGCCGAGCCGTTTAGAAGATCCGCCACTGATCGAACAGTTCAAGAGTTTCCAGAGCGATTTGTTTGTCGTCGTGGCTTACGGACGGATTCTGCCGATTGAGGTTTTATCCATTCCGTATCTGTGTTGTATGAATGTTCATGGGTCTTGGCTTCCCCAATACCGGGGAGCAGCGCCCATCAATTGGGCGATCATCAACGGTGAGGAGGAAACCGGCATCTCGATCATTAAAATGAACACCCGTATGGATGCCGGCGATATTTTTGCTCAAGACCGGATCAAAATTACTCCCGATGACAACTCCCTCACGCTTCGTTCTAAAATGGCCCAGCTTGGGAGCGATCTTCTTTTAAAGACGATCGATGCTCTGGAAAAGAATGCTTATTCACTCGCCGGGCAAGATTCTTCCAAGATCACTTATGCTCCAAAACTCACCAAAGAATTGGGATTGATTCAGTGGAATAAAAGCGCGCCATCCATTCATAATTTGGTGCGCGGGCTTCTTCCCTGGCCAGGCGCTTATACTTATTATCAAGGGAAATTGCTTAAGATACTTCAGACACAGATTATTCCGATCAATAGCGCCGGAAAGTCTGCCTCCGCCGGAGAAGTCCTGGAAATCACTGCCCAGGGTTTTATTGTGGCGACAGCGGATCAAGGACTTTTGATCCGTCAGGTTCATCCGGAATCTGCCAAAGCCATCGATGCCCGGAGTTTTGTGGCGGGGTATAAATTGAACGTCGGTTTTCGATTCGATTAAACCTTTAGATTTTCTATAGTAGGATGTCATAATAAATTATGATTTATAGACGATCAAAACAAAATGGTATCGATATGCGCAGGGCGTTTCTATTTCCTGGCAAGAAAGACGCGGGAAATAGAAACGCCCTTTCGTTTTGCGCTATCGCAGAGTTTTATTGAGGGACGAAAGGAGGATCAATATGCCGACCATAACGAAAGTCGCACAGACAAAAGATCTTCCACCGGGAAAGGCAATCGCCGTGACGGTGGGGCTAAAGAGGATTGCGGTTTTTAATTTAGCAGGAGAATTTTTTGCCATCGATGATACCTGCACGCACGCCGGAGGATCGCTCTCTGAAGGAGAGATTGCCGGGACCGTTGTGACCTGTCCGTGGCATGGCGCGACCTTTGATATCACAAACGGGGATGCCCTCGATGACATGACCTCCGAATCCCTCAAGAGTTATAAAGTTTTTGTGGAAGGGGAAGATATCAAAATCGAAATTTAAAGGAGTCTTTATGAAAAAAAATTTCGATTCTAAAACGATGATCCTGCCCGGTGCGTTGATTTTTGTCCTCTGCTGGCTGGGATACAATAACAGTCTAAAGAACGATTTTATGCTTGATGATTATACTGTTTTGTTTGGAGAAAAGGGCGTTTCAAATAAAACGGTGGTGGCTCTTTTTACCCAAAAACAGCATTTGTTTTATAGACCGGTCGGACATTTAATCTTGATGCTTTCTTATTCGTTGTTTGGTAATTATCCTGCTGGTTACCATTGGGTGAATTTATTTTTATTTTTTGGAATCGTGCTGCTTTTTTTTCGTATCACACAGTTGCTGTTCGACGACATTTCGCTGGCCTATTTGACCGCTGTGCTTTTTTGTCTTCATCCGATCAATGGTATGCTCGTGAATTATGTCACCGCAACTGGCATCAGCACTTTTGTGATTAGCCTGCAGTTGAGTTTTTTGTGTTTTTTGAGATACTTGAATACAACGAAGAGATTTTTTTATTGCTTAAGTCTTTTCTTTTTTCTCTTAGGTTTGTTATCGCATGAAATGAGTCTGGTTTATCCCGGATATATTTTTTGTGTTCTATATTTTCTAAAAAATTATTCCTGGAAGCGAACGGTTGTTCTTTGTTTTCCATTTCTTTTTTTGGCGCTTTCTTATCTTTTTTTCCGGATGGAATTCTTTAGTGTCCGGGGTATCTTGAAGGTGCCCTTTAAGGTGGTCACCATGGTTGGCGCTTACTTTTCTTCGCTCAACCATTTGATTGTTTGGTATCTATCCAAACTAGTGATGCCTTCAGGAATCCTTTTTCTGTGGTCAGAAAGAATTGTAGAAAAAGGTAATTTTATCGTCGAGCAGGTGATGTTTGCCGGGATCATTTTAATTCTTTTTTACTTGGTCTTTGGGCGTTGGAAAAAAGGAATAAAAGCCTTTGCCCTGGCGTTCTTTCTGATTGGTTTTATTCCATGCTTTTGGGCAAGTTATACCTATTTCCCATATTTAGATCCTATTATTGAACCGCACTGGTTTTATTTTTCATCGTTTGGATTTTTCCTTTTTTTGTCTTCTGTATTGTTAAAATGGATGGGAAAAATTAAAGTAAAAATGATAGGAGCGCTAAGTGTTTTGGGAGTGCTACTGTTTTTATTCTTTTGTTTGCAGCAAAATAATGCTTCCTGGAAAGATCAAGAAACCTATTGCCGTTACTGGCTCTCTCTTAACGGGAGGAATATGACCCCTTATTATGGGTTGGGAAAATCTTTAACTCAAAAAGGAGAGTACGCCGAGGCTATTAAATATTTTGAGAAAGGACTGAAGACGACAGCCTATCACAGCGCCTTTATCTATGCCGATATAGGTTATGCCTATTTTCTTAAAGGCGACAATCAACAAGCCGCTGAGCGCTACAGTATCGCATTAGGAGAGGATCCGCAGTATTCTGTGACGTATTATTATTCGGGGTTGTTGTTTTTGAAAGAAAAGCAATTTGACCAGGCGAAAAAGGCTTTTTCACGGGCCCACGAGTTGTACCCGAAAGATGAACGCTATCTAAAATATGCGACAGCAACTCCCTAAAATTTATTCATCTGTATTAAGGGTTTTCATGATCCAGAAGATTTTATTGATGGCGATCTCTTTCGTGATGCTAAACACTGCAGCTTCATCGGGGGCTGAAGGGCCGCAGAAAACAAACGAAATTCCCGATCCAACAGGTATGATGATGACCTTGCGAACGATATCGATGGCGGCGCAGGCGTATGCCTCCGATAATAAAGTCTATCCCGCCCAGATCACGGATTTAACCGAAGGCAATCAGGCTTATCTAAGCAAAGAGTATTGTCATGAGACGGTGTGGGGATATACCTACGACTGTGTTTTTTCTGCGAGCGGTTATGAGCTTACGGCAACCCCGCTTTCTGATGCTGCGGATGGCCCACCGATTCTTACCATAAAAACCGGCGGCATTCTACAGACTCGAGTACCGCAACCCCTGAGAACCGCGGCCAACGCCGCGGTCGATTTTTTTTCTTCTCCGCGGGATTTCTGGGAGTTGAGCCAAATTCAGAAATATGAAAGATTTCTTAAAATAGATCCGAATAACAACCAACTGCGTTTAGTTCTGGCGGATTTATATCTCGGGCATGGCAACGGCGAGACGGCATGTGCTTTAGCTGAAACGGTGATTGCCTCCCATCCTGATTTAGCTACTGCGCAAAAGGCGTATCACACGGTTGTCTTGGGCTATTATGTGGCGGGAGATTTGAAACGAAGTTATGAAAAAAATAAAGAGGACCTGCAATTCTTTCCCACCGATGAGACAGCCCGCTGTTTACAAAGGCTGCTGGAATCTATTTTAAAACAAAAATCTGTCCGAAATCCGACGGACGAAACAGCCACATCAAATCTTTCTCTGCACCAGGAGTAAAAAGTTTAAAAGGAGGGGGACTAATGAGCGGCTATATTGAGGCTGGGGATACTCGTACAAATAAAAAACTTTGGGAATTGAAAATTTATGATATAAAGAAGTCGGCGAGGAATACGAGGTTGAATTGACAACAAAGAAGGTAGCAAAAAAAAATCAGTAATCATTCAAGAAATAACTCAACGACGAGCATCCTCGTGAAATGATCTCTTATTGAGCTTTTCCTTATCAAACGAACGCAACGCCCATTCCCTGTCGTTGATTGCAGGATGAAAATATGGAAATAGGAATTGTTGGTTTACCCAATGTGGGAAAATCTTCCCTTTTTAATGCTTTGACCGGGGCGGGGGCAGCTGCGGCGAATTTCCCCTTCACCACGATCGAACCGAATGTCGGGGTGGTGCCGCTTCCAGACGAGCGTTTGCATGTTTTAAGTGAAAAATTTGCCAGTCAGAAAATAACGCCGGCCGGGATCCGCTTTGTGGATATTGCGGGGCTGGTCAAAGGCGCATCGCAAGGAGAAGGGTTAGGCAATAAGTTTCTTTCGCAGGTGCGTTCGGTGGATGCGATCGCGCATGTGGTTAGGTGTTTTCACGACGATAACGTGGTGAATGTGATGCCAACCCTCGATCCTTTAAGCGCGGTTGAGATAATTGAAACCGAACTTCTTCTGGCCGATTTACAGCAGGCGCAAAAAGCGACCGACAAACTCAAAGGTCCAGCGCAGGCCGGCGAAAAGGGGGCCCGTGAAAAGCTGGGCTTTCTTGAACAACTGGTCGTGGGATTCGATCAAGGGAAATCCGCCCGGCAGCAAAATCATATTCCCAAAGAAATCATTGACGAATTCCAGTTTTTAACCGCCAAACCGTTATTGTATGTGGCCAATACCGACGAACAAAATGCTTCTTCCCAATTCATCGAGCCTTTAAAGATGCGCGCACACAAAGACAATGCGCGGTTAGTTGTGTTGTGTACCAAATTGGAGGCAGAGATCGTTCAGCTTCCAGCGGATGAGCGGGCCCTTTATTATGAATCTGCTGGCATTACTTCTCCGGGGTTGGCTGTGCTGGCGAAGGCCGGTCAGGAATTGCTCAATCTGCTGTGTTTTTTCACCGCCGGCCCAAAAGAGACGCGCGCTTGGCTGATTCCTCGAGGGACAAAAGCGGTCAAAGCCGCCGGAAAAATTCATAGCGATATCGAACGTGGATTTATCCGCGCCGAGGTTTATCAGTATGACGATTTAGTCCGGCTGGGAAGTTATAAAGCCGTTCAGGAAAGAGGGTTGGTTTCTTTAGAAGGGAAAGATTATGAAATTCAAGATGCCGAGGTCGTTTATTTTCGGTTCAGTGTTTAATAATAGGGAAGACTAAAAAATAAGGATAAAAAAATGGGACCAGAACAAAACAATCTCAATCCAAAGAGTGTATTGGAAGATTCTAGAAGGGTAAGAAAATACAAAAAGAAATTTAAAAAAAATCCGCCGCAGAATATCCTTCCCGTCATGATCGAAATCCCCAAAGGCAGTCGCAACAAATATGAGTATGATGCAACAAGGAAAGTCCTTAAATTCGACCGGATGCTTTTCTCGGCGGTGCATTACCCCAGCGATTACGGTTTTATCCCGGATACCCTGGCGAATGATGGCGATCCTCTGGATGCGCTGGTGTTGGTGTGGGAACCGACCTTCCCGGGGTGTTTGATTGAAGCTAAGCCTATCGGGCTTTTCAAAATGTGGGATGAGAAAGGTCCCGATGAAAAGATTCTTTGTGTCCCGATCGAAGATCCTCTATGGAATCATCTGGAAACCCTCGATGATGTGAATCCGCATTTACTCAGAGAAATCGAGCATTTTTTCAAAATTTATAAAGATCTCGAGAAGAAAAATACCGGTGTGGAAGGCTGGCGGGGTTTGAGCGCTGCTTTAAAGATCATCAAAGAAGCGAAAACGCGATATAAAAAAAGCATGATTCCTCAAGAAATAGGATGATAGGATTTCGGTGGTTTTTAGCTTTTCTTTTCTTTATTTCCGCGGGATGTTCTCAGCCAGTGGCTAATCTGGACTCCGTCGGAGAAACGATTGTTTGTTTTGGTGATAGTATAACTGAAGGCGATGGTGTCAGTCCAAAGGAGAGTTATCCCGTCCTGCTCGGATTAAAGCTCAAAGAAAAAGTGATTAATGCCGGAGTAAGCGGGGAAACCACCACCGACGGACTTAAAAGAATTGAGAAAGACGTTTTGGCTCACGATCCGCGGATCGTGATTGTGGAATTCGGCGGGAATGATTTTTTGCATCAAGTTCCCATGGAAGAAACGTTTCGTAATATTGAGCAGATGATTGAGAGGATCCAAAAGCACGGAGCGATGGTGGTTTTGGCAACGGTTAAGACCGGAATTTTGGGCGATGCTTACTCGCAGCGTTTTAAAGAAATTGCCCGTGAACATAAAGCTTTGCTGATTCCGGATATCATGAGAGGTATCTTTGATCATCCGGAATTTAAATCCGATGAGATTCATCCCAACCGCGAAGGTTACCGCATGATTGCGGATCGTATTTATAGAGACATTAAACCCCTGTTGAAGAATTGAATTGATTTGCATCGAAAAATATTTGTGATATAATTTGCCCATTTTTCAAGGGATGATGTTTCTCAAAAATTAAATAGAATTTCTTCCGATAGTTTTCATATTAGAGGGAGATACCGTCATTGAAGGAGGAAAAACCATGGCAGCAAAAATAGGAATCAATGGGTTTGGAAGGATTGGAAGACTTGTTTTCCGTGCCGCGTTGGAAAACAAAAACGTTCAGGTCGTCGGGATTAATGACCTTTTTGACGCGGAATACTTAGCCTACATGCTGCAATACGATTCGACGCAAGGGACCTTTAAAGGGACAATTGAGGTGAAAGGCAGCGACATGATGGTTAATGGTAATAAGATCCGTGTGACCGCTGAAAAAGATCCGGCGCATTTGGAATGGAAAGATATTGGAGCGGATTATGTGGTGGAGTCAACCGGGCTTTTCACGACGATCGATTTGGCCAAAGGGCACTTGGCAGCCGGAGCCAAGAAGGTTGTGATTTCTGCCCCGTCGGCGGATGCGCCGATGTTTGTCCTGGGTGTTAATCACAAGACGTATAAGAAGGATATGAATATTATTTCGAATGCCTCCTGCACGACGAACTGTTTAGCGCCAATTGCGAAGGTTTTAAATGATAACTGGGGCATTGTCGAGGGTTTGATGACGACCTGCCATGCTGTGACCGCGACTCAAAAAACCGTGGACGGTCCTTCCAAAAAGGATTGGCGGGGCGGACGCGGGGCTTTCCAAAATATTATCCCTTCTTCGACGGGCGCGGCCAAGGCTGTGGGAAAAGTTATTCCGGAATTAAACGGAAAGTTAACCGGAATGGCGTTTCGTGTTCCGGTTGCGGATGTTTCAGTCGTGGATTTAACCTGCAAATTGAACAAGCCTGCCAAGTGGGAGGATATTAAGAAAGCCATGAAGAAGGCCTCCGACGGAGAACTGAAAGGCATTTTGGGTTATACCGAGGATCAGGTGGTTTCCAGTGACTTCATCGGAGATTCGAGAACCTCTATCTTTGATGCCGATGCGGGAATTGCTTTAAATGATACATTTATTAAAGTGGTTGCTTGGTATGACAACGAATGGGGTTATAGTAATAAGGTTGTTGATTTAGTTGTGTATATCGATAGTGTTATTAAGGGTTAGAAAAATCAGGTGAAAAACAGGCAGCATTGAAAATTTGAAAACAGCAGATACGTGACTCTGTGCAATTAATACCAAACAAAGAAGAGGCCAGTTACGGCAGAAAAGCGTAGCTGGCCTTTTTTTGTTATAAAATCCATAAAGGGAAGCTGGGAGATGAAAATAACAAAAGAAATTTTCCTTAGCTTTTTAGTGTGTCCATATAAAGCATATTTATTGTTAAATGGTGAGTCTGGGAATAAGTCTGAATATGAGGCTTTGTTTAAGGAAATTAAAGAAAAGTATTGCGTTGATGGTATAAAAAAATTTTCTGTAAAGCAGGCTCCCGTTGAAATGATCCGTGATGCGAATTTGAAGGATAAAAATGGAGTTGTCTATCAACCGCGAATTGGCCATCAGGATGTATATTCCGATTCTTGCATAATAGAGCGCGTGAGAGGAGGATCTGAGTTTGGGACGTTTCATTATGTTCCGATCATATTTACACCGAAGGAGAAATTTTCACAAGAAGATAGATTTGAAATCGCTTATGATGGTTTTATTTTGGAGACTTTACAGTCCAGAAGGCCGGAATATGGAAAAGTGTTTTGCGGAGACAGTTTCAAAATAACAAAATTGCGAATAGGGAGCCAAATTGAAAAGGTCAAGAACATCGTGGCCAAGATTAAGAAAATAAATTTTGATAGTCCTCCGAAGATTATTTTGAATCGTCATTGTCAGGTCTGCGAATTCAAAGACTCTTGCAGGATGCAATCTGTTGAGAAAGACGATTTAAGTCTTCTCGCAGGGATAGGGTCAAAAGAAATTGAGACACAAAACAAAAAAGGAATCTTTACTCTAACGCAATATTCTTATACCTTTCGACCGAGAAAAAAGTTCAAGAAATCATACCCGTTTAATCTCTTCGGGTAAATTCCCCGCAGCTTGCTGCGTACGAAATGGTATATTGTATGAATGAGCAAGAATATGCTTTACTAGCTTAACAACCTGTCCACTAAAGAGGGGAAGGTCAGTCAATATGCCGGTAATGACTTCAAGGGATTGCTGGCCCAGAATGAATTCGTTGGCAGTATGAGCAAGAAGGGCGATTGCTGGGATAATGCCGTCGCACAGAGTTTTATTCACACGTTAAAAGTCGAATTGATTCATCGGATGAAGTTCAGGACCAGGGAAGAAGCGAAGATAAAGATTTTTGAATATATCGAAATGTATTACAATCGCAAACGGGCTCATTCGACGCTTGGTTATCTGAGTCCCTTTGAGTACGAAAAATTGATAAGTCTCTACAGGAAGGATTAGCGTTATGCAATTGATTAGAAAAATGAATATTTTATTCTTGGTTGTTTATACCTTTTCGTTTAACGTTTTGTTTTGTAGTATAGGCATCGCAGATATAACTAAATTGTCACCAGAAGTCCGTAATAAGTTACAGCCAGTATCCTGCTTTCAACAGATCAATCATGTTGCCAATCTGCCAGCATCTGTAGTTAAGCTGTTTGCCAACAATAAAGGTGGTTTAGCTGATCCTGGTCAAGAGTGGCAAGTTACTGATGTTGTCTTTAAAGAATTACCATCTAGGCGATTAATTTGGGCTGTAGCTTGCGGGCATTTCTATGTCATTCATTACGAGCTTGGGGGCAGAGGACACAGTTATCATATTATTTTAGGAACAACTAAGGATAATGGCGGAGCAGAAATTTTATGGCATGGAGTTGGAGAGTCTTTTAGAAATTTTGAAGCTTTCCTAGACGCCATTAAGAACACCAAGGCAGATCAATTAGATGATCGCTTGGATTATTCGATGTAATCTTAATAAACTGTCCACAGAACTGGGGAAGGTCAAAATGATGATTTACGAACCAGTCCATTTGATGAAGAATATAAAAAGATAACGAATGATTTCTCTTCTTTATTACGCCGAATAATTGTTACTGTTGATGAACATGGACTCAAGAAAAGAAAGCTTAGCAAATACAAAAAGGATGTATTTCGATTTTTTCAGAATCTTTCTTGCCAGAATTATCAATCCGAATTAGCTCAAAAGTACCAGAAGAGATTTCAGAAAAATCAAGATGCCTTATTTACGTTTTTGAATTACGACGGTATTCCATGGAATAATAACAATGCGGAGCACGCCATTAAACATTTTGCAATTTATAGGCAGACCATGAAGTTAAGCGGTCACTTTACGGAGCGAGGATTAAAACAGTATCTTATTTTATTGAGTATTTATCAGACTTGCCGGTATAAGGGAATAAATTTTTTAAAATTTCTGGCCTCTGGTAAAAAATATATCTAGAAGCCATCTCATAAATACTGTCTAAGTAAGATTACAATGCAGGCCAGTTGCACAAAGCCTAAGAAGTTCTGAGAATGATACTCATATCTGACAACCACACGTCTAAAATTTTGAAGCCAGGCAATCAAACGTTCGATCTT
>OBEQ010590251.1_pt1 | contig 31669 bp, 28 predicted proteins | sample 1670901 | NCBI WGS metagenome assembly OBEQ01 (sample SAMEA104232315, study PRJEB22302) | groundwater metagenome | biome: forest; feature: aquifer; material: groundwater | place: USA | collected 2011-08-07 | depth 5.4 m | reverse complement strand
AACAGCGGCTTTCAGAAATTGCGCTTTTGGTTGATACGGGTGGCGCGTATCATTCAGACACCGACGAGAAGACAGAATTATTTTAATTGGAATAACAAACGCCCCCATTCAAGGGGTTTTTGTTGAGTCTCAACTAAATGCGAAAACCAGGATTATCACCACTTATTATGGTATATTAACTTCGTTGTTATGTCAATAGTAGTAGTAGGCAAGTAGTTAGTAATGGAGGTGCGGGGATTTGCACCCCGGAGACCATGGGTGATAATCCTGATCCCGCACTGAGCCACCCCCATTACAACAGCATCGTAACATTTCGTTAAAAGGTGTACAATATACACAATGCCAAATAAAAAGAAAAAAACACAAGAAGCAGTAGTCCGCGCAGGGAAAGGAACCCCTTCTACTCAGAAGTACATTCCTATGCGTGAGATTCGCAATGATACCGTGATTATGCGTGATGGAACATTGCGCGCAGTGCTTTTAGTTTCATCAATCAACTTTTTTTTGAAATCCGATGACGAGCAAAAGGGGATCATTCAGGGCTACATGCAATTTCTCAATGCGTTTGATTTTCCTATGCAGATAGTGATCCAATCTCGCAAATTTGATCCATCTAAATATCTTTCGCATCTTGAAAAACTTGAGGCCGCTCAAACCAATGACCTTCTAAAATTGCAAATGTCAGACTATCGGCAATATGTTCAAGAGCTCGTTCAAATGGGCAACATTATGGATAAAAAGTTTTTTTTGGTCGTGCCGTATGATCCCGTCGGAGATACAAACAAGGGATTCTTAAAGAAGGTTGGTTCGCTTTTTTCTGCGCCTGCAGATATTTCCTTAAAACGGGAGCAATTCATGGAGCGCAAACATGCGCTGGATCAGAGAATTGATAATGTCATGGGGAGCTTGCAAGGATTGAGCCTGAATGCCCAGCGACTTGATACGCAAAGTCTTATTGAAGTATTTTATAATATCTACAATCCAGACACCTCGCCGCAGGAGAAGATGGTTGGACTAGATAAATTACAAGTAGAGGAAACAATGGCGTAACGCGTCCCATCTATGGTATTTAAACCTCAGAAAAAACAGACTGGCAAAGCTCCAAAGAAAGTAACAGCTTCGCAAAAAAAAGCGTTTGAGGAGAAAAAGGCTCTTGAAATTGAAAAAGAAGTTCTTGAAGAGGAGCTTGTTTACCGCAAAGGCCAAGTTACTCTCAAAGATTTAATAGCGCCGGCCGCTTTCGAGGTTGAGTCCAGTTATATTCGCATTGGTTCAAAATATGCCCGTACGCTTTTTGTGCTTGGATATCCTCGGTATATTTACGTCGGATGGTTTGCGTCGATTATTAATTATAGCGCTTCATTTGATATAGGAATCTTTTTTTCACCCCTTCCTACTCAGATGGTGCTCAAGCAATTGCGGGATAAAGTAGGTCGTGTGGAGGCTGAAATATCTTCTGGTGAAGAACATGGAAAACCTCGCGATCCCGCGGCGCAAACAGCCCTGCAAGATATGGAAAAACTTCGAGATGATCTTACGCAAGGAATAGAACATTTTTTTTCTTTGGGTTTGTATGTGACATTGTATGCGGATTCTGTCGAAGAACTTGATAAATTAACCGAAGATATTGAAGCGATCTTTGGCACAAAATTGGTGTATACCAAACGCGTGTTTTATCAGGCAGAGCAAGGGTTTAATTCTACGCTACCACTAGCGCAGGATGAACTCGAGATCGGGTTTAATATGAATACCTCTCCTGCGGCGGCCTCATTTCCTTTTATCTCATCTGATCTTACGTCCGAAACCGGGATTTTATATGGCATCAATCGGCACAATAATAGCTTAATTCTCTTTGATCGTTTTTCTTTGCAGAATGCAAATGAGGTTGTGTTTGCGACTTCGGGCGCAGGGAAATCATTCGCGATCAAGTTGGAAGTCCTTCGCTCGATGATGATGGGCACTGACGTGATTGTGATTGATCCGGAAAAAGAATATCAGCATCTTTGTGAAGCTGTGGGTGGTACATATATCAATATCTCTCTTTCATCTCAGAGTCGAATTAATCCATTTGACTTGCCACGGCCGGTGGGTGAACAAGTGTCCACGGCTGATATTATCAGAAGCGCGGTGATCACACTGAAGGGTCTAATGCGTTTGATGCTTGGTACTCTTACTCCAGAGGAAGATTCTATTATTGATCGTGGGCTTCTCGAAGCATATGCAAAAAAAGATATTACCCCCCAAAGTGACTTGAAGACTGTCGAAGCCCCAACGATGCGAGATTTGCAAGATGTATTGGAGGGCATGGTAGGTGCCACCTCTCTTGTGGAGAAAATAAGAAAGTATACGGAAGGTACATTTTCTGGACTTCTCAATCATCCGACCAATGTCGAGATGCGCAATCAGCTAGTAGTATTTTCTGTGCGTGATTTGGAGGATGAGCTTCGTCCCATGGCGATTTACACGATTGTCAATTACATATGGAATGTTGTGCGATCTCAAGTGAAAAAGCGTCTTCTCGTGATCGATGAAGCGTGGTGGCTTATGCAGCATGAGGATTCTGCGAGGTTTATTTTTGCGCTTGCAAAACGATGCCGCAAATATTATTTGGGCCTTACGACGATCACGCAAGATGTCAATGATTTTCTCAATTCTGAATATGGCAAAGCAATCTTGACCAATTCCTCAATTCAACTACTCTTAAAGCAATCGCCCGCCGCTATTGATCTTGTGCAAAAAACGTTTATGCTTACAGAAGGTGAAAAGTATCTGCTTTTGGAAAGCGCTCCGGGAGAGGGGATATTTTTTGCAGGACAAAAGCATGTTGCGATAAAAGTCGTCGCTTCTTATTCTGAGGATCAATTGATCACGACAGACCCGCGACAACTTCTTGAAATTGAAGCAGCGAAAAAAGAATTTGCTGCCGAACAAGAAAAAACTTCATCTGCTAACGATCTTATTGTATGACATTGCGAATTAAAATCGTTCTCGTAATTTTTATCACAGTCCTGACAGCCGTACTCATCGGAGTTGGCATATCGCTGTTTACTTTTTTTAAAAAAGGAGGAACTCCTACTCCGACGCCTACTCCGATAGTCAATTCAGTAACTGGAGAGGGCGAACAACAGCCAAAAGAGCAAGTTGTGGCTCAACCCACACCACCCCCTCGGCAGCAGGAAATTTCTGAAGAAGATAAGGCGCGAGGCGCGATTACTGGCATGGTGTTGCCCTTTGTAGAGACATTGGGTAGCTATTCAAATCAAGGTAGTTTTGAAAATATGAGCAATCTCTTGCCTTTTATGACACCATCCATGCAATCATGGGCGCAAACTCAAATTGATTTGGCACGTTCAAAACCCATCCCAGAAATTTATAAGGGAGTTACAACTCGGACAATCAATCACACAATATCAAAGATAGATCTTGCCGAGAGTACAGCTGAAGTAATGGTAGAAACCCAACGAAAAGAGTTGGTAGGCACAAGCACAAATTTTAGAACATTCAATCAAAATATCCTCGTACGTCTCAAAAAGCATAATGACGTATGGCTTGTTGATGGGGCTTTCTGGCAATAAGGGATACGCGCAACTCGATTACTGTATGCGTGTGATCGCGCAAAAGGTCAGAAACGCGATTCTTGATATTTTTTATCCACGGCTCTGTATCGTGTGTGGTTTGTATGGCGCTTGGGTATGCGCATCATGCTGCCGCACGTTGCCGCTGTTTTTCCATAGCACTTCAGTACACAATAGAGAGGAGATAATCAGTCACGCGTTATATTCATACGACAATAGTGTAGTGCGAATGATTGTGCATACTCTCAAGTATGAAGGCGTCAAGGAGCTGGCATCTTTTATGGCGCATGCCATGAGTGGTTTTTGGAAGGATAACTCATCATTGAGCACGCTCTCTTCAGCCACTGCCGTATTCGTCCCAATACCTTTGCATACAAAAAAACTTCGTGAACGGGAATGGAATCAGGCGGAATTGATCGCTTCTCAACTTGGTCGTATGGTTGGTATTTCAGTTGAATCAGGCGCACTTGTTCGTAAGAAAAATACGCAGCCGCAGAGCTCTCTTTCTCGAGAAGAGCGTATAGTGAATATGAAAAATGCGTTTTTTTGTGCCGCCTCGTCGATTTCTCTAAAAAATAAAACAGTTATACTTATCGATGATGTTATGACAACCGGGGCAACACTCAATCAAGCTGCTCTTGCACTTCGTCTGTCTGGAGTTACCGACATACGTGGTTTTGTTTTTGCCCGTGGAAATCAATGAGATTATTTTAGAATCTCACGCACTACCTGCCTGTCATCCCAAGGGAGTTTTTTGTGCGCAAATACTTGCCATTGCTCTGCACCTTTTCCTAGAATACAAATAGTAGCATCACTGTCTGCAAGCTCTATGGCTTTTTTTATCGCTTCTCTTCTATCAAGAATTTTGAATAGTGTTTGTCCCATACTTTTTCTTTTGATGCCTGTAATGACTTCAGTAGCAATTTTTTCAGGATTTTCTGAATAGGGATCATCATTTGTGATGATAATAATGTCAGAATAGTGATCTAGGAGAACTCCCATGGGCGCTCGTGAATCCGGGTCTCGTTCTCCACATGCCCCAAAAACAGTAATGAGTGATCCAGACTTTGGTACAGGCAGTGATTCAAAAAATGTTTGTAGCGAAAGAGGCGAGTGAGCGTAGTCAACAATTATTTTGAAGGGTTGGCCCGCTTCGATATATTCACATCTGCCGGGGATTGTTTTAAGAGTTCTAAGAGCCCCAAAGATGGTTTCTGGAGTGATATTAAGCGCAAGAGCAGCTGCTGTTGCGGCTATGATGTTGATTTTTTGAAATCCGCTCATTAGTGGGATATTTTTTTTGGCAAGTGTTTGTGCTATAGGGCCATCGTGAGTAAAAAATATTTTTTGTTTTGGAATCGTGCGAAATTTTCTCGTAGCGGTATCCTCGGCGTTGAGGATCAGGGTTGTATGATTTGGCGAGACAATGCGTGCATGAATCAATTGATACTCTTGCGCGTTTTTATGATACTCAAGATGATCAGGAGTGAGGTTGGTGAGAAGGACAATCGAGAATGGAATGCCCCATACACGATACTGATCTATTGCGTGAGAGGAAACCTCAATAATCGCATGCGTACATCCTTGTCGTCGAGCATTCTTTAAAAATGCATTGAGAAAGAAAACATCTGGAGATGTCATTTTAAGCAAATTAGGATTTTCTTCTCCTCGTATTTTTAATGCGGCGGTTGAAAGAAGGGCATTTGGAATACCAGCGCCATCAAGGATATGGCTCAAGATATATGCCGTGCTTGTTTTCCCTTTTGTTCCGGCAATACCGATAATGGTGAGCTGTTTTGAAGGGAAGCCGTATCGTATGCAAGCAAATACTGCTCGGGGGTAATGCCAGAGAAGGTTGATGATTTTTTGAGAAAGTATGTTTTTAAAATTTTTTTTCATGATCTATTTTAGGTGGTGGACCCGGCGAGACTTGCACCCGCTTCGCAACTTGTCAAGGGTAGAATTTTACTTTATAAACTACGGGCCCGAATCCACCAAATGAAATTGTAGCATAGTAAAACATAAAAATCTCCGGCAAACGGAGACTTTTATGTGACAAGTAGCTAATGTCCGTAATTTACGAACTCTACCATTACATAGAATAATATAGTACACTACAGGTTATGTCAAGAGTTTGTTACCCACGTCGCTTAGTAGCTCATGTATTTTACATACAGCTTCTACTGCGCGCTGGGCAACAGGTTTGATGCGTTTTTTAGCTTGTTCTTGCGTAGCGCCCGGACCGATAATACCAAAACCAATCGGTTTATCGTATTCCAGTTGCAGATTCATAAGTGATGTGTACACTACATGCCCCATCACTTCTCCATGTAATGTTTCACCTTTCTCGATATAGCCCAACACAACCAGAGCATCGAGAAGAGGCTCTTCGAGAATATGCTTCGCTACCAAAGGAATTTCGTAAGATCCGGGAACTCGAGTGATTGATATGAGCCTTCCATCTAATTCTTCGATTTTCTTCGTAGCATCGGCTATCATCTCATTTGCAATTTCGAGATGAAATTCGGTTACAATCAACGCGATCCGTGTCTTTTTTTTCATTTGCATATCATATGGTGAATATGTTTTGCAATCATATCTGTTTCGACATTAAGCGCATCTCCGATTTTTTTATATTGGAATGTCGTATGATGATAGGTAAATGGAGTAAGAAAAACGGTGAGTGAATTTTTTTTGAGTGCTCCTATCGTAAGGCTTACCCCATCAAGAGTTATCGAACCCTTTGGTGTCATATAACAAAGAAGAGATTGAGGGATTGTGCAGGTTATCGCGAATTGGTTTTTTGTTTTTTGAATCCCCGTGATCTTTGCAACAGCATCAACATGACCTAAAACGAAATGCCCCGAAAGTTCATCACCCACTTTTAAGGATGGCTCGATATTTATCTTCTCTCCATTTTTCCAGTGGGAGACGGTTGTTATTTGAAGGGTTTGCGGCATGTATTCAACAAGGAAATTTTTTTCCTTCTTTGAGACTATCGTCGAGCATATACCCGAGATGTTAACGCTTTCTCCAACCAACCATTTCTTTTTTAATTTCGAATCAACACTATAGATCCTTCTTGCCTCACTCGTGGAGGTAAAGGTGATTGTGCCAATGCTTTGGATAATACCTGTGAACATTATTTTTATAATAGGAAATGTTTTTTTGCGTCTGACAGATCCTGCATGATCGCCTCTTGCAGTTCTGCGTGAGATGTAAATTTTTTATTAGAACGGAGAAATTTTTTACATGTTACCTCTAATTTTGTGCCATAAAGATTGAGGTCTATTTTTTCAAGGATATGAACTTCGAACTGTGGAGGGTATAGTCCTCCTATCGCATACGGTGTTCCATAAAATAGTACGCTTGGCAGATTTTTTTCACCCCTCTCAAGAGTGCTATACCCGAAGTAAACTCCATGGGGAAGATCGGGCATCGGATCGATCGACAGATTTGCGGTTGGATATCCAAGCGACCTAGCTTTTTTGAGGCCATGAATCACAGTACCAGTGAGAGTATAGGGAAGAGTAGTCATTATATTCAATTCGGAGAGGGAGGGATTCGAACCCTCGATACGGGTTTAACCCCATATAGCGGTTTAGCAAACCGCCGCACTAGGCCTCTATGCGACCTCTCCAGACGTTCGACATTCGTCGAACTTTTAATACCCACTAGTGTATCCAAATATTTGATAATCGTCAAAGGATGGTGTATGCTATTCTCGTTTCTTATGAAAACAACAAATAAAAAATTGATTTTGTTTTTTTTGCTGATTTTCTTGTCAGGGAATTTTTTTGCTGTGATGCATCCTAGCTATGCTCAAGCTGGCAACCCTTTCGAGAAACGCCTTCTCGTTCTCGAAAAGGAAGTTCTGTCGCTCAAAAAACAGATTTCATCTCTTTTGAGTGAAGTCAAAAAATTGACAGTAGCTCAGATAAAACAAAGTAACATGACAAGCGCAAAAAGCCGCGAAGAGACATTGCCGGAGATTGTCGCCCGAGTGGCTCCATCTGTTGTTTCCATAGTGATTTCAAAAGATGTACAACTCTTGGAAGTCGTGTACCGCAACCCTTTTGGCAATGATCCTTTATTTCGCGATTTTGATATCCGCGTCCCTACCTATCGACAGAAAGGTACTGAGCATCAAAAGGTTGGAGCCGGGTCTGGGTTTTTGGTAACACGAGATGGATACATTGTTACAAATAAGCACGTGGTGAGTGACAAGAGCGCGACATACACAGTTCTTCTTTCTGATGGTTCCAAGAAAGAAGCAAAAATATTTTATCTCGACCCGCTTGATGATATCGCAATCATAAAAATTGATGGCACCGCGTACAATCCTGTTGCCATTGCTGATTCTGATAAGGCGCAACTCGGTCAAAGCGTTCTTGCGATCGGAAATGCCCTCGGTGAATTTGAGAATTCTGTTTCCACTGGTATTATTTCTGGTTTAAAACGTACTATCAAAGCTACAGCAAGTACAGGGCAAACAGAAGAGTTGAAAAATGTCATACAGACTGATGCCGCTATCAATCCGGGGAATTCCGGAGGACCCCTCTTAGATTTTTCCGGTAAAGCAATTGGAGTGAGCGTTGCCATGGTGGTAGGCTCTCAAAACATTGCGTTTGCAATTCCTGGCAATAAAATTCGTGATGTATTGAGTCTTGCGCTTGGACGATAGAGTAGGGTATACTATAGATATGTCCAATGCTACAAAACTTCAGGATGTGAGTTTCTTATGGCGCTTTGATGAGTTCGAAAAACATCAGCGCGGAACGGTGTGGTACGCTATTGCCGGTATTGTTGTCGCTGCGTTTTTGATTTACAGTTATGTAGCCGAGAATTATCTCTTTGGGCTTATAGTTCTGATCACCACAGTCATCATTTTTACCCACAATATCCATAATCCACAGGAAGTTGAATGTGAGATTGATATCTCTGGTATTCGCGTGGGAAATAAGAAATACCCATATCACGGTATTGACTGTTTCTCAATTATCGAGAATGATGATGGACAAGATGTTCTCTACGTTCAAGAGAAAGCAGGGTTTCGTTCTCAGCTCCCGATCCCGCTCGTGGATCAAGATAGAGAACACATGAGAAAATTTCTGAGCGTGCACGTAGAGGAAGATATTGAGCATAAGTATGAGCCGCTGTGGGATTCGCTTTCGCGGTTCCTCAAGCTCTGAGATAAAAAAAGCAATACATGCACCCGTAGTTCAAAGGATAGAATGCGAGCTTGCGGAGCTTGTGATCCAGGTTCGATTCCTGGCGGGTGCACCAAAAAGAAAAAGTTAAAGAATTTTAGTATTGAATTTAAACACTTCTCGATACACACCGAAAAGATACTGTTCAACAGGCGAGTGCTCGTCAGTCAGGATTGGTATATCGTCGTTTACTTTTTTCGACCATCTTTTTTGTAGATATCCTTGAATCTCTGCATCGTCGCTTTTCCATACGACAGGTTTTTCAGACTTATACGCAAGCAGAACTATGTTTGAAATATTATTCGGAGTTTCAGGCGTTAGGATTGGAAAAATTTCGACGGTCGGAAAAATACTTTTATACGTCGCATACTCCGCGTGCATAAATTCGCTTCCTGGCCCCTCAACCGCACTTACCAAATTCATCAATACTACGCCGTTATCAGAAAGATGATCAAATAATTTTTTGGCAACTTCTTTGGTTGTCAGCTGAAATGGTGGCGAAAGCGAATGAAACGCATCAATATAGACGGCATCATACGTCCCCTTCATGTGATTGATAAACATTCGTCCATCTTCATGGAATATATGCAATCGCGGGTCATCCCTTAGATCGAAGTACATTCTCGCAAGTTCGGTTAGTTTCGGATCAAGTTCAATAACATCAATTGAAGCGTTTGGAAATTTTTTTAGAAAAGCCCTTGGATATGAGTACGCACCTCCACCAATCATAAGCGCACGAGAAAGATCGGGTTGAAAATGGATGGCAATATGAAACAATTTGGAATACTCAAACGGCAATTCATCTGAATCAAGATATGCGCCAGACTGCGTGCCTGCAGCATCGGTTGTCAATACGCGCATCTTCCGACCGTTCTCAGGATGCTTGGTTGTAAAAATCTGCACATGCTGATATTGTGTGTCTTCATCAATACTGCCAGTTTGCCGCCCGAACGATTGTGAAGACGCGACAAAGCCCATACAAAGGAAGATAACCAGCAAAAGTATAATTTGCTTCCATGGAAAACTACGGTGATACAGAAGTATTGAGGTGAGAAGCAGTACAATCGCAAGCATGTACATGATATTGGTGTTATCAAAATATGCGATCAGGAAAAACCCTGTGACAAAAGTGCCGACAATACTGCCGATGGTAGAAAGAGCATACAAGGTGCCAACTGTTGTCCCCGCGTGCTCAACATCATGAATTCTTAATTTTACGGCATAGGGAGAAATCATGCCAAGCAGAGTGCTCGCCGGGGCGAATAAAATAATTGAACCAAGCATCGCACTGATGCGGATATCGCTAATCAGCGCAGTTAAAAAAGTGAGCAGTATTGCCTTGAGTAGCGCAGCAGCTGCCACCAGTACCCCGGTAAAAAAAATAATAGTAGCAAACTCTTTATAGCTTGTCTGCACGTCTGCACGTTTCCCGCCCCAATAATAGCCAATACTTAAGCTTGCAAGAATAATTCCGATCAAACTTGTCCACACGACGATAGAAGTGCCAACGTACGGTGCCAGTATCCGTAAACCGACGAGTTCAAGCACCATGATAACAGCACCACTGATAAAGACAGAAAATTCTAGATGTTTGTTTTTTAGATGGTATAATTGCATAGTGATTATCATACTCATTATATCTCAAATTTATCACATATAAAAGGAGAAGTGGTTTTTTGTAGCGTTGACAAATAGAGGCGTTTGTTTGCAATTTTCGTGTTGATGTTATATTCTTGAAGTAATGTTTATCACTACATACTATGCCAGGACCTAGTACAATTCTTCCAACGCCATCTCCCGGTGCCATGCCGGCTGCATCTCGGTCTACCTTTGCTGCCAGCAGTTTATCCTCTCGACGATCCTCAGCTTCGTCTTCGACAAGTACGGGGCCGATTGATTTTCAAGGCGTTAGCCGTCAAGGAGCATTAAAGGGAATACGGAGCACACATCATTTTCAGCGCGGCCTCTATCGTCAGCTAAAAACAATTTTGCCGGGCAGTGCGAATTATGCATTGAGAGAAGAGTTGACTGATATTATCAAAAATTCCATCAGTCCCACAGGAAAAATATATAGGGAAGGATTGCGAAGGCTTTTGAGGGACAAATCAATGGGGGTGGGAAGAATTATGACTCCGGGGCAAAGGGATCGTATCTTTAGAGCGACTGGTATGGACAAGATAGAGGGCAATCGTCGAACTGCCTAAGGCAGATAGCCATGAGTATCATACTCTCGCTGGAATCTGACATTCGAGCAATTGCGGGGGTAGGCAAAATCCTTGCACAGCAACTCAAAATTCTAGGGATCACGACAGTACGTGATCTTATTTTTTATTTGCCTTTCCGTTTTGATGATTTCACACGGCTTGTACCCATCCGTGACTTGAAAGCGTCAGAAACTGTGACTATTCGAGGGACTATTCGCTTGATTCAAAACAGGCGTTCATGGAAAATGCGAAAGATTGTCACGGAAGCGATCGTAAGTGATGATACAGGGGAAGTGAAGGTTATTTGGTTCAATCAACCATTTCTTTCGAAAAATCTTATAGTAGGCGATGTTGTCAGTTTTTCAGGCAAGACGAGTGATAATTATTATGCCCTCCAAATGGTCAGCCCTGCCTATGAAAAAATACAGCACGACCAGACCGCTTTACATACAGGAGGGCTCGTCCCTGTATATTCGCTAACTGCAAACATTACTCAAAAACAGTTTCGTACATTCATCAAAAAAGCATTGGATAAGTGCCTTGCTTCGATACAAGAATTTTTGCCTTTGGAAATTGTTGTGCTTGAAAAACTCATGTCGTTATCCACGACACTTGTATCAATTCATTTTCCACATGATAAGAATGATTTTTTACTCGCGCAAGGACGTCTCGCGTTTGATGAGCTATTATTTTTACACCTCCGTAATCTTATAAATCGAAAAAACAACGCTTCTCTTGCCTCGATTTCTGTCCCTTTTGATTCTTCCTTGATTAAATCGTTCATAAAGAAATTGCCGTTCCCTCTTACAAAAAGTCAGAAAGAAACAGCATGGGAAATTTTGAAGAATATGGAGAAAGCAATGCCCATGAATCGTATACTGGAAGGTGATGTCGGGAGCGGTAAAACTGTTGTCGCTGCAATCGCGGCATTGAATGTAATTTCTCGCGGCCTGCAGGTCGCATTCATGGCTCCAACAGAAGTTCTTGCGCAACAGCATTTTGAAACATTTCAGGATTATTTCCAAGAATTTTCTTTCTCTATTGCGCTTCTTACTTCTAGCGATGTTCGTATCGCAGGACAAAATTCACTCGAGAGTTTGAGGATACGAAAGAACAAAATATATTCAGCTATTCGTAATGGCGAGATAGCATATGTCATTGGCACGCATGCGCTTCTCCAAGATTCATTCAATTTTTCTCATCTCGCTCTTGCCATCATAGATGAGCAGCATCGGTTTGGAGTGAAACAGCGAAAAATTCTTCGAGAAAAAAATGCAAACGGAATTATGCCGCATCTTCTTTCCCTCAGTGCAACACCTATCCCGCGCTCGCTTGCGCTCACTGTGTATGGAGATTTAGATGTTTCACTGCTTGAGGGTTTGCCGCATGGCCGCAAAAAAGTCATTACGAAAATTGTCCCACAAAAATATCGGGAGTGGGTGTATGAATTTATACGCAAGCAGGTCAAAAAGGGTCATCAGGCTTTTATTATCTTTCCCTTGATTGACCCTTCGGATGTTTTGGGTGTGCGGTCTGTTACTCAAGAGTACGAGTGGCTTTCAAAAGGAGATTTACAAGATATTCGGCTTGGTATATTGCATGGAAAAATGAAGCACAAAGACAAGGAGGAGATAATGAAGATGATGCTTCATAAAGAAATAGATGTGCTGCTCAGCACGTCAGTAATTGAAGTGGGCGTGGATATTGCGAATGCCAGTTGTATGCTTATTGAAGGTGCAGAACGTTTTGGTCTTGCGCAATTGCATCAATTTCGAGGACGTGTAGGCCGCTCATCGATTCAATCGTACTGTTTTTTGCTTCCTACGGTAGCAACGCACGAAAGCAAGGCGCGTCTCAAGATTTTTACTTCGTCGAATGACGGTTTTTATTTGGCTCAAAAAGATTTGGAGCTTCGTGGAGAAGGGGACGTATTCGGATTTCGCCAATCAGGTATGCCATTTCTGCGCATTGCAAATCTTAATGACACTGTGTTGATAAAAAAGACAAAAGAATATGCGCTAAAATTATACGATCGAATGGATGAGTATCCGGAGATAAAAAAAAGATTTGAACATACGCAACATGATGTGCATTTTGAGTAATCAAATTTCCAATTCCCGAATATTTTTTAGCTGCGTAATTGTCAGAGAAGTCTGAATTTTATTTTTTGTAAACGGAATACATCCATGATTATATCCAAGCCGTTCTGCTTCTTTGAGTCGTTTTTCAAGCGATGATACTGATCTCACTTCTCCTGAGAGGCCGACCTCTCCGCAGAAGATTGTTTTGGGATCACAGGGTTTATTTTTGTATGCTGAAATAATACTCGCACATATCGCGAGATCTATGCCTGGTTCATTGATTTTTAATCCTCCCACGATATTGATATGAATATCTTGATCACCAAGATTAAGGCCGAGTCGTTTCACAAGGACTGCGATAAGTAATTGCAAACGATTTTGGTCAAATCCCACGCTTCGCCGTTGCGGGTAGCCAAAGTATGTTTTTGAGGTCAGCGCTTGCACATTGACTAAAAATGCGCGAGAACCTTCAACAATAACCGTGGTGCATGTCCCGGGTACAGATAGATCGCTTTCTGTGATGAATGCCGATGAGGGGTTTGCAACTTCCATCAATCCTTTTTCTGTCATTTCAAAAACACCGACTTCGTTTGTAGATCCAAACCGATTCTTTACTGTTTTTAAGAGGCGAAAAAAGTGATTACTGTCTCCTTCGAGGTAGAGTACAGTGTCAACGAGATGTTCGAGTGTTTTTGGTCCCGCTACCGAACCTTCCTTTGTTACGTGACCAGTGATAATGATTGGGACGTCATTTTCTTTTGCGGTCTGCAGAAGCTTGACGGTACAGGCGCGGACCTGCGAAATACTTCCTGCCTCAGATTCGACTTCAGAAGAGCCGATTATTTGGATAGAGTCCACTATAGCAAGCGTGGGTCTTTCTTTTTGAATGGTTGCACAAACTTTTTCGCATTGAGTTTCACCGGCAAAGAGTAGTGAAGAGGGGGTAGGTGCCCCTGAGGCAAGAATTCGATCAAGCCGTAATTTTATTTGCTGTCCGGATTCTTCACCAGAGCAGTAGAGAACAGTTTGCTGTTTTTGCGCTAGCACAAGAGCGATTTCCAATAAAATTGTTGATTTGCCAATCCCAGGCTCTCCGCCGAGGAGAATGAGCGATCCCGGAACTATCCCACCCCCCAATACTTGGTCAATTTCTTTTATTCCTGTTTCGATTCGTTGCCAATTCGCATGGTTGATTTCGGAGAATGGAATTACTTCGGCTCCAGGGGATTGCGCAACCTTCTTTTTAGCGGACTCTTCTTTGATGGATTCCACTAGTGTTCCCCACGCCCCACAGTCAAGACACCGCCCGGCCCATTTTGAGCTTTGCGTGTCGCATTTTGTGCAGGAGTAGATAGTTGTTACTTTTGTCATACGTTTTGTGCTTTTAATTCATCGACATACGCAAATGATTCAATAGCTAGATTTGGATCAAACCCAGCTTCTTCAAGCCATTGCTTCACGCGCGGAAGCATTTCCGGGGAAGTAAAAATTTTAACCAATTGGTTTTTAAGATCAGCATTACGCATGAGCATGGATGTTTCTCCAGCTCGCGCGTCATCTTCGTCTCGTGGGCGAAGGACGAATACGGCACCCATAGGCAAAGAATATCTGTAATTGAATTGGTCGAAATAACCACGGATCGTTGTGTCAACAGTTTTTGGAGTTGTCACCGATACCTGATCAGAGACATCCCAGCTTGATTCTGTGCCAGCGTGATCAACAGAAGAAGATAGTATCCCATTACGAATAATTGTTTCTGTCGCAGAAATTGGGGTTCCGTGAAAACGTAAGTAGCCCAATGATGATGGCGTTGCTTGCTCAATAGCATCAGGAAGCTCCTCATACACACGCATACGGTATCGCATATCATCTTTCATCGGAGGCCGGAGAAATTTGAGTTGTCCTTCAAAACGTTGAAGAGAGTATTGCTGCCTTGCGAGAGTTTTTTCTACAGTAACGACAAACCTTTCGCGTTTATCTGGTGCAAGCACTGTGTCATTTTTGAATTCCTCCAGCCGTTTTTCAGTTTTTTCGATTTCGCGCTTTGTTCTCTCAATAAGACGTTCGATAATCCCTTTTTGTTCTTCATATATTTTCTTTGCTTCTGCCAAAGATTCTTTTTTTTGATCACCAATCTCTCCTCTTTTTTTGTGTCGCTCCATCGTAGCTGGTTTCAGCTTCGTTCCCTCGAGTGAGCGTATGTATTTGCTGCGATTTTCGGGCATATTATTTTCGTATCATTTTATACAGCGCAGAATCGAGAGTATGAGAGCTCCTTCCTTGTTACTTGATATATTTGACACGGTTTTTTGTATTAACTTTTATCAATGAGCTAATTTTTTGAAGGGCAAGTAGTGCGTCGTTTTCTTTTTTTATTATACGCTCCCATGCGTTCATATCCCTATTCATGAACGCTTTTTGTTTTGTCTTATACATATCCCATATGAATCCGATGAGCTCAGGGTGCGTTTCTACCACTGATAATAAGAGCGTGCGTTGTTTTGTCGGAGCAGCGTGCAAAAGAAGAGCAAATTCATTTTGCTCCTTTTTGGAAAGACTACTGTTACTCAGCGGTTTGAGGTGATGTTTCATATGAAGATTTTGATTCACTTTTCATAGCATCAAGGAATGCAAGTGCTATATTTTCATGAGGAAATACATATCGACTGAATTCAGGATTTGATTCTAGTACACTCTTTGACTGCATTTTAATTTCTTTCCAATCAATTGTTTGTCCTTTTCGGAGTCTTTCGTTGATGATAAAAAAAACAGCGTCATTTACTGCCATTGTTCCTGTGCCTTTTGTAGAAAATACCTGAGCTTCAGGCGCTATTTTCCGTAAATTACGCATCCATGCATGTCCTCCGCATGCACCAATATTGATTGCTGCAGGACTTCGTATTCCTGATGTATTGGGGATCGCTTTAAGGAGTGTTTCCATTTTGTCATACGTTTCTTGTACATGGTAGCTGTGACCGCGATGAACAAAAAAATGAGGACGCAATTTTTTAGTTTCAAAAATTTTAGCGATTGCTTTTGACCCATCTTCTTGATTGCTTGGCTTGTTTGAATATATTTCAACCTGTTTCGGTGATGCTGTAGATACAACACGGACATATGATCCGAGATCTTCTACACGCCACCCCTGTTTTTTCTGATAGGTGCCAAGAAAGTGGGCAAATGATGCATGCCCATCTGGATCATCATAGAAAAAGTGTTCCTGCAGATTTCGTCCGTCAGGCGTATAGATTTTATCAGTAGACAAGCTACGTGCTTCAGGGAGTCGATATGTTTCTCCCAGTGATTGAAAAAATGGATCTTGCACTTCTTTTTTTCTTCCCAAGACTCCGACCATGTATCCATAGATAGCTGTCGCATTTTTGTTATTCGTTGCCTTTACTCGCAGATATTCTGATTTTAGGGTAGGGAGAAGTTGTGAAATAAGCTTCTGATCTTGCAATGAATTAAGCGTTTCTATCACGCTCGTAGCATCAGAAAGTGCGTCAGGCGCTATTTCAATGTTTTGTATGAACCGTGCGAGTATTTCTTTTGATTTTTCGGGTTTCATAGTTTTTAGAAAATCGTCCATTCGATTATATCGAACGCACAATTTGAGGAAATTGCGCATGTGCAGATAATTCCAATCTTTGAGCGTTTGTGCTCCTGATTCCCCCTGTTTTTTTACATCACGCATAGCTATGTCAAAGACTTCGTTGAATGTTGATGTATACATTTCTTCTTCTCCGTATACCATCAGCGGGTATAAGTCTTTAAATCCATGCCCCCTTACTTGTGCGAACCGTTCTTGTGCTGGCCTTTCATGTAATTCATTGATTCGTCGAACAACTCGAAGAGACTCGTAGCGCAACAGCGCATCAACCTCAAACTTACCTAGTCCGTCGGGTCTTCTTGCGATTTCGATTAGATGGTTTTTACGTTTTTCTTTATTATGTACAATCTTTACGGCAGAAGTGAGCGTTAAATTTTTTTGAACCATTTCATCCAACAGAACGAGAGCATCAGAAAGATCGCCGGTGTTGTAACCTTGAGTTTTTTTATCATCCAACATCTCAAGTATTTTAAGAATTCCTGGATGATTGCTTTTTTCAAGAGCGTTGCGAAAATCAATAAAACTTTTTCCAGGAAGATAGCTATATGCTGATTGAGGGGCACTCAGAGCAGCAATTTCAGCAATTTTTTTTGCTTCGGGGTGTTTTGCATATTTTTCAAAATATAACATTGCCGAGATGGGATCCTCTCTGACTGCTCTTTGGAAAAGTGCACTCATATCAACTCCCTGCTTAATGAGTATATCCGCAGATTCAAATATCTCTGCTTCACTTAGAGGCTTTTGTATTTTTATTTCCGTTGCGGTCACTTGCGGGAGATGTTCAAATCCCTCATGCGTTTGATTCGGAGCAGCAGCTGCTCCTGTAGCAAGGACGGTAAAATACGCAAAACATTCGACAACTTTTTTTGTTACCCCTTTGCCGAATGAAGCAAGTTGATTACGTTCTCGGTTTATCAGATTGCCTACATCAAGAGGTTTTTTTTCGGGAGTTTTTTGTTTTTTTCTGTCTTTACCTTTCTCTGCTGCAGTAAATTGTTTTTTTATCCCTTCCTGATCTGGCGGTGAGCTTTTATGGCGAATTTCATTTCGTGGTTTCATAGTAAGGGTATTCTTCCATGCTCATCTTATTTGGTTAGTTTTGGCTCTTCATCAAATTGATTACTTGTATCTAGTCCACCACCCATACGAATTACATGCAATTTTTTACCTCTCTTTTTTTCTGTAGTAGCGACTCGATCGACGAATGTTTGATTAAACAAGGAAGAAAGAAGGGAATTGTTTAGTTCTTTCCCTGGTCCGCCTCTTGCTTCGACAAAGTTACCCCAGCCGACATAAATAATAATATGTCCTGGCGTACTTCCTTCCTTGAAGGGTATTCCTTTCCATGGGTAGACAACCAAATCACCGGGTTCAAGTTCTTTGCCGTTAATCTTCCATTGTTTGTAGTCAATTGATTTAATCACCTCCGACCCTTTTTGATAAATATCATCCGTGTTTGAGCCTGGAGAATCAAATCCTGCACATTGGAGCGCGGTATTAACAAAGCCGGAACAATCTAAACATAAGGTTCCCTCTGGGCATTTTTGGAACCTCTGTTCAGAATAATCGTAAATGTTTGCAGTAGGACCGATTTCTCCCTTTCCCCCTAATCGGTAGGTAACTTTTCCTCCAAAGCTATCTACGACTTTTGCAAGGCTATTAGCTTTACCGGCACGTGGACATCTTACTCCAGGATATGCAAAGTCATTGGGAAGTTTGGCAAATTGAATGAGTGTGCAGCGAGTTGAACTCAAATTAGTTTCCGCAGTTCTTCCACCTGAAACATTAAGTACCGAGCGAGCATTCAATCTACTTACTGCATTTCTTGTTTGAGGTAGTTCACATACTTGTTTTGGTTCAGCATCTTCATTCGAATCTGTCCCTTCTCCAATTGGTATGCTGCTGACAACCACCTTTGGCACCTTAGGCGGTTCTTCCTTAACCTTTTCACTTGGGAGTGAACTGTATCTTCGCACCATTGTTACCCAATCCTCTTTAATAATCCTACTAAACGCACCTTGTGAGGCGTTGTGTCCAGGCTGTCTCCCTTTCCCTCCATATGTTTGAACAATTATGCCATCGCCAATATATACGCCAACATGCCCCACATTTCCATCACTAGTGGAAGGATTTCCGACAAGATCACCTGGTTGTAAAGGTGTGCCATTTACACTGAATGTAGTAGGGTCACTACTTTTTATTTCTTCGCTTGCTGTTGTAAAGATGTTGGCCGTGCCTTTGGTTGGGGAATTCATGCCTGCACATTCAAGGAGAAAATTTGCAAATCCTGAGCAATCGAAACAAAGCTGACCACTTGGACAGTAGGTACTGTATGCTACTCCGCTAGCGTCTTTTTTTGTATCTGCCGGATACGGAGGAGGGTTGCCGACTCCACCCATGCGATAGGTTATCTTAGCTTTAAGACTTTCTGCGATTTTTGGTAATTCTTTTGGATCTCCACCTGCAGGGCGAGGACAATATACTCCTGGAAACGTGTATGCACCCGGGTATGTAGAACCTCCCCCGGTGTCACCCGTATCAGATGGATTTGCCTCAGATTGTTTTAACGTGAGCTCTATCTTTTTGACTTGAAATATCATCAACGGCTTAAGTTGCACAAGATTTGGACTGATGGTCCAGAGGCCGAGATAAGAAAAGAGAGCAATGAGGAGTCCTACGAGAGAGTTTTTTATCACTCCTTGGGCTTGTGTGACTCGTTTTTCGCTTCCTCCTGCAAGGATCCAGATAGCACCACCGACCATCAGCGCAATCACACCTAAAATGAGAGTAAATGCTATGAGCCATTCGTAGAAAGCAACAATATATTTTGCAATGCCATCACATTTGAGATTACCACCAACATCTTTCGAGCAGAGAGTGATAGTAGAGGGCAGTCCCGGGATCGGCATGGTAAGATCTACCGATGTTAGGGCAAAAACAAGCAACGCGGGCGTACACAGAAGGGTGAACGTCACTAGGAATAGCAAGATCTTTTTAAGAGAAAACTTCATTGTTATATTTTAGCATCCTTTTCCACTTAAGACACTCTGCGGGATTGAGCATCTTTTAAGTAAAAGGCTCCTGACCCCAGTATGGCAAACGCATTTACTCTTTTTTCATTTCTTCTGGGTGTTGAGGCATTTCTAACATTGGTTTACCGATGGTGAGCGGTTCATCTATAAGAAAGCACTTGCATCCATCTTCCACGCAGACTTCTACCTTATTGCCATCTTTTTTTTCTTCTCCCTTTTTGCACGCGTTTCTGCTTATGTCAACCAATTTTAAATCTCGTTTAATAGATTCCTCAAAACACTTATACGAACAGTTATCTCCTCCGCCGATAAGGTCCAACTTTATTTCCTTCACTGAAGTGAGTCTAATATCCCGTAATTGCACGAGGTTTGGGCTGATGGTCCATAAAAAAAGCCAAGATCCAAGCGCAAGGAAGATTCCGACCAGCGCATTTTTTATAACGCTCTGTGCTTGAGACACGCGTTTGTCAGAGCCGCCTGCAAGAATCCAAATTGCGCCACCCACCATAAGCGCAATAACGCCCAAGAAGAGCGCAAAGCCTACAAGCCACACGTAAAGCGTTGCAATATATTTCGGGATAGATCGTCCGGATTTAAACTCCTCCGCTGTTATTGTGGTGAGATCCCCAATAGGGATTTGGAGGTAAAAGTCTGGTCCTCTGATTGGGTACAGGTCTCTTTCACAACAGCAGATGTCTGACTGTGATTTTACTGTGATTTTTTCCTTATACGGTTTCTTCTTGCAATAATTATTACAGCTTGCGCCCTTTAAGGTGGAAGCGTTAATCTCCTCGCCGCCATAGCGAAGAGAGCATTTATTCATTCTGCAACAGTTATACCCCGGCGCTATTTGAAATACAAATGTTTCCCGCCAGGTATCGCATGCCTTGCCATCTATGTGTTGTTCTGTTTCAAAAAAGTCTTTCCCTATGTATTTGGAACATTTGTCATTTCGCTTATGAGACGGGATGATGTCTTCACAGCAGTAATACCCTGGCGCTATATTTACGGGTAATGTGGCTTCTCCAGATTCAGTGCATGGTTTGCCATCTATGTGCCCTCCTTTCTGTGCGCAGCTATGCAACATGTCGGCATACACCAACGTCTCTCTACCACCAAACAACGGTAAAAAAAACACCACTCCAAACTGAAAAATAAGGATAGTCGCAAGTAAGATACTGTATCTATTTTTTTTCATTACGATTATTGATTTTCCCCTTTATATATCGTATACTTTAGTGTATGGCAGTTCCAAAATTTTTACAATCCGCGCGGACATAATTGACAGCGCATTGCTGTCATGCGATACTTTTCTTATATGAGAAGTGATACAGTGCTTACATACACAGTCTATTTTCAACCAGCAGAAGAGGGCGGATATGTTGCCTCAGTTCCCGCGTTGCCTGGCTGTATGAGTCAAGGAGAGACATTTGAGGAAACACGAGAGCATATTGCCGATGCGATCCATGGGTATCTCCATGTTCTTGCGCAAGATGGTGATGAAATTCCCATTGAGCAAGAATATGTGACCGCGCAGGTGCGCGTAGACAGATTATTCGAGGCGGGATTGTAAGGTTTGTGTCTGGAAGATTGCCACAAGTAAAACCAGAAGAATGTATCCGAGCTCTTGAAAGGTTCGGTTTTATTGTGCGTAATCAGACAGGAAGTCATGTTATTCTTCGACATCCGATAAATAAACGATTAACTTCTGTTCCTCGGCACAGCGGGGATATCAAGCGAGGCCTTCTGTACGGAATTATCCGTCAGGCGGGTATTTCTGTTGAGAAATTTATTGAACTTTTATGACGTCTTCGGATATTCGGCAAAAATTTTGATATTATTTTACATTTAGCTACTAAACAAGCAAATTGCAGGAATAGGCCTAAGATCGTTATGAAATAAGGCTTAGCAACTGCAAAAAATGACTATAGTCGCAGAGGCGATATTGAATCTATTTTTTTATTTGATTGTCGGTACGGACGGGATACTACATCCCCTTGAAGCATTAATGGGCTGTTCCCAATCCCCATCTGATTTCAGAGTTGGACACGCAAGGATGCAGAACATTTTCTTACCTGTCACGAAAGAACGTTTAAGCGTTTGGTCTGCCGTAAGAGGGAATACTCCTTTCTCTTCTTCTTTCATACCAAGATCAGATGGAGCGCTGACATTAGAACAATCTTCTTTCCTTTTTTTGCCCCCGCCAGTGAACCCGGCTGAAATATAAGATGCTGTACCGGCAACGGCATTGTCATTTTTATCAAATACCTCTTCTTTCATAATATTGCAACACAGCCCAAGAGGATTTGTCCCGCCATCTTCACATTTTTTTGTTATGAGATTACACGATAATCCCAGAACACACTGAATTGTATTTGTGCAAGGTCCTTGATCTTTTTTTATGCGTTCTTTACATTCTTTTTCCTCAAAACAGTAATGGGTAGTAAATTTAGCTCCATCTTCAGTACGACAATCTTTGCAATGGTCTATTTCTTTTTTTTCTGCCGGAGTAGGATATTGCAATTTAATGTCCATTTCTTGAACTTGTGCCACTTTTATCGGCCGCAGTTGCACAAGATTCGGACTCATTGTCCAGAGGAAAAGATATGACCCCAATGCAAGGAACATGCCGACAAGAGAATTTTTTATAATCCCTTTTGCTTGGTCAACACGGCCTTTGTTCCCTCCCGCCAGGTTCCACACCACACCACCGAGCATGAGTGCGATCACTCCAAGAATGAGGGTAAATCCTACGAACCAGCGATAGAGGACAGAGATATATACGGGGATGGACCTGCCCGAAACAAAATCTGCTTTTGTTATTTTGGTTGTTTCGCCAACAGGGATGTGAAGTATGTAGTCGCTAAGTTTGCTTTGCGATCCGAGAGCATCAGCCGGGCCAGATGCGGCGTAGGTGAGTGGTCGTACCGAGAGGAGTGATGCAACAAGAATGATAAGCACTGAGGTCATGCACAGTTTTTGGAAAAATTGAGCCAGACCCCTTTTTTGTTGATAACGTTTTTGAGGAAATATCATCGCTGGGTGGGGGTAATAGTGTCAAGTCCAGGTGGTTATAAGAGAGAACGCAGATCCCTCGGCTTCACTTCGTTTCGCTCGGGATGACATACTATCAAAGTTTTATCGAAAATAGTTTGCCTGTGTCTTTGTCTGTGAAAAAGAGAGTGGTTTCATCTTTTGAAACAATAACTTTGTTAATCGTGTGCCGTCCATCAGGTTCTGCTATTTTCACTTTTGATCCGGTGGCTAAATCGATCCGGTACAGGTGATCCTCTCCCACATCTCCCAAAGATCGCATGATGCCTGCGCCTTTCTCGAGTGTTGTCGGTACAGCGCAATAGAGAGTTTCATTGCCTGCAAACCCGCATTTATCTGCCCATGTTTGTACGTTCAGTTTTCGTCGGTTTTCTCCAATGCTTTCCCCGAGGGCATCTATGATGAAAAGTTCAGGTTTAAATTGTGATGTAGTAGAATATCCGCTATAGAGAAGTTTATCTCCTCCCGGCGTCCATTGTGTTTCCACGCCTCTGCCTTCGACCACCGCTGATTTGAAATTTTCACCGTTTTTGCCAATGAAATACAAGCGTTGCCGATTGCCATCAATACCTTCTCGAAAAAGCCCTATAATTTGGCCGGAAGGGGACCATGATGGTTCAAAGAGCCCCGCACGCCTTCCCACAGCTTCAATCGCCCGTGCTCCTGAGCCATCATCATTGGCAATAGTGAGAAAACGATTATCCACATCATCACCAAGACTCTTGAATACTATTTGCTCTCCTGAAGGAGCAAAATCAAATTCTTCCCAGTGCTTTGGGATCGTGACTTGTTTCTTCTTTTCAAAATCATAGATAATATTGGTTTCGTCTATAAATCCAATCACTGCTTTACTCGCATCGGGAGACCACTTCACTTCTTCTGCGCCGACAAATGTTTGGTCAGTGATTTTTGTAGCTTTTCCGTCAGGCGTGATGCGGTAAAAGGTGCCATCATATACATCAAAGCTCACTACGTTTTGTCCGTCAGAAGAGAGAGTGGGGGCTAGGTTACGGTCGGATTGCACTTCGATGGTTTGAACAGCTCCTCCTTGAGCCTCTGTTGCCGTTTCGGGAAGTGTGGGACCAGAGGGAACTGTTTCTCCCTCTGTTGGAGGAAGAGTAATATCCGTAGGTTCTCTCACTATGTCAGGGGGCAGCACTGGCGGTTGTCCGGGTCCGCCTGCGGGAAAGCCCGGACGCACGATCGGAGGCACGGGTGGGGTAGGAGGCGTTGGCGGAGTCGCAAAGAAAAATAAATAAATCAGATATCCAATGATACCGACAATGAAAATGAAGCCGATAATAAGCGCGATGCGTTTCCAATCCATAAAGGTGGTGGAATTAAAATCCAAAATCTTTTAACTCTTTTTAGTATAGTATACTTTAAAGAAAATTTGAAGAACCTATTGAATCCCGAATCAAGTGTTATGCCGCCCCTGGAATAGGTTCCTCTTCCTCCTCTTCTTCATTATCTTGCGTATCGCTGTCTTGTTCGGGCAGTGCAAAGAGAGCAGCATTTTGAGCTTGTTTCGCCCTCATCAGTTTTTTTTGTTCTTTTTTTTCAAGCTCACCACTGGTATCCGCCTCAGCTTTATCATGCGCTGCTGCCTTTCGAGAGGCATCCCAACGATACGCTATGTTTATAATTACTGTAGGCAATGCAGAGCTCAGAGGCATAAATTCATTGATTGTCAGGGCCCCTAAAATAAAATGGTCAAACAGAGTGAGCGTATCTCTTCGATATGTCCAAAAATATCCGTTTAGAAAAAAAGTACCCAATCCTGTAGCAAAAGGAACTACGATAGCTCCCGGACCGGTAAATGGCGCAAGAAGACTGACAGTGTCAATCGTTCCCGCAGCCACCATGGCAATTAAAAAAATAGCATCATTATGCTCGTCAGCTTTTGCTTGATGATGTTCACGCCGATTGTGAAACTCGTTTACTTGTTTTCTTATGGTTGAGAATGGGCTGCTCATACTGATGTGCCACATCTATTGTACCACGTTTTTGGTCTATGTGGATGGCAGAGGGGCGCGTGTCGTCTGGTGATGACAACAAAACTTGCGCGATTTTATTTTCTATTTCTGATTCTATATAATGCCGCACTTCCCGCGCTCCCGTACCCTTCTTTGTAATAGTATCTGTCAAAAACTGACTTGCTTTGTTTGACCATGAGAGTTGCACACGTTTTTGTACAAGGCGTGCCGAAAGATTTTGTAAGTGCAGTTCCACGATCTGACCGATATGGGCAGATTCTAAAATGTGAAAAAGAACAGTCTGATCGATCCTATTGATGAGTTCCGGATTGAGAAAATTTTTAAGTTCGGCAATTACTGCATCTTTTGATGCTTCACTCGCTTTTTTGATAGACTCTTCAAATCCAATGACTCCTTTCTCGGAGAAAAATTTTGCTCCGATATTGGATGTCATCACCACGATGGTATTGGAAAAGTCTACGCGTTTTCCTGCCGCGTCGGTAAGACACCCATCATCAAGCACCTGCAAGAGCACTTGTAGCACACGTGGATGAGCTTTTTCTATTTCATCGAAGAGAACAAGGGAAGATGGTTTTTGTCTGATGCTTTCGGTGAGCCGCCCGCCTTCTTTGTATCCGATGTATCCGGCAGGAGAACCTATGAGTCGTGAGATAGTGAAACTTTCAGAAAATTCCGACATGTCGAGTTTTACAAATCCGCCTGTCCCAAATACTTCTTCGGATAAGACTCGCGCAAGCTCTGTTTTACCTACCCCGCTGGGGCCCAAGAAGAGAAAAGAAGCAAGCGGTTTTCCTGATCGTGAAAGTCCCGCACGCGCACGACGTATAAAATGGGACACCATTTGTTTTGCATGGTCCTGTCCCACTACGCGTTTTGAGAGATGCTCTTCGAGTTTGAGAAGTTTTTCTTTTTGATTTTCTAAAAGTCGAACGATCGGAATGCCGGTGGTCTGCGCAACGACCTCTGCGATGTGGCTGGCAAGCAGCGTACCTGTCGCCACTCCCTGTGTTGCTTCGAAGGTTTCTTTTAGCGAAGAGAGCAGAGTTTGCAATTGAGTTTCGCGCTCTTGAGTCAAGGCGGCAGTATCGACTGATGTGAGTGCAGGTTCGGCGAGAGGTGGCTCTTGTTTTGCTAGCGTCTGTATTTGTTCTTGCGCGCGTAAAAACTTTTGTTCTTCATGCGCGCGGACCGTAAGCCGCAATTTTGCGCTTGCTTCATCGAGCATATCAATTGCTTTATCAGGCAAGAATTTTTCAGTGATATATCGTTCGGAAAGTTCTACTGCCGCATCAATTGCTTCTGGAGAAATTGTTATCCCGTGATGTTTTTCATATGAAGGGGCCATGCCTGCAAGAATTTTTTTTGATTCTTGGACACTTGGCGGTGCAATGGCAATAGGCTGGAATCGCCGTTCGAGGGCTACATCATCTTCGATGAATCGTTTGTATTCTTGAAACGTCGTTGCGCCAATACATCGCAGCTCCCCGCGAGCAAGCGCAGGCTTCATGATATTTGCCGCATCGAGAGAACCGTGTGACGACCCTGCTCCTACCAGAGTATGGATTTCGTCAATAAAAAGAACTGCGTCCGGATCTGCCTTCACTTCATCGATAAGATGTCTGAGGCGAATTTCAAGCTCGCCTCGAAAGGTGGTTCCGGCCACAAGCATGGTAAGGTCGAGAGAATAGATTTTTTTGTTTTTTAAAAAATCAGGAACATCACCACTGACAATGCGTTTTGCAATACCCTCCACGATTGCTGTTTTTCCTACTCCCGGAGGACCGACAAGAACAGGATTATTTTTAGTTCGGCGAGCGATTACTTGTGTGACGCGGTCGATTTCTTCAGATCGGCCGATACAGGGATCAAGTTTTGCGGCTACATCGGGTGCCGTGAGCTGGGTTGAAAAATATTCAAGTGCAGTCACGCGGCGCGTTTTTGCGGCACCCTGTTTTTCCGGTGAGTCGTGGTGATGATCGCACCCCTCGTCGTGTTCGTCTGAGTGTTCATGCGCTCCTGTCCCTTTTTGTCCGGTAAGAATCGAGTCTAATACATCCATGAGCTTTGTGGATCCGTTCATCAAAGTCCGCAGATGGGTATTGAGTTGGCGCGTATCGAGTTGCAATGTATCCAGAAGAGTCCGAAGTTTTGGACTCCTACATTCAAGAAGAGAGACCAAAAGATGTTCTGTGCCTACATATGTATGATGGTAAGATTGAGCGAGTGTCGCTGCGTCCAGGAGGAGCTTCTTACTTGTCGAAGAAAGGACAGGAAAGCGAACAGTGGCGTTATTTGAGGTTGTTTTTTTTCTCAGGCTCTTTTTGAGATTTGAAACTGTTGTTATCGAAATTTCAGCCTGATTTACCAGGCCGTAAAATAAATGCGCCGGCTCGATTGTTTTTTTTTGTTCAGACGCAGCAAGCTCAGCTGCTTGGGTGAGCACGCGCCGCAGATTACTCGAAAAGCTTTGCACGATTGTTTCCCTGAAGTGTATTATTCATTTACCTTAAACTGCGAATAGTATATAATAGAGGGCATGCATGGTCAAGCCATCAAAATTTTGTATTTTTCTTTTTTTGCAAGTCTCGCCATCCTTGTGTCATTTGCCTTTATGGACGAGGCGCATGCGCAAGGAGTGGATATCGGTGGGTGGGCATGGAATAACTCGCTCGGGTGGATGAGTCAGCGCGATGCAATATCCGATCCTGATTCAAAAGAGCGCAAGGGAACATTTGGGGTAGTGAAATATAATAAAGATCAGAATGGGAACGAGAAATTAGGAGAAGATTATATCGAAGGATGGTCGTGGTCATCATTGTATGGGTTTATGTGTTGGGGTAATACCTGTGAGAATCTCTGCACTCGTGAGCAGAAGGGGACTCCTGCATGCGCACTATCAGTTACTGAGAAGTCAAATCTTTCAGGCTCTTCAGATCCGCCAGGGACTGCGACTATTCCAACCGCCACTATCACAAGAAAGACGATAGATGTTCAAGATGTACCGATAAAAGGAGTGCCACAAAAAAAGAAGCTCAATGTAGTCACGGGGTGGAGCAAAGTGTTGACCATGAAAGATCAAGGATGGGTGAGCTTGAACGGTTGTACATCTGCGCTTGTGCTTGGCATCTGTCCGAAAGGCAAAGAATATGGAGTGTATTTTGATCCTGACACCCAGGAATTCCGAGGGTGGGCATGGAATAATTCCTTTGGTTGGCTTGCGTTTTCCGGAAAGACGCTCTACGACACGCCATATACGTTTGTAGAGAATACACAAAAAAAAGATCAGCGATATGAAGTGCGTGGCACCGAAGTCATTACGCCTGTGGGAGATTGCCCTGTTCCATTAGTAGGGGGAAAGTGTCTACTAGAGGCAGTACTGAAATTACCAAATTTTAAACTCGTCAACGGCAATGCTTGTCTCACGCCGGGTCTTTGTCAAACTGTTGGCTTTAGTGAAAAACTTGGGAAAAGCACTTGGAGAACACAATATGTAGGACCATGGATTCAAACAAAGGGTGGCACACAAGAGCAGACGAATATCGGCACCACGATTTTTTCTCGCAAAGGTTTTGACCTTGGCCAGTCGTCGGGATTTGTTGCTGAGCAAAAATTTAGCGGAGAATATGACCAAGAATACGAGGAAGGGGGTATTATCAAAAAGCGTGTTGGAGTTCGTGGGCCCGTACCGATAGCAGTGCGTTGTGATGTTCTCACAGATGTAGTAGGCAAAGAGATTTGTAGTAAGGCTGGAAAAAAACGATCAGTGTCTGAAGCTGCCATTGATCCGCGAGAGGGCGCGCTTCTTTTAGAGTTTCCAAAAAAATCGTCAAAAGATCCCCAGAAATTGGTAAACGGCCTGAGCACGCTTCAGAAAAAAGTATTTACTACACTGCCGGTTTCAGGAAAAAGAAATGTATATGGATATGAAGTCGTTGATTTTTCCAGGCTTTTGAATGATGCTCAAAATCAAATCACTGCTCCATTGGGAGGGAAAATATATCTTTTCAAAGGATCAGATGACAAGAAAGAGCTGCTTATTGGATCACCGACAAATCGAGGAGTTCTTACTATTCCAAATTCAGCCTCTGGTGTTTCTGCCGCTGGCACTATTGTTTCATATGGGGCTGACATACGGATTTATCGCCCTATTGCTTATGACGGAACGGCAAATCTCAAAAATCTTAAGCAACTCGCATCTATCGCGTGGATTGCGTTACAGAGTGATAAAGTTTGTAAGGATGAGCAAGGACAAAATCGACCTTGTGGGGGAAGAATTATTATTGATGATTGTATCCCTCCTCAAAGTACTGTTCAGACATATTCCGTGCCTCTTGCAGGGCTTTTCTTTGCAGAAGGTGAAATTCAGACAGGGCATGGCGATGGGAAAAAATGTCTCGAAGCATTTGGGAAAGATCCGTATAAAACTTTGCCCCTTGTTGAATTGAATCTACTAAAAAAAGCATTCAAGGGTACGTTTAGTGAGCTAGACGCCCCGATTACAGTGGAGGGTATTATGGTTGCGGCAAAATTTTTGTTGCAACGTGTCTATGGAGGATCAAACCAGGGATCCGAACTTATCTTGGACACCGGTCGCGCACATACCAATCCCCCTCCTGGAATCGAGGATATTATTCGTTCACTGCCATTTAAGTAGTTGGGGATATCTTCCTTTCATATGCGCCCCTATTCTATGATATAATAATTTCATGCCCTTATTTCAGAAAAAAGAAAGGAGTCTTTTAGGAGTTGATATTGGTACATCAAGCGTGAAGATTGTGGAATTGGAACGGACGAAGGACGGTGCGTTTGCTCTACTCAACTACGGATTCGTTGAGCAGCTTTCGAAGGAAGCACAAGGCCTTGCGCACGCAGAATCTTCTTCAATTGCAAGCTATGTCAAATCGATCCTTGAAAAGACCAAGTTTTCCACCAAGCGAGCAAGCGCAGCGCTTCCTACGTATAGCGTTTTTGCTTCTTTGATTAGTCTTCCTGCAATGTCCGATGAGGAGCTTGAGTCAGCAATTCATTGGGAGGCAAAAAAAATCATTCCGCTCCCTCTTGAAGAAATCGAGCTTGACCCAAAAATTCTCAACAAGCCGATAAAAGGCAAAGGAGGCGTGAAAGATGAAAAAAAAACAGATGAATCCATTCGGGTTCTCATCACCGGCGCTTCTAAAGATACTGTACATCGCTACACTGAAATATTTCAGGAGACAGGACTCAATCTTGTGAGCTTGGAAACAGAAATGATTGCGCTTTCTCGCTCACTTATCGGGAACGATACAGCCGAAATTATGATTGTAGAAATCGGTGCGAATCTTACTGACATTATAGTAGTTGAAGGGGGAGTGCCTTTCTTAGGCAGAAGCATAGAAACGGGCGGAGCCGCCATGACGCGGGCGATTGTCTCAAGTCTTGGGATCAGCGACAAACGCGCAGAACAGCTTAAACGTGATATTGGAGTAATCGCATTTGATGAAACATCAGGGGGTGCAGGAGTTCCTGCTATCCTTAAGGAAACGCTTGAACCGATCACCCATGAAATACGATATATGATAGATCTTTATAAAAATCATCCTGTTACGCCAACCGGCAAGATTGCCGGTACGCTGGAGAAAATTATTTTGACAGGGGGCGCAGCCCTTCTTCCCGGACTTACAGATTATTTGGCAAAGGAACTTGATATCCGTGTCATTTTAGGCGATCCTTGGTCAGGCGTGCAATATCCTGCCGATCTCAAACCGGTTCTTTCTTCCTTAGGGCCAAAGTTTTCCGTCGCTTTGGGTTTAGCACTTCGAGAAATGTAATATGGTAGACACAAACTTCTTAAAACCAGCATCTAAAACATCCCCTTCTTCTGAGAAGAAAAATCAGAAGCGGTCGATGCGGAATTTTTTTCGACGAAAAGAGCTCGGCGTCAATCTCATGTCTCCAGAGGTTGCCAAAGAAGTAACCCGTCAGATTGAGAGAAAAAATCTGATCCAAATTTTGGTTAGTTTTATAGTCGCCAGCGCTTTGGTAGGTGTTGCCTATCTTGGTATTTTTATTTATGGATTTTTTAATTCTAAAAATTTGAAGCCTGTCCAAGATCAGCTCGCAACAGTCAATCAAGAGATTTCTGTATTAGAACAAAATTCTTCGGCACTCACTTCTTTTCAAAATACCCTATCCTCGCTTGCAAATTTGTTGAGTGGACATTTGTATTGGACGCGTTTTTTAGAAAAACTTGAATCCGTGACACTCAAAGACGTGCAGTATGATGCACTTTCAGTTTCTTCTACTTCCAACGCACTTACGCTTAATGGTGTCGCTCGCAGTTACCTTGATATCGGTAAACAGATACGGGCCTTTCAAAATGCCAGCTCTACCTTTCCTACGGTTTCTGTGAATTCTGCAAACGCAATCATTGATCAGGCAGGACAGGTCACCGGCGTAAATTTTACTCTTTCACTGACTGTGAATCTTGATATCATAAAAGGACAGAACAATGGCACCTCAACCTCCCAATAAAGCGCGCGCGTTGATTCTCGATAGGCTCACCCCGATACTTATTGTTCTTGTATTTGGCGGTGTGGTAGTTCCGTCATTTCTTTATCTCATTGAGCCGCAAATGCATGAATATTTTCCAGGTAGTCAGTTTGACATACATACACAGGCAGATATTTTCAAAACCCGCGAGGCATATCTGAACGACCTTAGGCAATTCGATGTATTATATAAACAAGAAGGGTTAGGTGCCGATTCAAAAGTTGTTACACTCGTGCCATCGGGCGCCAAAGTAGACCAATTATTCGGCATTTTTGAAGCAGCGGGGCAAACATTCGGGGCTTCTCTTCAAGTCGTTGATATTGCTCGTGTTCTCAATACCAAGTCTCAGAATAAAGAAGGCATCCAGGATATGACTTT
>OBEQ010688689.1_pt1 | contig 31671 bp, 25 predicted proteins | sample 1670901 | NCBI WGS metagenome assembly OBEQ01 (sample SAMEA104232315, study PRJEB22302) | groundwater metagenome | biome: forest; feature: aquifer; material: groundwater | place: USA | collected 2011-08-07 | depth 5.4 m | reverse complement strand
TTGGAATCCGGAGGCATGTCAGGAAGTGGCGCTGATGGAAGATACACCCGCACAGACAGATCGCTCCTTTTTCTCACCAATTGGTATATATGAGAAAGTATCTCGAAGGCGTATCTGCCGATACCTACGCGATTTTCCACATTTGCTTCATACCCGTCAATGGCGATAATCATAGGCGAAAACCCGGATAGACAACGCGCAATTTCTTTTCATCTATCTGTAGATATGCTTTGACATCTTGCTTCGTCGTTTCAGAATCACATAAAAAAACTGCGCACTCTTTTTTCGCTTGAGCAAGTCGTCTCTTTTGAACCGCAACGATCTTTTCGTCAAAACTTTCCGGAAAATGCAGAAAACTTACGTCGTGAATCGTCGTTATTCCCTTCGCCTCGTTCAGCGGAGGTTGCGTCCAATCACTACTCCAAAAAACATCCACATGCCCAATAAATCGCTCGATAGAGATACCATGGACAGTATTCCATAAAAAATCAAGAATTGTTGGGGGAATAGGCATGGTCACGAGTGTTACTCGGTCATTTTTTACTGTAGTGAAAAATTGAAAAAACACATATCGCTTCCGAAGCGAAGCGCCAAAGAGGACATACTCGTTTACTGTGTCGGAGTTGAGGATTGACCGGACCATTTCGCGGACATATCGACCCACTCCAGTTCCTTCATGGACGATTTGACTAATATCAATTCCTATACGCATATCATGCTTCGTATCCATTTGGATGGCTCTGGTGCCACTTCCAGGCATTCGCCACGATCGTTGCAATGTCTGAATACTGTGGGCTCCACCCAAATTCTTTTTTAAGCTTTGTTGGATCAGCGACAAGCTCTGCGGGATCGCCGGCTCGTCTCTCTTTTACCATCACAGGAAAATCTACACCTGTTTCCTTTTTTATTTGAGCAATAACTTCCTTATTCGTAATCCCAGTTCCGGTTCCCACATTATAAATACCAGATCCATGATTGTTCCCGAGTGCATCAAGAGCTAATAGATGTGCCTGACATAAATCTTCTATGTGAATGTAATCGCGGACGCAACTTCCATCCTTTGTCGGATAATCCGCACCAAAAAGATAAAACTCCTTTTGCTTCCCGGCGGCTGCACGGATTGCCAAGGGAATAATATGTGTCTCCGGCTCGTGAGCTTCGCCATGACTTCCGTCCAATGCGGCGCCGGCAGCGTTAAAGTAGCGCAAACTTATCGAACGAATTTTCTTTTGTCTATCGTAAATTGACAAGTACTGTTCAAAGCACCATTTGGATAACCCGTAGGGACTGGTGGGATTTTTGGGATGATCTTCTGGGATAGGAACGATCTGCGGATCCCCATAGACAGCGGCGGTTGATGAAAAAATAAATTTATCTACATTATGAGCAACCATCGACTCAAGTAGAGAAATCGGTGCAATCAGATTATTGTGGAAATATTTTTTTGGATCCCGCACCGATTCTTCTACAGAAATATATCCGGCAAAGTGAATTACTGCATCCACGTGCTTGCTGTCGAGTGTTTTATCTAAAAGTGCTCGATCTTCCACGCTTCCTTTTATGAGGGAAGTTGAGGATGGTAACGCCGCCTCGTACCCATGCTCCAAGGTATCAATAACCGAGGCGGTGTGCCCGGCATGGACAAGCAGCCGCACCATATGACTTCCGATATATCCAGCGCCACCCGTAACGAGGATATGCATGCTCTTATTGTACCTTATGAAGCCGAAGAAGAGAAAATCCAATAAAAATGAGGAAAAATGCTGCTGCGTACCACGTGAGGCGTTCCGCGGTAAAAAATATCCATGTGGCAAAGAGGGGAATCGCTAAAATCAAACTTATCAAACCCATCCAAACAAAAAGCCTGGGCTTGCGAAGGACGACAAGTACCACTAAAACCAGGAAAAATAGAATATCCTGAATTTTCATTCCATTTCGCGGTAATAGGCAATCGTTTCTTTCAATCCATCGGTAACCGAAATCTTTGGCTCCCAACGGAGCAATTGTTTTGCTTTGGCTATGTCTGGTCGACGCTGCACCGGATCATCTTCCGGCAATTTATCATAAACAATTTCTGAACGGGTATGAGTCATAGACTGGATCTTTTTTGCCAAATCGATGACGCGGTATTCCTCCGGATTACCTAAATTAACGACTTCTCCCCTTCCCTTATCGGAAAACATCATATGCACTATCCCATTAACCAAATCAGATACATAGCAGAACGATCGTGTCTGTGATCCGTCGCCATAGATGGTCATTGGTTTTCCTTCAAGTGCTTGGTTGATGAAGTTGGAAATCACTCTCCCGTCGGTTTTACGCATACGCGGCCCGTAGGTATTAAAAATACGTACAATACAAGCATCTAGATTATATTTACGCACGTAGAGCATGGTTATCATCTCGCCAAACCGTTTCGACTCATCATAAGGGGCACGTATCCCATTAGGATTCACATTCCCCCAATAGGTCTCTTTCTGCGGATGCTCTTTGGGATCTCCATAGACTTCGGATGTTGACGCAAACAAAAACCGTGCGTTATATGTATGGGTCAATTTCAGTAAATTCCTCGTCCCAATGCTATTTACTAACGCAGTTTCTTCTGGATATTTTTGATAATCGATAACGGAAGCGGGAGAGGCAAGATGAAAAACATAATCGAGTTTCCCGAGTAGAGGCAGTTCGCGTATTACATCAAACCGAACAAAAGTAAAGTCTGGATTTTTTTTAGCCTCGATAAGATTCTCCTCCCTACCCGTGAGAAAATTATCAACAGCAATCACGCTATACCCCTGGCCCAGAAGCGCATCCACCAAATGCGATCCAATAAACCCGGCTCCTCCAGTTACTAAACAAATTTTTTTGCGCTCAATAAGCATACATTTATATTCATTGTACCGTATTTTTTTAAAAAATTCATTTCTACGCATTTCATATAGGTACGAAATGATTTTTAGGCTTCATAGTCAAATTAGTATTCATGTCTCCGTAATACATCACAGGTATATCTGACGTTCCCCCAAATAGTTCAATATATTTTCTTTTCCCTTTTATAAAATATTCCCACATGATACTCGTGGGCCACATGTCTTTTTCCACAATCTCCCTATTGCGATTCCAAAACGGGTGTCGTCGCTTTGCGAGAATTTTTCTTAGATGTGCTATGAGAGAAATATGTGCCCAGAGTACAGGCAAAACAAAATCCGTCCTTTTGGTAAAAATGTAATAAAATATACTCGCGTAATCCATGAGAACTCGTAGAGGAAATACCCAGACTAGCCTTCGCCAAGACATATGTTCCAGAAGCACCATGAGGTTATTCCTGTGAATTAAAAAAGTTTTTTTGGTTTGATACTTGCCCCATGAACCTAATCCTTTATGATAGACTATGGAAGATGAAACAAAGAGCACTTTGTATCCGGCTTTTTTCACCCGCCAACACAAGTCTTGTTCTTCAACGTATGAGTGTAAATCAGCATCAAAAAATCCAACGGTCTTTAATACCTTTCGGCGTATGAGCATCGCCGTACCTGAAGCCCAAAAAATCTCACTGACGGTATTATATTGTCCGCTATCTTTTTCTAAATGAAATCCAATTCTTCCCCGGGCATAGGGATAACCTAAACTATCTATTAGTCCCCCGGCGGCTCCGGCGTATTCAAAATAGTCTTTTTTGAAAAAAGAGCGAATTTTGCTTTGACACACTGCAGCGTTTTCGTCGTTATCTATATACTCTATTAATTTCTGTAACCAGCGTGGCTCCACGATTGTGTCATTGTTCAGTAAAGCTATATATTTTGACGTAACGTTCTTCATAATTTTATTGTTTGCACCAGCAAATCCAAAATTTTTTCTGAATCTTTTCCACAAAATCTTGTGACTCTTAAATTCCTGTGATAATATACCGATTTCATTTATCGTCGATCCATTATCGGCAACGATAATTTTGAAATTTGGGTATCTGGTTGCAAAAACAGAACGGAGACAGACGCGAGTATCTGTGATGCCGTTAAAATTAACTATAATAATTGAGACCGAAGGATAATACTTCATCTTGGTCGACGACATACCGCGATAAGATCAATTGCATCTTTAGTTTGTTTTAGAATTTTGTAACTCTCCGGAGAAATTCTCTTATATTCATTACTTTTTACAGCAACGAGTCGCCTGCTTAAAATCGTAGCGAAGTCAAACAACCGCTGCACTATAAACTTTGGCAATAAATATCTCAATCTAAATATATCCAGATAAAGCAGGGGGACGACTATCTTTTTTCTGGCACGCTCATACTTCATAACGTCTTTGTCCCCATGTAAACCATATAAGTTAACAGTCTGAAAATATCTTTTCAGGAGTGCGAGAAGTTCTTCCGCCGTATATTCATGTACGTGATACGGGTTTTCGTTATATGACTGTGTCAAAAAATTGGGGGTTGAAAAAATTGCTGTCCCTGTAGGCTTAAGAGGTTCTTTTATTTTTGTAAGATATGTCTCAACTTGCTCCATATGTTCTATAACTTGTAAAGAAACTATAATGTCAAATTTATTTTTAACTTGTACATCTAAAATGCTTATGTTTTTATACGTTAAATTTCTCCGTCTATACTTTTGGCGTGAATAATCTATTGCATCATGGTCCGTATCGATAGCTACTACTTTTTTTGCGATTTTGGATAATAAAAAAGCACCTGCTCCGGTGCCACAACCGGCATCAAGTACTCGTCGGTGAGCGACGTACTTTCGGCAAAAATTATATGTCTTTTGGTGCTGAAAAAAAGTCGGCAGGAGATATTCATTCTCATCAGCCGTTCTTTCGCCGCTTATCGTTTTAAAATATGACAGCATGTATATTGTTATTACTATTACCGTCAAGAGAGAAACTATGGCACCGAAATAGAAAATGCGTTGACTAGTCATCTCTATCATAATCTCGTAATCTTCTCTTCTCCCGGAGTCGGAAGGCAATATGTGCCAAACGTTGGCGTACGCATTCCCTACTATATGTCGGTTTTCTGGAATACTTTTTCTGAAAAATGTCCAAAAAAAAGTTTTGTCCCAAAAACCATGTGGGCTGATGGATTTGTCTGAAATGTACGCTTTCCAACTACGATGAAATCCTTGGGAAAACACCAACATATATGGCGATGAGACTTTCGATATTTCGAGCGAATATTTAACCGGGTTTATTTCCGTGATACGTATAGTCGGTACATTTTTTTGTTCAAATACGGGAATATTGTTGCACTGAACGTTGGAAAATATTTTTTGGCAGCCATTTTGTTCCATAAACACGCTCTGCAGATCATATTTTTTAGCCTCAGCTATAAACGTGCCCTTACTATATGAAGCAATTTTTGGATCACTTGTGTAAACAACTCCTTGACGGGCAGTATAGAATTTGGGCAAAGAAACCTGGTCATCAACGCTATAAACCTGATACGGCCCGTTCTCAAAGATTTTACGACTTACAATCTCGTGGACAAATTGGGCGTATTCCTTTTGTGTTTTCGGCAAAAAGTTTCGTACATAACCGTACGGATAGTCTGGGAAGGTCGAATCGTAAACTTCGGGATCGCTATTATAAAAAATATAGTGAATATTCAAATAGGCTAATATTCGTTTGATAGAATTGTAATCATGGTCTTTTGCAGCTTTTAGAAACTGTTCACTAAATGGAGCCATATTATTATAGCCATTTATATCCTTTATCCCCGCAAGAAATTCAAGCGTTGAAGGACCTATATATGCCGTATCTCCTAATCCGTGTAAAACCTGGTAACAGCAATCGGTATGCGGTAACGTCAACACATTGCTATCTTTAGGCAGAGAACGAACAAATTTCAGAGTTTCTTCAAATCTTGGGTCCATTTTTATTCCGATCCTAACTCCCCTTGTTGTAAAACCAATAGTCTTCACTATGCTTCCGTTAATAAAGTTCCAACCATTTGCAACGAGTATGATCACAATGATTAAAAAAACAAACTTTACTAAAATGCGGTTCAATTTAGGCAAAACGAAAAATAAAGCCTGCCCGAATAGCAGAGCGTAAAAAAAATAATAGATGATAAGCCACTGCCCGATAAAATTCCTAAACATGGAAAAACCTGGAATATAAAAAAGGGTTGCATAAATTTTCACACCCCATGTTGTTATCCTAGCGGTCAACAAATAATAAGTTATTAAATAAAATATACCTGTTAAGAAATACGTCTTATCGTTCTTTTTACTAAATAAAAATCCGAGTATTACTACAAACGGTATTACTGATATCCTTCCAAAGCCTTTTACTAGTGAAGTAGCTAATAAGTGCTCAATTGGCTTTGATAGACCTAACACTCCGTAAAAATAACCCACCTGTTCTGCAATGCTTCCTTTATCGAACACGCGAGTGCTTAGATAGTTCCCGGGTTCAAATGTACTTACCGTTTCAGGGATAAGATGAAATGCATGAAGTCCTAAAAAAACTACCGCCATGACCAGAATCTCTTTCCATCTGATTTCTTTTTTTCGAATAAATACCAAGTACATCAAAACAAAAAGCAAGCTAAGAGGGAAAAAAGCGAAAAAAGGAGGTGCAGCAATCCAGGAAAAACTATTCGAAAACACTAAGCTTATGACGATTGCATACCAAAGATAGCGCCTTTCGGTTTTCAAAACATAATGTAAGAATAGAAAAAGCATGATTGGGTATAGAAATATTTGATCATGGGAAGATAAAGCAGTATTCCATCCGCTGGTAATTCCCGGAGAAAGAATGTAGAACAGTCCTCCAAGTACAGGGGCTATCTCACGAACATACTTCCCCCGGACTCCATCGCCAATCAAATCCTTGATTATTGCATAGACTGCTAAAAATCCCGCCACGATCTTTACTATGTCAAATAGAATGAGTAATGCATGAGATGAACCGATTGTTGACTTACCTGCGATGAAGAAAGCTACATATGGAATATTATAAAAATGAGGCTCTATGGTCCGTATCCCTTCCCTTACTCCAGCATAATAATAAAGACCATCATTTTTTAAATACGAAATTGGATCATAAAAATATAGTCTATTGCTATCGCCACCCAAGTCCATTTCTCCAGACTTAAACCAGGTAAGCGGTATCAGAGCCAGAAAAATTGCGACAATAATGACAGGGAACCAATGTTTTTTAAATACCGTCATACGTGGAACGGGTTTAACGCGAATCATTATAGTCGGCAAGCTCCCGACGAATCTCAGGAAGTGTCGAAAGAAGATCGATGACATTCCTTAATGGTAATTGGGTAGCGTTTGCAGAAGTGTATGGCTCAATCTTATCGATATCTACGGACTTCTTTTTACCAGTAAGAAGATATTTATTATAATCAAGCCCCTGACTTTCTGGAGGAATATCGTAATATTCTTTAAGGTCGTTTGCTCGTAACATTTCTTCCTTGGAAACAAGCGTTTCGTGCATTTTTTCTCCCGCCCTGACTCCAACCTCTTCGTAACCTTTTGTATAATGAAAAATTTTACAAAGCGCCTGAGCCAACACCCTCACGCTACACGCCGGAGCTTTTCGTACATATATATGACCACTTTCTCCATAAATAAGTGCATACATGACCAAAGTTACCGCTTGAGGAAGAGGTAGTAAGAATCTGGTCATATCACCATTGGTTACTGCCAATTTTTTATTCTGTTTTATGAGGTTGACGAAGTACGGAATAACTGAACCACGCGAATAGAGGACATTGCCGTAACGGACTCCACAAAATATACTGCCGTCTTTAGAAGTGGGCGGATAGTTTTTCGCAGATGCGATCATAGTTTTTTCCATAAGTGCTTTAGTCATCCCCATGGCATTTATGGAATAAACTGCCTTATCTGTACTAAGAACCACCACGCGCCGTGCCCTATGATGCGATGCTGCAGTTAATACATTAAACGTTCCAAAAATATTTGTTTTCACTGCTTCCATAGGGAAAAACTCACAGGTGGGGACTTGTTTTAAAGCTGCGGCATGAAAAACGTAATCAACACCTTCCATTGCTCGTTCGACATTTTCTGCATCACGAACATCTCCAATGATGAATTTAAGAAGTGGATCCATGTATTCTTTCCTCATATCGTCTTGCTTTTTTTCATCCCTACTAAAAATAATTATTCTTTCAGGAGAATATTTCAGAAGTTCTGCCACTACCGTATGGCCAAAAGAGCCAGTACCACCAGTAATCAGTATGATTTTACCTGCTATTGCCTTTTGAATATTTTTCTGAAATGTCATCATTGCCCGTAATTATAGATTGTTTCTGCAAGGAAGTGAATCATTATGAGATTCACTTCCTTGCCCTTATCACAAATACATCGCCTATATGTATTTTATCGAGGATCCACTCTAATGGATAAAAAAGCAATACTAACCATAATTGGTTAAGTAGATTCATTTTTCTTCCAGCTATCTTTGGTAGTATATATTGAAGGCTCCCCACGATACCCCCAGCGGAACAATACTCTGCTTGTAGGTCAGTAAATCCTATATCTAAAAACATGCGCTGAAGTGTGTCTGGAGAAAAAATAAACAGATGACGTGGAACATCTAAATTATACCAATAATTTCCAAAAAGAAAACGGGCAAAACTATGATAATTTGGTGTTCCAATAATAAGTTCTCCTCCTTTTTTTAATTTTCTATAAATGAGACGCAGGCATAAACGCGGATCATCGATGTGTTCGATGACATGATATAACCGCACAGCATCAAAATAATTATTTGGATATCGACGAATATCCTTATGAGAGCCCAAACGAACACGAGAAAGGCCTTTTTTCTTTGCTATAGCAACTGCCTTTTTATCAATTTCTAAACCATATGGCTCCCACCCTAACTCTGCAAGAATCTCCAATGTGTCTCCAATGCCACAGCCAACATCCAACACTTTACCTTTTGTTTTATATGAAGGGATAGCCGGAACATTTTTTATTACGATTGAAATAAATCTACTCAATAAAGAGGGACGATAATAATGCCGTAATAAATATGTCCGTACTGTATCAAAAAAACCTTCTCGATCAGTTGATTGGTAAGAATAATAGTGAGATGACGGATAATGTCTCTTTAAAATTTTCTGACTGGGTTGAGGATCTATAAAAACTAACGAGCATTGTTTGCATTGTCTCACCGTAAACAATCCTGACACATTAAACATTTTATCTTCTATTTGAAATAAAGTAGTTGCCTGCGAGGAATTACAAACTATACATCGTCTACGTTTTTTCATATTTTTTTTCTCTGTACATAGACCTCTCTTAATAAATATATACAAATAATTATTGCTACAAGAATTGATATCTTCCAACCCAGGTCATAATAGTATTGCTGAGCAAAATAGACATCAATCGTGCGATTTCCTGTTTTCTGTATCGTAAACATATTGGTATTTTCTTGAGTTTTCTTTGCGACAATTGTTTCTCCGTCAACGGTAGCTACCCAGTAGGGGCTGTATGTTTCTGAAAATATTACATCCGTAGGTTTTGATATTGAAACAGAAATAGTATATCGTACTGCACTATGTCGACGATAAGAAATTTCTCCGATTTCATCCAGCCAGAAATGATCCTTCATATAAGGAACTTCGTACAGAATAATTTTTTCAAATCCACTTAACTTTTTAAGCCACTTGATATCGTCTAACTCACGAATCACCTCTTGATATTGCTGTTCATCGTATAACCTATCTTTTGAAAAAATCTCGCCAAATACATCGTAGGAAACCACGACGTACTTTATTGATAACCGCGAAAGTGTTTCCTGCGCCTGCGGCGCATGCAGACTTTGGATAATCGATGCCGAAGCAGTCGCGTGATAGAGAGTCATACCCTCAACCGATGGATGAAGATTAGAATAATATGTAAATCGTTGTTGTCGAGGAATCCATAATGTACGGAAAAAATTTGGTTGAGTATGAAAAAAGTTAGCTAAATTATTATATTCCTGAGGTACTTCATACGGCGCAAACGTGGAGGTAAGTTTCCCCTCCAGGGCAGGTGCAATGAGTAAAATCAACAATAAGGTACTTCCTCCTAATAATACCTTTATAATAAATTTTTTTACATCTCTATTAAAAATATTTTTTTCCTGAATAGCACGTACAAAAGACGCTAAACTAAATGGTATTAACATTGAATAGGACAGAGCAATCAAAATATAAAATTTTGTTGGATCTCTAAAAAGGACAAAGCCTGGTACATGCGTAAACATCCAAACGTTAATCTCGCCAAATGGTGAATTTGCCCCCTTGCTCAAAAATACCCCAACCAAAGCAACAAGCGAAAAAAACAAAATATGTAAATATACCTGTTGTTTCCGGTATTTATGGATAAGCAACAAACCAGAAAAAGCAAGAATAGTCATGGCTAAAAACTGCGAACGCATAAAATAGACTTTACCAAAAATATTTTCCGGCCAATTTGGATGCAGCAAACCAAACGCCTGAGAAAAGGGAGCGAATGAGTAAAAACGAAATCCATCAATAGAATTATACTTAGTCACCAACGCTTGCAACGGAGTAGAACGATAAACAATCATTGGAATAATCCAAGAAAAATTCAGTAGTAATGCAACTACCAAAGGAAAGGAAATAAGAAAAAGTTTTTTGTAGTCTGTTTTGTCAAATAGAAAAAATTGCATCAAGATATATATAAAGGTAGAAATAACTACCACATAGGCTACTCGTACATCAAACATAATAAGAACTGCAAGAGTTAACCCTGTAGTCGATAGAAGAACGAAAATATTTCTCGCTTTTGTAATCAAGGAGTCAGTAGCCCGAATAAACTGAGCAAGCACCAGAGGAGCAAGAGCATACGCTAATGCTACCCCCATCTGTCCGCCGCCGGTCACCATGAATATATACGTGTTAGCGCTATATATAAAAGCAGATAAGAATATTTGCCAATTTACTACATCAATAAGTACTGTCTGCGACAAGTACATAGAAGAAAAAACAGACAAAACGATGAAGGCGCTAAAAAAGAAAAGCTTGTATATAACTACCCATGGAATATGTAAAAAATTTATAAAAAGTGTAACAATAAAGTAAAGATACGTATCCAATGCATAAGAGATAACCGGTCCTCCTAACCCATTCCCTTGATACGTACCCCAAGATGTGGGAACCAAAGTGAACCCATGAAGTAAATCTGAAGAAAAATATGGCCAATCCCCGCCAATAACCTCTCCATGAATAAACCATGGCCGGTATAGCCAAAAAACAAGCGCAACAAAAATGACCGAAAACAAAACAAAGAGTTTACGTTTTTTCATGAAGAGAACGTCTTTACGGCAAAAAGATCATAGGATAAATCGGGAAAATAATAAAGCAATGGCTCGGTAACAAATGCTACAAAACCCCAGAAAAGCCACGGTTTATATCGTATTGTGGCAAAATGCCCGCGCAATTGCTTGAAACTCCTTAGTCCATATACTCTATAGCCTCTTTTCTTTAAATCTTTTTTATCCCATCCAGATTTATGATCCTGATATGAGTTATTGCCATAATGACCTTGTCTACAGAACCCATTTGGGGTAAGTAGAATAATCTTCTTTTTTGCAATTGACTCCATTATCTCAAGCAACTTAAAAGAATCTCTTTTTTTTAGATGTTCAATAACATCAATAGCAATCACGGCATCAAAACTTTTCTTTTTATAATATTTATCTAATTGTGAGATGTCTCCGACAATATACTTATGATGAATTTTCCGACGCTTACTTTCGATTATGCTAGGCCTGTATGCATCAATTCCCTCTGAATAAAGACCTTTAATCACTGATCGAACTGATGAATTCGCGCCACAACCAACATCAAGCACCGAAGTACACCCTTTAAGGCTATTTTGAACTGCCCAAAGGAAATAAGCATCTTTGAATGTGCTAATTTTTTCTTTTAGATTCATCTTTTCAAAAAGCTTTTTATAAAAAGATATATGATAAGTATTACGGTTAAGACAGACAATGGCAGGATCCAGTAGAAAAATCTTTGCATAGTCATATCAAGAATCAATGTATAGTTTTCTTGATTATTCATATCTTGTGGTTGTATATTCCATGCGTTGGCATATCCATTCACTCTAAAATGGCTTTTTTCTGCAATTGCCACCTTTCCCCATGCAACAGGTGTTTCAGTATCAAAAAATGTATCTCTGCCTCTCTTTTCTTCAATATTACCGTTAAAATAACTTCCAACGATTACATCTGATTTCTTCTTTTTTAAAAAAACATCTACTACGGTCACTAGCTTTTCTCCAGCTAGACTAAACATTTTTTCAATAGCACTGCTTGATTCTCTTTGAAAATCAATTAACTTCCAGTTACTATTATAAGTTTCTAAAAAAATAAGGGAATAAGGATTCTTTGCCCCAGATACTTGTATAACATACCGTGTCGGATTAACTTTTTGAAAAGTTATTTTTGGTGTTGCTACATCTTGTGCTACCTGTGCATAACCTATATTTTTAAAAAAAATTTTTGGATCATTTATCTCTACAATAGATAAATTCCTTATCTGTATTCTGCTATCTGTTTGTGCTTGGTCTCCAGTGAACTGAATAAACGCAGATACTGACTTTGGATCCGCACTCAAATAAGATTGGTGTGTCTTCCATGTGGTTGATTTGAGATTTTTTTCAAAATATATATTTCCAAGTACTGGCTTACCATTCTTTTGTTTAATATATTTATCGAAAATTCTGAATCTAATATTGTCTCCAAACGTTATGTAATCAAAAGAAATAAGATATTGTTTCTTCGGAAACCAACCATTCATTTGTTTCGTAAATCCTCCAGAACTATCAAATGGAGAATTTTTGATTCTCAGCTCCATACCTTCTTTAAGGTAACTGATGTCACCTGAATTCTGCCAAGTATCATCCTCGACAAGATTTTTCGGCGATATATGAAGGGCAATATCCAACTCTTGTTTATTCCCGGTAGATATCGAGTCAAACGGAATAAGATGTTTATTCTGTTCTTGTAAATCCAGCTTTGGTCGTAGAACCCTACCATCCACATTTATATACGCCTGTGCAATATGAGATTGTGCATCTTTTGGAATGTCTGCGTATACTTCGTATTCTCCTTCGTGAATGGTTGGAATCTTAATCTTATATGTATAGAGAGACGTATCATACAATGGCAAGTTTAACTTCCTTTGCAATCGATCAAACATATCTTCTACTTCAGAAAGTAGCTGCGTATTCTCTTCTACTTTTTTTTGACTATTTTTAAGAATCTTTGCAAAGAGTATTTGATGCTGGAGTAATTGTTCATTAATTTTTATTCTATTTGCCCATTTTTTTTGATCCACTGCCTTCATATGGTCAACCCATTGCATCAACCTGGTCATCTCATCTTCATATCGAACCAGACTAGCCTCCCAACTATTGTAAGAAACACCCAAGAAATAAATCTGCCAAAACTTAGGCTGCGACCAAGGTTTCTTCCCTATAGGCATACTTTGCCCCCATTCCTCTAGTTCACGTATTCGTTTTGATAAGTAGTAGAAACTGAAATCAAGATAGGTATCACTCACCTTTCTTTTCCTCCAAAGATCAAACTGCTCACGAAGAAGCACAAAGGGATACACTATGCTATCCAATTTTCTTGAAATAAAAAGCTCGTGTCTATGCAAATGATAATTATTTTTTAGAAGCACAAGAGGATTTTGATCTTCTGCATCGAGGATAACTTGATCATCTTTCTTATGAGAATCTCCAATATAGTAAATTGCCGAATGAGAGGCATCAAGGTCGTAAGGGATAAAAATGAATGGAAAAGAAAAAGGATTGGTAGTATAGACAGTATTTGTTACCGTATAAATATGTGGGGAAAAAACAGTATCTTGTACTGGATAAAGGTGATATTTGTTTCCAAAATCCACTTTTTTATCAAAGTCTAGTGGCAGGTGTTTGATAAACTCTTGATATCCAATTTGATCTTTCGGCATAAAATCTCGTACATAGTCATAAGGAAAAAAAGGAAAGTTACTATCATAAATGTAGGGATCGGAATTATAAAAAATATACTTTATATTCAATAAAGCTATAAGTTTATATAACGTTTTGTAATCTTCATTTTGTACCGCATTTATGAAATACTCAGAATAAGGCTGCAACCCATCATATCCTGTGGAATCATTTTTCCCCGCTAGATAAGAAAATGTTGAAGGACCCATATACGCTCCACCATCTGCTCCTCCGAGTACTTGGTAGCCAGGTCCGACAAGAGGGAACGAAAGAATTTTTCCATCAATAGTCTCTGTACGTATGTAAGTAAGGACATCTTTGTACACCGGATCCATCCGAAATGTCTGTTTCACATCTTCTGTTCTATAGTGAATAGCATTCACCATCGATCCATTAATAAGTGGCAAGGAACTTATAGAGAGTATCACTACGACAAAAATCACCAATAAATATCGATAAATTTTTTTAACCCTACTGAGTACTATTGCTATAGCTTGCCCAAAAAAAATAGCATAAAAGAAAATATAGGAAGGTGTCCATTGGCCATAGAAATTCCTAAACATCTTAAATCCGGGTACTCTAAAAAGTAATTTATAAAATGCAAACCCTATATCTGTAATATTGGCAGAAACAAAAAATAGTACGATGAGAAAAAATACACCACTGAGAAGCAACGTCTTGCCATATATCCTAGGAGTTTTCTTTTTATTCCATAAAAAACTAAGAATAATTATAAAAGGAAATATTACAAAAAAGAAAGAAATCATACTTACTTCACGCACTTGGGCTAAATTGAAAAGACTTATACTCGCTTTTATACTTGGTGCAATTGCGACAAAATAATCTAGCCCTAAAGTGAATATTGTAGGATCTGTAAAAAGAACTTTATATGCATTGTCTGTAAAAAACAGACTTAACAGATGGGGTATGATATGGAATGCTTGAGAGCAAAGGAATAATATCGCTCCGAAAATCAATCCAGAGATTGGAATTGCCTTCCCTCTGATAAATTTGGTATATAAACTAAGAAATAAAAAAGCTAACGGATAAAATGCAGCCATCGCAGGAGCACCGACAAAAGAAAAATTTGGAGAAAAAATAAAGGCAACTAACAACGCACTATAGAGATATGTAATATTTTTTGAATTAAAATATCGTAACAACAGAAAAAATAACAACGGATTTAAAAAAACCTGAGCATGAATAATAATCGCTCTATCCCAACCGCTATTCACCAAAGAGGGAGAAAATATATAGAACATGCCACCAACTATAGCTGAAAGATGAATTATTGCCTCGCGGAAAAATATTTTATTATCAGTAAGTAAATCTTTTATGATGAAATAACAAAAAAGAAATGAAAAACTTAATTTCATACTGTCAAGTAAAGATATGGTTAAGGTAGCTGAAAGAAATAATCTTACGAATGCAAGAAACAACATATGAGGCAAGGCATAATAGCTTATTGCATCCCCTCCAACTCCTGACGAAGTTACGTTATAGAGAATTTGTGCTTTAATGTAAGAAATGGGGTCGTAAAAATAGAGGCGCGATGAGTCTCCTCCTAAATTCATCTCTCCCGATTTGAGCCAAAAAAATGGAATCAAAAACAGAACGAGGGTAATAGCAAAAACTAGTAGTTGATATTTTGTAATTCTCATTCTTTAAATTGCTGTACTATTCCCACGGCAAGGAAGAAAAAAATCCATACTGCAGCTTTCTCCGTATTTGCAGATGTTCCTGTAAATATAAATTCTAGATACATGCTCATTAAAATGACAAGCGATGACATAAACGTGAATTTGCTTGTTAATTTATAGAAAAAAATGCACGCAATGTAGATCGTTAATAAACCAAATATCCTGAAATCAGAACTTTCTTTAATAAATACAATGTCTGCAAGAACGGTGAGAATAACAGTCGTCAAAATGACTTGTTTATGTTGCAGAAACAATGAGCGTATGCCCAATAGCGTTTTGTTGGGCGCGTCTTGATTTTTTTCCCTGTCATTCTTTCTGCTCATAATAATTATCGTAAAACTGCAATTTTGAGTATTATAACAAAAAGTCGTAAACTGTTCACCTATTCCCTTTTGAAAAAAGAATCACTCCCCACAAAGTAAACCCGATAAAAACTGAGAGTACAACGTGAGATATTTTTTATGCAATAACTTGTACTTTGGGGACAGGAAGAATAAATTTTCCGCCGCTCTTTCTGTAATCCTGATAGCTACCTATTACTTCATCTGCGATGTTCCAACACAGTATAAGCAGATAATCAGGCTTCTGCTCCAGCAATCTTGAAGGAGAGTACACATACATATGCGTACCAGGAGTATATAATTCTTGTTTTGCTTCAGACTTATCAACGATGTAGTCAAGATATGAGCTAATTTCAAAATAGTTCAAAAGAATATTGCCTTTTGCAGGTGCACCATATGCAACGATTCGCTTTCCTTTCTCTTTAAGTTTTTTAAGGAGCGTTACCAGCTCTCGTTTAAGTGCATTCACACGAATAGTAATCTTTTTATACGTACTCAAACGCTGAAATCCTTTTGCGTACTCTCTCTCTATAAGTTTCTCCACGCGAGGAGAAACTTTAAAATCTCCTTTTCTCGAAAAAAAAATACGAAGTGATCCACCCTGCATAGGAATTTCCTCAACGTCATATATTTGTAAATTTGCTTGTTGTAATAAGTTTTTTAGAGCTATAAGTGAATAGTAAAACACGTGCTCATGATAAATAGTGTCAAATTTATTCTCCATCAACCCTTGAAGATACGGAAATTCAAATACTGCTGTCCCTTTGTTTTTTAAGATGATTTCCACTCCCTTAACAAAATCAACTACATGAGGAACATGAGCAAATACATTGGCACCATAGACCATATCTGCTCGAATACCTTTCTTTACGAGTTTCTTTGCGAATTTATACCTAAAAAATTCTGCTATTGTTTCTATTCCTCTTTCATTTGCTACTTTAGCTATATTCTTGGCTGGGTCAACACCTAAAACGGGTATACCTATCTTCTTGTAATATTGAAGTTGCACCCCATCATTACTACCAATCTCTAATACCAAACTTTTTGAAGTAAGGTGAAGCTTCTTCACCAATTTTTCTGCAGTTTTTTTACTGTGATCTAATATACTTTGTGTAGCTGAAGAAAAATAAATATAGTTCCTAAATAACTCTTTTGGATCGACTGTTTCCATAAGTTGTACAAGGAAACAATTTTTACAAAAACTCACACTCAGATCGTATTTCTTTTCTTTGGGAATATCTCTTTTCCGCAAAAATGAATTCACCAATGGCATTTCACCAAGAGAAAAAAAAATTATTATCTCTTCCCCACATGCTCTACAATTTGCCATATGCAGTTAAACAGATGAATAGCCTATCCCCAAATAATGCACTCCCGATTTCAGAAATACCTCCCTATCGTAGATCCTTCTCCCATCAATAACCACGGGAGATTTCATTAATCTTTTAAAGATTCGTGGTGAAATATCTTTATATGCATCCCATGCAGTAGTGATCAAAACCGCATCAGCATTAGAAAGCGCATCTTGAATCGTTTGAGTTAAAATAACAGGCAAGTTCTTCAATTCTTGGCGCTGTCTATTTCTATATACCTCTGGATCGTGACAGAAAACTTTTGCTTTCTTCTTGATAAGGAGTCGAACGACTTCAAGCGCTGGAGATTCTCGTACATCATCAGTATTAGGCTTGAATGCTAATCCAAAAACCGCAATCCGTTTACCTTTTAGGTCGCCGACAGCACGCTCTAAAAGATTGATAAGCCTCATGGGTTGTGTCTTATTAATGCGTATTGCACTATTTACTATGTCACTTCGTACGTGAATGCTATGTGCATACTGAGCCAATGCTTTTGTATCTTTGGGAAAACAACTTCCACCATATCCACAACCGGAAAAAATATAGCTGAGAATACCTGGAGAAATACGTGTATTTTTAATAATCGGACTTAACCGTGCGTCCAAATGGACTCCCTTCCAAACTTCTACCACATCTACGCCGGAAGTTGCTTCGGCAATACGGGCAATTTCATTTGCATAACTTATGGTCGTTGCAAAAAACGCATTCGCCGCGTATTTAATTATCTCTGCAGTCTGCAAGTTAGTAAAAAGTTTAGGACAAAAATGTGTTCTATAAAGCTCTGCGAAGGAATTTCCACTTTTCGCATCATATTGACCAATCACAATCCTGTCTGGATGAAGAGCATCTTCCACTGCGTTACCTTCTCGAAGAAATTCCGGATTCATACATAAACCAAATGATCCGACTTTTTTCCGCGATTCATGTTCAAGAATAGGTTTAATCACTTTCTCTGTCGTTGTTGGAATAACGGTAGATTTGACTACCACGATTTGATATGCAGACACTTCTCTCATCGCACTGCCTACCTGTCGAGCTACCTCTTTTATTGCAGATAAATCAATTTCCTTGTGCACTGTTGGCGTTCCCACTGCAAGAATAACTACATGAGCTTGTCGTACACTCTCTTTTATATCATCGGTAGCGTGTAGTAATTTCTTTTTAAGAACACGACGCAACAAGTCATCGAGACGAGGTTCATAAAATGGTGAATCTCCATTATTTATCGCATCAATCTTTTCTCTATTTCTCCCGACACACATCACATGGTGTCCTCCAACAGCAAGCGAAACACCTGTCACCAAACCAACATATCCAGTACCAATAATAGCTATATTCATATTAACGAGAACCGTATACCGATTGGTACCAAAGAAGTGATCGATGCAAACCATCTTCCAGCGTAATACTGGGATTATATCCTAACTGTGCCTTTGCTTTATCAATAGATGGGCAACGTCGCTGAGGATTATCTACAAGATATGCAGCATCTTTATGTATCTTTCGATGAATCTTTCCGGTATAGCTAAAATATTTTTTTCCAATAACTACCATGCGTTGCGCAAGTTCTCCCATACTGATCTCTGGAGCAGGTGTGCCAATGTTGTATGCCTCGCCCTGCCTACCCTTGGTCAGTATTTTTATATAGCCAACAATCGCATCGGTAACATAACAAAATGTTCGAGAAGGGTTGCCATCAGAGTACAGGGCAATATCTTTATTGGAGATTATATTCCGCGCGAAATCTGCAACCACGCGTCCATCGGTAATTCTCATTCCTGGTCCGTAGTTATTAAACGGACGCGCAATAACGATAGATAATCCATGTACGCGAACATAATTTGTGCACAGTGTTTCACAAAATCTTTTCGACTCATCATAGCAAGCACGAGGACCAGTACAAGAAACATTCCCTCTGTATGACTCTGGCGTCGGGATATTACCTTCTGTGGGATCACCATAGATTTCACTAGAGGAAAAATAGAGCAATCTCTTAAGTTTTGATTTTGCCTTTACAACATTATTCAATAATGCATAAAGTCCTAAAACATTAGCATTTATTGTTTCAATGGGATATTGACGATAAACGATAGGAGATGCAAACGATGCAGCATGGATCACGTAATCAAACGATGTTCTCAACACAGAAAAATCTTTGGTAACGTCAGCGGATACCACTTCTAAATCTTTCCTCTTTTCTAAATGCTTAAGCCAAGTAGGCAAACCATCGCCAAATCGACTCAATGCAGTCAACAGAATCTTGTGTCTTGGATGTTTATCGTTCCAGTCAAGAACAGAAAGGATAAAATAATACCCTAAAAATCCACCAGCACCGGTCAAGAGAAGCTTGTTACCAGAAAGCATACCAAACTCCTTTTCCGCTGCAGTGTGAATGTAATTGATGTCTGTTCCCACTATTTTGTGCGGAAATGTCATCGCCATATGTTCCATGGAGGATTTTCCGTACGCCAAATCTCATTGAGTGTTTCTAACTCTTTATATGTATCGACTGCATACCAAAACCCTTCATGTTTATAGAGGGAAAGCTCTCTTTTTTGGGCAAGTCGAATAAGTGCTGGATGTTCTGTTTCCCCAGGCTTAAGATAGTTAAAAAACTTCCTATCGAATACCATGTATCCACCATTAACCCAATCGTTCATAACTGGTTTTTCTGAAAAATGTTTTACTTTGTTTTTTTTATCAATGACTACCATGCCAAATTTTGACCGAGGATGAACACCAATAATTGTTCCAATGGTTTTTTGTTTTTTATGAAAGGCTATCAATTTATTGATATCTATATCGGATACTCCATCGCCATACGTTACCATAAACAGATCGTCTGTATTGGGAATATAACGTTTACATTTGAGCATTCGTTCACCCGGTTGCGTTTCCAAGCCAGTGTCAACGAATGTAATTTTGAAATCATCTATTTCACTCCTATTCTCTAGATAATATTTTGTCTTATGTGTTTTTGTTTCCAGCGTAAAATCTGAAGTAAAAGCTTTTTGATTCAAAAAGAAGTCTTTAATGTAGTCTGCCTTATATCCTAACGCGAGAATAAAGTCGTTATACCCATAGCTTGAGTAAATTTTCATGATATGCCATAAGATCGGTTTATTACCCACATAGACCATTGGTTTCGGTTTAAACTCTGTTTCCTCACGTAAGCGATATCCTATACCACCACAAAGAATAATCGTTTTCATAGCGTTATATTATACACGGTTATAATCACTCCTGTCTTTCATGAGTTGATTTATATGATAGAAATGCTTGAATAATCCAAAAAGATTCATAGTATACAAAAAAAATATTTAAAATCGGAATAAAAATAATTCTAATATCCAATGCGGTTGATGGTGTTATAAACATTTTTTTTGTATAAAGGAATGAAAAAATAATGAGTGCCAATATACCCCACCGATGCAATCCAGGAAAAAATGGAAATAGTGCAATTACTGGTTTCATCAAAAAAAGTATCGATGCCTTCACATCAAGGAGAGCAGATTTTCGCAAAAATCTGCCATAAGAACGCGCGTACATTTTGCGGCTTTTTATCATTTGTGACAGAGAATAATCCGGTGCCATATAATGTAGGTGATAAGAACGGGCTGAACTACGAAGTATGTGCCAGTATCTATTCAATCGATTTGTTAAATCTGCATCTTCTCCAGCAACACTATCTCCACCAAAATTTATTTCATCAAAGCCTCCAACTGAAAGAAATGCATCACGCCTCAAGCAATCAAATTTTAATACCATAAGTGATGAAGCATCATCTACCATACGCGCTGCAAAGTATTTTTCCCAAAAATTATATTTTTCCCAAATAAAACCTGGTAAAACAGACGTCGAATAAGAAGCAGCGGCTAGTGGATCACGGAGCAGAGTTTGGACAAGCTTCGATAGCTCATTTTTTGTCGGAAGGGCACTATCCGATGTCATAAAAACTACAATCGAAGATGTTACAGCTCTTACTCCGGTGTTATAACTTGCTGCCACCCCTTTATCTACCTTCTGACGAATGAGCCGGATGGTAATGTCGGACGATTTTGAGTATAGTGCAACTAATTCGCGCGATCTATCGGTAGAAAGGTTATCGACGACAATAATCTCGCGGATAGGATACGTCTGTCTACTAACGGATCGCAGACATTCCATAACTGTCGTCTCCGCATTTCTCATTGGGATAATGACACTTACGGGGACTTTTCGTTTCCTATTTTTTGATCTATTCATGATTATTTGTTATTTTCAAAAAATTTAATTTTTTTGCGTAGTATCTCTCATAAAAAAAATATTCATTAAATTTTTTCAAACCTCGGAGATACTTTGGATACTGCCTTATAACTTTTTTGACTGCTGCAAATAATGCATCCGGAGTCCGATCTATCACCTCACCAGCGCCGAATTTTTCAATATAAGGCATAATGCTCGACGTTTTTGAAATAATAATCGGTAGATTCATTTCTGCATAGGCCTTTACTTTACCTGGATCGGAATAATATATAGTATTAGTATTATCCGTTGTATAAAGAGCAAGACCGGCAAAACATGTTTCTGAGAGTTTTGTAAGCTCATCATCGTAATAAAAACGATTTGGAAAATGCACTTGTTTTGATACACCGGCATCATGAATTAATTTTTGTTGATGCACGTAGGTTGCTTTATCGCAAATACCCACTATCTGCAACCGATACTCCCGATGCTCAGAAAGAAATCGGTACGCCACATCAAGACCGACGCTTTCACGAATCACGCCGACATACAAAAGTGTTTTAGAAATTTTCGATATGTTTCTTTTAATAAATTTTGGACTCACACCCCACATGATTGTTTGTCGAAACGGAGTATGCATGACGCGTCCATTCATCTGTTTATTAACTCCGTCTCCTAAGTAGCACGCATAGCGCATCCCATCATGGTAAAACCTTTTAAGCTTCTCATACCAAAAAAGCACACGGTTAATGGGAGGAAAATAATCTGCAATCCAGTAAACAAATTCTATATTGCGGAAAATTTTTTGCAGACTTCCTAGAAAAAAAATATAGGGATGAGCTGTAATAACATACACTTTTTCTCCATACTTAAAATACTTAAAAAGAGTCCAAATATAATGGTAATACCAAAGAAAATAGTATGGTAAAAAATTCTCAGACAATAATAGAGGTACCTCTTCAATCAACTTACCATATTCATATACCTGAAGCACATTATCTTTATTCTGTACTCTGGGCATCAAGAGAAATACGAGAAACTTCTCTGTATGGTCGCGAAAATATTCAAAACTATTGCCGCACCATTGATGACTGCTATATAAAATAATATTCTTATAGCGAAATTGCTTCATGTGGGAAGTGATCGAGGGCAAGCGCCTTACAATCTATATTCACCATCTTTATCTAAGACGTATGGATAAGGCATAATGAATAAAAATTTACCCCCTTGTTCGACATATTGTTGTTCTCGTTCAACGATTTCACTTTTAAAATTCCAGGGAATTACAAACATACACGTAGGTTTTAATTTTCGCGCTCGTTCTTCCGAAATGAGTTCCATATCTATCCCCAATGTCCGAAGCCCTACCTTCATAGGGTTGCGCTCACTAATATATGGAAGCATCTTTTTTGTAATGCTACACATCTGAAGAAGCACATTCCCTTTTGTTGAAGCACCGAGTCCGATTACTAATCCTTTCTGGTTTTGAATATATTGACGAACTCGACTGGTGTTATCGGCAATAAGTTTTGCGAATACATCATATGTTTCCGCATCCTCCAAGTGGAGCACTTTTTCCCGAAGCAACAAATAGTAAACATTCCTCGAAATTGGTCGCTTCGCTTCTTTTTTGGCAACCATCACTCGTAAACTCCCACCGTTTACTGCATTTGTGGAAGCATCAAATATGCTCATTCCGTTCCTTTCCATCAAATATTGGAGCGTTTTAAGAGAATAATATTCAAGATGTTCATGGCAAAAGTCATAAAAATTCATATCTCGAATCGTATCGTATAAGTAACTAACTTGAATACACAACGCCCCATCGTTTGTCAGAATCTCTTTCATATCCTGTACTGCTTTATTGGGATCATTCAGATCGTAAAACATAGCAGTGGACGTAATTGCCTTAAAACAGTACTTTTTTAGAGTCTCACACGGAAAGTAGTCGTTTACAATAGTAATTGAACGATCTAAATGGGACCAATCTATATTTTTAGCGGGATCAATTCCAAATCGTTTTAATTTTGTGGGAAACATAGATATCATCATGCCGTCATTACACCCAACATCTAGCACTGCATCGCCGCTTCTCAATCCCACCCTACTGCAAACATCATTGACCACATCAGCAAGATCTCTTCGCATAGTATTACTGATGTTCGAGCGATAAAAATATTGTTCGTACAACAAATCCGGTTGGACTGTTTCTTTCAATTGTACTAAACCGCAATTTCGACAGAGCATCGCGGTCATCGAAATTTTAATTTTTGCCTTAGGGTTATTTTTATTGGTTTTTACAAAGGTCGAAGCAATATATTGTGGTTTAATTTTCACTACTGGGGTAAGTTTTTTTGAGTGGCATACTCGGCAACTGGTGATAAGTATATAATTTTTCATAGCTAACAGATCCTCATTCTATGACGACTTGAATAAAAAAACAAGTCGGATTAGCCAAGATGATTCAAAACCGCTACAATATGCTTGTTTATGAACATCGCGTACGTCTTCCTCTATCATTTCCAAATGTTCATGCGTTCTCTTAATTGGTTTTTATACAAAAATAAAATAACCACAAAAGGAAAAATTATGATGAATTTTGGTGCTGGTATCATTGGTCAATCATCTAAAGACCAGGTAGTATTGGGTAAAAATGTTCGTCTCTCTGGTTGGCTAACCATCCTTGATAAAGGGAAAATTACCATTGGTGATTATACACTCATCGGTAATAAAGCAGTTATTCAAGCTTGGGAACGGGTGAACATCGGCTCTTATACTATGATTTCTCCTGACGTATGGATACAAGACAACAACAGTCACTCAATTTATGCACAGGATCGCCTTATCGACATGCTGGGCTCGAGAGACTTTAATGAAGTTGGCATTGATACTACCAACGCAATACACAAACCAATTCACATTGGCGACCATGTTTGGATAGGCAGAAGAGCTATGATTTTCAAAGGAGTAACTATTGGCGACCGCGCAATTGTTGCAGCCGGCGCAGTGGTTACTCATGACGTGCCTGCAGATACAGTAGTTGCAGGCAATCCTGCACGAGTAGTCAAAACCATTACACCAAACCGACTAAACTTCACGAAGGCAAGACAATATATTAGAAAAATACAAAAATCGAAAAAATAGATGTACATCACCAAACCCAATAAACTTCCCTAACTTGCTATGCGTACAAACCTATCTCGCCGTATCAAACATCACTCTTTTCTCCTCGTCGCCCATTACGCAACATTTGCATATCAGGATCTTTTGTATGAATATCTCACAAAACGGAGAGCGAAATTAGTAACAAAAATAAACTTTCCTCTCCCGGAACTTCCTCTCTTAAAACAAATTGAACTGTATCAAAAGATAAATGGTCAAAAAGAAGAATTCAAATGCATGCGTTCTCTTTTTGCTCCCCCTTCTTTTGCATATTTTTTGCAGGCTTTTCAATATGTGTGGATTGTAGGAACGTCTCCCCAGACATACGATTATGTTATAGCCGAGGACAGTCTATTAGCGTTCTGTTCCATACTCTTACGAGCTTTAGGAAAATGCAAACATGTTATCTTTTATTCTCATGGTATTGATTTCACCAGATTTGGCAACCAACTCACAAACTGGATATACCAACGCCTTGACAAATTTTCCGCCCAAAAAAGCAATTACAACTGGTTTTTAAGCCAAAACATGATACCTATTCGTAAAACTCAGGGTATCGATGAGTCGAGAATGTTTTGGGTGCCTTCTTCCATTCCTATCGCGAACTTACCACGGATAAAAAGAGTAGCATCGCATACGCTAGTTTTTTTAGGAGTCATCAATGACAAAAATGGAGTAGGCATACTTCCAGAGATAATTAACGAAGTCCGAAAAAAAGTACCTGATGTTAGACTCGACATCATGGGAGAAGGTGACATGAAACAAGAACTGCAAAAAAAAGTAAAAATACTTGGATTGACGCACCATGTACGCTTTCTGGGAAACGTGGAATTTCAGGAATTTAAAGATCTCCTTACGTATTATCGAGCTGGCGTCGTAACATATAAATATTCTACAGTTAACCTCATCCCAACAAGTGATTCAATGAAAATGCGCGTCTATTTAGCGGCTGGTCTTCCGGTAGTTATTACCAAGGGTTTTATATTCTCGGATGAAGTAGAAAAAAATCATCTTGGCTTCGCTGTGCGTTACGATGCGAAAGAATTTGCAGAAAAATTAATGGAAATTCTTATTAATAACACTCTTAGTAAGAATTTACGCGCTTGTGCCCTTGCCTATTCACAAAAAATGGATTTGACAAAAATCTACAATCGAACCTTTACGAAAATATTCTCTCAATCTTAATCTTTTAGTGATACGCGCAAACGAGATCAGCAATGTAATTACGATCTTCTTTGGTAACCCACCACCCCACTGGTATACACACCATATGAGAAAAAAATTCATCGACATTCGGAAGAGGTCTTTGGAATGCACGCGTCACTGGATGTGTATCATTGCGCCTGTGAACCTTCGACGCCATGACATTTCTCGATTTCATATACTCCATAAAACGATTAACGTTTTTAACTTTCATCGTAAACAACCAATAGCTTGAAAGATATCCAGGATCTTCCCGCATAAGCGTTACCGTTTTAAGATCACGAAACGCTTTCTTATAGAATTGTGCATTGTCTCTATGCTTTCGCAATATTTCCTTCGTGTGCTCAAAATTTGCAAGGCCAATTGTTGCATTAACATCATTCATATGAAATTTATACCCCCACTGGTAAATATCTTTTTCTATACGATAGTCTTTCGATCGTTTTGTTCTGTCTATGCCAAAGTATCGCAAGAGTAGAGCCTTCTGATAATCTCTTTTATTTTTTACCAGCAATGCGCCACCATCAATAGTGGTAAGATGTTTAATGGCTTGAAAAGAAAAACATGTGTAATCAGCATGATTTCCAACCATCTTTCCTTTATACATCGCGCCAAATGCATGAGCAGCATCTTCTATCACCGGAATATCACCAACATAGTGCTTCATTTTATCAATATCACAAGGATATCCACCCCAATCGACCGCCATCACTGCTTTTGTTTTTTTTGTTAGTCTTTGCCGGATGCTCTCTGGGTCTATATTTCCGGTTTCCGGATCAATATCTGCCCAGACGATCGTTGCACCATGAGCTAAAATTGGCCAATTTGTGGCAGTACAGGTCATCGGTGTGGTGATCACTTCGTCACCAGGTCCCACGCCACAAAGATCAAGTGCGAGATGAAGGGCGGAGGTGCCACTATTCACGGTCACTACATACGGATTTCCCAAAAATTTTGCCAGCTTTTGTTCAAATTCTTCTACTTTAGTCCCTTGCGTCACATAGCCAGAAAAAAGTACTTCTTGCAACGGTTGCATTACATGAGGTGACATAAACACTTTAAATAACGGCACCATTGAAGAAGGTTTATACGTATTCATATATGTTTCATGCTCTTGTACCATGCAATAGTTTTTTGTAAACCAACGTCAAGCGGCGTTTTCGCAACAAACCCAAGTTTTTCCCTGGCTTTAGTATTATCACTATTTCGTCTCGGGCTACCATCAGCTTTCGTCGTATCATAGATCACTTTGGGATTTTTTCCACTGATGCGAATAATTTTCTTCATGAGTTCTCGTATCGTGACTTCTTCATCAGTTCCCAAATTTACTGGATCGGCCACTGCATACTTTTCTACTGCAAGCATCATACCGCGTACCAGATCTTCAACGTAAAGGAATGCCCGCGTCTGATTCCCACTCCCCCATACCACCACAGGATCTTCCCCGTCTATAACTCGACGAACAAGAGAAGGCACAACATGCGTTGGCGTGGGAAAGAAGTGATCACGTGGACCGTAACAGTTATAGGGACGAACAATTGCCACCTTCATTCCGAATTCTTCTTGATAATACTTACCCAACATTTCACTCATGCGCTTGGCCCATCCGTATCCACCATTTGGTTTATCTGGCTCGCCTTTAAAGCCTTCTGTTTCTGGAGTCGGAATGGAACAGTCTATTGGATAGACCACTGCCGAAGAAACAACAAGAAAATAAGAAACGCCAGACTGTCTTGCCGCATCGGTCATAATCGTTTCAATAAGCAAATTTTCAGCAAGCATAGTCCCTCGATGTTGTCGGTTATATTCAATACCCGCGACGCGGGCCGCTAGATTCATAACGACATCTTTTCCCTGACATGCACGTTTTGCCATTTCTCTGTCGCGACAATCTCCTTGCAGCAATTCTATCTCAGTGAGAGTACCTAAATTAGTTAATGATCCGTTGCTTAAATTATCCATTACGGATACGGTCACCCCTTTTTTCACTAACTCGGCCACTAAATAACTTCCTATAAATCCACACCCTGCAGTGACAAGAACTTTTTTATTCTTCCAAAACATATATATTATCGCGAAGTAAACAGGTGAATAATTTCCTGTATCTCTTTATTGGTTAATTCTGGATTATTTCCAAAATAGAGTCCTTGCTCATGAATAAGCCGTGCATTAGAGCGCACCCAAATATCTTTAAAATTCGGAACATATTTATGGAAAAAAGGCTGATTGGTCATGTCTCCGCCCACGACAGGACGAATCTCAATTTTGTTATCACATCGTTTGACAAGATTATCACGTATTTTTTTCGATCTGCATACTACCGGTACTGCAAAATTAGACAAAAAATCTATGTGGGTATATCGGATCGGGTAATATCGATCTGTCTGTTGATATATTGATTTGGCAAAAGTAAGAAAATTAATATTTCTCTTTTTAATAATTTCATCTATGTACTTTAGTTGAATATTTCCCAAAAAACCATTTATCTCAGTTGTCCGTAGATTGTATCCAAGCTCATAAAATGTGTACCGAGAATAAAAGCTAGAATTGACCTTATGTCTTTTTCTCATCTTTATCTGTTTGTCTTCTGTCAAATTTCTATCCCACCCATGTGCTCGAACTAACTGCAGCATTGTTGCAAGAGAATCGTTGTCTGTGCATATAGCCCCGCCTTCTATGGTAGACATATGATGTCCAACATAGAACGAAAAAGTACTCGCGGTACCAAAATTTCCCAGTTTTATTCCTTTGTATATCGTTCCAAGAGATTCACAGTTATCTTCGATGAGAATTATTTTTCGCTGGGAGCAAATTTTTTTAATGGCATCTATATCATCACAAAATCCTAAAAGATTCGTAATGAATAATGCTTTAAGTGCATGATGACGGAGTGTTTCCAGTAGTTTTTTACTTGATACATTGAGTGTCTCCAACTCTACATCGATTGGAATAGGGGTAAATCCCAACTGAATAATTGGCATGACATTTGTCGACCATGTTAATGCTGAAAATCCGACTAGATCACCACGATGAATTTTTCCTATATTGAAAAGCGCCTGAATGAGCGCAAGATTCGCAGAACTACCACTGTTAACAAAAACACAATACTTTCTTTTCTGATATTTGGCAAAGCTCTCTTCAAATTTTCTACATTCTGACCCTATGCTTAACTTGTCTGCGTTTGTAATAAATTGAGCCAACAATTTTTTAGTTTCTTTTTCGTGATAGAACGTAGATTTAATGAGATTAATCATGTTTATGAATTATAAGGGATCAGGGAAAAGCCCGCAACTTCAGATCCGCGTAATCGCTTAGTTTTCCAAAAAATTGATGATAATAATAAGACAGTCGAACCGGATGTGCAAGTTTAGGTAAGTAGTCTTCATCATGTATTCTGCGCAATTTCCGCTGTATATATGCTCGTTTTTTTACAGTATTTGGAATCTTTAGGACATTCCACCATACAGCACGCGCAATAGTAAACGCCATAATAAATTTCCCAGAAACCATATAAAACATAAATCCAAGAAAATAATAAAATATAAACAAAGGAAGAATTCTGAATAAATACCGAGTGGAAAGATTTTTCATATAGGTAAAAAGCGCATTTTTATATGCATGAAACTGAATAAATGCGGCAGGCTGCTGAATTGCCGAGCGACCACCTTTGTGATAGACCCGCGCTTTCGGCTCATAAAAAACTCGCCACCCGGCCATCCACACGCGCATACAAAAATCAGTCTCTTCGTAATAGGCAAAAAAATCCGGATCAAAAAGGCCAACACGCTTTATTACTTCGCGTTTAATGAGCATGCAGGCTCCTTTGGCCGAGAAAATCTCAAAAGGAATATTATATTGCGGTAATGTCTCATCTTTTTCTCTGCCGTAATGATAAAGTAATCCATTTGGGAGAAAAAATGATCCAATAGAATCAATGAGGTCTCGATCTGGATCCAATAATATTTTTGGCTGAACCACACCGATAGCTTTATCAGAATTTAATCGCTTCACTAAATACAAAAGAAACTTGGATCCTCCAATCGTATCAGCGTTCAAGAGCAATATTGCTTCTCCTTTGGCTATCTTCAGTGCTTGCTCGTGAGCTAATACAAAACCAATATTATTGCTATTACGAATCAGGGAAACATACGGATAATACTTTTTGACGTAGTCTACCGAACCATCGGTTGAGGCATTGTCCACCAAAATAATTTCAAATTTTTTATATGTACTCTTTGCAAGCGACTTCAAGCACATTCCAATATCTTTCTTTCCGTTCCAATTAATGATGATTATGGAAACAAGAGGTGTACGCATGGAAAGCTATCTATCTTTACGGAGAACAAAATAATTACGATACCAAGAAACAGTTTTATCCAATCCTTTTTCTAGATCGACTGTAGGCTTCCAGCCTAGTACTTGCTTTGCTTTCGTCCATGAAACGCGGTCTTCCGGGAGCTCATCAGATCTTTTTTGTGAGACTTTTTTAATCGATACATACGTACCAACTATTGAAATAATTTTATCGATTAAATTTTCTATGGAGATGGATTGTGTGCTACCAAAATTATAAATTCTATTTTTTTCTATCTGTGGATCGCTCATTTGAGCAAGCAAGTCATATGCCGCAACGACATCATCGACATAGAGAAATTCTCGAATTGCTTTACCACCCCACAACGTCGGATTTTTTCCTGTCAAAATACTACGAATAGTCTTAGGTATAACACGAGTAAAGTGAAGGTCGCCGGGTCCATAAATGTTTACAAAACGAGGTATCAAGACCGGCAAACGAAATGTATCCGCAAATGATTGAGCAATAATATCGACACATGTTTTTGATGTTTCATATGGACGAGATGGTCGAGACGGGTTATCTTCTCTATATGGCAACTGTGCATCACCATATACGTGTACTGTCGATGCGATAATTATTCTTGAAACATTATATAAACGACAGATTTCTAATATATTTAATGCACCGAAAATATTATTTTGCAACGTTTGGAATGGAGCATCTTTTCCTTGTTCAACCAACGCATCGCCAGCAAGATGAAAACAAGCAAAAAAAGAATTATGTCGAAACACCTGTTCTAGTTTTTTTTTATCAGTAACATCAACTTTTCGAAAGTTATTGCCGTTAGAATGTCGAGAAATACCAACAACTATCGCACCGCGCTTAGAGAGATAAAGAGAAAGATGAGATCCAACAAATCCGCCTGCTCCAGTGATGAGTACTTTTTTATTCTGCCAAAAATTTCTTTGCATATACTTTCAAACGATGCCTTATTATAACCCATGAGTAAAGCACAACAAGACTAAAACATAAAAAGGGGTGCAGAAACCAGGCTATATCTCTAATTTTTCGATACCCTCGTAAACTATCATAAACAGGAACTATAAATGTAAGACTGATAACGATAAACCATATAAGTCGCAGCGTATCTTTTTTTTCAAACACACTGTAACGTCGTACTTGTTTTGCCAAAACCCCCTCTCCTCCTATGTGGTACTGTTCAACAAAAAGCATTCTCCGTTTCAAAAAATTGACCATATTATCATATCCCGTGAGATGAACAATTGAATCTTTCACAAACGCATATCGACGAAACCCTTTCCGTATAAGATCAACGTTTACATCTATATGAAAAAATGTTTCAGGAGCCACTTGGGCATACTTTTGCAATATATTACG
>OBEQ011198074.1_pt1 | contig 31680 bp, 24 predicted proteins | sample 1670901 | NCBI WGS metagenome assembly OBEQ01 (sample SAMEA104232315, study PRJEB22302) | groundwater metagenome | biome: forest; feature: aquifer; material: groundwater | place: USA | collected 2011-08-07 | depth 5.4 m | reverse complement strand
GCTGCGGGCGGCTCGTTGATGATGCGCTTCACGTCAAGGCCGGCGATCTTGCCCGCATCTTTTGTCGCCTGCCGCTGGGAGTCGTTGAAATACGCCGGGACGGTGATAACCGCTTCGGTGATCTTCTCGCCGAGCTTCGCCTCCGCATCCGCCTTCAGTTTCTGCAGGATCATCGCGGAGATCTCTTCGGGACGATTCCACTTGTCCCCCATTTTGACCTCGATACCGCCGTTTGCCGCCTTCTGAATTTCAAAAGGAACTGCCTCGCGATCTTTCGCGACACCATCTTCGTCAAAATTGTGTCCAATAAAACGCTTGATCTGATAGATCGTGTTCTTTGGATTCGTGACAGCCTGGCGCTTCGCGGCAACACCGACGATACGCTCACCCGTCTTTGAAAGGGCGACGATCGACGGCGTTGTGCGCGCACCATCCGCGTTCTCCAGGATGCGCGGCTCGCCGCCTTCGACGATCGCCATCGCCGAGTTCGTTGTTCCGAGATCTATTCCGAGGATCTTTCCCATAGTGATGAGTTATTATGGTAATGATAAAGCAAAGTAAAATCTAGTCTTTAGTATAAGTCCTCAGTCCTCAGTAAAATGCTAATTCTCGACGAAATTTACTGAGGACTTGTACTATCTCCCCCCATAAACCTTCACGCGCGGTGACCGTATCAACTTTCCGCTCAGTCGGTAACCGGGCTGAACGACTTCCGCTATCATATGAAACTGTGTGGGGTCGTCCGTGGTCACTTCATCAACGGCTGTGTGTTCGCGCGGGTCAAATGGTTTTCCCAGCGGTATCTCTTCCGTTAATCCGTGGGTGGCAAGTGTATTGAGCAGTTGGGAATGAATATATTCGACACCTTTTCTCCAGTTTGGATCCACCTTTTCCCATGTTTCTTTGTTCGACATCGCCATCGCAAAAGATTCAAGAACCGGAAGCAGATCGCTGATCAGTTCTTCGCGCGCGAACTTCCTGAACTCGACGAGATCGTCTTCTGTTCGCTTTTTGAGATTCGCAAAGTCAGCCTTCGATCTCTGCCAGCCGTCGAGATACTCCTGTCGTTCGGCCTTGCAGGATGCGAGGGCTTTCTTGAGCCGAGCGATCGTGTCTTCAGGTTTTGCCCCAAATCCTGACCGTGCCGCGTCGTCATCATACGACTCAAAAGAAACCTCGTCAAGCTCCCCCGCATTATCCCCGGCGGCCTTATCCCCCTTTGTTTTTTTCTCGTTGTCTGTATCCATGGCGGTCACATTATAACAGAAATAATGTGCATTGCAAATAGCAAAAAACGTAACTACTCACACCCCTGAATTTGTATTGTCATTGCGAGCGAGTCTTCGAGTGTGGCAATCCAGGGAACTCCTTTTTTAGTCCTGGATCGCCACGCAGAGCCTCGCGATGACGAAATCGAGTCAAAGGGCTGGGAGGGGTTACCGAGGCACAAATTGACTTGCTATACAGTTGTGATAAAAGCTGACTAGGCCATACAAAACCCTGAAAGGGCGATCGTGTCTGAGATCCGCGTCACGCTTATTCGCGATCACATTGCCGCTCTTTGGAATTCCTTCGGCGGGCAACATTTGTCGGTCGACGAAGTGCTCCTTCGCGAACTGCACGCAAAAAAAGACTACACCGGAATGTTCGGGGTCGTTAAGAAGCAAATGCTCCTTTCGCTTCGCCTTCAGGTCGGATTTGTGAATAAGGGCGGGCCACGGCATGCTCCCGCATGGGTAGACCTTAGATTGTCGGGTCCGCTCTATGGAACAGAAGAGTATAAGCGAACGATATTCACTGTTTTTATCAAAAAAGCGTTTCTCGCTGAAGCACCGTTCGAGTCTGTGGTGTACGCCATTGCTCACGAACTTGCCCACGTCCTACTTGCATCGCTTGGTAACACCCTCTGCGTGGTCGAAGAGGCGGTCGACCTAACAGTGCTCCTGCTCGGCTACGGTAAGTTCTACGCACAAGGACGTGAGTACCCGAGCTCGTCGGTGCACAACCGGAACAAAGAGGAAGAAGACGGGGGTCTTTTTGTGAATATCCTCAAACCCCTCAGTAATTTCCTGGAGAGCATCGGTGCAAAGAAAAAGAAAACGCCTTGGGTTGGCAAGCTCGCTCTCGGCTACCTCTCCCCCGACGAGATCCGATTCGCTGAAACGCTCATCTGTGAGCGCCGACGCCCATGACCAAAAAGCCGAGTTTCCCACTCGGCTTTTTTCTACTATAAAAATTATGCCGTGTGCTTTTTGGTGACCGCAAAGAGTGCATCCAGATCGAACGGTTTCGCCAGATACCCATCCGCTCCGGCTTCCTCAGCGAGCTTCTCTATCCCGGGATATGCGGACAATATGACCACCGGTATGTGTTTTGTTCCCGCGTGGCCCTTGAGATCACGGGTAACCTCGCGGCCATCCTGAGTTGCAAGAAAGATGTCGAGAAAAATCAGATGCGGTGGGCTCTTGCTGATCTTATGCACTCCGCCAAACTCTGCGGATGCTTCTACCTCGTAGCCGTCCATCTCTAGTGCTTCTTTCAGTGCAAATAAAATTCCCGGATTATCCTCAATAACGAGAACTTTTTTCTTCGGCGGTCCGTTGGTTGTCATGAGTTTTTTTGTTTTAGCTTTTGCGGGGCCGCCATAGCTTCCTTTGCTTTCGGCAAAGTAAAGGAGAACGTCGAGCCCTTCCCCTTCTTGCTCTCTACGCTAATGCGACCACCGTGACGCTGGACGATCGTGGCTGATATATAGAGACCGAGTCCGAGTCCGCTCGAGTGCTGACCTTTTTCCTTTTCGACCTGAGTCGAATGGTCGAAGATCTTACCCTGATCCTTCTTGTCGATGCCGATACCAAAATCATGCACCGCAACAGTGACGTGCGTTTTCGTGTGGGAGATCTGGACAATGACCTTATCGGCGTCCGGCGAATACTTGATCGCGTTGACGATCAGGTTTATTAATACACGCCCGATACGCTCGCGGTCGCCCCGAAGCAATGTCGTCCTTCCTCCCTTAAAGAGGATCATGTGCGTATGCGTCAACAATTGACAGTTTTCGATGACTTCCCGCACCAGGTCACAAAGAACGAACGTCTCTTCGTTCATGACGAATTTCCCCGACCTGATCCCGGAAACGTCCAAGAGGTCAGTGGATATTTTCGACAAATGATTCACTTGTTCGCTGACCTTTCCCAGATAATCGACAAGCGTTTTGTCTTTGTCCTTCTCGAAACGCTTTGAAAGGATCTGCACAAGCATTTTTATCGTGGTGGCCGGTGTTTTGAGCTCGTGGCTTGCCATGCTCATGAATGTGTCTGTGCGCTCCTGAACGAACTTCCGTTCGGTGATATCCTCCATCACCAAAAGGATCGACTCTTCGTGGGGTCCTTCGTTGGTGAGCCGGTGCGCATTGACGCTCATTGTCAGACGGCCGATCCGCGGAAAGTTGAAATCGACCTCAAAATCCTGGATGGTCTTTTTTTGCGGGATGACTTTTTCAAGCAATTCCCGTATTTTAAGCGTGTCCCACTCGCCGTTTCCCAACTCATGTAATGACAACCCCTCCGTTTCGGTCGGAGACATTTTGAACTTAGAGTAGAAGGCGTTGTTGGCGGACTTTACCCGCAACTTTTTATCGAGGACGAGAAGTGGTTCCCGCATGGTGCCGAGGATGCCTTTGACATATGCGAGGGCTAACTCTTGGGCTAATTGCGCTAGTTTTACCTCATTGATATCCATGAGAGTGATGATCGCGCCGTCGGCCTTGTTATCTTGAGTCAGATACGGACGCACCCAAAGCGTATACCAATTGCCCTGTTCGTCCACCACTTCCTCGCTTTTCGGTTCCACGGTGTCGGTCACCCCACGGATCATTTTTCGGAGGTCGGGAAATTTAACGGGGAGCTTAATGTCGGCAATCGAGCGTCCCAGGTCGCTCGAAATAATGCGAAACGACTTCTTTGTTATCGGTGTCAGTCGCCTGATAATCAATTCTTTATCAACAATGATGATCGGAACGTTCGTTCCGGAGAGAACGTTCAAGAGGTCGCTGTTGGTCACACCGAGTTCGGCGTTGCGCACTTGGAGTTCCTCGTTGACCGTGATCAACTCTTCGTTCGTCGACTGAAGCTCCTCCTTTGTCGTCTCTATTTCTTCATTGATACTCTGTAACTCCTCATTTGAAGAGAGAACCTCTTCGTTCGCCGACTGGAATTCTTCACTTGTCACCTCCTGTTCTTCGATAACAGTGCGCAACTGCTCTTTCGCCGTCTCCAACTGTATTTGCAGTCTTTCTTTTTCGCGGACGAGGCGTTTCTCGCGCTGTCCGTCTTTCCCCTTTGTTTTACCTTGAACCTCTTCCTCTTCTTTTTCAACAACCCGCGGCGTACGGAACACGACCAAAAAACGCCGGTCGCCGGCACCTTTGCGCGCGATCGGTATCACCTCGATGTCGACTGTTGTCCGCTTTCCGCTCTTTCCCGTCGTGATGTCGCCGGCGACCGTGACGCGGTTTTCCTTCTTCGCCTCCGCAAGCGCGCGCCGGAGCTCTATTGTCAGGTCTTCTTTTGCGATCTTGAGGATGTTGAGCGTCGCGCGGCCGGTGGGAAGCTGTAAGTAGGGCGCAAGGTCCCCGCGAAACTGCACTATTTCCAGAGCGGAATCGACGACAACACAGGCGGGGATGGCCGAGGACGATAAGATCGCCTGATCGATCTCACTTGAGGCGACGGCCGGGATGGGGGGGCTTATTTCTTGCGGGTCTTTGGGCGTGTGGGAACGGCGCGTTGGTGCGGGCTTGCTCCTTGGTGCGCTGTACGCCTCGAGGTGGGGCAACTGCGTCACGGACTTTTTTGCATATATCTTATGCGTTTTATCATTCACGGAAAAAAGGTCCGAAAATTCTCCTATTCCTTCGGACTTTCCCAAGACAAGATACCCGGAGGGACGAAGGGCGTAGTGAAACATCGGAATGATCCGTTTTTGCGCGGTGCGGTCGAGATAGATGAGTACATTACGGCAGGACACCACATCGATCCGCGAGAAGGGCGGATCATTCATGATATTCTGCTTGGCAAAAACACACATGTCGCGGATCGTTTTTGAGACCTGGTAACGCTCCTCGACCGGCAAAAAGAAGCGTTGCAGTCGCTCTTTTGAGACGCTCGTCGCAATGGAGGGCGAATAAATACCGCGCCTCGCCTTGTCGATGCACTTGTCCGAGAGATCGGTGCCAAAGATCTGGACGGGGACATGCAGTTTGCTCTTACTCAGAAATTCAATGAATGCTATCGCGAGCGAATAGACCTCCTCGCCTGTCGCACAGCCCGCCACCCACATACGGACCGGTTCATCATTTGTCCGATCCTTTACTAGTTTGGGGAAGATCTTGGTCTTCAGGTAGTCGAACACCTCCCTATCTCGGAAAAACTCCGTCACATTAATGAGAATGTCTTGAAATAGATCTCCCACTTCTTTTGGGTTTTTCTTGAGGAAAGTGACATACATGGAAAGTGACTCGCATCTCTGTAATGCCATGCGCCGCGCAATGCGTCGCTTTACGGTCATCGGCTTATATTGATCAAAATTCACGCCATTCTCGGCATTGAGAAGTGCCACTATCTCAGAAAAAGCTTTTTTCTCATCGTCCTTGTCGAACATCTGCTCAGACTTATCCTGAATATGGAGGCGCGGACGCAAATGGGGCGTACGCGGCTGACGACTGATCTGCGCAATTTCTTTAGCGATCCCGTCGGGCGGAAGGACGAAGTCAACGTCCCCGAGCGCGATCGCCTGATGCGGCATGCTCGAATATTTGGCCGAGTCTTCCTCTTGCACGAAAGTGGTCCCTCCTTCTTCTTTTATCGCCCTCAGACCGCGGGCGCCGTCGGAGGCGTTACCCGAGAGGATGACGCCGATACCGCACTCTTTCTGATCTTTCGCGAGCGAACGAAAAAAGTTGTCGATAGAGGCAAGTCCCGTCGATCCCTTGATCCGGGTGGCAAGACGTAAGGTGCCTTTCGTGATGAGCATGCTCTTGTTCGGCGGTATCACATAGAGTGTGTCCGGCATGATTACGACACCGTTCCTTGCCTCCCTGACGAGGACGGGCGAGACGCGCGACAGGATCGGGGTGAGCATGCTTTCGTGCGTGGGGTCCAGGTGCTGTATATAGATAAAAGCCATTCCCGTATTTTCAGGAAGGTTTTTTAAGAATAGCGTCAGGGCCTCTAATCCTCCGGCGGACGCGCCAATACCGACAACAGCCCGTAGGTGACGAGAAGACCTCCTCTGGGAGAGCGTAGGTGTACCCTTCCCCCTGACTTTATTGGGGGTCTTTGATCGTGATCGTGTTTTCAGTTGTGCCATGGCTTATTTGAGGACGGAGGAGGTTCTTCCCACTCGTGAAGCCACATATTGCTATCAATACAGGAGTTCTAACGTTCTATGGTCTTAATTATATATAACTGAGTACGAAAAGTCAATAATTTGCCCACCAACACCAATCTACGATGTTTACTAAAAAGACATGAAGATTGGGTGAGTTATAGGTGAAGAGCTCAATTCTAAGCTCGGGCCACGCCGCGGCACAAAAAGTACCCGAACCCGGGAGGTTTCGGGTGGCTTTGAGCGGCTATGGTGTGTTCCGCATTATCTTTGCCGGTTTACGGACCCACCTTCTTCCGGATCCTTTTTATCACATCCGCGATCTTCCAGTCTGTTTTGACCAAATATTCATGCACATCAGCATCTATTGCCGCGGCGACGTTCGATGGCTCACTTAAGTTGCTCAGGATAATAACCGGAACATTTTTACCCCACTCATCTTTGCGTAGTGTTTTAAGTAGCGTCAATCCGTCTATTTTTGGCAAAAGAATATCAAGCAAGATGAGATCCGGCCTTGCGTTGAGTGCGGAAAAAAGTCCCTCCTCGCCGTCCATCGCTCGCATAATCTCGAACCCTTCGTGGGTAAGATTGTCAGCAAGCGTTCCCGACAAAACGGCATTGTCTTCGATGATGAGAATTTTTTTCATTGTTTTTTATTTATCTTTTAATTTTTTCAATTCCTCTTTTAAGGTATTCCTCCATTTTTTTCATATGCTCACGAAGTTTTGTCAGTGCATATGCGTCGTCGCCAGTGGTCGGAGTTTGGAGTGCGTCGGATAAATTATCAACATCTTTCGTTATTAGCGAAAATATTTTTGTGGTCTCTCCCCCGGCAAAACCCACACGAAGAAGTAGTCGCGCATTTCTCTTTTTGTTGAACCAAACTCCTCCTCCAAATCCTCCGATCAACAAGAAGAGGAGAAGTGTTGCCGCTTGTGTGCTATCAAGCTGGAACGCTCCGACCTGGATGATGGGTTTTGACTTTACTTTTATTTGTGCCGACAGAACGGGCGCACTTAATGCTCCGCGTGCATCTTGATTTTGCGCGATGACAACGTACTGTCCGTTGCGTAGCGGCAGGTTACTAAAGGAAAACCCCCAATTACCCGTGTTGTCCGCAACTGTCGTTCCCTCCGCAACAATTTCCCCTTTTTCTCCTTGAGGAAGCAATTGCTGTACCCTTAAAAGAACGTTGACATCAGGGAGAGCCGTGCCCCTCACCACAAGACCGCGCTCATCTTCAGAAAATATTTCTGTTGGCACGAAGGTGATCGCGGGTGGTGCTATCGGCAGGATCTCAATTCGCATGTTTTGTTCAATGCCGTTCTCTGCCTGATCGACTGCACGCACGACGATGTTTTTTTGTCCCGGAGCTTGGAGCGGCAATACAAATTGGCCACTAAAATCGCTCGCGGAAATATGAATGGGGTCACTAGCACCAATGCGGAGCTGGTATTCCTTGAGACCAGAGAGGGCATCCGAGGTATGGAGCGCGAGCATTGGTGTGGGGTTGTCGGTCTTCTCTCCGTCCTCTGTGCGGAGCTCAAACCCAAGCGGCGGTTGTGTGTCAACCGCGATCTTGTAATGCACGGTGGGACCCCAGCCGATATTGTTTTGAAAACGGACATGAAGATAGCGCGTTCCATCACTCTGTGCGGAATATGTCTTGCTTTCAAAAAGGCCTTCGGATTTTTCAGGGGGAGTATATTTGGGCTGTGTGTTGATCGCAGTACTGACACCGGACACATCGGGAGGCAACTCCCAGCTTGCAGTGAATTGGCTCACTAAATTGTACCAACGGCCATCCTCGGGATAGAGTGAGATTTTTGGGATCGGAATTGCGGGCAACTTTCCTGATATGACCGCTTTTCGCACGATGATCACCGGAGCGGGTAACTTTTCTCCAGTAGTCTCTTGTCCAGTGATGGGAAGTTTTGGACTCACCCGCTCGGGGATAACACCGATAACCCCATCATTCATCTTGGTGAGTATATTTGTTCCACTCCCATCGGAGGCACTCACCGATGCTTCGGTAAATAGGATGGCGCCGACTCCACTCCCTTTTGCGCGAAATGCGACATTGAGAACTTGCATAGAGCTTCCGGTCACACCATACGGCGTTCCACCCGTAAAAGTGATGGTGCCCGCGTCGTTTGAAAATTGCGGCTCTTCAAGCCAAAAACTGAGGACTGATCCTGTCTTATCCACCCCCGTTACCTCGAGTGTGTCCTTGGGAAAACGGATCGTCACCTGTACCGCGTTGAAACTCACCCCCTCGCTGTCAACACGGAGGGCGACGTTTACTTTTTCTCCCACTCCGATCTCGGAGCTCGCTGGCGTCACGGAAATTGTCGCCGCATATGCCGGTGAAAAAATACCTGCGCACAGGATGGTCGCCACAGACATGATGGCCATTTTAAATTGCTTGCTCATGTTTTTCTCATATTGCGAATAAATATACTGAAATCGGCAACATCGACTTTTCCATCTCCATTCATGTCAATGATTTTTTTCTGCTCCATATCAGTCCCACTCCAGTGGGAGAGGAAAATACTCCAATCTTTCACGGTCACCATTCCATCACCACTAAGATCGGTTTTGGGAAGCACCAAGTGTGAGACGATAAATGCATTGGTTGATGAGTAGCCGCTCTCCCTATTTTTGTCCTGGTCGATCTGCTTTGCGCGGACGTTGTGCGTACCGAATTCCAATACGCCCGTATTCCCTATCAGCTTATATGAGCCGTCATCCAGGGCACTCACTTCTTTTTTTATTGCATCGTCTATTTCGACACGCACGATACTCCCCGGAGTCGCACGACCGACGAAGACAATGTCCTGCCCTCTCCCCACTTGCCTTTGTGGCATAGCAAGCGTCGGGGGTGCGAAGACATCACTCACCGCGAGGTTGTTGTGGGCGGTGTCGATATTGAAAAACTTTGTTTGACTCGCCCGACCTTCGTCATCTTTAATGATCAGCGCGAAACTGTGGTCACTCTGCTCGACATCCGCAAAATGTACTTGGAAAGTCCCATCTGCACTGGCAACAACGTTTTGACTTATCGTTTCCCCAAATCCGACATCTTTGTCAACCACAAGTATTGTGGCGTAAGGATATGCCACTCCCGAAAATGTGACCGTCGTCAGACCTGTCCCCACACTCGGCGCTGGTGGTGTTGGTGGCGGGGGTGGAGGAGGGGGTGGTGGTGGAATATCGGTGTTCGTGATTGCACAGGTATTGTCGGATCCTGTGAGGACTGTGACACTCCCTCCCGTGTCACAGTCTCCACTAAAGTTTTGCGCATAAGAAGAACTCGCATCTTCGCTTATCACATAAGTGTTAGGGGCGAGTGAATAAAGTGTCCCCGGTGTTCCAGTTCCAAACATTGGACTTCCAAAAACATCACTTCCCAAAAGCTTTACATGGAGATTAAAGAATGAGGAAATTGCAGTCCCTCCATTGTTATTCAATACCTGTTTAATCACATGAAGAATTCCCGGAGGTGGTGTCCCGACAGTGATGGCGTGCACGCCAGCAAAGGTTCCGACACTCGGCAATGTATTATCGGTGTCCCCGCCTCCTGTATTTTTTATCGTCGCTCCATTTAAGGACAATGCTCCCACGGACATATAATCCAAATCCGCATTATATTCACCGGAGAGTGCCGTATACCGAAACGTCAGCGTACTCGTTCCGCTTCCACTCATATAATAGGCAGTACCGCCGGTGTTTAAAAGAAGCGACGGCGTACCACCCGATACCGTCACCGAGCCGGTGTATCTCACGGTAATATCGATAACTTCCCCCGTCGTAAATGCTCCATCGAGGTGTGCGGTATCGACAAGAATAGTCGAAACAACATCAGGTTCACCTATTTGAAAGTCTCCAAAAGACGTCAGCTCTGTTCCCGATACAGAAGTTGGTGTCACTGCACCCATCTTCGGTCGTGACCACACTCCGGAATCAAATTTTCCGAGCACAAAGTTTGCGGTATTTGCACCCACGTCGACATCAGTCGGAACAAAGGTGAACGTGGCATCGTAAGTAGTAAAACTCACTCCATTGTTGGTGACCGCATAAAAACGATTTGCGGTTTTATTGGGAAAAAGATCAGCTGTTGCGATCTGAGAATGGTCGCTTGCTGTTGAATAAGCAACGATATCACCGGGGATTATGACGGCATTAAAATCAAGCAACAGGGGTGTGTAATCAGCCCCCGTGCCAACTTCAAACAGGTTGGAAGAAGTTCCTACTCCAATATGCTTTTGTAAATTTCCGTTGATAAACCCGGTAATGCGCGAAAGTGTTGCCCCCGCGCTAATGATAATTTTGTTTGTGTTGGCGGTAAAAATATTTGTTCCAAGAATGAGCGTCGTGTTTACGGTCGTATCACCCGCAATACTCAAACTACCATTCGTATTTGCGCTCACATCGAGTGTTTGGTACGCACTCGCAAGTACGTTTTGCGCTAGGGCGCCGTTGTAGTTCACACTGTTACCGCTCGATGTCGCCGTGAGTATCGCGATTGTTGCAGTCCCTCCAAGATTCATGATTGCGTTTCCTCCCTGAATAAGTTCACCTGTTCCTGATAACGCAGTGCCAATCGTGAGTGGAAATGTGAGATTGTTGGTCAATTGTATACCTGTCACGACCAAATTTTTCACCGTGACCACCCCCGATCCACTGATGCTCTGGTTGTTGGTGAGAAATGTGTAAAGCCCCGGACCAGTGGTGAAACTTGTACCATTAAACACAAATCCGTTTTGAAAGTTGAAGTTACATGCTTCAGCCGTATTCCCTGTCCAATTACCACCAGTGTAGACTGTTACCAGTCCGCCAAAAGTCGCCGAACCGCTATTGTTGATATCATCAAGGGTGCCGTAAATATCGGTCGCCCCGCCTACCGAAAGGTCACTCGAACCAAGCGTGAGGATTCCTGTCGTCACGCGCAAGTTCCCGAGCACGTTGGTGGTACCTGACACCGCTCCAGTTTGCGTTCCTTTCTCAATAAAAAGATCATAATAGTAGGCAGTTCTTACTGTCTGTGGTGCTGTGGTGCTCTTATAGTGAACCTCATTATGGCTCGCAGACGCATCCAGTGTAGTGATAGTTGTACCTCCACTAAGGTTGAGCGTAGAACTCGCACCTTGCGTGAGCGTGCCTAAGCCTGCAAGTGAAGTGTTAATCGTCATCGTGCCCAAATTTGTCTCATTGACCCCCGAGTTCACGGTCATGGTATTTACTGTGTAAGGTAAGAGAATCGCATATGAGGTCGCAAAGGTGTTACCTCCAGAAATAGTGAGTGACGACGCAGTCCCACCGATCGTCCCACCCCCGATTTTTTGAAATGTCCAAGTTCCCGTTGTTCCTGTAATGGTCGCAGTTCCGTTGAGCGTCAGATCACCGTTGACGGTCACCGCCTCGGCCGCCGAAAAACTCATCACGCCACCGGTGTTGATCGTGATATTGCCAAATGTTTTTGTCCCGGCAGTGCTCGAAATAGCGATCGCACCAGTGATCGAGGTGGCTCCAACAACCGCAAGTGTGTTGCCGTTCGGCCCCCACGAACCATTCGTGACGGTAAGCGTCCCAGCGATATTTACCGTTCCCGTTTGAGCGACACCATTACTGTCATCCAACTCGACGTTCGCATAACTTCCGATCACGGAGTGCAGAGCCCCACCGCCGGTAAAAAGTACTTTTCCTCCACCCGTGTGTGGCCCGGTCATTGTACTATTTGCCTTGAGTGTAAGGGTGAATCCTCCGTCGGCAAGTGTGTTGTTTGCCCCGCTCGTGAAATTTCCGTTGACCGTCACATTGCCCGCCGCAGTTTTCACCACAGCCGCCGTCGCGGTGAGTACTAATTTTCCATAGCTATGCACAGGGGAAATCGTTTGCGCAATATTGGAGTTATAATTTACCGTACTCGCATTGTCGATACTTATTTTTCCTGTGGTAAAGGATGTGGGAAAGCTTGTCGCAGTGAGCGTCGTCCCGAGCATGAGTGTCGTATTGGCGGCAAGTGAAAATATGCCACTACCATTTCCCGTTATTTGAAATCCTCCATCCGCGAGCGTTCCGGAGGTTACCGTTAAGTTGCCATTCACGGCTATCGCTCCGCCGAGCGTTCCGATCTGTCCCGCTTCTTCTATAAAGAGGTGATGATAGGTGGTACTTTTGATCGTCTGCGCCCCCGTCGTTCTTGTGTAGTGTACTTCATTCGGAACTGCGGTCGCATCGAGTGTCCCAATCGCACTCGTGAGCCCAAGATTTAAAATTCCGTTTACTCCCTGCGTAAACGTCCCCGTCGCACCACCGAGTGCGGCGCCCGCAGTGAACGTGCTCGTGTTGGTAAACACTATCCCCGCGCCGACAGTAACCGTCCCTGTCACGGTAAGCGGAATACTACTTGAATAACTTGTATTTACATTGAGCGCGGCAATGGTCTGCGTACCGACGGTTGTGCCACCAATCGTCCCACCACCAACTTTTTGAAAAATAAATGTTCCCGTTGTTCCTGATATCGCTCCTGTGCCGTTCACTGTGAGGTTGCCCGTGAATGTCACTCCTTCGGCGGCTGTAAAGTTGAGAGAGCCACCATTTGAAATAGTGAGATCGCCAAATGTTTTTGTCCCCGTGATATTACTTATTCGGAGTGTACTATTAATCGTTGTTGCTCCGGTCACCGTCGTGCTAATCCCCCCAATATCGAGTATTCCTGTATTCACCAGGAGTGTTCCACCGATCGTCGTCACACCGCTGAAGCCCACGCCCCCGTTTGTATTATTGATCTGTATATTGTTGTACGTCGTATACGCGCCGACGACCTGTGCAACAGATCCGTTGAAATTAAATGTCCCCGTACCGCTTGTTGTCAATTTTCCACCCGCCCCGAAATCGCCACCAATAGTCGTGACGCTCGCCCCCGTTGAGGTATACCGTGCTTGTGCCGCGGTACCAGAAAACGTAATGCTTCCCGTGACCGTCACCGTCCCCGCACCTACCGAAACGGTTGCAAATCTGTTGGCTGTCCCACTCCCAGGAATCGCAATCGACCCCGCACTGAGCGTTCCACCGCCCACATTGAGATCAGTGGTTGCAGCAGTCGGAATATTTAATGTCACTGCATTCGTTACCGCAAGCGACTGCCCCGAACTTATTGTTACTCCGTTTCCACCCACCGCAGCGTTGGCATTAATCGTGAGCGTGTTCGCAACTGCCGCCGTGTTCACGGTCACAATATGTCCGGTTAAAATTGTCACTGAATCTAGGGCGGTCGGGATCCCTCCGCCACAGCTTGACCACGTTCCCGGAGCGCTCCAATTCCCCGTTCCTGTCGACGTGCATGCGTTCGCGGCAAAAACGACATATATATGAGAGAAAAATACAAATAGCCCGATTGCGAGCATTGGCCACAATGGGTAGAGGAGCTTATTTTTTCTATTTATCTTCCTCATATATGAGTCATATTCCTAGGAGTTCAGGTGTTTTTTACCTCCGAGATATTCCTTCACCTTCTCGATCACCTCTTCAATGGGGTGCTGTGACTTCACAAAATAGTCGTCCGCGCCCATTTCAAGCGCCTTCTTGATCTCCGTATCACTACCCAGGTTGGAAAGCACAATGATCGGGATCAGTTTCCATTCGGGATTTTTCTTGATCTCTTCGAGAACATAAAATCCGTCGCGCTTGGGCATAAGGAGATCGAGAAGAATAAGATTGGGGCGATTGGAACGAATGGGTTTCATCGCCTCTTCTCCGTTCATTGCGACGTCGATTGTACAACCTTCGGCTTCAAGGTTATCTTTCAGGGCGAGTACTAAGAATTCTTCGTCCTCAACAACTAATATGCGGTTCATGGTTTTAATTTTGTTTTAATTTTGTTTTAATATGGTTTCTCCCACTATTGTTAAACTTTTAGCCTGAATCTATGACGTTTTGCATTCGTAGAAAGAAAGTGGTCCCCGCGCTCTCTTCAGATTCAAAAGATATTTTCCCGCCAATTTTTTTTGCAAGGAGATATGCGACATAAAGTGCGAGTCCTGTTCCGTCCGGCTTTACTGTCTTCGCATTTCCTGCGCGATAAAAACGTTCAGAGATTCTTTTGTGTTCTTCTTTAGGAATCCCAATACCACCATCTTTTACGGAAAATATAACGTCACCGGACTCTACTTTAGCGTCCAAAACGATTTCCTGTCCGTTTTCAGAATAGTCGACAGCATTCTCAATAAATGTCTCAAGGATTGACGCAATCATTGTTCCATCGCTTTCAATGGTGATCTTCTTCTGCTCCTTAAATGAATTCTGGAGATGCACCCCCTTCGCCTTGGCGGGAAATTCCATCATTTGAGAAACTTTTTCATACAACTCAAAAACAGAGATCGTTTCTTTTTTCATCATGGATGCACTGCTCTCAAAACCGCGAGCGTTAAGTATGCCCGATACGAGCTTGATCATCCGCTCGTTGATTTGATCAATTTGATCGATGTATTCTTTTTGTTTAACAGTGACGGGTCCGGCGATCTCCCGTCTTAGTGTTTCAATAAGCCACTTTGTTCCCGAAAGCGGCGTACGCAGTTGATGCGAGGCAAGTGTAATGAAATCTGTTTTTGTGCGCTCCACTTCTTTTTCCTTTGCGATACTTGTGACGTTGCGGAAGGCGCGTTTTACCGCAGGCACAAGCTGTGCGAGCTTGTTCTTGAGTAAGTAGTCAACCGCGCCTTTTTTCAATGTTTCAACCGCCAATTCATCTCCCATTGCCCCGGTAACAAATATGAAGGGTGTATCGGGGTGCTTTTCGTGAGCAATGGCTAGTGCAGACAGGCCGTCAAAGTGAGGAAGGCTATAGTCCGACAAAATAAGGTCCGGCACGAATTTCTCGAGAGCATTTGAGAAGTCGTCGCGTGTCTGTACACACTGTGTAGTAAATCGCAACCCACCGTGACGTAATTCGCGTTCCATAAGCTCCGCATCAGCGGGAACGTCTTCAAGAATCAATATTTTGTACTCTTTTTCCATTATGCGGGGAGCTCATTCAGCACCATCCAATAAAGACCGACTTCTGAGAGTGCCGCGGCGAAGTTATCAAATTCGATAGGTTTGACGATATAACTATTCACACCAAGGCTGTATGCTTCCTTGAGGTCAGAGTCTTCTCGAGATGACGTGACCATCACCACCGGGACCATCCGCGTACGCTCATCTCCCTTGATCTTTTTTAAGACTTCAAGCCCGTTGACCTTGGGAAGCTTGAGGTCAAGCAATATTACTTTGGGGAGTAGTCCCCCTCTTTCGGCATACCGACCTGTGGTAAAAATAAACTCAAGCGCTTCTTCTCCATCGGTCACCACATATACCTTGTCGGCTAAATTACTTTTTGCCAATGCACGCAATGTAAAATCCACATCATTCACGTTGTCTTCCACTAAGAGTATGCCCGCTTCTTTTGAATTTATTTCCATACGTTTATATTTTTTTAATAACCGGCAGTGAAAAATAGAATGTCGCGCCATGATCGACTGCCCCTTCGGCCCATACTCGTCCTCCATGCCGCTCAATAATGCGCTTCACAATACCAAGGCCAATACCGGTTCCCTCAAATTCTTCTTGACTATGCAGGCGTTGGAAAACCCCAAAGAGCTTGTCGACGTACTTCATGTCAAAACCGGCACCATTATCTTTTATCGCGTAAATGATCTCATCCGCAGTAGTCGTGCTCGTAACCATGATGACCGCCTCCTTTTGTGCTCTCGTAAATTTTATTGCATTTGTAAGTAAGTTGATCCAGACCTGCTTCATGAGCGCAGAGTCAACATGGGTCCGGGGGATATCCTCTATGGTAAGCGTGATATTTCGTTCAGGAATTGCATTTTTGAGCTCTGTAAATACCGTCTTCGCCATCTCGTGCATTTCAACATCCTGCACCACCATCTCCCTACGACTGATCTTCGAAAAATCAAGTAAGTCATCGATAAGTCTGCCCATCTGCTTTGTGCTTTTCCGGATCGTCGTGGCAATATGTTTTCCTTCTTCACCAAGTTTCTCGGCGTAATCCTCGACGAGGATCTTCGAGAATCCATCGATTGCACGCAGAGGTGCGCGCAGATCATGGGAAACAGAATAGCTGAACGCTTCCATTTCTTTGTTCTCCATTTGTGCCTCATCAGTGTTTTGCTTCGTGCGCGTATTGTCACGCGCAACACCGGTCACTCCAAGCACGGCACCTTTGTCGTCTTTATACACCGAGGCATTAAAAAGTACGTCTGTCAGTTTCCCTTCTTGTGACCGAATCGTCAGTGGATAGTCCGCAATGAATCCCTGTTGAAATACTTGCTCATACCCTTCGCGCGCTTTTTGCGGCTCCGTGAAGTAATTCAGAAAGTCACTGCCGATAAGCTTTTCACGGGAGATACTCGTAATCTTGATCGTTGCTTCGTTCACATCCATCACTTTCCCCTCAAGACTGATCGTTACGAGCGGGTCACGACTTGCTTCAATAAGACTGCGGGCATACTGGGATAACTTTTTTGTTTCAGTCACGTCACGCGCCACAGCAAATATCCCGCGCACTATTCCCGCCGCATCTTTATAGACCGATGCGTTGAAGGAAACATCGGTGATCTTGCCTGACGCATGATGAATAGAGAGCGGATAGTTTCTGACCAGTCCATCCTTGAGCACTTGGCGATAGCCGTCACGTGCTTTATGTGGCTCTGTAAAGTACGTGAAGAAGTCGCTGTCAATAAGCCACTCGCGCGTCACACCGGTAACGCCTTCGGTGGCAAAGTTGACGCCGGTGATCTTTCCTTCCGGACTTATGATAAAGAGCGGGTCGAGACTTGCCTCAATGAGACTGCGGGCGTATGCGGAAGTCTCGTGTAATTTCTCTTCCACCTTTTTTTGGTTGACGATATCGCGGACGGCGGCGATGGCTCCGAAAACATTGCCTTTGTCATCTTTATAGACGGATCCGTTGTAAAGCACGTCGGTAAGTGCGCCTGAAACATGACGGATATTGAGCGGATACTCGCGGACGAATCCTTCACGAAAAACTTGTTGATACCCCTGCCGCGCCTCTTCGGGATCGCTAAAATAGGCACTGAAATCGCTTCCGATAAGTTTTATTCGGTCGACTCCGGTGATATGCACCGTCGCCTCGTTCACGTCGGTGATCTTTCCTTCCGGACTGATCGTGATCATCGGATCAAGCCCCGCTTCAATGACACTGCGCGCATAAAAGAGTGCTGACTTCGCCGCGGTAGTGTCACGTGCCGCCGCGAATACACCGAGCACAATGCCCTTATTGTCTTTATAGACCGACGCATTATAGAGCACATCGGTGACCTTGCCGGAGACATGGCGGATCGAGAGCGGGTAGTCACGAACTTTCCCGAGCGACATCACTTGCTTATACCCCTTCCGCGCCTCCTCCGGCACGGTGAAATAATCAGAAAAGTCAGTGCCGATAAGTTTTTCACGAACAACACCGGTGACCTGGATCGTCGCCTCGTTCACGTCGGTGATCTTTCCTTCCGGACTGATAGTCACCAGTGGATCCGGGGACACTTCGATAAGCGAGCGTGCGTAGCCTGCTCCGCGTTTCTCTACAGAAATATCGCGGATTATTTTTGAAAATCCTTCGACCTCTCCGGCGTCATTCTTGATCGGAGAAATAGAGAGTGAAACGTCGATAATGGTACCGTCCTTGTTTTTTCTTTGTGTCTCATAATGCTCGATGCGCAGTCCCTTTTTCACCTTCGCAAGGATATCAGCATGCTCGGAAAGACGCTCTTCGGGATACAACATATTAACAAGTTGTCCGACCGCCTCTTTTTCACTATAACCGAACATCTTTTCGGCACCTCTGTTCCAACTTTGAATAACTCCGAGGAGAGTCATTCCTAAGATCGCATCATCTGAAGACTCGACGATAGCCGCCAGAAAGGAGAGCTTGCTCTCGATCGCTGTTTTCGCCCCCGCACTGTTTTCATTCTCTATTGTGCTCATATTATTAGGATTTAATGAGATGAGGTATGTGTAAATAAAAAGTCGTTCCTTTATTCTCTTCGGATTCAAAAGAGATCTTTCCGCCAATCTTTTGTGCGAGGAGATACGCACTATAAAGACCGAGCCCTGTTCCGTCCGGCTTCAATGCTTTCGCATTAGAGGCGCGATAAAAACGCTCGAAGATCCTTGGGGCTTCTTCTTTGGGAATCCCGATTCCGCTGTCTTTTATGGAGAAAGTGATTCCGTTCGGGTCTTCTTTAGCGTCTAAAATAACTTCCTGTCTACTTTGGGAATAGTTGATGGCATTGGAAACAAGACTCTCGAGAATACTACGCAAGACCTTGGGATCCGTTTGAACGAAAAGAACTTTACACTCTTCGAACGCCCGGCGAAGTGTCACTCCCTTATTCGTCGCCGCCGACTCGAGCATAAGTAACAGCTCCTCATAGACCTTAGAGATGGGAACTTCCTGTTTTTTTATTAGAGAAACTCCACTCTCAAGCATCAGCACGTTCAACATATCAGAAACAAGACCGATCATGCGTTCATTGATCTGATAGAGACTATCGATGTATTTCTTTTGCTTAGTGTTCAATTCTCCGATTATTCCCCCTTGAATCGTCTCAATGAGCCACTTTGTTCCCGAGAGTGGCGTGCGTAATTGATGTGAGGCAAGCGCCAGAAAATCCGTGCGCAACTTTTCTATTTCTTTCTCTTTTGCAATGTTACGAAATACAATTATTGCCCCCGTGGGTTTTGCATCAAGAAGAACCGGTGTTGTTGTTATTGCGACAGGAAACTTCGTTCCGTCCTTGCGCACAAAGTAGTAGTCAGCGGTGACGGTTGTTGTACTTAAAACGAGCGCCAGGGTCACCGGCTGTAGGATGTCACGGATCTTTTTTCCTCCGGCATCTTCAAGCGAGACCGCATGAACAAAGGGTTTTCCGATCATTTCGTGGCTTGTAAACCCGAGAAGGTCCTCCGCTACTTTATTCATGAGGATCATTTTTCCGTCTTGGTCGGTAGCAATAACACCTTCCCCGATGCTTTGGAGCAGTGCCTCGTCTTTTGCCTTCGCTTCCGCAAGTGATTTCGCCTCCGACTGGAGATCTTCGAGAACATTGAGGGCGGCGGTTTTTGCGTTTTCCAGGTCCTTCTCTATGCGTTTCTTCTCGGTGATATTAAGAAAAATAGCAACAAGATACCCCTTCTCCGTGCTATACATCGAGATCAAAAACCAACGTGAAAGTGCGTCAATAAAGATTTCAATTTTTTCCGATCGTCCAGCCAAAGAAACTTGCCCAGCGATCTCGAGTAGTTCCGGATTGGATGTACCAATCCCCGGTATTAGCTCCGTGACCTTCTTGCCTTCGGCATCTTTTAATCCCGTCAACTTCTCAAAATCTTTGTTGACCCGGAGACAAATGAGATCAACCGGATGTTTTTTTGAGTCAAAAATCACCTGGCAATAGACCACCCCATCGAGCAGGTTGTCGAAAAGTGACTCATAGAGAGCGCGGGCTTCTTGAATAGTTTGAGGATTCATTGTGCGCGAGTACTTTAGCAACCACCATCGTCGTTTTTGGTCAATTTCTTTAGGTCGGTGACCTCGTTTTTGAGTTCCACCATTTTTAATTCCCTGCCGATCATTGTTTTATTTAACGATTCCAATTCCGCGATGCGCACCGTAAGCTCTTTTGTGCGCTCTTGTACCTTCTGCTCAAGCCTTTTTGTATACTCATCCATTTTCTTTTCAAGTTCCTTTCTCTCGGTAATATCTTCCATCGCAAGGATGATCAGTTGCACCGCGTCGATTTGGCTCGCGTTAAGCAGTATCGTTTTTTCTCCGATCGTTTCGAAAACATGCGTCACATCATAATTTTTTACAACTTTTTTCTCGGGCAAGATCTCTTCCAGCAATCTTTTCAGTTCCGGAATATTCCACTGGCCGTTTCCCAGGTCATAAAGAAAGACATTCTCTGTTTCCTCCCGTAAAACTTTAAAGCTTTCATAGAAGATCGGATTTGCGGACACTACGCGCAGATCGGCGTCAAGAATGAGAAAAGACTCGCGCGCGACGTCGACCAATGTTTTCATATAGTGAAGAGCCTGCTCTTTAGACTCTTTTATTTCCCCGGCTTTGTCTGTGTTGTTTTTCATATTTTATGCTTGATAACCTTAAGGCCGCCAAAAAAAATTGATGCGAGGAGAAGAACAGTAATTAGGGTGTCGAGTGACGTGGCGTATAGACTTTTCATCGACTGAATAAATGTGGGGGGCGGAGCGGGTGGACCCTTCACCGCACTCAAAGCCACAGTTTCCTCGACCCCCGTATTGGGGAGATCGGAGTTGTCCCCCAATTCTGAAATGATTCGGGCCCGCGTCAGGGGTCCGAAGGTACCGACCGGCGGCAAGCCCACGCTCTCTTGGTATTTGGCAAGTGCCACGCGCGTCGCACCACCAAAAAATCCTTTTGCAATTCCGGTCGGCATTATGAGAAATCCTTTTTTCTCAAGAAGGCTTTGTAGTATCGCAACGTCTGAGCCGGTCGTCCCAACAAAGAGTAAGCGATGAAAAGAGGCAGTGGCGGGAGCGAGAGCTCCTTCGGTCGGCACAGCGTCGGCAAACACCACACGCCGCTTTGGATAACTATCATTAACCTTGTTCCAGACTCCCTCACAGGTAATAAGATTGAGGTGTGCAAGTCCGTCATCCGACGTGAAAACGGTCGTTGCGTCAGCGTTGCGATCAAACAGTCTGATCGAACGCACGACAAAAGCGAGGGTATCGTCCTTGTCGTCGACGATATATATCTTGTCGCCAACAGCGAGCTTGTCTAACTTATAGAAAACAAACGGCACTCCGTTCGTAATACCAAAGTGTCCCCCAATAACCGCGCTCCCCTTTTCTCCTGGATGAGGACCGAGGGCGAACCAGGCGACGTTTTTTGACCCTGCGGGTACATCCATTCTCCCGTCGGGTGTAATGAGTGCATCTTCGACCGCCGAGTCGACCCCAATCGCCGGAACTTTGAGCCGCACAGGGAGTCCTTGGGGTATACCTCCCGGGTCGCGGATGTCGGAATAGGCGAGCAGGCCAGGACTCGATCCTGTCAGCGGAAATTTGGCCACAGGAAATTTCCAACCGAATGCCTTGTCCGGTGTGGTGCCTAGGGCGATGCTCGGACTTGGCCGAGGAAAAAGGAAAAAATATATTCCGAGCCCTGTTATTCCCGCAATAAAAATGACACATATGAGTAACTTTGGCCGAGGTCGGAGTTTCTTCTTGAGGATCTCCGTCTTCTTCTTTGCGGTCAGAACAAAAAACGCAAGAAGCAACACCAAGATCGCCAACAGGACCACCCACACGGTCTTTTTTAAACCACCGCTTGTGGCCGTTTCCAGAAAACTCGAAACGGAGTCCGCAATAGGATTTGTTCCCGCCTTCGGAAGGCGCACCGTGGCCACCGCGGTGGCCCCCTTCACTGTCACAGTCAGAGAGGCATAACCAACCGCCCGCAAACCGTTTGCGGTCGCCATAACACTCACCGTGTTTGTCGTTGTTTGATTAAGGTGCGTTGTGCACGTGTAAACCCACACTTCGCTTATATCCAGAAGGTTGTTGTCATTCGTGTCCCCGAGCTTACTCGACATCCCGCCACACTTATCGTCGACGACACTGACGTCGCCCAAAGGGACAACGCCGGGATTATTGACTCTGTACGTAAAGGTAATGTCACCCCCTCCGCTTGGCAGGGTTAAAGGGTAGGCAACTTTTGTTATGTTAATGATATTGATGAGCGGAGGCGAATTATCCGAACCGACAACAACGGTCGCGTACGCTTTATGCGCCGCAGGAAGGCCATTCGCGGTGCCTATTGCTGTCGCAATACTCTGCGTTGTTTCGGAGAGTTTTGTCGTGCAGGAATATCTCCATGTCTCACTGTAGTCAAGCTTGCCGTCGTCGTTGTCGTCGCCTTCGACAAATTTGACCGGACTACATTTATCATCGACAACTCGCACGTCGGTCAAAGCCGCCTCCTTAAGAAAGTTTTTGACCGCGTAGTGATATGTCACATTACCCGGACCCTGTGGAAGCGCGAGCGGCTCCGGCACCGACGAAATTCCTATCAGGGGGACATAGAGTACGCTTGCGCTCGTTTGCGCGAAAAGACTATGCCCATCAGTTCCAAATAGCAACACCGCGGCGAATGCGAGACCATACCTTTTCGATCTCTGAATTTTGCTCACCAAACCATGCCCGCCAAAAAGAAAGTTAATCATGGTTGGAATTACAATATTAGAAGTGCGCGCTTAAATAAGCCCGTGTTATCGGTCCGAAATATCCCAGCGCGGGGTTGATCCCGACATTCGCCTGAAATTCAGCTAACGCGGCCCGTGTGAGACCCCCAAAGTAGGCCGTCGCGCCGGCTTTGGCCAAGGCGCCCGCCTCCGGTCCCTTGTTTTGAGAGATCAAAAATTGCTGAAGCGTCATGACGGTGGGGCCGCCACTCCCCTTTCCCAGACTGATACTGATCGTGCGCACTTGCTGTCCCCAGGCGGATGAAGATAGTCCTGTATTGGGAAAACCGAGAGCGGTGGCGACGACCACGGTCGCGACGGCAAAATCTTGTGCAACGAGACCGTTCGCCTCACCGAGAGCTGTGACGGTATTTGTCGTTGTTTTGCCGAGTGTCGTCCGGCAGATGTATATCCACGTCTCCGTGATGTCAAGCTTGGAGTCGCCGTTCGTGTCGCCAAAAATATACTCCACGGGACCGCACTTATCATCGGTGACGCGGACATTGGTGAGAGGAACTGTTCCCGGATTGGTGACACTTTCGGTGTAGGTCACCAACCCCCCTCCGACAAAAAGTCTGAGCGGACTCGGAACTTTCGTCACATGAATGAGGGGTGGCACGAGCGGTGCGCCAACAACGACCATTGTACTTGCGATATCAACCGCCGAAATACCGTTGGCCCACGCAGTCGCAACAACCGTGTTCGTGTGCGTTTTTGTGAGGTCCGTCCGACAGGTATAGACCCAGGTTTCATTCACATCGAGCTTGGCATCAAAATTGGCATCACCAAAAACCAAAGTGATGGGGGTGCAGGTATCCCCAACCATCGTGACATCAGAGGCCGGAACAGTACCGATGTTCCGTAGCGTATAAGTGTACGTCACCGAACCGGGCCCGGCCGGCAACACGAGCGGGCTGGCCACCTTCACCACGTCGATCAATGGGGGCACTGGCGGGACAGTAAGGGGCGCGCCAATGTCATCATTCGTGATGATGCAGAACTTGTTGTCGCCCGCGTTGAGGTTCATAAGTCCGGCACTATCGCAATTACCGGAGAACGTCGGCACGTAGTTCGGGTCTACTTTTTCCGTTACAGCATACGCGGGGGCGGGGGCAGGAAAGGAGTTGGTCAGACCGGACGCAACCATCATGCCGTTGACGAAGAGCGGGAAGTCGGCAACTGTCTTAGTGCCGCCGTTATCGTTGATGACAGTTTTAACGACATTGATCGTGCCGTTCACCGGCGCGGGGGGCGGCGCGGACGGTGGTGTCGGCGCGGGAGGAGGCGCGGCCGGCGCGTCGGTGGCATAAATACGGAAAAGCATATCTACTCCGACATCGTTGGTCCACCTTCCGCCCGCGTCTGTAAAATACCAAATAGCGGAACCGTCCGAATAAGTCGGGGAGGAAGAGTCACAACGCCACTCCGTGTTTCCTGTCCCCGTATCTTTAGTGAGGACGAGAGCATACTTTGTAGAAGCGCTGAGGGTATAGGGGGCATCCCAAACCGCATCAACCCATGCGGGCGACGAAGAGACGGTATCGGCGGCAAAAGTGGCCGAGGCGAGATCGCCGCCAGTTGGCAAGCCTGACCCATCAACAGCTTTTAGCGAAACGATCAAGTTGCCGGACTGGGGAAAATTTTGCACCAAAAGCAACGACGCTTTATTTGTTTGATATCCAGCCGAGGTGGTAAACGATTGAGCAAAGTGACGATAGTTCGAATCACTCATGTGAAAGACCTGACACTGTGTGTCGTCACCAACATCATAATGTGCATCTAAACTCTCGGCCGCAAAAGACAAGTAAGGGATGAAGAACAAAAGAAAAATTAATTTTTTCACATCAATAGATCTACCAATAATCGAATCCGGTGTTTGTTTGAGAGCATGCGTGGTCACTTACTTGAATTCTTTATCCGCAAACACGACGAGACGCTCGGAGTAACTTTTCTTGCCCTTATTCCATACTCCTTTGCACGTGACGAGATTAAGATGCGCATTTCCGTCGCCGGCCCCGAACACGTCCGTGGCGTCATCGTTCTCTCCGTATGTCCGGACCTGGCGCACCGTGAAAGTGCTCGTCGCCCCTTTTTCATCGACAACATAGAGTTTGTCTCCCTTCTCCAGCAAAAACAGGTCATCGAACACCGCCGGGATATTATTCTTCCATCCGTAGTGCCCGGCGATGACCGCACTTCCCCCCTCCCCCGGCCGTGGCCCGAGGTCGTACCATGCCGCACTAGCGGGACCTTTCGGTACGTCCATCGCCCCCGCCTTGGTGAGGCCGACGTACTCGAGTGCGGCATCAACATGCATCTTTGGGATCACGAGACGGATCGGAAGTGGGGCACGCACCTCCTCCGGCATACCGTCGAGAGATTCCGGAGAGTACACGCCTGTGAGCTTTTCCACAGGCGGACCATCGGCGGAGGGAACTCTTTGCATGTCAGCACCTTGCTCCGACCTTTCAAGGATTATTAGCGAAAGGAGCAGGGCTCCTCCAATACCCGGAATAACGAATAACCACTTTAATGAGATTCCCGACCACGCAGGTTTCATATATCTTCTTTCACGAGTCCGCACTACTTTAACGGCCCCACTTCCCCGACAGCCTCATCCGCCGTATCGGCATCGGCATCGGCCTTTGTGCTATGCACACGACCGTCAATATGATTGGGTGGGGCGTAGACGGTGTAGATTTTGAGGTCTTGATTTCCGGTATTGCGGAAATTATGCTTGGTGCCGGGAGTTACAACAACGACAGCGCCGGGTCCGATCGGGAACGTCTTACCACCAAGAACGGCCTCGCCCGTTCCTGACAGAAAGAAAAGCGTTTGTTCGGTGTATGTATGTGTCTCTTCCCCGATCTCGCCTCCGGGTGGGATACTCATCACAACCAACTGACTCTTTGCTCCGGTGAACAGGACACGTCGGAAATCTGTGTTTTTCTCTGTACCCTCAATAATGTTCGTGTGGTAACTCATATTTTCTCTCGGCGCGGAGTACGACTCAGCGGATGTTTTTAGATGTAATACATACCCCGCCCACACGGCAAACAAGACAGCACAGAGAACAAGGGCGAGCTTCATGGTTTTTCTATACACTCTGCTTATTCCGAATAGCATAGAACGCGACGGAAAATACCGAGAGGACGGCCGTAATAAGGCACCAAAGGAATATGCGGTCTCCGGGGGGAAAGCCCGTGTTCGGGAGTGCGGGAAGGGCACTGGCAACAACAACGGTTACGAGGGCGAAATCGCGCGCAATAAGTCCATTCGCCTCGCCGCTTGCGATCACAGTATTAGTTGTCGTTTTTAGCAGATTCTGCCGGCAGGTATATATCCACGCCTCCGTTGTGTCGAGTTTCGAGTCACCGTTCGTATCTCCGTAAACATATTTCACGGAGGCACACTTATCATCAATGAGGCGAACATTGCTCAACGCAACCGCTCCCGGGTTAGTTACTCTTTTTGTATACGTCACCATTCCTCCTCCGGCGGGGAGCGCCAAGGGACTTGGAACTTTTGTCACGTGAATGAGGGGCGGCACAACCGGCACACCAACAACAACTGTTGCGCTGGCGATGTCAACCGCGCTGACACCGTTGGCCCACCCGGTCGCGACGACAGTACTCGTGTGTGTTTCTGTTAACGTTGTTGTGCAACGGTACGTCCATGTCTCATTCACGTCGAGCTTGGAGTCGGAATTGCTGTCACCGGACACCAAGATGATCGGGAGACAGGTATCACCAACCATCGTAATCGTACTCACGGGAACCAGTCCGATATTTCGGAGTGTATAAGTATAAGTCACCGGACCGGGCCCGGATGGCAGGGCCAAAGGAGTGGGCACTTTCACCACTTCAATGAGGGGCGGGATGGGCGCAACAATAACAGGTGCACCGATGTCGTTATTGGTGACAATACAGAACTTGTTGTCACCCGGATTAAGATTCAGGTGACCGTCGCTGTCGCAATCGCCCGAAAATACTCGGGTGTAATTGGCGTCGCCTGTTTCGGTCACAGCATATGCGGGAGCGGGTGCACGGAAAGCATTGGTCACACCCGAGATGACCGACATACCGTTGACAAAGAGCGGGAAGTCAAGAACGGTCTTTGTGCCGCCATTGTCATTTACAACCGTCTTAACGACGTTGATCGTCGCCCTCTGGGTTCCTCCCGTTGCGGCTGCGGCGACAGCCGCGACCGGGATCGTAACCGGGTTGGCGTCCAGCGTCACCTGGGTTTGTGCCAGGGCCCGACCGTTTAGTACTGCGCCGGTACGTATGCGGACCTGCTTTGCGGTCAAAATTGTTCCGTTGAACGTTGAATACGTCCCCAAAGTTGCGCCGGTCACCCCACCCACTTGCCAGAAAACATTTGAGGCTTGAGCACCGCCCGCAAGTAGCACCTTGATGCCGGCAGGAACACTACCACCGGCGGCAATATCGAGATCTCCCGCTATCTGGAATATCCAAACATCGCTTGCACTACCCGAAAGAGTGACATTGCTTGATATTGTCACGCCCGTATTCCATTTCCAGAGCCCGGGCGCGAAGGTTAGACCGCCGATCTCTCCAGCGGTTCCCAAGTTGATCCCGTCCGGCAAAGTTCGTCCCTCGGCGTTTGTGTAGGCGGTGCCCATGTCGAGTACCGCAATATCAACCAAGGTCTTGTTCGCGTCCGGGGGAACAACAGCGGGAACACCCGGGTTGCCCGCAAAACATGTCGTCGCACCACTACCCGTGTACGCCGCGTCAACACCGTATATCACTCCGGATATTTCCGAACAAAATATATTGTCCATTGCGGCGGCGGTGATCGGACTGGAACCGACGTTTCCGGTGACAAAAGATGTGTGACTCCCGGTATTCGTCACCCCTGTTTTTGTCAGTATCACGAAATTGCCTGCGGTCAGAAGGTTGACCGTTGCTGGTCCGGCCGCCAGGGCCGAGGCCGGAACGGTGAGACAAAAGAGCAGTGAAACTGCCAATACCGTGACTACTGAATTCAAGTTAAACTTTTTCATCTAAATTAAATGAGCTAATATATCCGCTTTCCTCACTCTGTTGTTTTTCCGTCAAAGGATTCACTTTCACCAATCTTCGCGTCGGCCTTCGTCGGATGGATCGTGCCGTCACGGTGACCCGGGGGAGAATAAAGGGTATAGATCTTTAGCGATCCGCCCAGGGAGGTATTGATGATATTGTGACTAGTCCCGGCGGGAACAAGCACAACGACCCCTTCGGTTATGCTGTGATTCACACCGCCCAGAACCACCTTTCCCTGCCCCAAAACGCAACGAATAAACTGATCCGAACCGAGCACCTCCTCCCCGATCTCTTCCTGTGAACTCAGACTCATGAGCACGAGCTGGCTATTCTTTGTGGTATGGATAACCTTGCGAAAGTTCTCATTCTCAAGTGCAAACTCGTCGATGTTATCTAAATATCCCTTCATCTCATGATGTTTATTAGTTATTTGTGCCCCACAACCGAGCCGGTCTCTCGACCCTTCTTAGTTGATGCCGTTTCAAAGCCGCACTTATTACAGCCGCCAAACGTTGCTGTGTCATGGTTTCTCCTTGAGGTCAAAAATCTCTTTTTCTAGTTTTCCGATGTGGATCTCCATTTTCTCCGTCCTTTCCGTGAGCTTTGACTCGAGACGACTCGCGTGACCAGCGAGTGTTTCAGCGACAATCATCATGTCCGTGATGTCTTCCATGGCAAGAAGAATTATCGGGGGAAAGAGCTCCGAGGTGGCATCTTCCTTGCAGTGGATCCGGCGGGCGTTCAAGATCATGACCTTTCGTCCGATGGACGGAAACTCGTGAGCGACCTCAAAACCTTTGAAAAATGTATTTTGGGGGAGAATATCCTCGAGAAGCTTGCGCAGGGCGGGAATATCCCACTGGCCGTCACCGAGCTCATACACTATCTTTTGTTCGGTATCCTTTGCTTCGACCTGAAATGTCCGATAAAAAGGCTCATTGGCCGCCATCACGCGCAGATCTTTATCCAGTATTAAGATTGGCTCCCGAACAACGTCGACCACTGTTTTAATGTATATCCAGCTTTCTTCCCATAAACGTTCAAAAAAATCAGACCCAACGGGCTTCAGTGTTCGCCCCCCGCTCATCTGCGTTGTTCCCATGGCAATCATGCCGCGCGAGAACACGAAGCATTACAACGCTCAAAAACCTCTTGTGGGATCAAGGTTTGTTCTCTGTCTGACCGCTTGCTTGGTTTAGCCCAAAGAGGGCGACGAGTCTTCCGACTTCTTTTTGAGTTCGGTGATCTCTTTCTCCAGCTTTCCGATGTGGATCTCCATTTTCTGTGTGCGCTCCATAAGCTTTGCTTCGATCTGCTTTGCATGACCAGAAAGCGTTTCGGCAACAACCATCATTTCTGTGACGTCTTCTATGGCGAGCATAATGATCGGCGGAAACTGCTCTAAAGAGGCGTCGTCTTTTATGTGAATCTGGCGCGCATTTAAGATCATGACCTTTCGTCCGATGGAGGGAAACTCGTGAGCAACTTGAAATCCTTTAAAGAATGTATGTTCACGGAGAATATCCTCGAGAAGCTTGCGCAGGGCGGGAATATCCCACTGGCCGTTCCCAAGTTCATAGACAACCCTATTTTCAGTATCTTGTGGCAAAACGTTGAATGTGCGATAGAAGGGCTCGTTGGCCGCCATGACACGTAGGTCTTTATCGAGAATGAGAACCGGTTCGCGCACGACATCGACAACGGTTTTTATATACGTCCAGCTTTTTTCCCACAAATGCGTAAAAAAATCAGCACCAACGGCCTTGTGGTTGTCTTCCGGTTCTTTGTTGTTTGTCTTCATGTGTAGCACGTTCACACTAGCATGATTTCTCCTCTACTGCTCGACCTTAACCAAGAAACATCTCCAAGCATACCACCCGGACCATGATGCGCGGGTGGGACGGGAAACCTGTACAAAAAATCACTTGTGTGTCATGCGGCTGATTTTATCTAATTTTTAGAATGATTTTATGTTTACTTGTTATGCTAACAGTTAGTTACTAAAAATATAGTAAAACACTCTATATAAACAATTCTATTATGTTTGCGTCATCGGGTACGGAAAAGCCGGCCGTGCCTCTTTTTTGTTGCACTGAAATTTATTTTTGTAATGCCACTGTAATAATGCGGACTTTCTCCTCGTCCTGTGCGAGGCCCAAGGCCATGGACACGTCCTCGGTATTACAGTCCGACTGTAATACACATGTAATAGAACGTCTTCATGTTCGGCTTAATATATGATGACCCCGAAACAAAAGTCACGTCAGCAACGCGTGTTGGCCGTGGCGCACCATGACTACGAGAAGGGACTTAACGTGCATGCATTTTTTAAGGTACGTGACAGCGCTGTCAGTGAAGATCTGGTGCAGGACACATTTCTAAAAACATGGGGGTATCTTGTTAGGGGAGGGAAAGTCGACGTCATGAAAGCTTTTCTCTACCACGTCCTCAATGACCTGGTCGTGGATGAATATCGTAAACATAAAACAGTCTCGCTTGACCTACTTCTCGAAAAAGGTTTTGAGCCAAGCGACGGTCACTCCTCACGACTTTTCAATATTTTGGATGGAAGGGCGGCGGCTCTGTTGATTGGACGTTTGCCCGATAAGTACCAGAAGGTGATGCATATGCGGTACGTCCAAGACCTAACGCTCACGGAAATGTCGCTCATCACCGGGCAATCAAAAAATGCTATGGCTGTGCAGGTGCATCGGGGGCTTGAGAAACTGAAAGTGCTCTGCGGGGCCACATAGGCAACGAAGGATGTGGCATAAAGAAAATGCCCTCGTTCATAAACGAGGACATTTTCTTGGAGATTATCTTTTCTTCCACTGAGAGGCCTTGCGTGCCTTCTTCAATCCGAAGTGTTTACGTTCCACCTTGCGTGAATCGCGGCGGAGAAATCCGAGTTTCTTGAGTTCACCCTTTAGTTGCACATCATCCTTGAGCATCGCGCGAGAAATACCGAGGCGGATCGCTTCCGCCTGAGCGGTCGTCCCTCCCCCTTTCACATGTGCGGAAACCTCAAATTTTCCGATCGCGCCTTCGTATGTCATCGGGGACGTGACTGTATCGCGGAGATGCGCTGTCGCAAAATACGACTCAAGCGGTTTGCCGTTAATGACGACGCTCAGCTTTGCGGATTCGACAATGCGGACGCGTGCGATCGCTGTCTTGCGACGACCAACAGCCTCGATGTAGTTTGTCATCGTCTTCTTGGCGGGGGCGGCAGAAACCTTTTGCGCGGCAGGAGTCTTTTTTTGTGTTGCGGTTGCGGTGGTCATGTCTATTTCTCAATAACTAAATTCTTCATGCGCTTATCGCGGAGCGTATTCAAAGGGAGCATGCCCTTCACGGCGCGGCGGATGGCCTCTCCGTGTCCTTTCTTTGCGATGATCTCCTTGAGCGGGCGCTGTTTGTCGGAACCGGGGTAGCCGGAGTGGGAGTGGTAGGTCTTGTTGAGGAGCTTCTTCTGATCGATGACGATCGCGGACGAATTGAGGATCGTGACCGTTACGGAGGCAACGGCATTCCGCTTGAAAGACGCGGAGTTCTTCGCCATGAGGACGGAAGCCGCCTCGGTCGCAATGCGGCCGATCGTCTTTCCCTTTGCATCAATTGTGTGTGTCGTTGCCATATGAGTAGTCTGTAGTCAGTAGAAAATGCAATTTGATCTAAACAAATTCGATCACCGCCATCGGGCTTGCGTCACCCCGCGCGGAGCGCGGAGCAAGCTTCGTGATGCGCGTGTAGCCTCCCTGACGATCCTTATACTTGGGGGCGATCTCTGCGATGAGCTTCGTGACAATCTCGTCGTTGTTATTCAAGCGTGATCCGAGAAGACGGCGGGACGCAATGTCACCCACCTTTGCGCGCGTGATCATCTTTTCGATCAGAGGACGGAGTGCCTTGGCCTTCGTTTCGGATGTCTTGAT
>OBEQ012404865.1_pt1 | contig 31692 bp, 26 predicted proteins | sample 1670901 | NCBI WGS metagenome assembly OBEQ01 (sample SAMEA104232315, study PRJEB22302) | groundwater metagenome | biome: forest; feature: aquifer; material: groundwater | place: USA | collected 2011-08-07 | depth 5.4 m | reverse complement strand
GCCGCCCAGGCTATGGCCCACTAAACAAATATTTTTATAGTTGCCAGATTGCTGTGCCAAAAAAGCTTTGGCGGTAATACGGAGTAGCGCCGCGGGAGTGGTTTTGAAGGCTGGTTGAAAACGATCGTCGTCTTCCCCATGCCCCCATTGATCAAAGCTTACCGTGTCAAAACCATGGCGCTGAGCAAGCTCGCCTAACGTATCAAAGACTTCCTTGCCATCTGTCACACCATGAAGACCCATAATCAGGTTTTCACTTTGTGGTGTGGCGGTAGTGTAGGCACGGGTTGCCACTTTACGGATAATTTTTTCTGGATCATCTTGTGAAAGGTGGTATGTATTATTGGGTAACGAGAGAGCATAGCGCGCTGCGGCTAAAACTTTTTTGCGTAAGGTACTACGAAATTTAGGTTGGAAATGATCGCTTTTAAAAAACTTTACTAATTCAGCAACTTGCTCTTTTTTGCCAAGGGCCAAGGTGTCTTGAAGAATTTTTCGAATCTGTTCAATGTGGTGTGTGCGATTAAAGGAAACAGCATGAGATTTTTCATGAAGGTAGGCTTGTAGCGCAGCTTCTATATGTGTGCTGAGTGGTTTGCAACAATCGTTCAGTGTTCGAAATAAAGTGACGGCATCGAGTAGGTGGTGTTTTAAATCACTGCCCAGTGGGTGGTGAAATTGATTGCTATGTACATAAGTTTCAATCTGCGCTAAGCGTTCTTCTTTAGAAATAGTTTTATTTTCTAAAATGGTGCGAATGGTTTTAATGTTACTGGCGCGGTGCGGGTGGAGTCTGCTTGATTTTTCTTCCAAATATACTTCAATAGCATCCTCGATAAAGGCATCTAAGGTGAAGAAGAGTTCTCGTTTTTCATCTTTAGGGTCAGGTTGATGTATGAACGAGGCATTATCTTGAGCGCTTTTTCTGGCAAAGGGGTGCCCAAAGGTCGCGATAGCGGCACGCAAAACAGGTTCGTAATTTTCAATACATTTGACTAATTCATCTTGTAGGCTGCTGCGATAGAGTGCGCCACGCTGATAATCATCATCTAAAAAATAATATTGTAGGGTATGAATCAAATCAGTGGGTGTCTTGCTTTGTTGAATGATTTTTTGGATATCTTGGATGTTTTTTTCACGGCTGGTTTTTGCGCGGCGAGGATGTGCTTTTTTATAAGTGTCAATAGAGTGTTGTAGGGATTCTTTAAAATGAGTATCTAAGCTAGAGAATAACTCGGGATCACTTTTGCTGTTCCCAATACGTTGCTTGAGTACCTCTTTCCAGTCTTTTTTTTCTATCGGGGTTTCAAGCTGCGGCGGGTAATTTTTTTTGTGTATTTTAATGGTCTGAAATAGTTGCTGTTTTAAGTGTGAAAAGTCTGCCAGTTCCGTATTTTCAGTCGCAGTTGTTGACATGGAAAATCCCTCTCACAACGTCAGTATTGACGGTTCTATTTTTTACTCAATCTTTGCTTTACTCATTTAAATTAAAATGAATGTCGTGAACAGCGACAAGCTATTCGTTAATAAGAATTTTTTATTCGAAATAGTTTTTTATTATGAGAATTGGTAAATTTTTGAATTTTTTATATAGGCTATCATGAGGTTTAATTTTTAACTTAATTAGACCACATGATAGCACTAAATGATTGGGTGACAAGGGGGCGTTATTTGCGGGTTTTTTTCTTGGTGTTTTTCAGGCTGAGCCAGCCCAAGCGATAAAACAACCATAACAACATCATGGTAATGATGAGCATGATGCTTAATGCAAAAGGGTAACCATAACGCCAATTGAGTTCTGGCATATTCCAGTTTGAGATGGCGGTATTAAAATTCATCCCCCATAGGCTGGCTAAAAAACTGAGTGGCATAAAAATAGTGGCGATGATGGTTAATACTTTCATGATCTCATTTAACTTTTGTGAGCTACTTGAAAGGTAGATGTCAATTAAGCTGGTGCTGCGATCTAAATAATTTTCAATCAGGTCAACAATTTGAACGCTGTGATCGTAGCAATCTCGAAAATAAATTAAGGTTTTATTTAAAATAAATTCATCTTGTGCACGATAAATTTCGCCGAGTGCGCTGCGTTGAGACCAGGCGTTTCGCTTAAGATTAACCATGTTTTGTTTGATATTGTGAATTTTAGTAATTACCGTATTATCAGGTTTGGCAACGATATCATCTTCTAACATATCGATAGCTTCGCCATAAATTTGTAGTAAAGGAAAATAGCTGTCGACGGTTGCATCCAGCAATTCATACAATAAATAATCGGCCCCTGCTTGTCTTAAATGGCTGTGTTCGTTGTGAAACCGTAATGCAATTTTTTCAAAAAAATCAGATTCTGTTTCCATGAAAGATAAAACAAAATTTTTGCCTAGAAAAAAACTGATTTGTTCGTTTTTAACAAGGGGTTCTGTTTTTTCTAAGCGTGCGATAATGAATTTGCAATTATCAAAGTCTTCTACTTTGGGACGTTGATAAACATGGACTACATCTTCTAGCGCCAGCGGGTGTAATGAGAAAACTTGGGCAATTTCTTTAATGAGATCAAGGTTGTCGAGTCCAACGACATTGACCCAAATGACTTTATTCTCAGTAAGATAGGGCGCGATTTCATGTGCGGCGTGAATGACCTCACTTTGTAAGGTTTTGTCATCATACACAGAGAGCACCACTTTAGTGGGTGCGCTATTAGGCGGTTTTTTGAATGTGCCTGGTTTTGCGCCGGGGGCAGGTCGATAGCGAAGCATGTTTTTTTGCCGCACTAACACTTGTTTGGTGGGTTTATCCATGGTGATAGCTCAGTGGGAGTTGCACTGAATTGCCGCTAGCGGCCAATTTGAGGCGAAAAATCTTTCGGAAGTGCTCATGTATTCGTATACACTGCGCGCTTCCTCAAAATTTTTTGCCTCAAATTGGCTCACCATCGACAATTCTCTTGAATTCCTTATGGGGATTGGGTGGTTAATATCCATGCCCTACATGAAACATTTTCTTAACTATAGTTGATTCTATGCGTTATGGTGGCAGTTTTTGCAAATGCCTTTGATTTCAATCAAGGTGTCGCTGACCAAAAAATCATATTTTTTAGTTATTTTTTTAATAAAAAGGTTAGCATCCTCTTCAAAATATTCAAACGCTTGATCGCAATGATGACAAATAAACAAGACGCCATGGCAAGCACTTTTAAAATCAGACAAGTGCGCACAGCAGACGTAGTGGTTATTTGACTCGATGCGGTGCGTTAATTTTTTTTCAACCAAATAAGCCAGTGCGCGATACACCGTGGGGGGTTCTGCATTAGGGCGGATTTTTTTGAGTTGATCTAATACTTCATAAGCCGTCATGGGCTTTTTTGAGGAAAGTAAGATGTGCAACACTTCGGTGCGCGCATGAGTAAGATTGAGGTTATCATCTTGCAGTATTTTTTCTAAAACAGCGGTGGTTTGCATCAGAGTTGTCTTTTAATAAAAATGGTTAAGGTAAGCATTTATGCGCCTCTCTCCGGGCCGTCATTGCGTGAGCACTTACTGTTTAAGAGGCAGGAGGCGCAAGAGAGGTCATCGCTAAAATTTTCTCACCTAATTTTTTACCTGCATCTGAAAGTGCATGCTGATTAAAAAAGGAGGGTGCGTCAACCTTGCCTTCTTTATACCAAGGTGACAAGGGGGTTTTATCCTCATCCGTGTTGGAGGTGTATAGGTGATGGTCTGCTAATGCAGAAAGGGCTGTTTTTTCATCGTCTGTAATTTTTTTGCTGGCATATGCTCTGGCAATTTTGCTGGTAGCGTGGTAGTGATTTTCATTTTTTTCCCATCCAAGTTCTAACGTAGAGGAAGGCGTGACCGTTGGCTGTTGTAGTGTGTCAATGCCGAGGAAAGATTTTTTTAGCGCTTGTTTGGGTGAAAGACGGTGTGCTGCATTTTTATTAAATTGACTAAAAGCGCCATCCCATAATGCACTGAGTAAATACAATGGGAGCAAAACCATTTTTAAAAATTTACCTGGGATATCCGTATGGTGATGATCATGCCCCTGACCGTGTTCGTGGTCATTTTTAGATTTAAAGAAGTAACTGAAATCCGTTGCGCCTTCACTGAGGATGTTTGCACCTAGGCCAACCCCTTCTGGCAGAATAGGGCTCGGTGCGCCTTCATTGGTAAACGCCATACTGACTAAATGGCCAATAAACACCGCTAATTTAAAGGGCGCGCTGATGATAAAGATAATTGCGCGAAAAGGATTGAATTGTTGAAAAACATTTTCTGTAGAAAAATAACGTTCAAATAAATCACGTAGGTGAGCAAATGTTTTTTTCAGAGAGATTTTTGTCATTTCTTTTACACTCTGTAGCCCATTAACGATAGAAAAAGTTAAAGAAGTGGTTGCCATGACGGGCACAAAAATATTTCTGAGCCACTCCGCTGCGCTTGCGAGGGTAGGCAGCATCATCGCACCGGCTTTAGCGGCATACCACCACACGCCTGCAGTGGTAATGGTAGCGAGTACCCCCAGGGTTAATACGAGCAGGGTGCCAAGGGTAACCCCGATGGCTCTTAAAACAAATCGGGCCGTGTTTTCTCCTTCTTTTTTGTGGAAGAAATCACGAATTTTTTTCGCCCACTTTTGAATCGTGTCATTGTGAATGATGTCGGTGAGGGTGTTATAGATTAAAAAGGTGTAACCCACGCCCGCTAAAATGGCCAAGCTTGCAATGCCTGTTGTCATCGCGGTTGCAGTAATGGTCACTGAGAAATACGCAGCGATGGCAACTAAACTGGTTTGCGCCACTTCGATTGCAACTAAACTCGCGCTTAACCCTGCGATAATGCTTAACACGACGCTAGCGCGGCTCAACCATTTTTTAATTTTCATTTCTTTTTGGAGAGCGTTGGGAGACGGTAGTGCAGAGAAGAGATCAGCATAATAAGGGTTGTTTTTATCCAGTACGCCTAAGATATAATCTCTAAAAAAGCGTTTCATGGTTTTTAATTTTTTTTCAGCGGTTATTCGTTTTTCAGTGTCATCATGTTGTGCGCGCAACTGATTTACATGGCGGCATAGGGCTTTGTAATCTGTAAAAAATTTTATTTTTGCTGCGTGTTGTTTGGTCAGCTCGTCTAGTTTACGCGTGAGTAAGGTTTCTTCTAGGTAGTTGCCTTTAAAAAGTTTCAGGAGGGATTGATTGATGTTCTGCGCATAGACTTCTCCTTCAATACCGCCTGCCAATAAAAAGAAGGTGATGGCCAGCAAGATGGAGCCATTGATCGACAATACGCCGGCAAAGCTAAGAAAACCCGTTAAAAAAATCAAGCCAACGACAAGCAGGCCGCTGAGCCCGTAACGGAGGGCTTTTTTCAGTTTTTCATGTTTCATGGGCCAAGATACCTTTGCTTGGGTTGTTATAATATAACAAGTGTTACCTTGTAACATTTGGTTATTTTGCTGTCAATAAATAAAAGCTTGAAATGAGGGTAGGGGTTATTAAACAATGGTCGTTTTTATAGAGGGAGAATGGCCTCATGTGGTTTAAGCAAGCCCAAATTTTTCAATTAACTGCGCCTATGGCCTATGATGCTGAGCAACTGGAGCAACAGCTGGCGGCTTTTGCTTTTTCACCTTGTTTGCCCAGCTTGCCATCAACGTATGGCTTTATATCGCCTTTTGATTTAGAGGGAGCGCCGTTGGTTCATGCGGGGAATCATTGCTTGATGTTTTGTTTGCAGTTTGAAGAAAAGATTTTGCCTGCAACGGTGGTGCGCCATGCGCTACGTGAAAAGATAAAGCATATTGCCGCGTCGCAATCGCGCTCTGTTTCACAAAAAGAAAAGAATGAGATGAAAGAAGAGGTAACACAAACGTTGTTGCCGCGTGCGTTTAGTAAATTGACGAAAGTGTATGGTTATATAGATACGCGACAGCATTATGTTGTTTTAGATACGACGGCAGCGTTAAAAACAGAGAAACTGATTGCGTTGTTGGGTCGGGCGGTTGCAGGTTTGCAGCTGGAATATGTAGAAACAAAAAGAATAGCGACGTTGATGACCCACTGGTTATTAGATGGAGATTATCCTGTTTCATTGTTCATTGAAAAGAAATGTGTCTTGCGTGATCCAAAAGAAATGCATCGTGTGATTCGTTGTCAACATCAAGAGTTGTCTGCAGAAGGGGTGTTGTCGTTAATTAAAGATGGCTGCGAGGTAAATCAATTGGCTTTTGCTTGGCATGATCGTGTGAGCTTTGTGTTGCATGATAACTTTGTGTTAAGTGGCCTTCGTTTTCATGATGTCGTGTTGGCGTTAGCCAAATCGCAAGATGCTGCTTCTTCTTTGCAAAAATTAGATGCCGATTTTTTTATTATGACAGAAACCCTGCAAGCGCTCTTTGCCGATTTATTCGCGGCTTGCTGTGCAGAAACAGCCAAATCACCCGCGATGGTGGGGGCAGCTTCCCCCGTGCTTGCTTGAGAACGCTGGATTTTTTAATCTAACTACTTTACTCTTTTCTTTCAAAAGGGCATATCCTCATCGAGGCTTTAGGGATTGAAAAACGCCGATTGGAAAATGCTCCATCAATCAGATGAGTCTTGGCGCCGACGTATCATTGGTGATATTAACGAAGTGTTTGTTGTGCCGCGTTACGTAGATCTTTTTTATTCCTATTTTAGTGCGAGCTATCATTTAAAAATACTTGAACTGGGGGCAGGTACAGGCGATCTGTCAACCGCTATTTTAAAAGTCAACCAGGGTCAAATTGGCCATTGGACTGCTTCTGAATATTTTTCTGAAGGTGTGGAGTGGCTCCGTAAACAAGACTACCACGATGTCATACAGGTGGATGCGTGTGCTACACAACTCCCCTCGCACACTTATGACGTTTGTGTTGAATTTGATGTAATGCATCATGTTGTTAATCCGCGGGCCATGGCATATGAAATGATGCGGTTAGCCAAAGGTCGTTGTCTTTTGGTGGAATCAAATGGTTTAAGCATTTTTCGCAAACTCAAGGAATTAACTCCTGCACATCGCATTGCAGGGGAGCGCTCATTTACACCGCGCACTTGGAAAGGTTTTTTTGAAAACCATCCAGGATTTCAACTCACTCAGTTTGAGATTTTTCCTTTTCTTTTTCCCTTTCGAGTGCCAAAGCCAATGGTTCAGGCATTGGCGGGGTTTAATCGAGTGATTGAGAAAGTCCCTTTTTTACGTTGGCAATGTTCAAGTGTAGGGATTTATCTGGAGTATGACGCTGATGGCAATACTTGATTTTTCTCGCATGAAATTTTCTGTGGTGATTCCAACTTACCAAGAAACAGCGCGTCTAGGGCAGACGTTGGGTGAGATAATGACTTTTCTTGCCAAAAATTTTCCGCAGTTTGAAATTATTGTTGTTGATGATCCTGCCCGTGATGGATCTTATACGCAGATTTTAGCGCCTTATAATCAAGATCCACGAATTCGATTATTACATCAGCCAGTTCGCTGGGGAAAAGGCACTGCGCTTCGTCGAGGCTTGCTTGAATCTGAAGGAGAGATAGTACTTTTTATGGATGCGGATCATGCCACACCTATCCAAGAAGTTTTACATTTCATTGAACAGGTGAAGAGCGTGCATGCTCCCATCGTTGTAGGAGGGGTAAGGGCTTATCAAGAGGACGAATCTAAAGGTCGGCGAATTATTGGTATTTGCGCACAACTTCTTTTTCATGTGATTGTTTTTACTAAAGCAGTGCCGGACAGCCAGTGTGGTTTTAAACTTTTTACACGTAAAACGATTGATTTAATTATCCCCTATTGCAGAGTTTCAGGCGGGATCATTGATGTAGAGATTTTTTTTCTTGCCCAAAAGTTTGGTGTGCCTTGTCGTTTTGAGCCTGTTCGTTGGGTAAACAAAACGGGTTCAAAAGTGAGTATTCTTAAATGTTCAATAAGAGATATAGCGGAAGTTTTTAAAATTCGCTTGCGATCGATCTTTAAAGGGTATTGCAAGCCCTTTCAGCTGGCGCAGCAGCCTTGGGCAACAATACAGAAGATGTTGTCTATTCACTGTGCTTGATGGTTTGAATTATTTTTTAATAATCCTGCTGCTAAAGCCCACGCTATTGCTTGAGTGATTCCTTCTTTCAGATTGGTTTGAGGGCGATAGCCTAACAATGCCTTCGCCTTTTCAATAGACAGGCCTACTGACCAGTTAGCCTCTCCTAGAAGGTGTATTTCTTGTTGGTAGAAACCAAATTTATTTAAGATTGTGTCCACAGCGTAGGCGATGTTGGCTACCCATGCTGGTAATGTCAATAAACGAGGGGAAGCCCCTAGGCATTCAGCAATGATGTCAACGAATGCTGAAATGGTATATGCAGACTCATCCGCAATAAAGAAAGTTTCGCCATGTGCTTTTGGGTTTTCTAGTGCAAGCCAACAGGCTTGAACCACATTATCAATATGCACCATGCTACGCGGATAATTACCTTTTCCAATGATAGGAACAACACCATGTTGAACACGCCTAAAAAAATCAAGGTGACGTGCAGGAACGGGTGGTCCGTAAAACATACAAGGACGAAGCACGGATACGTGCATGAATTTTTGATAAGAAAGCACAGCTTGTTCAGCTAAAAACTTGCTTTTACCGTAATGGTTCAAGGGGTTTGCTGTTTCTGATTCGGTCATTAAACTATCTGAAGTTGAACGGCCTGCTGCTGCGTTGGAGCTTATATAAACAAAGCGCTTTACAGCCGTGTTTTTAGCAGCTATTAAAAGATGGTTTGTTGCAACAAGATTGATATCGTACCATTGTCGAATTTTTTTAACGTGAATAATACCCGCTGTGTGGATGATGCTATCGCAACCACTTAGAGCCGCTTCTAAGGTATTCGGGTTTGTTAAATCAGCTTGAACAAACTCCAGCTTATCACTTATAAGAGAATCAGGTTTTTTTTCCCAGGGTGCAACCATGCAACGAATTTTAGTGTAAGAAAGCCCTGCTTGGTCTAGAAAAAACGTTTTGATTATTGCATTGCTTAGCCAACCAGGAACGCCAGTTAAAAGAAGAATGGTTTCCAAACAGTCTGTCCTATGCTAGTCATCTACTGCAAGTTTTTTGAAGAATGTTTGATCTGCAAAAAACGCCCCTAAGCAATAAAATAAAAACTGAGAATAACAAAAATAAGCTGTTACATAACCTTCAAACATTGCAACCACCCCTGCATTTAAAAAGATAATGAAGGGGATGAGCATAGCAAATAGTTGAGGGTAATTTATTTTCCGTGTTCGATTGAAAATTATTTTAACCAGGGAGGCTGAAAGAATAATTATAAAAAACAATAGCGCAGGAATGCTACCAACAAAATTTACAAATTTCCACAACAAGAAAAGTAAATTTTTCTTAATCGCATGAAGGGTAAGTACTTTTGAAATCTCTCTGGTGATTTTACTTTCTTCCACAAGAGAAAGGGGTTTTTGTTCTGAAAAAACATCAATAACTACTTGGGTAATAGCATCATAATTTTTATTATATTCTTCATAAGCCAATTCATAATAAGAGGGTTTTGTGTGTGTTAGCCGGTAAGCGCTTGAATTTAAATTTCTTTTTTTCATTTCATAAAACATTTTTCTAACATATTTCTGTTGGGCGGGATTTTTAAAATTATTGACTACTTCGAGGCTGGTCATTAAGAAAAGAGGCTGCACTATTAACAATCTTCCTGTTGCAGGCGCCACGGAAGAGGTGGAGCCATGCTTAAGGTAATGTGCGTACCCATCAGCAAGGCAGCAAAAGGATACAGAAACCAAGAAAATAAAAACAGCTGAAATAGTCAATTTTAGCGGTATCCCTTTCCAAAAATACCAAATAAGCAACATTAAAAAAAGAATGTAAAAATAATAGAGTTGTAATCTTGTTAAAGCGAGAAGACTCATGCCGATAGCTAAAAAAATAACTTTCTTTAATTTAAATGTCTTAAAACAATCAACTAAGGTAAAAAACGTCATGATGAAAAGAGGGAAGGTGAGTCCTTCCGCACCGATAAGCAGCAGTTGAAAATGAAACAAGATGGTCACTGTTACAAAAACACATAGGATAAAAATTAAAAAGTCGGCTACCTGTAAATGTTTTTTTAGCCAATAGCGTGCATAAAGTAATGCAGAAAAAGAAAATAGCCCATGTAGCCAGACGATCAAATTAAATTGATACTGTCCTGCCCATGAAAATAAACGAATAAAAACAGGGTATAAAGGCGGACGAAACGAATCAAAGTTAATATAACTGGGTGCATCATAATCTGTATAATTTGGAGTATGGGTCAGCAAGAAAAATCCGATCAAAACCCCTAATAACAAATAAGGCAGTTCTGTTATCCATCTTTTTTTACCGCTTCCCACCATTCCAATCATTTTGTTTTTCATAAGAGCGCTCGTTAGTTTTGCCTTTCTGGTGGAGGGTTATGGGGGTAAGAAAATTACTTTTAGTTCAATCATGCTTCATTTAGCTGTTTGACGGCGGGAAGCACTTTGTTTTTATTTGTGCTTCTCTTTAACCATTTCGTGATGGGTTTTTCAACATAATTAAATGAAAGATAGCCTAGAAAAATACATAGAATCCAGGATATGAAAACGGCTAGGTTACCGGATAGATGTATATATCTTTCTGTTTGTTTGAGTAGGGCAATTAATATAACAAGAAAAATAGAAAGATGCGTTAAATAAATTGAGTAAGAACTATCGCCTAATCGAACTAAAAAATCAGGTATTTTAATTGCGTTATTTGCTTCTAGGCTAAGTATTCCAAAAACAATAAAGGCGGATGGAACACCATATTGTAATGCTTGAATTGAAGATGCTATTGGGAAAAAATTGCCATGATAAGACAATATAATGGCTAGTCCTGATAATATCACCATTAATGTGGCAACCTTGGTTGTTAACATTTTTCTAGCTAAATATTGTTCCGCGATAAAACATCCGAAAATGAACTCCAGGATGATGTCATTTCCATACATGTTTATATAGGGGTAAATTTTATCGGTCAGATGAAAATGTAAAAGATGGGGTTTTAATAAAATTAATGAGACAAAAATAAAACAGAGTGCTGGTAAATATAATTTTCGGTTAAGTATCAGCAGCAGGCCGAAAGTATAATAAAAAAACATCTCAAAAAATAAGGTCCATGCAACCGGTATGATGGGTATCGCATTATTCGATAAGTAATGGGGTGGTATTAATAAAAAATTTTCTATAACGTAATTAATGTTTTTTGCGGCTGAGACAACAACTTGTTGTTCTTTAAGCATCGCTTGTGCATAAAGACCTGAAGGGATGATGATTGTTAATACTACTAGTGTTGTTACCCAATACATGGGGAAAATCCTGAGGATACGTTTCAATAGAAAAGGACCCACAGCGCTTACTTGCCCGAAGTTATTTTTACATATATAGACCATAATAAAGCCGCTGATCACAAAAAAAATATCTACCCCGAATCTGCCAAAGCAGTAACCAAAATATCTCTCCATTTGAACAGGTAAGAAAATTGAAATGTATTGCATGCAATGGCAAAAAACCACGAGAATGGCGGCAATGCCTCGCAATGCTTGGATTGATAAAATATTTCTTTCAGGTGGTTGCATTGAGTGTTTTCGCTGGCTGTATCAGTCTATCTTACGACTTGATATTGGTGGGCACAGAAGTAAGTGTACCCAGCGTATTTCAGGGAGTAAATTGATATATTTTCACAAATAAAAAAGGCCTTGTTTACAAGGCCTTTTGGATATCTTTAGATTTGAATTTGGTGGAGGCGGCGGGAATTGAACCCGCGTCCGCAAATCCGCTACTCTCGGTTCTACATGTGTAGCCACGTTTTTAAGTTAATCACATGTCATCCAACGGGCAGGACTTCATGCGACGAGTCTGAAGCGTTTAACCGTGGTGCGCCAGACAAACACCGCGACGATCTTATGTCTATGACCATTTACACCAAACGCATAAGCACATTCGGGAAATGGTGCCTGCCGGTTTTTAAGCGGCGGGAGCTAAGCTAGGGCTACCATTAAGCAGCGATAGCGTAGTCTCGGGCAAAGTTGTCATCATTAGCAACTATAATTTGCAGCTTGATTTAACGAGATAAGCTACCTCCTCGACATGCCCCTTGAGCTTTGTAACCCACGTCGAAGCCAGGTCACCCCCAAGTAGTTTACTTTTTATTATTATTTATCTGCGTAAGTATAGAGAAAAATCATTTTTTTCTCAATTAAGCAGACGTGAATTTTGTATAACATGGTTGTTTTCTTTTTATGCCCCCAGAAAAAGTGATCTTTGGACACGAAGATACGAAATTTCTTGAGTTTTATTAAAGGATTATGTAGAAAAGCAGACTATGGGAAAATTATTTAGGAAAGATGAATGGATTCAATTAATTGTTCGGCACCGGGGTGAATAAGATACGCTTGATGAAGTGCTGAAAAGCAGTCTTAAATAAAGGTTTTTCTTAACATACAGCTCCCGGAGGTTACATTATGAGTGAGATATCTGATCTGAGTATCTATAGGAAACGGACTTACGCAGAAAAAGGTGAAGACATCAAAATCATTGATGGGTTTCCTGTTTTTACCATTGTGGAATTAAATATTTACGGTGCCTGTAACCGACGCTGCAGCTTCTGTCCCGTCTCAGATCCGACCTTCTATACTAATAAACACGAAGGGATGTCAATTGAGCTTTTTACAACCCTCATGGAACAATTACGCAACCTCAATTATGAAGACACAATCCTGATATCGGCCTTCTCTGAACCCTTCCTCAATAAAAATCTCCCCAAATTAGTACAAATCAATAAACGGATCCTTCCTAAAGCCCATCTAGAGATCAATACAAACGGTGATGTTTTTCAAAAAAAGACAGAAAAACTAACTCAACTCTTCGACCAAGGACTCGACACAGTTACCATCAGCGTGTATGACGGTCCCTCGGAGTACGCTAAATTTCTGCAGATGCGAGATAACTTAAAGCTGACAAACCAGCAGTTTGTCGTACGCCGACGGTATTATGATAAACAAGAAGATAATTACGGGATCGTTTTTTCCAACCGAGCAGGGAAGGCGGATGTTTCTGCCTATCAGGCTGATCAAATTCAGGAGCCTCTTCCCATGAAACGCCATTGCTTTTATCCTTTTTATCAGACCTTGATTGACTACAATGGAGATATGATCCTCTGTCCACATGACTGGGGAAAAGAGTATGTCGTCGGTAATATTAAAGAAAAAACAATATGGGAGTTGTGGATCAGTAAAAAATACGAGGCGGCACGAAAATTGCTCGCAGAGAAAAATCGTAACTTTAAACCCTGTAATCAATGCAATGTCCGTGGTGACTTGATTGGTCGTCCCAATTTCGATCAATGGATAAAACACCATGAAACCTAAGACGATTCTTATCACCGGTGCTAACGGTAGCATCGGTTTTGCCTGTGTTCAGAAATTTTTGGAACAGGGATATCTTGTGGTCGCACATTACCACACTTGCGATGATCGGCTTAAAACACTTAAGACAGATAAGGTGGTATTGATCCAGGGGGATCTATCTTGCCCGCAGGAAGTCAAAAGAGTCTTTGCGCAGGCTTTGGAGAAATGTGAAAGATTGGATGCGCTCTTCAACAGTGCCGGCATGCTTAAAACCGCGCCAAGCTTGGAAATGATGCCACTAGAGGATTTTGACCAGGTGATGAATGTGAATTTACGTGCAGCATTTCAGCTGTCTCAGTTGACCCTCATGCATATGAAAGAGCATAGCGGCGGACGAATCATCAATATCAGCAGTATTGGCATCAAATATGGAGGAAATCCTATCTCGGCATCCTATACCATATCCAAAGCTGCTGTGGAATCCATGACATTATCTTTTGCAAAAGCGGGCGCCCCTCATAATGTTCTCGTCAACGTCGTGAGGGCAGGGTTAACCAATACAGGGTTCCTTAAACATAACCCTAGCAAAAATCTTGAGAAACGAATCGAACTTATTCCGGTCAAGAGAATAGCTGAGCCACAGGAGGTTGCTTCGGTTGTTTATTTTCTTGCCTCGCCAGAGAGTTCCTACATTTCGGGAAGCATCCTCACTGTTGCTGGCGGAGAATAGTCTGGTACCTTATGCGCCCCATATCAGGTTAGTTTTGTAGCCCCTTGGCAAATTTTCTTAATTCATCTATCGAAGCATCCCCTTCTAATCTATTTTGTACTTTCCCGTTTTTAACGAGCACTAAAGTGGGCACCCCTTCTATGCCGTATTTTCCAGAAAGTTTTTGATTGTCATCAATATTGATACGCGTCACAGGCACGCCTTCTTTTTCAAGTTGATCAATTTTGGGCGATAGTGCCTGACAAACATGGCACCAAGGCGCATAAAACTCATAAATCACCCCACCCGTTGCCGCAAACGCAAGCTGAAGACCCAATAAGCTGATTGATAACGTGAGTAGCAGTTTTTTGAGCATAATCTATTCTCCTGGTGGTGGGCTGAAGGCGTGCTTTTACAGTATAGATGCTGAAGAGGTTTGTTGTGCGCTACGTGTCTTTAAATAAAAGCTCTATTTTTGCTTCTAAAGTCCACTGAGGGCCTATCTGAGTCGGTGAAATTGCGTTGTAGTAACCCAGTAAGGCGCAGTTCATGGCCTGTTTGCCAACATGAAAGGCGCGTCCAAGCCCGCCCCCAAAAGGGACGAGCCACTGCTGGCTGCTAGGCATATTCCAATTTGAAATAATCGTTGGTTGTGAAGTGAGATACCACCCACGATCAAAGTTATAAGAAATAAAATATTGAAGGGAGAGTTGATTCACTGTTTCGCGGCTTTTATCGCCTGCAAAGGACCAGACGTTGCTCGCAAGCGTGGCAAATACCCAGCGCGCTGGCATGTAAACAACACAGAGTTCAGGCCCTGCGCTCCACTTGCCTGAGCCTAATGCTTTATTGCTGGCGGTGGGAACCGATAGCGTAGGGCCGACGCCCCAAATAAAAATGTCTGTTAATTTAGGGGTGATAAAGAGGGTAGGGTTGAAGTCTCCCCAACCATTAAAATAGCCAGTCGTGCTAGGTTGGTTGAAAAAAGAAAAAATGCTTCTTAAAACAAGGTCGTTTCGTTCTGTAAAACGGAAAGGCTGCACGGGTTTCAATGTGAGTTCGTATTGTGTTTGTTTGTCAGCGTCATAGCCGTAGTTGAGATAGTTATAAAAAGGTAAGGTGTTGTATTTGGTTTCTGGGTTTGTTGCTAACGGATTTTGTACGGTTTTTGCAAAGGCTAATTCAGATTCGGCCCATGCCAGTGGGGTGAGTAATAACAATCCTAGGATGATCAGTAATTTCATGTGAGTAGTTAGTAGTGATAAGCCGCCGCAATGCTGAGTAACCCGAAACAAGTTGCCAAGCGTGTTAAAAATAAAATAGCACTCAGCTCACGTTGCGATTGAGTACTCAACCAAAAGTGATGAAAGAGCACATTGACGACGAACACATAGGCGCAAAGTAATAGCGCGGCCCAAAAAGGATAAACACGATAAATTAAGGCTAAGCTGGCGATCGCTTTCCAGGCGGTGGCGCCAAAAAACAGTAATAATTTTGCGGGGTACTTACGCTCTGCCATCGTGGCAAAAATGTGTGGACGTAGTTTAAAGTCCCACAAAATAGAGACGAGGAAGACCACGCCTGTGCCGATGCGTGCTGTGCTCATCAGTGCGGAATGTAATAGGCTCATTGACTCTCGGATTTTCCGTAGTATTTCACGCCAATTTTAATGCGGGGTCTGTTGTGTTGGGTGCGCCATTTGTTGGTGTCTCGAAAAGAATAGGCGCAGCCACAATATTCTTGCTGATAAAATTGCTCTCGCTTTGAGATGTCAATCATGCGCGCCGAGCCGCCGCCTTTTCGCCAATTGTAGGTCCAATAAATCATGCCGGGATAATGGCTGGCCGCACGCACGCCACAATCATTGATTTGATCCATGTTTTTCCAGCGAGAAATGCCCAGTGAGCTTGAAATGACTTTAAAGCCGTGTTCATAAGCATAAAGTGCAGTGCGCTCAAAACGCATATCAAAGCACATGGTGCAGCGAATGCCTCGCTCAGGCGCTTGCTCCATGCCTTTAGCGCGTTGAAACCATTCATCACGATCGTAATCGCCATCGACAAAAGGCACTTGGTTTTTTTCAGCAAAACGAATGTTTTCGTTTTTACGAATTTCATATTCTTTTAATGGGTGAATATTGGGATTATAAAAAAATAAAGTGTAGTGAATGCCGGCAGCTAATAAACGCTCCATGACTTCGCCTGAGCAGGGCGCGCAACAAGTATGTAACAATAATGCTGATTCATTATTTGGTAGTTTAAGGGTGTCAAGGGGTGAAGAAGAGGGCATCATGGCCTTTGTTCCTATCAGCTTTTAAGCCAAAAAAATCTATTTTAAGTGATTTTATAAGGTTAATAAATGAGGAGCATAAGTATCAGATGCTTTTTATCATGTGGGCGTCCATGGGGCGCCCACACAATAAAGCAAAATGCGCTAAAAAATCAAAAAATCAATTTTATTTTTTCTGATTTTTTTGATCTGTATGAATGGTTGCTGCGCGCTTGGTTTTGAGTTTTTCAATATTTTCTTTAATGGTAAGAGATAACTTATCCCATTTTGCTTTCAGTGCTTCCTTGTTCATGGCAATGCTCCTTTAAAATTAACAACAGCGTGAAAAATACAATGATAGCTTAGTAAGGCAAAATAACAATTTTAGTGCCGACACTTGCAAAGTTATAACGTAACCATTCTGCATCAGGAATAGGGATACGCACGCAACCGTGGCTGACATTATCATCTACGATACCCATGGGCGGTGATCCATGTATGGATTGTCCCCCTTTAAAGAACATGCAGTAGGGCATGGGGCCGCCGCCATTAGGGAGTGGGTATTTGCTGGATTTACAGTCTTCATCTCCCAATGAGCGTAGTCGATAGGTTCCTGTGGCAGTACGGCAAGGGCGCCCTGTATCGTGGCACCAATCGCCCCCAGAAGTGGCAATGCCGCTTCTCATTAAATCGCCGTTGGCATCATAGGCACCCCATGCTCTGACGCGCGGGTTGACTACAATTTCTTTTTCACCACCCGTATTAAAGTGTTGTGGCATTCTGGATTCATAATCTGTGTCACTGCTTGTTGTCGTATAAGTGTTGCTGGGCGGAGGTGTTTCTTGTGTGGTTTGATAAGTAGAACATGCACCCAGCATGGCAGCGCACATTGCTAAGGTAATTGCCCGTTTGATGGGTTTTTTGTACTTCATGATATGTTCAACCTCCTTTTTAAACACACTTAAAATGATTATAGAGGTTGAAAATTTTTTAATATGAATTGTAAGTTATTTTTAAAATTAATGTTTGTTAAGTTTAAAGTAAGGTTTGTTAAGTTAGCCGAATAATATTTTTTTTATGGCGAGTTTTCCAATGACGCGTGTAAATTCTGTAAAGATAACAAAAATTAAAAAGACTAAAATAATCCACAACATTAAAGACCAAAACACAGGCGAGGTTATTTCAATGCTAAGAAATTGTAGTGTTTCATTCATGTTTTTTAGTTTAGAGAAGAAATGAAAGAAAATGTCTAGGGTAATTGTTGAAAATATAAAAATAACATAAATAAAAAATTTCCATAAAATATTATAAATTAACGGTTTATTGTAAAAAATTTTCATCATAGAAAAAGTATTGGCAATGATTAATATCTTTCCCATGAGTAATGCGCCTAAGTTGATCTCAAGAAAATTAAAATAAGGGATTTGATTTTGATCGCGCGCGAGGGCGGTAGTAAAGTGAATTAAATTAAAAGCAATTAAAAAATAAATGATGGCAGGGTATGCAAGTAAGACTTCTTTTTTTATCCAACACCCTATTTGCATGATTTTTAAGGCTCCTTTTTTTGTAATAGCGTGTTGACTTCTTCATCGCTGGTTTGAGAAAAATCTTGATACCACTTTCCTACGGCATCGAACTCATCGGGTGTGAGTAGACAAATAAATTCGTGAACTTGCTGTTTTATTTTTTTGGCGATCGTGACTTCTGCTACGGGTGTTGCAACCACGATATGTTTTGCTTGCTGTTGTTGGAGTGCTTCAATGGCAGCCATCATGGTAGCACCCGTGGCAATGCCATCGTCTACTAATAAAATAGTTTTATTGTGTAAAGAAGGGGGTGATAATGAGGCGCGGTAACGTTTTTCATGGATGGCTAATTCTGTTTTTTTCTTAGCGATAATGTCTTCTATCACGGCCTGCGAGAGATTGAGTTGTTTTAAAAGGGCATGGTTTAACACCAAAGTGTTGGCAGTGATGGCGCCAAAAGCCAGTTCTTCTTGCCACGGTACCCCCAGTTTTTTCACGACTAACACATCCAATGGTAACTTTAAATTCTTTGCGATTTCATAAGCAACAGGCACGCCGCCACGAGGCAAGGCAAGCACGAGGGTATTTTCTGCGTTTTTAAATTTTTTTAATTTTTCTGCAAGTTCTTTGCCAGCAGCATGGCGATCAAGGAATGTTTTCATGGCGTAGCGCGCTTGGTTGAGAATCAATGAAAATGACTTTTTTCTGAGGCTTCCGTAGGATATTCGCTATTTCTCTTGCCATCAAGCCACACTGGCCCCCTGCCGATTACCCAGCCTTTCTTCGTTTGAATCTCCCACACGTGAAGCATCGTTTTGCGATTTCAATCTGTGATGGCGGTAAGCTATGATTAACTCAAGGTGAAAAAAAGAAAATGAGGCAAAGAAACCGACTGATGTTGCTGTGAGTCTCCTAAGTTGACGTTGAAGCCAACCTTGAGTCGCTACATGACCTGTAGCGACTCTTTTTTTAATATTTACTTACAGATCAATCAATTCATCTGGGATACGAGAAAAAATAAAGGCCGTCGTGTCTTCTTCTTCCCACCTTGCCAACCAAACGGGTTTGTCTAATGGCGTGTTCTCTCCCAGTAAAATCGTGCTAACTTGATTCGTCGAGACCGGTGCCCCGAAATAACCCAAACGATAGAATAACCCCTCAAAACCGCCCTGCTTTAAGACTTTTCTGTAAGGCCCCAAGGCGGCAGCAATCTGCTCCTGGTCTAGTGCGGTGCCGCGCACAGGCTTCAGTGTTAACGCCCACAAGGCTGTGAGCCAGGGTCTTAAGAGAGAAAAACGAGAAAGCTTCTTAATGCAAACACTTAACTCTGGTTTCCATGAGGCCAGCAGTGCATCGAATATTTCTTCCCCGCGTGCTGTGTCATTTTGCAAGGCTTGCAATAAATCAAATACCGCTAAACGTATTTTCAAATAAATTAATAAAGCACGACGCTTTTCGATAGCACTGAACAAACGGATGAAAAAACGTACGAAGGGATGGCGTGCATCATACACACGCAGCCTTTCTTCGAGATCTTTTACAGGCTCCCCTGAGATTTTCCAAGCAGCCAAGGGCGAGGTGGCAAAAGCACTGTCTCCCGCCGTGAGAGAGGGGTGACTCAAGGCCGTCCAACCAAATCGCAAATCTCTGTCGCTTTGCTGCGGCGGTTGGCACAAATCCAGATTAATCAATTCATCCGGAATACGAGAAAAAAATAAAGGCCGTCGTTTCTTAATAAAATAGGTCCCATATTGTTGGGTTCCTCGTTCGATGAATAGGACGATGTTTTCAATATGTCGTCGTGTCTTCTTCCAAGTCATTGCTGCCCCCTCCTGCCAGGGGCCACTTGAAAGAGGTAGGGTTTGATGTCTTCCAATGCAACATCCGGTTTCGAGGCGGCAGCGGACGGATGATCTTGAAGCATATACGGTTCCTATTGGTGTTATTGTTAAAGATAAGCGTTCTCCTTACCTTTAATAGGGCGCAAGCCTATAGAGACTACGATAAAAAGCCTATTTTGTCAATTTATTGAACAACTTTATGGTGTCACTTTTTTGTAAAAATCACCTAGAAAATGACGGGCCGCAAGGGGACGTGTCTTCGCTTGCGAAGCACGCAGTGCTAAAGCAATTAAGTTGATGTTATCGTGTGGACGGGGTTTTTTATCTGAAATTATAAACGTTGCTCGCCGTGGGTTTCACGCACGAAATAAAGGCAAATCAGCGATAAAATAAAATAAGCAGGTAAGATAGACAAGGCAATATGGTAGCTGTGCACCGAAAATAAGCGGGATCCATTTTCAGCCACTTCACCTGCCCAACCTAAATCGAGTAGTTTACCAATGAAAGGTTCTGATACTGCTTCCCAGAGTGAGTCAAACATATTCATAAAACCAATCGCAGAGCCTGCTAAAATCAGCTTGTTCACTTCGCGGACCATCGAAAAGCAAATTAAAAAGCCCCCCATGCCAATGCCAAAAATCAGCATGAGAAAGCCCAAGAAGAAAGGGGAGAGGGCATTGGGTAAATAAATAATGGCAGTGATAGAAAACAACGTGAGCAGGGTGCCGATATAAACCACCACTTTACGTTTGCCAACGTGGTCAGAAAACCAGCCTAAAATAGGGCTGCCCAGTGCAAAACCTAAAAACATGAAAGACAATTTGCCTGCAGCAATATCGCGAGGCAAGTGATAAGCCGCTTGAATGAAAGGAACACCCCATAAGCCTGCCATCACGGAGAAAGGTGCGTAAGCAAAGCCACTGTAAAGCGAAAGCAGCCAGGTTTGTTTATCCATTAACACTTCTTTCAAACTGTGCAGAATCGCCGGGTGAGATGTGTGTGTTTGCGTAACAGGCTTAGGGCGAATCACTAATAAATAAACCAATGCCAAGACCACGCCAGGGATGGCAAGGTAAGTTAAGGCATCCCGCCAGCCAAACGTGCCCACCAGCAAAGACAGTGGGTAGCCTGAGTTGACTGCGCCGGTGAGGGCGATGGTCATGGTGAGGCCTGCAATCAACGCAAAACGCCGCGCAGGAAACCAAACCGTGGCCATTTTAAGGCAGGCCACCGGTGCAAAAGCAGCGCCTAAACCAATTAAGCCGCGGCTTAAGCAAGCCACGGTGAGCGAGGTAGCATGGCTAAAGAGGTAAGCCCCTAATGCACACAAAAAAACAGCAGCAGCGGTGATTTTTTGTGGACTGAATTTGTCAAGTAAGATGCCTACTGGAAATTGCATCAGCAAATAGGGGTAATAATAACAAGCGGCCATGTTGCCTAAGCCTGCCCCGCTGACGGCAAAGGCTGCCATGAGTTCACTGGTCATCACACTAGGCGAAAACTGCAATAAATATTTGTAAAAGAAAAATAACGAGACTGAAAACCAGACTAGCCAGGGATAAAAGGATTTGCGTGAGAGCGATGAGTGTTGTGGCATTGTGACCTTACTGCAGCACGGTATGTTTACATCTAAATGAGTAGAATCGGTTACCTTAACGCTATTGTTTTAGATGATCAATAGCTATCGATCTTCCGTCTTGATCAACGTAGAATGACCCCACGATTTTTTGCCATTTATTAAGGAAAAGATAATGAAAAATCTGCAGAAACAAACTGAACGTACATTAAAAATAGCCGCGAAAACTTATCGTTATCATAGCTTGCATGCGCTGACAGAAATGGGTTTTTCAGATGCCAGTCGCTTACCTTTTACATTGAAAATTTTATTAGAAAATTTGTTGCGCCACTACGATGGCAAAACAGTGAATGAAGAAGATGTCAAAGCGTTGTTGCAATGGGTGAACGACAGAGATTCAGATCGTGAAATTGCTTATCGTCCTGCGCGTGTGTTGATGCAAGATTTTACGGGCGTGCCTGCCATTGTTGATTTAGCCGCAATGCGTGATGCAATGCTAAAGCTAGGGGGCGATGCTGAAAAAATTAATCCGTTATCACCGGTTGATCTGATTATTGATCACTCTGTGCAAGTTGATAAATTTGCTTCAAAAGATGCATTTGAGGTGAACGTTGATCGTGAGTATGAGCGCAACTATGAGCGTTATGCCTTTTTACGTTGGGGGCAAACTGCTTTTCAAAACTTTAATGTGGTGCCACCTGGCACCGGTATTTGTCACCAAGTAAATTTGGAATATTTGGGTAAAGTTGTTTGGCGGCAAGGTGATTTGTTATATCCCGACACCTTAGTGGGCACAGACAGTCATACCACCATGATCAATGGCTTGGGTATTTTAGGTTGGGGTGTGGGCGGCATTGAGGCGGAAGCAGCAATGTTAGGTCAGCCGATTTCTATGCTGATTCCAGAGGTGATCGGTTTTAAATTAACGGGCCGTTTGCAAGAAGGCATTACTGCAACGGATTTGGTGTTGACAGTAACGCAAATGCTGCGTCAAAAAGGCGTGGTGGGTAAATTTGTTGAATTTTATGGCCCTGGTTTGGCGCATTTACCGCTGGCTGATCGTGCAACGATCGGCAATATGTCACCTGAGTTTGGTGCAACCTGTGGATTTTTTCCGGTGGATCAAGAAACTTTGCGTTATTTACGTTTAACAGGGCGTGATGAAGAAACCCTGGCCATTGTAGAAGGGTATGCCAAAGCGCAAGGTCTGTGGCGAGAAGAAAATGTAGACCCTGTTTTCACTGATACTTTAGCGCTGGATCTTAGCACGGTATTGCCGAGCTTGGCGGGGCCTAAACGTCCACAAGATCGTGTGCCGATGATGGCTTTGAAAGCCGCAATGAATAAAGCACTGGATGAGGCAAACAAAGATAAAGAAACGGCTTATAAAACAGCCGAGGGTTTTGATTTGCATCAAGGAGACGTGGTGATTGCGGCGATCACGAGCTGCACAAACACCTCTAATCCCAGTGTATTGATGGCGGCAGGATTATTAGCAAAAAAAGCGATAGAAAAAGGCTTGCAGCGTAAACCCTGGGTGAAATCTTCTTTGGCACCCGGTTCAAAAGTCGTGACAGATTACTTAATAAAAGCAGATTTACAGCGCTATTTAGATGCGTTGGGTTTTGCGTTGGTGGGGTATGGTTGCACCACGTGTATTGGTAATTCAGGTCCGCTACCCGATGCTATTGCAAAAACAGTGAGTGAAAATGATCTGTTAGTTTCTTCTGTGTTGTCAGGCAATCGCAATTTTGAAGGGCGTGTGCATCCACAAGTAAAAGCGAATTGGTTGGCTTCTCCGCCATTAGTGGTGGCGTATGCTTTGGCAGGCACAATGTGTATTGATCTTGACAAAGAGCCGCTAGGCCAGGATAAACAAGGCCAAGCAGTTTATTTACGGGATATTTGGCCTTCGCAAGCAGAAATTTCAGCAGAAGTGGCCAAAATTACGGAAGACATGTTTAAGAAAGAATATGCGGCTGTTTTTCAAGGGGATGCGCACTGGCAAAACATTAAAATGGGTCACGGTAACACTTATGATTGGGATAGCAAATCAACTTACGTGCAAAATCCGCCGTTTTTTACCGATATGTCGCGTGAGCCACGTCCTTTAACAGACATTGAAAATGCGCCGATGTTGGCATTGTTTGGTGACAGCATTACAACCGATCATATTTCACCAGCAGGGGCCATCAAGACAGAGAGCCCTGCCGGTCGTTATTTACAAGCACAAGGTGTGGCTGTCAAAGATTTTAATTCTTATGGGGCGCGTCGTGGCAATCACGAAGTGATGATGCGGGGAACATTTGCCAATATTCGTATTAAGAATGAAATGTTAGCAGGCAAAGAAGGGGGGTTTACACGTTATTTCCCCACGGATGAAATTATGCCTATTTATGATGCGGCAATGTTATACCAAGAAAAAAATAAACCGTTGATTATTGTAGCGGGTAAAGAATATGGCACGGGCTCTTCTCGTGATTGGGCTGCAAAAGGGCCTGCTTTATTAGGGGTGCGTGCGGTGATTGCTGAAAGTTTTGAGCGTATTCACCGTTCAAATTTAGTGGGGATGGGTATTTTGCCGCTGGAATTTATGGAAGATATGAATCGCAAGACATTAAATTTGTGTGGCGATGAAATAGTGAGTATTTTCGATTTAACCAATGCGTTAAAACCCAAGGCCAAGATTAACGTCGTGATAACACGTGCAGATAAATCGCAAGTGGAAATAACGACGTTGCTCCGTATCGATACGGCGAATGAAGTCACCTATTTTCGACACGGAGGTATTTTGCCTTATATGATTCGGTCTATGTTGAAGTAATTAAAATCAATGAAAAAAATAATATATTTTTTTTTAATTTTTTTAAATGTTGCGTATTCCGATCCACGTGTTTTTAAGGCGGACTCTGATAACGATTTTTATCAAGATAATGATGTTTATGTTTTTCGCTACACGGTGGCCTTTGCTAGCGCGATGCATTTTCCAAAAAAATATATTGCCTCGCTTAGTCCAAATTTATTGGCGATAGAAGTGAGGGCCACTAAAAATCGTTTTTTAAAAAAACAAGATTGGGTGGCTTTGTTTCCGGGGCGCGTTTTTACTGATGAACAGCAAGAGCAGGTGAATGAGGTGATCCCTGCCTTAGAAGTAATTTACCGTCACAAAAAAAAGTTACCTGTTTACTATCACCAAGATTGTTATATTACGCTTTACGTGCCATCTCAATTAGATGTGAATTATCCTGAGCAAACACAAACTGCCCGTGTTTCAGAGACGGACAGTGTTGTTGATAAGGCGTTGGCGCCTATTGGCAGAATGCTTGCGGCGCAAGGCAGAACATCGACCTACGATGCGTTGTTAGCGGTGAAAAAAAATGAAATCAAGAGGCAATATCAGCAGCCACCTGCTTTACCGATAGTGGGATATCGAAGAAATGTTTTTCCTGGTGTGAATGCAATTCAATTAGGCCCTGATGTTGATTGTGAGGTGGTGCGGTTAGGCAAAAAAAATAAAATTGCCTTGATGAAAAGCGATAAAAAAGGGTTTTATGTTTTTTCGCTTGCAGCCGTTCCGTTAACAGCTTACCTAAGGGCGTTAACTTAAGAGAATAAGCGCTGTTTTTCATTTTCCGAGGATGGATTGCTTCGCTACGCTCGCAATGACGGCCCGGAGGGGAGAGAGATCAATGACGGCCGGAGAAAAGGGAGAGCAATGAGGGCCGCAATGGGGAACTGTCTTCAGCACGACAAGCGCGAAGCAAACAGTACTCCCTTTCCCTCCGGGCCGTCATTGCGAGCGTAGCGAAGCAATCCATCTTGGAAGGGATAAAAAACAACTGCTATTTTTTTATATCTGAGCTGTTAGCAATTTTATGACGTCGTTTCTAACTGCTGTTCTACTGCGCTATAAGTGAGTTGTAAATTATCATTGGCTTCGGTAACAACCACTCTACCGCCATTAATTAAATTGCCAAATAATAATTGTTCTGCGATAGGTCTTTTGAGTTTTTCTTGAATTAATCGGTTCATGGGGCGCGCACCCATTTTGGCGTCGTAGCCATGTCGCGCTAACCAACCACGTGCTTGGCTGTCTACGGTGAGCTCTACATTTTTATCTTGCAATTGCGCCTGTAACTCGCCAATAAATTTATCAACCACGCGAGTGACAACCTGCGTTTCTAGTGCGTTAAATTGTACGATAGCATCTAATCGGTTGCGAAACTCAGGTGAAAAGAGGCGTTTGATAGATTCCATGGCATCGGTTTTATGCTCTTGCTCAGTAAAACCAATAGAGCTGCGTTGTAATAATTCAGCGCCTGCATTGGTGGTCATGACTAAAATAATGTGGCGAAAATCTGCTTTGCGACCATTGTTATCAGTTAAGGTGCCGTGATCCATCACTTGCAATAATAAGTTGAATACATCGGGATGGGCTTTTTCAATTTCATCTAAGAGCAACACCGCATGAGGTTGTTTCACAATGGCTTCTGTGAGCAAGCCACCTTGATCAAAACCAACATAGCCTGGAGGTGCGCCAATCAAGCGTGAAACCGTGTGTCTTTCCATATATTCAGACATGTCAAAACGCACCAATTCAATGCCGAGCACTTTGGCAAGTTGACGTGTCACTTCGGTTTTGCCAACGCCTGTTGGGCCTGCAAATAGAAAAGAGCCAGCAGGGCGTTGCGGATCAGCAAGACCAGATCGCACTAATTTGATGGCAGAGCACAAGGTGTCTATCGCTTTATCTTGGCCATAAATTAAATCTTTTAAATTATATTCCAGTTTGTACAAGCGCTCTTTGTCAGACATAGAAATACTTTTTGCGGGAATGCGCGCCATTTTTGCGATGATGTCTTCAATCTCATGTGCGCGCACAATTTTTTTCTTTTTTTCAACGGGTTGTAAACATTGGTATGCGCCTGCTTCATCGATTACATCGATGGCTTTGTCTGGCCAATAACGATCAGTCAGATAACGTCCAGATAATTCTACCGCTGAGCGTAATGCAGAAGCAGAGAATTTTACGCCATGGTGCAATTCTAATCGGGATCGTATGCCTTTTAAGATGCGTAAGGTTTCTTTTAAAGAAGGTTCGGGTACATCAATTTTTTGAAATCGTCTCGCCAGTGCGCGATCTTTTTCAAAGATGTTTCGATACTCTGAATAAGTGGTGGATCCCATGCAGCGTAATTCACCGGTGGAGAGAATGGGTTTTATTAAATTAGAAGCATCTAACACGCCGCCGGATGCAGCGCCCGCGCCGACGATAGTGTGAATTTCATCGATAAATAAAATGGCGCCAGGTTGCTGTTTGAGTTGTTGTAAAATAGCTTTGAAACGTTTTTCAAAATCACCGCGATATTTTGTGCCGGCTAACACATTGCCTAAATCTAAAGAGTAGACAGTGCAGTTGGCGAGTTTTGTGGGTACTTTGCCTTCTGTGATCAGTTTTGCAATTCCTTCTGCTAACGCTGTTTTACCTACTCCCGCTTCACCTACAAACAAAGGATTATTTTTTCGTCGACGACAAAGCACTTGTACCGCACGTGATAATTCTTCTTCTCGACCAATGATAGGGTCTAATGCGCCAATTTTAGCTTTTGCGTTGAGATTTGCAGCGTAATGCTCTAGTGGCAAATTTAAACTGCCATCAGGGTTGTTTTCTTCTTCGATGCCGCGTGGTGAAAAGCCGTGTGGATCAGCGTTATAAAGCCGCGTGATACCTTGTGCTAAATAATTGATGACATCTAAGCGCGTAATATTTTCTTGTCGCAAAAAATAAACGGCTTGGCTTTCTTCTTCACTGAAAATGGCAACTAATACATTGGCGCCATTGACTTCGCTTCGCCCAGAAGATTGCGCATGAAAAATGGCGCGCTGCAAGACGCGCTCAAACCCTAATGTGGGCTGGATGTCTGATTGGCTTTTGCCTTCGGTAAGAAGGGGCGTGGTTTCAGTAATAAAATTGGTTAACTGCTTTCTTAAGCGATCAAGGTTGGCGCCGCAGCCACGGAGCACGGAGGCAGCGGAAGGATTGTCGAGCAAGGAGAGTAACAAATGTTCAATAGTAATATATTCATGGCGTTTACCTCGTGCGTCATTAAATGCCATGTTTAAAGTGTACTCTAGCTCGCGATTCAGCATACTGCCTCCTTTATCCAGGGGGTGCGTCAGTTTTTTTAGGCCATAACTTAAAGCTAGCCTAGATTTGAGGTTTCTGCTGGGTAAATGTTTGCACAAAAAGAGAGGGTGTGCGTTATTTACGTGAAGCGAGGAGCTGCGCATCTGTTGAGAGGTGTGACGGCCGTCGGTGTATATCAGGCGCAACGCGTGTGAAAAAGCGTGCGTAAGCTGAATGCGTTCTGGCGGCTACTAATGCATGTTCGGGGTTAGCGTAGACTACTAAACGCCGATACATTTGTGCGACTTCAAGCGGCACATCAATCTTCTTTTTAGAAACAGTGGGAATAGAAATGGCGCCTGCTTTATTTGCGTCAGAAAAATCTTTGTTTTCAATGGTGCGTAAAAAGGTTTGTCTGACGAGCTCAGCATGGGCGTTGTGACCGACAGGCAAGTTTTCTTGAAGGAGACGCTCATGGATCTCTATCGGTAACGAGGGGTTTTTAGCAGAAGCGCAGCCCATTCTTTCTTCTCTGTAATAGCGCGTGTCTAGACCTTTGAAAATGGCGTAATAAGCTCGAGAACGTGTATGTGTTTCGAGTTGTTGATGGTTACAAGCGGGTGTAAAACATTCCAAATAACAGGTGATCGCTTGTAATAAGGGTTGAGGTACATTGATCATCTTGACGGGGGTGTTGGTTTGGGGAAGTGTGGTGGCTTGTTTTTGTAAGTCAGCGGTATATTGCGCTAAAACAGCCTCAAAAAGATCGGCTTCTCGTGTTGCGTGAATGCCGGATTCTCGTTTTTTTTCTGGTGCGGTATGTTGGGTGTAATGTTGATATTGTGCGTGCAGTTGTCTTACCTGCGTGATGAGTTCGCAAAATTGAATTTGTGTTAGTGAAAGCGACTCTTCCTCTTGAGGTTGCGCTACGGGGGGTTGTTCTGCTGATTCTTCCTCTTCTTCTTCTTCTTCCTCTTCTTGAGATGCTTCTTGTTCTTCATCTTGAGCGTCTTCGTTGTCGTCTTGAGGAGTTTTTTCTTTTGCTTCAAGTTCTTCTTCTTTTGCGGGTTCTCTAAAAATCAATTTAGAGGGTAACAACTTGTTGATGGCGGCTATATTTTCTAATACCTGGGGCATTTCTTCTAGTAAGGGAGAGGGAACGAAATGGGTGATGGCTTTTTTAAGCGGGATGCCAATGAAATAAGTAAGCGGTGCCAGTGCGATAGAAATTGCTTGCCGGAGGGCGAGAAGGACTAAAGGAATAATAATCAGGCTGCTGAAAATGAGTAATCCAAGCGTAATGAACGGTGCTGCAAGTAACAGGAAAGCTTTTTGTCTTTTAGTAGATTGGCGCCAGCGGGGCTTAAGCAGCGCTTGGGTTGTTTTAATGACGCTTAGGGGAAGGAGTATTGGGATCACGCAGAGGGTGATGGTAATAAGCGCTAATTTACCGATGCGTGTAAGAAGAGAGAAGTAATCTCGCTTGAGATCTTTTTCTTTGCGATAAGGTTTAAAAAAATAACGCGCGCTTTCTGTTAACTCTTTCAGTAGGGTCAGCGGTGAAAACAGTGATGCTATGAGCCGATTTCTTAAAGAAACCCGGGTGATCTGCTCTATTGTTTCACGTTCAGGAAAGTCAGTATTATCTCGGGCAACCTTCCAGTGCGAGGGCGAGAGGCGAAAATGCCGAAGAGAAAACATCGCTTTTGTTGGGCCAGCACCCAAAAACCAGGCGCCATGACGAATAATCTGAAAGCGTGATTTCATTTAAATTGACTCCTTTTCTCTCTATGAAGTGACCTTATTTTACAGGCAGGTTGTTAATAAAATATGAAGCTTGTTAGGAAACATTTGTTTAATTTAAGATCATATTATCATGAAAATCCTTGAAAATTGGAACCCTGGCTTCCAATTTTCAAATTTTTTGGTTTTTAGAAGGGAAAGGCTAACACTCCGGCAGGTTGGCCGCCAGGCCGCCGAGGGACGTTTCTTTATAAATATGCATCATGTCTTGCCCTGTTTGTTTCATGGTGGCGATGACCTTATCGAGCGAGACTTTGTGCTCACCATCGCCTAACAAGGCAATTTTAGCGGCATTGACTGATTTCACCGCGCCCATGGCATTGCGTTCGATGCAGGGAATTTGCACCAAACCTGCAATAGGGTCACAGGTCATTCCCAGGTGATGTTCCATCGCAATTTCAGCGGCATTTTCAATCTGTTCGGGTGTACCCCCTAGCACTGCTGCTAAGCCTGCTGCTGTCATGCTGGCGGCGGAGCCGACTTCTCCTTGGCAGCCAACTTCAGCGCCTGCAATGGAGGCGTTTTTCTTACAAAGCGTGGCGATGGCGCCCGCTGTTAAAATAAAATTGATGACCCCCGCTTCATTCGCACCCGGTATAAAAGTTAAATAATATTTCAGTACCGCAGGTAAAACGCCAGCGGCGCCGTTAGTGGGGGCCGTGACAATGCGCCCGCCGGCTGCATTTTCTTCATTGACGGCCATGGCATAGACGTCTAGCCACATCATGGGATCGTTATCTTGTTTTGCTAATAATTTTTGGGCAAGTTCAGAGGCGCGACGCGGCACCTTGAGTATGCCAGGTAGAATGCCAGTGGTGTGGCAGCCATGTTCGATGCAATCTAGCATGACTTGTGTGATTTCTAAGATTTTTTGCTGGATATCCCCGCTAGGATGCAGGGCTTTTTCATTGGCTAACATAATTTCTGCGATGCTTAAATGGTGAGTGCGGCACAGGGCTAGCAGTTGTTGCCCTGTGCTAAAGGGGTAGGGCACCTCAACTTCGTTTTGTGTTTGATCATACGTTTCTGGGGTAACGATAAAGCCGCCACCAATAGAGTAATAAGTTTGATCTTGTAAGCAGTGATGCGCAGCACCAAACGCGCAAAATCGCATACCGTTGCTATGTAAGGGTAGGAATTCTTTTTTATGAAAAATAAAATGTTCTGAAAAAATAAAAGGGATTTCGTGTTCGCCACTTAAATTAATTTTTTTTGTTTGAATAATGTCTGCAGCGCGCGTAGGAAGCGTTGCGGGATCAACGCAAGCCGGTGTCTGGCCTGCCAAACCATTTAAAATTGCTTTGTCTGTGCCATGACCTTCTCCGGTGAGTGCCAAGGAACCATATAAATTCACTTGAAGGTGGTGGATTTGCTGTAATAAGCCGCGGTTTTTTAAGGTGTTAATGAAATCGAGTGCAGCACGCATAGGCCCAACGGTGTGTGAACTAGAGGGGCCGATGCCAATTGAAAACAAATCAAAGATGCTGATATTCATGGGGTCATTTAATGTCTTTTTATAAAGAGCCCCTAAGATAGCGGTTTTCTTTGTAAAAGCAAGCAGGTTTCTATTTGAGATGAGTTCACTTAAATTTAAGTGAACTCATTTAACGGATTGCTTACATCATGCTGCAGGATAGCGCAGCATGATGGTTATTGTTGGGGGCACCGGCCGCAGGGGGCGCAGCAACGGGGGCAGTCGTTGTGGTGGTGGGGGCGGCGGCGGGAGTTGTGATGGTCCGAACTGCAACACCTGCAGAGGCGATGGCTGCGGCGGTTGTCGTCGTGCCAATAGGCACACCATGAATAAGGCTATTTTCTAATCTTAAATAGTTTCCCCACGTCGCTGTGAGTGCTGCCCTTACGTTGGGTGCTTGCTGCCAGAATAAAGTATTACATCGTCGGGCCTGTTGATGTAGCGTTGCCACGTTAAATAAACCGCAGCGCTTCATGGCTGCAAACGCCAGTGCACCAGCGGCTAGGGTGAGAACAGTTCGCGGCGCGATGGGAAAAGGTTGATCCTCTTGCATGGAGGGTGTTGCGTCTAAAGCATTAGCTTGATGGATGTCGGCTGCTGACAGTGCCATGCACTGATCCGGTGTGATAGCGATCGCTTTCCTTTTTTCTGTGTTATCAACGGCTTCTGATGAAGAAGAGGTGGTGGCAGCAGCAGCTGTTTCTCCCCTAGAGACTTGTGTGGGGGGGTGCTTCAGTTGTAGCAGAGCACGTTCTTCCTCCGAGCGTGCGCTTAAGGCGCGAAGCATCTCAGCACGCATCCGAAGGAATCTGCTTCGTTCTGGATTAGCAACAGAACTTTCTGGAAATAAGATGGGGGAAAATTTTTCCAAACACAGGATGGCTTGTGCAATACGCTGTTTTTTTGCAAGACTTTCGGCATGCGCAATCAGGGCATAAGATTTTATAAAACCAAGCGGCTTGTTTTCTT
>OBEQ011238756.1_pt1 | contig 31720 bp, 27 predicted proteins | sample 1670901 | NCBI WGS metagenome assembly OBEQ01 (sample SAMEA104232315, study PRJEB22302) | groundwater metagenome | biome: forest; feature: aquifer; material: groundwater | place: USA | collected 2011-08-07 | depth 5.4 m | reverse complement strand
TGCCGTTACCGAAGCCAGACGACTTGGCGCAGAGGAAGTGAGTGTTGTTTATCGCAGGGGAGAGAACGATATGTCTGCGTATGATTTTGAGTATGAACTTGCTAAAAAAGATAAAGCAAAGTTTTATTTTAATGCCGCTCCTGTTTCTATTCTCGGAAATCACGGAGTAGTGGAAGCATTGGAATGCGTAAAAACAAAAACCATTTCAGGGACAGGGCGAAAAGCTAAATTGGAACAAATTCCCGGTTCAGAATTTCAAATCCGCGTTGATATGATTATTAAAGCGGTAGGTCAGAAAACGAATACAAGTCTGTTAAGTCAAATTCCCAATCTCAAGATTGAAAACGGCAATGTTGTGGTTGATGCTGACACGTTCCAAACCTCAAATCACAAATATTTTGCAGGCGGTGATTGCATTAATGGCGGGAAAGAAGTAGTAAATGCCGCCGCAGATGGTAAAAAAGCGGCAAAAGGGATTAACAAAATATTATCATCCAAGTAATCATTTTTATAATCAAATTATTACAGGTATCAATATGAAACAAAAAATATTTGCTCTTATGTTCATTATTGCTGTTGCATCATTATTTGTCGGTATGAAAGGAATACAGCAAGAACGCAGACCAAATGCTAACTGGGGCGGACCGCCACCTCAGGCACCTATTGATACAGCGGCTATGCGTGCCCGACAGGATAGTATCCAAGCATTTCTTGATAAACTCAACAGCGCAATTGATGGTAAGCAGGATTCTCCCGCAACAGCAGTCTTCCAGAATATTCAATTATTCAAAAAAGCATCTGCCGGGCGTGTCCTCGGACAGATGAGAAGTTGGACAAGAGCCCTTGGGGTAAATTGTACCTATTGTCATGTTCCTCCACAATGGGAAAAAGATGATATGGCTCCGAAAGTAACAGCCCGCTCTATGGATAAATTTGAAGATGATGTGAATGATTTATTAAAAAATATAAAATCAATTACAGATGATCCACATGTAGGATGCTTCACCTGTCATCGCGGACAGCCGAAACCGGAAGGCAGTGGACCACGCCGTGGCGGTCCCGGTGGACCGGGTCGTGGTGGAAGATAGAATTGTACTAAAAAAGTATAGAAATAATTAAACATAAGGTAAAATAATGGCAGATCTTTCAATTAACTGTGGTGGTATTAAATCCCCTAATCCGTTTTGGCTTGCTTCCGCGCCTCCGTCAAATTCCGGGTATCAAGTATGTAAGGCATTTGAACAAGGATGGGGTGGAGCGGTATGGAAAACTATCGGTGAACCGGTGATGAATGTCTATAATCGCTATGGAGCGATTGATTACAACGGTCAGAAAATTGCCGCACTGAATAATATCGAACTTATCAGTGATAGACCGATTGAAGTCAACTTGAGAGAAATTGCAGAGACCAAAAAACTTTGGCCAGATAGAGCGGTAATTGTTTCCCTCATGGTAGAATCAAAACGCGAAATATGGCACGATATTGTAAAACGTGCTATTGATACAGGGGCAGACGGTATTGAATTGAATTATGGATGCCCGCATGGCATGAGCGAACGTGGTATGGGTGCCGCAGTTGGGCAAGTGCCGGAATATTGCGCGATGATCACCGAATGGGTAACGGAAGTTTCTACCATTCCCGTGTTGGTAAAACTCACTCCTAATATTTCCGATATACGCTTTCCGGCGCGTGCCGCAAAAAAAGGAAAGGCGGATGGAGTTTCCCTTATCAATACGATTAACAGTCTTATGGCTGTGAATCTCGATTCATTCGAATTGAGACCATCGGTTGACGGAAGAGGCGGACACGGTGGGTTGGCAGGTCCTGCAGTAAAACCTATTGCATTGAATATGCTCTCACAAGTTGCAATGGATCCCGAAGTAAATCTTCCCATCTCCGGTATCGGGGGGGTGTCAACTTGGAGAGATGCGGCTGAGTTTATACTTCTTGGCGCAACAAGTGTTCAAGTCTGTACGGCGGTCATGCACTATGGCTTCCGCATCATTAATGATTTAACCGAGGGACTTTCCAACTGGATGGATGAAAAAGGTTTCAAAACAATTGAAGATTTCAGAGGAAAGTCGCTTAAATGTATTTCAGATTTCGGGAATTTGAATCTTCTTGCAAAAACAGTAGCAGAAATTAATGAAGACAAATGTATTCGTTGTAATTTATGTTACATCGCCTGTGATGAATCTGCGCATCAATGTATTGATATGATTCCAATGAATGGAAACAGTCAACCGCGAGTTCGTGCGAACGATTGCGTAGGATGCGCTCTTTGCTTCATCGTCTGCCCGGTTGATAATTGTATCTCCATGGTGCGATTAGATGACGGCAAAGAAGCAATGACATGGAATCAATTGATGAAAACACTTCCCCAACCGGTAACGTGGGAAGCGTTACGGCAATTTCAACACAAACATGGGATTGATATCCATTAAATTTGATTGTTGTATCATGCTTCTAGGGTGAAACAATATTATTTTCTATAAATCGTCTAACTTGAAACAAATATCCGATTTTGTTTGTTATCTTAACGTTGAATCGAAACACCAAAGTAACACTATCATTAATTAATTTATGTTCTTTTATACACTTTTAAGGGATTATTTATGACAGAAAAAGAGATGTGGCTTCATACGAGAGAGATGGAGCTAAAAACAACAATCAAAGTATTAAAGGCCGTTCCGGCTCATCGCCTTGATTATAAGCCGCACGAAAAATCGCGCTCGGTAAAAGATTTAGCGTGGGTATTTGCCGCCGAAGAAGGATTTCTCAATATGATCATTAGCGGAAAAATTGAGATGGAAAAGCTACAATCACCACAACCTCCTCCGGCAACAATGGATGAAATTATCTCGGCTCTTGAAAAAAACTCCAATGCAACAAACGAACGTGTGAAAAAATTAGCTGACGACGACATCAATAAAATGATGGATTTTTTCACAGCGCCAGGTCAAATGGGAAAATTTCGTATTGGTGATCTCATGTGGATGATGGTTATGGATCATGTCCATCATCGCGGTCAAATGTCGGTCTATCTTCGTCTTGTTGGTGGGAAAGTTCCTTCAATTTATGGACCCACTGCCGACGAACCCTGGATGTAGTTATCCTCGTTTAAGTTTTATCGAAAATCTCAATGAAACTTGCATCATGAGAACTACAATATTTATACAGTGAATCCGATTTATCTTATAGATATTGCTCATCCGCCTTGTTCAGGCGAAGAAGCAGAAAATGTTCTTAGTGTATCGTTGAGAAAAGTTCAATCCTCTACTCACCTCCGTATCCTGAAAATTATTCACGGATACGGAAGTGGGGGGAGGGGTGGAACACTTAAAACAGTTGTCCTCAATTGGGCGCATGCAAATCGTGCAAGAATCAAACTTATAATTGATGGACAAAATATCAATCCCTTTGATGCAAGCATACAACGGCTATGCTCCGAATGCCATCTCACAGCATCAAAGGATTTAGGAGAACCCAATAAAGGAATTACTATTGTTTGGGTAAAGTAAATCTGCAATAAACCTCAAGGAATAAGAACTCCGAGTTCTGTTCTATTTGAGAGCAAGGTCTCCTTAAAGTAATTACATTGTATTAGGTAAAGAACTCGGAGTTCTATTCCTGCTATGAAAAAATCTGATTTAGCGATGGGTTTTGCGCCAAAGGCGCATCCGCCTCTGGAGGATATACCCATCGCCTTTAAAAAATAAACAACCTTAAACTGCACTTCAAAAGGAAGTATCATGTCAACCTTAATTAAAAACGGACGCATCATTACCGCCGATCAGGATTATACGGCGGATGTTTTTATCGAAGATGAAAAAATCACAGCCATTGGTTCAAATCTTCCAATGCAAGCCGATAAGGTGATTGATGCTTCCGGTAAATATGTCATCCCCGGTGGAATTGATGCCCATACGCACATGGATATGCCATTTGGCGGAACAACATCAAGCGATGACTTTGAAACAGGCACCCGTGCCGCCGCCTTTGGTGGAACAACTTCTCTCATTGATTTTGCCATTCAAACAAAAGGCTCAAAAGTTCGTGAAGCTCTCGATATATGGTGGAAGAAAGGCGAAAAAGCAACTATAGATTATAGCTTGCACATGATTGTTACTGATTTACCGGAAGCCCACCTTGAAGACATGAACGAAATGGTGCGCGAAGGCTTAACAAGTTTTAAGTTATTCATGGCATACCCGGGCGTGCTTATGGTTGATGATGCAACCATTTACCGTGCAATGAAAAAAACTGCCGAGAATGGCGCTCTTGTATGTATGCACGCGGAAAATGGCGGTGTTATTGATTTGCTTGTCCAGAAAGCAATTGCCGAAGGAAAAACGGCCCCTATTTATCACGCTCTTACCCGCCCAACAACAGCAGAGGGTGAAGCTGTGAATCGCGCAATTGCGTTAGCGCAAATGGCAGGCGCTCCTGTTTATATTGTTCACCTTTCTTCTGCTGATGCCTTGGAAAAAGTCTCAGAAGCGCGTGATAAAGGAATTCCTGTGTTTGCTGAAACGTGTCCGCAGTACCTATTACTCTCCATTGAGGATATGGATCGTCCCAATTTTGAAGGGGCGAAGTATGTCTTCACTCCGCCGCTCCGTGAGAAATGGCATCAGGATAAATTATGGGAAGGATTGAAGAAAAATACCTTACAGGTAGTTTCAACCGACCATTGTCCGTTCTGTTTTAAGGAACAAAAAGAAATGGGACGTGATAGTTTTGCTAAAATTCCCAATGGCGGACCCGGTGTTGAAAATCGTTTACAATTATTATTCCATCATGGCGTAAATCAGAAACGTATTTCCGTGAATCGCTGGGTGGAAATTTGCTCAACAACTCCGGCAAAGATGTTCGGCATGTACCCGCGCAAAGGTACTCTCTCAATCGGCAGCGATGCCGATATCGTTATCTGGGATCCGAATGTTGAGCATACCATTTCCACTCATACCCACCACATGCGTGTTGACTACTCTATGTTTGAAGGCTTCAAAATAAAAGGCAACGCAGAGACAGTCCTTTCACGCGGCGAAGTTATTGTTGACAAAGGAAAATGGTTCGGCAAAGCAGGACGAGGAAAGTTTGTGAAGAGAGATGCCTTTGGCGGTGCATGGAAATAATTAATAATCACTTGTGATTATTGGTATGACTGAGGTTCGTCAGGCTGAGCGGAGACGAAGCCTCGTTGTCGGTACAACGTCATCTTTTCCCGAAAACGGGACTAAGCGTGACGGTTCTTTGTATTGTATATATAACACATACTTGATATAGTATTATGAAATGTGAAATTTGTGGTGTAGGAACTAGAATTAAAAAAAATGTTAGTGAACATTTTTTCATTAATGGTAACTGGGTACTTGTTGAAAATATCCGGGCAGAGGTGTGCTCGCATTGCGGTGAGCCTACGTTTAGTGTAGATACCGGAGAACATGTATGTCAATTAGTTCAAAGTGGTAAGCCTTCAGGAAAAGCAATTGAGACTGTTGTGTATGAGTATGCCTAAGAAACCAATTATTGTTGATCTTATCGAATTACTTGAAGATAGGAAAGACTTAGAAATAGCAAAACAAGTTAAGGGCAAAGATATTTCTTTAGATGACTATTTGGCAAAACGTGGGTTACAAAATAGTCGTTGATAGAATTCTTATTTCTTTTCTTCTGCTTTTCTTGTACTCCCTCTCCCCAATTTAAAATTCTCACATCTCACATCTCAAATATTTTCGTGGTTCCTCTCCACCCAATACGCCCATGCCATAAGAAGCCACATACTTAACCCGGCATACGCAATTGCTGTTGTATTTGGAGGTGGCGGACTGACAATATTTACCACATAAATCAAAACAAGAAATCCGACAAGGCTCCACAAAGCATAAGTCCCTTTTTTGTTTTTTGCTTTTGTAGCACGAGTATAAATATACACACCTGTTGCAAAAAGTAGTCCCTCCACAATAATCGTTCCCGAAACAGAATTCCACAATCCCAAACCCAAATAGCTCGTGTTCCCCGGTGTAAGCGGCATATCCGGACGGTGAGAGATGAAATCTAATATCCAGTGACTAAGTACCGCAAACCAAAGCACAAGAGCGCCTCGTGTGTCCTTCCTGATTAAAAAATATAATCCCGCCAATAGTGCTGACCATACCACAGTCATCAACAGGCTGTGTGAAAAAGGGTATGAAATAAAATTTAACGGTGTGAACACCGTATTCCCCGGCTCAATCTCGACTCTCTCTGCACCAAGTAGAAGCAAAGGGGGCCATAATAAATCTAAAAATTGAACTGCAATAAAATATGTTCCAAGGCTTGGCTTGGGCGCTATTTTCTTAGCGGCAAATGCAACCGCAAAATGTCCGAGTACCATAATGTATAATGATTAATAATAGTTATGTCTTTTTTGGTGTATTCACGATATCGTATGACCGAAAACCTAAGAACTCATTACAATCAAAAAAACAAGAAAGCAATTTTTTCTGAGATTAGTAATGATCTTAAGATAGCCTCTTTCCGGCAATTTTCAATAATCTTGCACTTTGCAACTTTGCAAAAGTGCAAAGTTCCGTGTGTGTGTGCAATTTGCAAAGTCGGTAAATACGGTAACAACTTTGCCCCTATTTCCGCCAACCTTGTAAGCCTTTGGCTAAGGCGAGATATCTCAAAAAAAATAAACATTGTTTATAGAGCAATTTTCAACAAAACCTGCACTTTGCCATTCTGCCATTCTGCCATTCCGCCATCTTGCCAAATTCCGTACTGAGTGGCAAGTGGCAGAATCGGAAAACCTTGTTTTCTACCAAATTCTTATTCTTATCACCTAAAGAATGTTTTATTCCTTGCTAATCCCTGTCCAAAATCTTATTTTCTTATACAAATATTCTCTAATATAATGATACGGCTTTTTCAATGAAAAAACATCTCTTTCAAATTATTCTCGTTTCGCTCGTTTTTTGTAGCTTATCGCTCGCCGATGAGGGGATGTACCCCTTGAGCCAAATTCAAAAGCTGAATCTCAAATCAAAAGGGCTAAAAGTATCAAGCAAAGATATATTTAATCCCGGTAAGGTTGCCCTGATTGATGCAATTGTGCAAATAGGCGGATGCACCGGCTCGTTTGTTTCGCCGGAAGGACTTATCATTACTAATCATCATTGCGCTTTCGGTGGTGTGCAGAATATCAGCACTAAGGAACATGATTATATTACCGATGGATTTCTTGCCCGCACACGTATAGAAGAATCGCCCTTCAAAGGAGTCACTGTTCGCATCACCGAATCATACAAAGATGTTTCTGCTGATGTACTGAGTGCAGTAACGGATACTATGAATTTTGGTTCACGCTCCAAAGCCATAGATAAACGCCTAAAAGAAATCGTCACCGAAACCGAAAAGAAAAATCCCGGTAAACGAGCAGAAGTTGCCGAAATGTTCGCCGGAAAATCTTATACTCTGTTTATTTACACTTTCCTAAAAGATATACGCTTGGTGTATGTTCCGCCGAGAGGTATTGGAGAATTTGGCGGTGAAGATGATAACTGGATGTGGCCCCGTCATACAGGCGATTTCTCGTTCGTGCGCGCGTATGTAGGAAAAGACGGTTCTCCCGCGGACTACTCTCCCGATAATATACCATACAAGCCGAAAAAGTTTCTCAAAGTAAACCCCGCTGGAGTAGAAGACAAAGACCCGGTATTTATACTTGGTTATCCGGGAAGAACTTTCCGCCATCGCACTTCGCACTATCTTTCTTACGAACAGGATCTTCGTATGCCCTACATTGCCGACCTCTTTGAATGGGAAATTCAAACCATGCAAGCAATGAGCAAAACCGATTTAAGTGTTGAAATAAAATTATCAGGGAAAATAAAAAGCCTTGCCAATACCATGAAGAATTATCGCGGCAAACTAAAGGGAATGAAACGAATAGACCTCGTTTCAACGAAACAAGAAGAGGAGAAAAAACTTCAGTCATTTATAGATGAAAATGCTGATCGTAGAATGAAATACGGTACAATTCTACAAGATCTCGGAAACGTATATTCTTCAATGCGCACACGCGCTCAATATGAAATGACATTGGATTATCTTCGGGCTACTCCGCAATTGGTCTCATTAGGCTTTTCTCTTTACGATGCAGTTCGTGAGTTGCAAAAACCTGATTTAGAGCGGGAGGGAGCCTATATGGAACGCAATGTTTCCAGAACGAAGGACGGGCTTGTTCAATCCTTAAAAAATTATTATGAACCGGCAGATAAGGTGTTTTTCAAGGAATTGCTCACGAGGGCAGGAAAATTGCCCAATAACAGCCGAATAGCCCCATTAGATAGTATGCTTGCCAATGATTATTCAGATCAATCTGTCACAAAGTTTATTGATGCAATGTATTCTTCATCTACATTGACGAAAGATTCTATCTTAATGAAGATGCTCGCTAAAAATCCTGCTGAACTCGACCAAATGAACGATCCGTTTATTTCGTTTGCTAGAGCGTTAGCTCCGTTATATGCAGAACTGAAACAAGTTCGTCAAAAACGTGAAGGTGAACTCTCAAAGTTATATGGTATGCTTGTTGATGTAAAACAATTGTATATGAAAAAAGATTTTATTCCTGATGCCAACAGTACATTGCGATTGACATTTGGTAAAATTGCCGGATACTCTCCTGCCGATGCGTTAACCGCATCTCCATTTACCACTGTCCGTGGAGTGATGGATAAAACTACAGGGATAGAACCGTATAATACACCCTTAAAACTCATCGAAGAATACAAGGCGAAACATTACGGACGTTTTAAGAATAAAAAATTAAACGATGTTCCGGTGGCAATGCTCTATAACTTAGATACAACGGGCGGAAATTCAGGAAGCCCTGTACTTGATGCCAATGGCAACATCATTGGTGTGAACTTTGATAGAACGTATGAAGCCACGATTAATGATTATGCATGGAATCAGGACTACAGTCGCTCTATTGCAGTTGATATTCGCTACGTACTCTGGGTGACTGAGATGGTTGCAGATGCCGGATTTCTATTGAATGAAATGGGCGTGGCAACATCGAAATAAAAAGTTGCATGATGAATTATTCACCGTATTGAAAAATCTCATCAATCGTTTTTCCGAAGAGTTTTGCCATTTTAAAAGCAAGGCTTAGGCTTGGTTCATATTTTTCCGTTTCAATCGAATTGATTGTTTGACGTGATACGCCAAGTTGCTCGGCAAGTTCGGCCTGTGTCCAACGATGTTCCGCTCGTAATACGTGAAGGCGATTCTTCAACGGTATCTCCTTTGAGCTATCGTTAAACCGATAAAGTAAAAAAGTGGCAGAAATGCCCACACATGGCGGTAACTAAAATCCTCAGCAGGTAATGAGATAAATAATTCAAGTAACCCAAGCGTCATCAGTAACACCATCGTAAGCGGGAATGCGATTGCAAGCGCTTCAAGTTGAATGCGACGATCCAATTCATCAAGCCTTCTTACTCGTTGAATGTATTGTATCAAAAAATACACAAATGATAAAACCGCAAGAATAGAAATACCAACCTTCACAAGTAATGGCAACTCTATTTCTTTAAGGACTAACCTTGCTATAATAAACAATGCTAGGAAAGCAGTAGAAGCAGAAAGGAACATCTTATCCGGCTTGGTTGTATTTTTTTGAATTTTTTCCATGAAAACTCCATGTAATTGATAAAGTTAATTGACACTGGAAATATACAATATCTTTTACAAAAAGTCAAGTATAACTTACATAAAATTAAGTATGCTTTACATTATTTAGAATTTTGCCTATAAATGGACAAAAAAAGCCCACGATATTTGGTCGTGGGCTGATCAAAACGTGAAATAAAATTAATACTTCGGCATTACTCCCATATTCCAAAAAGTGAATGAATACATATCCGCCCATTCTTCTATAATTTTTGCAGTCGGCTTACCGCCGCCGTGTCCCGCTTTAGTTTCAATTCTGACTAACACCGGGTTTTCCCCTGCATATTTTTCCTGTAATGTTGCCATATACTTAAAAGTATGTGCAGGCACTACACGATCATCATGGTCAGCAGTGGTTGCAAAAATTGCGGGGTACTTAATCCCTTCGCGAATGTTCTGAATAGGAGAGAACGAGTACAAATTTTTGAATTGAACCGAATCATCGCTTGAACCGTAATCATCAATCCATGCCCACCCGATTGTAAATTTCTGGAATCGAAGCATATCCATCACACCAACGCCGGGAAGAGCTACCTTAAATAAATCAGGTCGCTGATTGGTAACGGCTCCAACTAACAGTCCGCCGTTTGATCTTCCTTCGATTGCAAGTTTTGCAGGAGTTGTATATTTTTGTGCAATAAGATATTCCGCCGCGGCGATAAAATCATCAAAGACATTTTGCTTTTTTAATTTTGTACCCGCCTCGTGCCATTTTTCGCCATACTCGCTTCCTCCTCGAAGATTTGCCATTGCTAATAATCCGCCCTGTTCAAGCCATATTAATCGCGCCGCATTAAATGATGGTGTTAACCTGAAATTAAATCCGCCGTATCCATAAAGCCATGTAGGATTATTACCATCAAGTTGCATACCTTTTTTATGAATAAGAAACATGGGGATTCGTGTACCATCTTTGCTATTGTAAAACACTTGTTCAGTTTCATACTTGTCAACATCGAAATCAATTTCCGGTTTTCGGAAGAGTGTTACAGACTTGCTTGCAATATCATACTTAAAAATAGTAGATGGTGAAGTGAACGAAGTCATGGTAAAGAAAATTTCTTTATCGTCGCTCTTCCCGCCGAATCCGCCGGCAGTACCAAGGAATGGCAATGCTATTTCATTTTCCATTGTGCCATCAACATTGTACACATACACATGAGGAGTAACATCTTTTGTATAAGTGACAAATATCTTTCCTCCTGCGGTTGACACACTGCTTAACACTTCCGGTTTTTCAGGTAAGAATTCTTTCCAGTTTTTTTCATCTGGATTTTTTGAGTCAATCAAGATGAGTTTGCCATTCGGGGCATTGCGCTCTGTTAATACAAGCAGTTGGTCACCGATATTATCAATAGGGTTAAACTGTGCATCAAACGATTCATTGATGGGGATAAAATTTGGATTGCTTGATTGCATATCCCTGAAATACAGTGAATTCCCGCGCTCTCCTGATTGTGTACCGCTCAGAAATGAAAACCGCTCGTCTTCGGTTGTGGAAATATCAAATAAACGCAAGGCATGTTCTTTATCTTCATAGACTAACACATCGGTGTCTTGCGACGTGCCGAGTTTATGATAATAGACTTTATGATACTCGTTTTTATTTGAAAGCGCTTTTGCCGTATCGGAAGGAGCGTTGTAACGACTGTAATAAAAACCGTCGTTATACCATGAAATACCTGAAAACTTTGCCCAGCGTAACGAATCGCTTAACTTCTTTTTGGTTGTTACATCCATCGTGTAGATTTCACGCCAATCGGAGCCGCTTCGCGAAATCATATAGGCAAACGTTTTCCCGTCTTTTGAAAATGCTGCGCCTGCCAGGGCTACTGTTCCATCCGATGAGAGTTTGTTCGGATCGAGAAATACTTCCGGTGTCGCATCAAGCGATGATTGAATATACAGCACGTTCTGATTTTGCAATCCATCATTTTTGTTGAAGAAGTAATTCGTTCCCTGCCGGAAAGGCGCAGTGTATCTGGGGTAATTCCAGATTTTTGTCAGCCGTTCTTTGATATTGTTGCGGTAAGGAATTTTATCGAGATACGAGAAGGTTACTTTGTTTTCCGCAGCTACCCATTCTGCGACTTCCTTTGCCGTATCGTTTTCCATCCAGCGAAAAGGGTCAGCTACCTGCGTGCCAAAATAATTGTCAACCTGATCAACCTTATGGGGATGTGGGTATTGCAGGGGTTGGGCGTGGATTTCTATCCATATGAAAGAGTGTAAAAGTAATAAGATTGTAAATCGTTTCATGAAATTGTTCCTATAATATGTTATGCTCAAGGTAATAAGAAATATTGATAGATTCGCATATTAATTAAATTATTTTTCTCTCATTATCCTCTCCACATCCTCCGCTTTCTTCGGCAAATCCGCAGAAAGCACAGTAATGCCGGATTCTGTAATTAATACTTCATCCTCAATGCGTATCCCGATATTGTAATATTTAGGGTCAACGCCTTTTGCGTTGGCGGGGATGTAAATTCCCGGTTCAACAGTCCAAACTTGGTTGGGGCGGAGAAAATTATCTACCGAAACATCATGAGCAGAATATCCAATCGGATGACCCAGATCATGTGGATAAAACGTTCTCCAATCCAAAGAATCCTTGATAATACCAAGCCGTAATAAACCGTCGCGAATAACTTCCTGAGCTTTGTGTGTCGGTTCATTGTAATATTTTAAGCCCGGTTTCATCGTTTTCATGGCTTCTTCCTGAGCCAGCAACACAATGTCATAAATTTCGCGCTGTTCCTTAGAAAATTTTCCGTTGACCGGAATGGTTCGCGTAATATCGCTTGCATAGTTATGGTATTCTCCACCGCAATCCATAACCACCACTTCACCACTCTTCATTTGCTTTCTATTCGATTCGTAGTGTAAGATAACGGAATTCTCTCCTGAACCCACAATACAGGGATATGCAAGCTGTTCTCCTCCTCCGTTTGTTATTGCGTTTTCAAATGCCGCTTGTAGTTGGTACTCAAACATTTCCGGTTTACATTCATGCATTAATGTTTTGTGTCCTTGAATTGTGAGAGCAATTGCCTTCCGCATCAATGTCAACTCCTCAGGCAATTTTACATCTCGCATTGTTCTGAGTGTAGCTTTTGGACTGCCGATAAATTTTGTTTGAGTAAAAGGTTCGACGGAAGTTTTTATTTCGTTGATATACATTTTGAGAGGATCTTTAGATTCTTCGGGTTCAGCGGGAAGATAAATCTTTTTCGTGTTCTTCAAGGCTTCCGGCAGGATGGCGCTAAGGTCATCGTTAGCCAATGAATATTCAAAACCTAATACTTCCATTGCTCCTTCGGGACCTAATTTTTTCCCAACCACATTTTCATGGTATGGATCATGTTGGTCAACAAATAACGCTTCGTGAACAATTGCATGATCTGGCGAATCTATTTTTTCAAATCCGACAGTAGATAGAATAAGAATAGAATTTGGTTCATTGCACCCTGTAAGATAGAAAAAATCATCATCCTGACGATACATATAATCTACATCATTATTTCTGGTATGTTCCCCGGCAGAATACATTACAACAACTACTGAATCACCCAATGTTGTCAGAAGTTTTTCCCTATTCGATTTGAAGAATGAAGGTGGAAGCAAATCGGTATCATAAATATTATGCTCAGGATATGGTTGAGCGACAAGTGTAATACTTGTCATAAGGAGAAGTAAGAATATTGAAGCTAAATATCTCATAGAAGCACCGGTTGATAAACAATTGGAATAGGTATAAAACAATCAAATAAAGTAACATTAAATTTGTAATCTTCCGATTTTGGTTTTACTATAAAGAATCGAAAAGGAATCTTATGTCTTCAAAAAACAAAAACAAGCATCATCACGAACCCGTTCCACCTAAGAAAAAGTCTCAAATACCACTTATTATAGGCAGTATTGTTGTAGTTTGCATAATAATTGCACTTGTTGTTATTCTCCGCAAACCGGATTCTGTACCTGCAGAGCAATCACCATTACAAGCTACAAAAACCGCCCACACTCAAGAAATGAAAAATAAATGGTTTGAACGAGCTGAAGCAGTAACGAGCTTATTTCATGTTGTTTATACGCCATGCTGGGAAGGCGCCTACGGTGCAATTGGAGATGCCTATCTTTTTGCGGCGACCAAAGATTCAACGTTGCTACGCTTTCATCTTTTCGATCATGATCTGAAAAGAATGTGCATAGGTACATGGGTGGATGACCGTGCGTGGGTTTGCCTCGCCGAATATGCTTGGTGGAACGTAACGGGGAAACAATACAACGCATTAATTGTTGATGCAAGAGGAAGATACATCGAAGCAAAAAATGAAGGAAGACTTTCCAACCATGAAGGATTCTGGAGTTGGTACAATTGGTCTCCGAAACACAGAGTGAATGAACGTATATTTACGAATGGAGCAATTAACCAGATGGCAACCGTTGCATGTGATTTGTACGATGCAACCGGTGAGAAACAATTTTTAGATGATGCGTTACTTGTATGGAATGGAGATAAAAAAACTCCCGGAATTGAAAAAACTTTGTATCGCGGTAACGGAGTTTGGGAAGGGAAATCGGGGCGCGCGGCGTTCGGAAAACAAATTGCATGGAATGGAGCAGAGTATTGTGCACTCGGTGCGGCATTATACCGTGTAACAAAAGATAATAAGTATAAAAAGATAGTCGTGGAAACTGTACAACGAATAATGAATCCAACAAACGGTTGGGTTGATGCTCAAGATTATTATCAAATCAGTATGGATGGGAATGGTGCATTTGTCAATTTTATACTTGATGCGTATGCAATTGCGCCGGATGAGTTGCATGATCTTCTCCCTAAAATTGAAAAAATGCTTGAACACGTTTGGACCAACAATAACGGAACGGCAACAGTGAAACTTCACAGGGATACGGATAATGGTATCCGCAACGGATGGAATCCTCACGGTGGCGAAGACGGGTATAATGTTGATGAGGTTGGTTCTGTTCATGCGCAGGGGGAAGCGGCAAGAGCTTTTGGGGTGTTTGCGTACTATCAATCAAAAGCCTCAGGCAGTAAATAAATCAAACATTGTGCCATAGAGCTTTGAAAATATGCCTAATACAGACGAATTTCAAACTATTTGTAAATGGCAAGAAAAAAATGTATCTTATTATAACAATAACAGTACACCGTTATACTCTATCGTTTCTAACGCGTAGAGGCTTTTAGAACCTGCTGAAGTACCAGTCATTACACCTTTCATGGTTAGCGTCGGACATCACGCAATTCCAATCTTACGATTGATTTCATTTTAGAAGCTCAGAACATCGGGGTACACATTTTTACATTTATTTTTTTGAAAGGATTGCTTCCATGGAAAAAGGAACAGTCAAATGGTTTAACGGAGTCAAAGGGTATGGCTTCATTTCTCGTCCTAACGGTGAAGACGTATTCGTCCACTACCGTGCTATCACAGGTCATTACAAAGCTCTCAACGAAGGCGACAAAGTAGAATTTGAAGTCGAAAAGGGACCTAAAGGACTTCAAGCAGCAAACGTTCAAGTTCTATAGTCGAACGTAACGTTTTGTAATAAAAAACCCCGTCTCGATTTTTGAAGACGGGGTTTTCTATTTTAAAGCGAGTTACAAAAAAATAATTTATATCTGAATCTTGTACCCGTATATCGTATATCCAAATTCTGAAATTACTCGACCCAGCGTAACATTTCCATAGCAGATGCATTAAATACATCTAACTCTAATGCTTTTTTATACTGATCGCGTGCTAAATCCTTCTGCCCATCTTTTTGATACGCATACCCAAGCATAAAATATTGTTGTGTATCGGTGGGATTTGCTTCGACTGAAGTCTTAGCAACTTCAACCGCTTCTTTCGTCTTTCCCTTATCGGCGAGGAAGCGTGTTAACAAGTTGAGTTGATCAGCGCCAAGATTGTAGGTTGTATCTTGAGCGGCTTTCAGACTTTTATATTGCTCAATAGCATCTTTGATACTTTTCGATTTCATGGTTTCATTCATGACAGCAGCGATATTCTTTTTACCGCCAAATCCCATCAAACGCAGACTATCAAGATTAGGTTTTGTTGCCAATGCTGTAAGATTAAGTTGTACTTCATCATCAACAGACATTTTCGACCCGTTCACACTATATGTAGAACGACTTAACTTAGAATGTGATTCAAAACCGACTCGAACAGTTCCCCGTTGATCAACCGTGTTGCCAAGAAAAGTGAAAGGAAGAGTAATTTCTTTGGTGACGCCATGCATGACAAACATTCCCGTCGCAACATAGCCATCACCTTGTTTTTCAATTTTTTTGCTTTGAAATGAAACCATGGGATACTTAGCTGTTTCAAAGAAACTTTCTCCTTTCAGGTCTTCGTCTCTTCCTTCGTTGGCTGTGTTAATACTTTCTGATTTTAAGAGTACGGAAAAAGATGATTTTGTTACATCGCTTGTATCAATAAGAAAAGCGCCACGCATGAAGGTAAACCTTCCTTCTACATTGACAAGTTTCATATATTTGACGTTAAATCCTGCAAGGGAGTGGGAGTCGTCGAGACGGAAAAGTTGGGGTTGGCTGAATAAGGGAATTGCAACGAAAATAGAAAGAAAAAGTAGGCTTAGTAACGTAGAACGCATGTTGATATCCTTGATAGATGAACAATGGTGGTGATTATGATAGATTGTAAGGAGATGTACAATTTTTTTATGATTGTAGTTCCCTTTTGCATTTACCCGATGGGTATTTCCTACTAAAAGGCTCTAAAAATGCCCTTAAATGTAGAGAATATCTGCATGATTTTCAATTTTTTACCTTGATTTGCAATTTTTGTATATTATAAGTTGAATTAAAAAGAAAACGAACTATTAACCTTTAGGAAAAAAATCAATATGTTGACATATAATCAGATCGAGGAATTTTTAGGCGCAGATGCCAAAAGTTTGCTCGGACATACATGCAAAGGCATACCCAAAGACACTTTACATTTACCGGGTGTGAATTGGTTAGATAACAGCTATGCGCTATCTGATCGCCCGACACCTGTGTTGAAAAGTTTAGGTTGGATGATCCATCAAGGTCGTCTTGCACACAGCGGTTACCTATCTATACTTCCTGTAGATCAGGGAATTGAACATTCAGCCGGAGCGTCATTCGCCCCCAACCCGATTTACTTTGATCCGGAAAATATTGTGAAACTTGCCCTTGAAGGTGGTTGTAATGCCGTTGCCTCAACCTTAGGCGTTCTTGGCGCAGTATCAAGAAAATATTCACACAAAATTCCTTTCATTCTGAAGTTCAATCACAACGAGTTTCTCACCTATCCCAATACATGGGATCAGATAGTGTTCGGACGCATCAAGCAAGCATTCGATATGGGCGCTGTTGGTGTTGGCGCAACAATCTATTTTGGTTCACCCGAATCAAAGAGACAAATTCAAGAAGTAAGTTTAATGTTCCAGCAGGCGCATGAACTTGGTATGGCAACGATACTCTGGTGCTACCTCCGTAATCCTGCATTCAAAACACCGGAAAAAGATTTCCACGTTGCCGCTGATTTAACCGGACAGGCAAATCATCTTGGCGTCACAATCGAAGCGGACATCATTAAACAAAAATTGCCCGAAAAAAACGGGGGTTACAAAGCATTAAAATTCGGAAAGTGCCATGAAAAAATGTACACAGAACTTTCCAGCGATAACCCGATTGATTTATGTCGCTATCAGGTAGCGAATTGTTATATGGGTCGTGCAGGTCTGATTAACTCAGGTGGTGAATCAAAAGGCGCATCCGATACGGCGGAAGCTGTGAAAACAGCAGTCATCAACAAACGTGCCGGTGGCATGGGATTAATCTCAGGACGTAAAGCATTCCAAAGACCGTTTGATGAAGGCATTAAAATACTCAATGCAATTCAGGATGTATATCTCTGTAAAGAAGTAACAGTCGCGTAATTACATACTTTGGTCATAAGTAAGAATGTGTCCAAAGTGGCTGTTGTTAAGCGTTAATTTATCAAGCGATGGGTTAAATCCCCATCGCTTGAATTTTTTTGGCGGGTGTATCCCGTCAATCATCGTTCCATTCATTCAAGAATTGTTCAGGTTCAATTGGTAAAACAAATATATCTTAAAAAAAACGAAGACCATCGCATTCTCTCAGGGCATCTCTGGGTGTTCAGTAATGAAATATTGAGAATGGAGGGAAACCCCAAAACTGGTGAAGTAGTATTCCTCTATAATCATGGCGGCTTATTTCTCGGTATCGGATTTTATAACTCACAATCGCTCATCGCATTACGACTTCTTTCAACAAAAGAGGAGGATGTCAATGCTGAATTTTTTCAAAGGAAAATTACGTCAGCCCTTGCTCTCCGTAAAAAAATCTACCCCGACGAATCTACATATCGTTTAGTGAACGGTGAAGCGGATTATCTACCCGGTTTGGTCGTTGATAAATACAACGACTATATTTCTATCCAAACATTTTCTGCCGGTATGGATCAACGACTTGAAATGATTTGTGATGTTCTACAAACCGTTCTTCAACCGAAGGGCATTGTAGAACGCAACGAAGCCCACGTGCGAACATACGAAGGGTTAGCATTACGTGCAGGTGTAGTACGGGGTGAGGTTGAACAAACGATTATTTCAGAAGGTGGAATTCAATACTCCGTTAATTTACTTGAGGGACAGAAAACAGCATTCTTCTTAGACCAACGCGAAAATAGAAAATCATTTCAGAAATATGCGAGAAATTCACGAGTATTAGATTTCTTCTGTAATGATGGAGGTTTTTCTATTCATGCGGTAAAGGGCGGAGCCAAAGAAGTGATTGGCATAGACTCTTCTTCATCAGCAATTGATAATGCACAACGAAATGCCGAACTTAATAGCTGTGACTCAATTCAGTTTGTCATTTCTGATGCATTTGAATACCTAAAGGCAATGAAAGAAAAAGGGAAGAAATTCGATGTCATCAATCTCGATCCCCCTTCATTTGCAAAAAGTAAGAAGGATGTAACCACAGCGAAACAAGCCTATAAAAAGATGCATCGTGCCGCTATTCAGCTTCTTGCACGGGGCGGAATCCTTGCAACAGCATCCTGCTCACACCATATTTTTGATGATATCTTTATAGATACCGTTTGTTCTCAGGCTATGGAAGAAAGCCGTAATATTACTCTTTTAGAGTGGCACGGGGCATCCCCCGATCATCCCGTTCTGCCGGCAATGCCGGAAACTAAATACCTTAAATTTGGTGTTTTCCATTTAGAGTGATCGCCTCTATTGATTATTGCTTGGAGGTGCAGTATATTATATCAGATATTTGAAATGAGAATTCTATGAAACATATCATCTTTTTCCTTGTTGGAATTATAAGTTTATTCTTGATACCTGAACATTCATTTAGTCAGACTAAAGTGAATGATTCTTCTGTAAGTGGTTTGCCGCTCCAAACAGAATACTCCAAACGGAATGCCATGGGCGCGGATATTCTCGTCTCAACCAATGGTTTCGGATTAGGAACATTTTTCCGTCATGAATATTCTCCTGATTTTGCAGGGTTTATTGATTTTTCAGTTTCGGAATCAAAAGATGATCAAGAATTCGAGAGTTATAATCCATACACAGGACAAACATTCGTCGTCGGTAAGATAAACCGTTTCCTCGTTATGCCGTTGTATGTGGGTGTGCAATACAGGTTATTCAGCGAAGATATTGTTGATAATTTCCGTCCCTATGTTAATGGAGCAGTTGGTCCCACCATAGTGTATGTCTTTCCGTATAATGAAGAATATTTTACGGCATTAGGAAAAGGGCAACCAAAATATACAGTAGGGGGCTATCTCGGATTCGGAGCGTTTTTTGGTTCCGAGCGTTCAAGTCTTTTTGGGCTAAATGTTCGTTACTATTTCGTTCCATATACAGGTGGATTACCAAGCATGTATCATGGTTCGGATATAGCAAGCAAGACTGATTTTGGCGGGTTGTTTATTTCTTTCAGCATTGGATCGGCTTTGTTGGTTTTTTTTCCAGATACTTCCTCAAATACTGCCCTGTAAACGACCGCTCATAATTCGCAACCTGAGCAGGTGTTCCGGCAATTACAATTTCACCACCCAGCGCGCCTGCTTCGGGACCTAAATCTATTATCCAATCGGCGCATTTTATTACCTCCATGTTATGCTCGATAATGAGGAGAGAATTTCCTTTTTCGAGTAATGCAGTAAAACATTTCAAAAGTTTTGCTATATCGTCAAAATGTAACCCTGTGGTCGGTTCATCGAATATGTAAAGGGTGTGTTTATCATGGTTTTGTTCAGCAAGATGGGAGGCAAGTTTTACACGTTGTGCTTCTCCTCCTGAAAGTGTTGTAGAAGATTGCCCTAAACGAATATATCCCATACCTACTTCGTTTAATACCCGCAACCTCTCAGCTACTTTTCTTCCTGTTGGATGTGAACTGAAAAATGTTAGCGCATCGGCAACGGTCATATTTAATACATCATCAATATTCTTATCTTGATAATGAACACTAAGCGTTTCCTTCTTAAATCGTTTCCCTTGACAACTCTCGCATGTCAATTCTAAGTCAGCAAGAAATTGCATTTCTATTATTTGAATTCCGCTTCCTTCGCATGTATCGCATCTGCCGCCCGGCACATTAAATGAAAATGTCCCCGGCTTAAACCCGCGAATTTTTGAAGCCTGCGTGTTCGCAAACACGTCACGTATGGCATCGTATGCTCCAATATAAGTTGAGGGATTTGAGCGTGGAGTCTTCCCGATTGGCGATTGATCAACAAGTTCAACTGCATCAATGTGTTCAACTCCTTTAATATTCGTAAGTCCTGAACCATGCTCTCCGCTGTTTTCTTTCCATGCCTTAATTGCAGGATAAAGAACGTCATGCACGAGTGTACTTTTTCCCGAACCGCTTACACCTGTAATACATACAAACCGTTTCAATGGAATATCTACATCAATATCTTTAAGATTGTGCGCAAATGCTCCTTTTATACTGATTGTATCGGTCTTTCCACTTCGTATGGAAGAGGGAACAGGTATGGTTAACTCTCCGTTAAGGTACTTCGAGGTTAGAGTCTTTCCGTTTTGCCTTAGTTCGTCGCTGTTACCTTGAAAAACTATCTCACCGCCAAATTCGCCTGCCGCCGGTCCCATATCAATAATTTGGTCTGCGCTTTTTATTATATCACCATCATGCTCAACAACAAAAACGCTATTCCCTACATCGCGTAACGATTTCATAATAGAAATCAATCGTTGTGTATCGCGAGGATGAAGCCCGATACTAGGTTCATCAAGAACATACAAAGATCCAACAAGAGAGGAGCCAAGCGCAGTGGAGAGATTGATTCTCTGTGATTCACCTCCTGAAAGTGTATTTGATAGGCGATCAAGTGTTAAATACCCGACACCAATATCATTCAAATATGTCAACCTTCTTCGTAACTCTTCCAATATGCGTTTTGCAATTTCAGTCTCGTATGGGGTTAATTCGATGTGTTGGAAGAACGCTAACGCCTCTTGTATTGTCACCCCAACAATATCCCCAATTGTTTTCCCTGATATTGTAACATTCAATGCGGCGGGGCGTAACCGTGCCCCTTTACAGGTATCACAAACAGTATATCGACGAAATCTGCTAAGGAACACACGATATTGAACTTTGTATAGTTTGGATTCAATAAATTTGAAAAAACGGTAAATCCCATCAAATCCTTTTACTCCATTATAAATAACATCCAGCTCCTTTTTTGTTAACTCGGAAAAAGGAACATTGGTTCGTATGCCAATGGTATCAGCAATACATAACAAGTCGTTAAGGTTTTCTTTCCACTTTGGCATCGTCCATGGGTAAATAGCCCCTTCGCTGAGGGATAGCCGTTTGTTCGGTATGATTAAATCCAAATCAAGGCTAATCGAACGCCCGAATCCTTCACACTTCGGACATGCGCCAAATGGATTATTAAACGAGAACAGCCTTGGTTCCGGTTCTTCGTATTTTATTTTGCAAAGTGAACAGGCAAACTGTTGGTTGAAAGAGTATTCTTTCCCTGCATCAACATCGTGAATAATTAAGTAACCTTCTCCTGAAGAAAATGCGGTTTCCAATGAATCTGCAAAGCGAGTGTCGTTACTGCCGGGTTTGAAGACTATTCTGTCAACAACAATGGCAATATCTTTTTTTGATGTTATTGATTTTGGGTCAATGTCATTCAGATCAACTAATTCTCCGTTTTGCAGTATTCGGAAAAATCCCAGCTTTTTTAACTCTACTAACTCATCTTGTAATTTTATTTTTGGATGTTCGGGAAAAGGAAACATGATATAGAGTTTAACCAATTGTTTTCCCGTAAAAGTTTGATTGAGCTTTTCAAGAACAGTTCTAACCGAATCCCGTTGTATCAATTGGCCGCAGTTTGAACAATAGACTTTGCCTATTCTTCCGAATAGTAATCGGAGGTAGTCATATATTTCCGTACTTGTCCCGACCGTTGATCGAGGATTTCTTCCGGTAGTTTTCTGCTCGATGGCAATAGCCGGACTTATCCCCTGAATAAAATCAACATCGGGCTTTTCCATCCGTTCTAAGAATTGTCGCGCGTACGATGACAGACTTTCAACAAATCGTCTTTGTCCTTCAGCATAGATCGTATCAAAGGCAAGACTTGATTTACCCGACCCGCTTACGCCGGTAAACACAATCAATTGATTACGGGGGAGTTCAAGGGAAATGTTTTTAAGGTTATGTACTCGCGCTCCTCGAATAATAATGTTTTTATTCTGCGGAGAAGGAATGCCCTTCTTCTGAGGCGATTTTATAACCTTGGTTGGTTTCTTTTTTGCGTTCTTGGAGGTCTTTTTCATTCGATTAGTAAATAGCTGAACTAAAATCCATAATTTGTTCTGAAAAAACAAAAGTCCCGTTTACTGCTAAACAATAAACGGGACTATCAATAATTAATCCACTAACACTCGCTACTTGATTACTCTCTACGAATTCTCACTGAACCTAAACCGGCTTCTACGTGCATATTCATCTTACCGGATGCAGAATTGTAATTTGAGGTATAATAGGTATCGTCTTCTTTTTCTTTAAACTCATCATCAATATTCAGATGAGAAATCCACGTCTTTTCACAATACACTTTTACCCCAATATTTTTTGGTATGACGATCGTAATAGAACCTAACCCGATTTCTATATTGACATCAACATCATGGTTGAGTTTCCCGCCGAAATCAAGCGTATAGGTTCCAAGTCCACCTTCAAATTTGAAGTTATTGAAATTCGCGTTACATAAATTCTTTCCCTGAAATTTACTCAACCCGGCTTCGATGGACATATCTTCGATAGTTGATTTATTGGGTTCATCAAAACGAAGTAATACAGAACTTGCTCCTGTAGAAAGATTCAAATCTTTTATGGAAAGCCCGGTCATGTCTAAAAGAGCTTTGCCAACGCCAAGTTGAAGATCGAACGAAATAGGGATATCGTCAGTAATATTCAGCCAACTATCTGTTGACTCAAATCCAACGTGGAACTTACTCTTTTTAACATGTTTCTTTGAGTCAAGGTCGGGGTTGCTTGAAAAATTAAGAAATCCAACATTATCGCGGACTTCATAATCTATACAATCATCTAAATCAAGTTGGTTATCGGTTTCTATTGTTGCTTCAACAATATTACCATTTGTAGCCTTGGAAATATTCACACCTCCAAAACCGGCATCAACCGTCACCTTCAGTTCACGTTCGTTCGTGTGACCGATCTCTTTGTGTCGTTTGCCTGAGGCAAGACATACTTCAGTCGTTACTAATGCAACCACTAAAAGCGCTGAAACTAAAAGGTAATATGAGTGAATAGGGCGGTACATATCTACTTATAACTACGTAAAGAGGAATAAGAAGGTTTCAAATTACTTAGTATTGAGACATTTCAGAGCGAAGCTTCTTGTACAGGAGCTCGCGTGCCCTAAAAATATGGGCTTTTACTGTACCAATGGGTAATTTGAGCATTTTTGCAATTTCTGAGTAATCGCGCTCTTCTTTATGTCGAAGTAGGATTACTTTTCTATACTTTTCAGGGAGGGAATTAATTGCTTCATTGATAAACTCAGAACGTTGACGTTGAATAATGTCCTTATCCGGCTCATAAGTCGAATCGGGCAATTCGAACATATAGTCGCTCTCTTCCGATTCTAATGGCTTATTTATCGAAAATGCCGCAAGTTTTTTCTTTCTCAGGTAGTCTATGGCATTATTTGTTGCAATTTTAAACAGCCATGTAGAAAACGCGTATTCCTCGTTGAAATTCTTCAACGAGGCAAAAGCCTTAATAAAGGCTTCCTGGGTTAAATCTTCGATTTCTTCTCGATCATGAACCAGCTTGTAAATTAGATGAGAAAGAGAAGTATGATACTTCTTCATCAAACGCTTATAAGCTTCCTGATCGCCTTTAATCGCGGCATGAATCAACTTTGAATCCTCTGAACGGGAATCTAGTTGGGCTTTGGTTAAAGCAGGTTGCTGATGCGGTAATTCGTTGTTTGGCTTAGGTCGGGATTGTTTTGTGGTTGTTTTTGCCATTCTTTTATTTGCTCAATCTCGGCTTATCAAAGTACGGAAAAATCTATTAACTGCAAAAGACATTTGAATTAAACGCTGATTTTGGTAACTTACTATACTGTCAATTTTCTTAATTTCCTAAGTTTACATGTTTATTTCATTTGAAGGGCTTGATTTTTGTGGTAAAACAACACAATCAAAGCTACTTGTCGAGCGTTTACAGTCAATAGGGAAAGAAATACTCTATTTACGTGAGCCCGGCGGCACACTTATTTCGGAAAAGATTCGCGATATTTTATTGGACTTGCGGCATCTGGAAATGACCCCAAAAGCCGAGTTATTCCTCTTTTCCGCCGCCAGAACACAGCTTGTCAGCCAAACCATCCGTCCGGCGTTAGCTCAGGGGAAATATGTCGTATGTGACCGTTTTTTTGATTCTACCACTGCATATCAAGGTTTTGGTAGAAATATCGGTTTGGAAGAAGTAAGCGCAATCAATTCCATTGCTGTTGAGGGAACAATCCCCGATATAACGGTGTTCATGTCTGTACCAATTGAAGAACTATTGCGCAGACAAGCAATAAAAAAGGGCATTGACCGTATGGAGTCATCCGGAATAAGGTTTTATGAACAAGTCCTTAAAGGATTTCACACAATAGCTGAAGCGGAACCCAATCGTTTTGTCATCGTGGATGGTACGCAATCGGTTGAAACCGTACACAACACAATTTGGAATATTATTCAACAACGATCTCATACTTAATTACATATATGAAAAATCATACCAATAAAAAAATGTTCTTTATCGCCGCAGTGATAACTGTATTAGCTGGGGCGTTTGTCGGTTTTAGATTCTTTGAAGGCGACTATTTTTTTAAGATCAATAAAAGCATCGAGTTGTATGGCAGAGTGTATAAAGAAATTGCCCTCAATTACGTTGATGAACTTGATCCTGAAAAATTTATGCACTCCGGTATTGATGGGATGCTTGACGGACTAGACCCTTACACTAATTTTTATGAAGAAAGTGAAGGCGATCAAATAGAACTTATTACTTCGGGGAAATATGCCGGCGTTGGTATTTCCATTAGCTTCCGTGATGATAAAGTTATCATCACCTCATTGATGGATGGATATTCTGCACAAAGACAAGGACTTCAACCGGGAGATTGTATATTGGAAATAGATGGCAAACCTGTCTCGGGTATGAAGGGAGATCAAGTGCGTATGTTAACCCGTGGTGAACCGGGAACAGAAATCCACATGAAGATTGAGCGGGAGGATGAGAAAGAACCCCTCAATTTTGTCCTAGTGCGTGAAGAAATCAGACTGAAAAATGTAACCTTTGCAGATTATATTGATAGTGGCGTTGGTTATATCAAACTGGAACGGTTTTCCCGCACAGCCGGCGATGAATTCCGTATGGCGATTAAAGAATTAAAACTAAAAGGCAATTTAAAAGCGTTAATTATTGATTTACGTGATAATCCGGGCGGATTGCTCGAAGCCGCTACGGATGTTGTTGAAAAATTTGTCCCCAATAAAAGTGTCATCGTAACAACTCGCGGTAGAAAAGCTGAAACCGAACGGAAATACACTTCCGAAGAGGAACCAATGGTCCCCGATGTTCCCCTTGTTGTTCTGGTAAACAAAGGGAGCGCAAGCGCAAGCGAAATTGTTGCAGGGGCATTACAAGACCTTGATCGTGCAGTCATCGTAGGCACAAGAAGCTTTGGCAAGGGATTGGTGCAAACGATAGTTCCCTTAGCGTATGGCGCACAATTGAAAATGACAACAGCGAAATACTATACTCCAAGTGGAAGGTGTATTCAGGAAATTGACTACATGCACAAAGATAAAGTCGGGATGTTCAAAATTACCCCTGATAGTTTACGCCAAAAGTTCAAAACGAAAAACGGAAGATTAGTATATGAATTGGGCGGTATTCAGCCTGATACAGTTGTCCCCGATATGGAACAAACCACAATGATGCGTGAATTTATTCGTCGTTCAGTATTCTTCCGTTTTGCAACCAGATATGTAGCAACTAGAAAAGATTCTACTCTTGCGAAAAACGATGAGTTGCTCAACCAATTCAGTACATATTTAGATACGACACATTTTGCGTATAAAAATGATGCGGAAAATAAATTGTTGGAATTAGATACTATCGCTATAAAAGCAAAGTATAGTCAGGCAATACGTGATGAGATTGATACAATGGAAAAGAAAATCACCGAAGAGAAAAAAGGCGACATAGCTAATAACCGTAGCCAAATTCTCCGTTCCTTACGTCGCGAAATTATGAGTCGTTATAAAGGAGAAACAGGTCGGATTTCCGCTTCATTGATTGATGACGAGCAGATACGTGTTGCTGAACAAGTGTTAGGTAATGCCCGGAAGTACAACCAAATACTTGCCAGCACCGGCGAAGAGATTAGATAAGAAGATTTCTCTTTTGCTCTACTCTCTACATAATTATTCTAGAATTACAAAAAATGTAAGGTGTCATTCTCGCTCCGAAGGAGCCCTTTGGACAGGATTTTAGTCTATAACCTGTAAGGCGGGAATCTTACTTCGTGGTTAGTAATATCCCCAAAATAAAAATTGAGATTCCCACTCTGTCATCGTAGGAATCTCAATTTCTATTTTAAAACCAATTGCTTCGTATTACTCCAAAAGCTTTTCTCTCGAATATCCTAAATCAAACAACTTGCTTTGAATAAGCATGAGCATCCGGTTAAAATCACCCTTCTCTTGAACAAAATCCACTTCATCGGAAGGGATAATAAGTAACGGACCTTGTTTATAACTTCCTATCCAATCTTTATAATGGTCTCCAAGTTGCTCTAAATACGCGCGGGGGATAGCCTGTTCATATTCCCTGCCACGTCTTGCTATTTGAGAGAGGAGTGTTTCAATCTTTGCATCAAGATAGATCAATAAATCAGGTGGTTTCAAATACTGCATCATCACCTTGAATAGTTCAACGTAATTCTGATAATCACGTTGATCCATTTTACCGATAATATGAAGATTTCTTGCAAAGATTTCAGCATCTTCGTAAATAGAACGGTCTTGAATTGAGCTTTCGCTCGAATCAACTATTCTTTTATGATCGTTGAATCGTTTTGAAAGAAAATAGACCTGTAAATTGAACGACCAGCGATTCATATCGCCGTAAAAATCGGAGAGATAAGGATTATCTTCAACAGACTCAAAATAGGTCTTCCAACCGTAATAACTCCCAAGCATTCGCGTGAGGGAGGACTTTCCGGAACCGATGTTCCCGGCAACTGCAACAAATATTTTCGAACTCATAATGGCATGAATATAGAAAAAGACTGGGGACTATACAAAAACACGAAGCCCTCGAAAATTTAATTTCAAGGGCTTCGTTTTTATAAAAAAAAGAAGAGAAACTAAACGAAAACGCAATTAACTGTGGAGTGGTTTTTCACGTTACAGAAAGTCTCTCTTTTATATATCATTTGTTTGTAACATCTTCAAGGTGAGCGAACCCATAAAGACGGGAGGGGTAAAATTTTATCCGAATTGATTGCGGACCATTCCGGCATCAAATATCACCCCTTCCCTAAATTATTTTACCAACGTCATGGTCTTTGTTTGTGAATGTACTTCACCGGTATGTTGGTTAGTAGTTGTCAGTTTGTAAAAATACATTCCTGATGAAAATTTGCTTGCATCAAACGTCATCTCGTAAGTTCCCTGAGTTACTTCTTTGTTTTCTAATAATGTTGCAATTTCTTTTCCGAGGATATTGTAAATTTTCAGAGTTACAATACTATTAACCGATAACGAATAACTAATAACTGTACTAGGGTTAAACGGATTAGGATAATTTTGTGAGAGAGAAAATCCCGAAGCGATATTTTCACCATAAGGCTCATCAACCGAAGTGACGACTCCTGAAACTGGAGTTTTCCAAACACCATTTGTTAATGTTCCGCAGAATAGATCCGTTCCTTTGATAAGAACAACATTAGCTATAAAATTCGATGGAGTAATAGATGACCATGTTTCACCACTATCCTGAGAAACAACAACACCATCATTCGTACCGGCAAACAGAGCATTCCCGGTTACGGCAAGTGACCAAATGTTATAACTGCTTAAACCCGAATTTTTTGCAGTCCAACTTGCACCTTCATCAGTGGAGACAAACACACCGCCATCATCGGTCGCAACAAATATTTTTGATCCTAACGTCGCAATCGAACGAATGCGTGTATTGCTTAAACCAGTATTATGGATAGTCCATGTTGCTCCGCTATCCGCTGAAACAAAAAATCCGGCGCTATATAATCCTGCAAATAACTTGTCGCCTTTGCTTCCAAAGCAATTCGTGCTTAAGTACCCTGATAAGCCTGTATTGGCTTGGTTCCATGTTGCCCCTTCATCGGTAGAAACTCTGATACCGCCATTTTCACCCGCAAACAGTTTCGAACCAAACGAGTAAAATGCTTGTGGAGTAAATCCGGGTGAGGAAGGAGTCCATGATGTTCCATTATCAGTTGATGTCAATAATCCAGTCGAAGATGATGCAAAAAGCTTACCATTGATTATCCCAAGATTCTGTGATTGTGCATCATAACCGACAGCATTAGCCGACGACAGAGTCCAGGTGGTTCCGTTATCTGTTGAAGAGTAAAGTCCTTGACCCTTTGTTAATGCGAAAAGAGTAGAACCGTTATTTAACATAGAGTGTATTGTCGTAGCCGCGACTCCGGTACTGCGGGGAGACCAGGTTGTTCCACCGTTTGTTGATAACAGAATTCCATTATTTACAAACCCTGATTGCGAAGTAACTCCTGCAAATAACCCTGTTGAATTGGAGAAAAGAGCTGTTACACCATATGTTGATGACACAGTTGTCCAGCTTGAACCGGACACAGGCATTGAAAACAATCCCGAGGAATTTCCTGCATAAACTGTACTGCCAATGGAAGTAAATGTATATACCGCGTAACTTATACCGGATAGAGGTCCCGTCCAGGTGCCCCCATTATTGGTTGAAGTAAAAACTCCGTTTTGGCATCCCAAAAAGAGTTTGCCGCCAAACATAGCAACCGAAAACGCATTAAACACACCGGAAGGGAGGGTATCTAACGTCCAATTTACTCCGCTATTTGTAGATATAAAGAGAGCTGTCCCGCCAAAAGTGGTTGAAGCATACAAGTAAGATCCGCTCGAAAGTAATCCGGTGATTCTTTTGTTTGATAACCCTGTGTTCATTGGAGTCCAGCTTGTTGTCCCGATTGTCGCACTGAACACTCCTCCGCCATCATTTCCAACATAGAAATTTGTTCCATCTGTCGTTATAGCAGTGACAACTTTATTACTACTGAGTGCAGTGCGTGTCCATGTTGCCCCGCCATCTGTTGAGCTATACACGATTCCACCAAGGGAGCCTGCAACGATATTGCTTCCTGAAACCGAAATTGCTGAAATATTTCTATCCTCCCTCTTTGTGATTGGATAATCGAACGCAGTCCAGGTTAAGCCGTTATCTGTCGAGTGATACATTCCTCCGCCGTAACCTGAAGTATTCGCGGCGCCGGTTCCTACATATAAATCAGTTCCATTTGACGCAAATGAGGAAATTGGTCCCCCGCCCGGACCACTCGTTTGCGTCAATTGGGCATGTAATGTATTTTGAAAATAAGCGGTGGATAACAATAGTAATGTAAATAAGAACAAATTTTTCATGATGTATTCCCTAAAAGTCTATTTTATTAAAATCATTGATTTGATAACGGAAAAGTTTTTCCCGTTATGAATATTTGAAGCAGTGAAGCGATAGTAGTAAATGCCTGAACTCTGTTTGCCCGCATCAAACGTAGTTTCGTAACTCCCTTGGTTTTGGTTTTTATTCTCTAACAGTGTTTCAATTTCTTCTCCTAAAATATTATAAACTTTAAGTGTTACCACACTATTTTCAGATAACGAATAACGGATAACCGTACTCGGATTGAATGGATTAGGATAATTTTGCTCTAAAGAAAACTTGCTGGGAAGAGTACCGTTATTAATTTCCCTTACACCGGTTACATAATCAGATAATCGTCGTTTATAAATTGCATTAGTGCCTGCAACAAAGATAAAAGTATCATTGACTGCAAATTCACTGAAACTAACTAAATCAGGCAATCCTTCATTTATTGGTGACCATGATGTACCGCCATTTGTTGATACAAACACTCCATTTCCACTGCTGATCAAATCTACAAATGATGCAAAGAGACAATTTCCTGCAGTAGCTATTGAATATGTATTATACGTGAGGGCAGTTGGTGGAGTTATATCTGTCCAGTTTGTGCCATTATCGGTTGTCTTAAAAATACCTTTCGACGTAATCGCGGCGTATAGCGTTGAACCATTGACAGCAAATGCGCCGACTGTAGAATTCGATGGTAACCCGTTACTTGCTGAAGTCCAGTTACCACCATAATTTGTTGAGATATACACACCCTGTCCGCCGAGGATGTTAGTCACGCCTGCAAAAACATTTGTACCAATCGAAGTAAATGCAGTGGCGCCCGGAATAGATGTTAATCCGGTACTTGCAAGTGTCCAATTCTCCCCCTTATTTGTTGTACGATACACCCCGCTCGCTCCGGTGTTATTGGATGTTCCCATGAAAGCGTACGATCCGCTGAATCCGTAGGAGAAAAGACCTTCGTTCGGCAGTCCATTCCTTGTTCGTTGTGTTGTCCACGTTGTACCGTAATCAGTTGATTTAGCGGCAACATTACTATCCGTACCAAGGACGATATAATAACTTGCAAGGACGATACTATCCTTTGCAGCAATCGTACGTACATTTGTAGGGAAGGAAGTGTTTTCCCAATGATCGCCATTATCCGGCGTGCGGATTAATCCGACGTCATGAGTTCCGACTAATAAGTAATTTCCGCTGATTGCCATTTTCGAGATACTACAACCGACGGGATAGCTGCCCTGATCATCCCAGCTATCTCCATTATTCGTTGATGTGCAAATATGGCCTGCACCGAATCGTACAACGTATGAAATCAATTTTGATCCGGTGGATGTTACTAAAACGACATTTGAATTAGCTGGAATTCCGGTACTCGCTAATGACCAGCCTGCACCATTATCTGTCGAACGATATATACCGGCGGCAGTAGCGATAAAAAGAGTAGTTCCATGAACTTGTAAAATCCCCCCGCCATAAATTGCCGGTAACACAGAACTGATATCTGTCCAGTTAGTACCGTTATCTGTCGTTTTGAAAAGCTTACCATAGCTCGAAGCATATACATCATTTCCTATTGAAGCTAATTGATATATAGCAGGGAAAGCAGGCAACCCGGTATTAATTTGAGTCCAATTATCTCCATT
>OBEQ010202951.1_pt1 | contig 31767 bp, 24 predicted proteins | sample 1670901 | NCBI WGS metagenome assembly OBEQ01 (sample SAMEA104232315, study PRJEB22302) | groundwater metagenome | biome: forest; feature: aquifer; material: groundwater | place: USA | collected 2011-08-07 | depth 5.4 m | reverse complement strand
GGGTGACCGGACGCCGTGCTCCTCGGGGGAGCGCGGGGAAAGGCAGGGGAGACCTTGCCCCACTCGCTGGTCTGAGGCCGTTGCGGCTTCGACCTTGTGAACTGGAGATGGGGCACGGATCGCCCGGATGCAAAGGTAATCGCGCGCATCGCTCCCATGCGTCTGCTGCATGGCGGCAAGGATGGCAATCACCACAGCGAGGATCGCGACAATGGATTTATCCGCGCTGCCGAATTTTCCCCGTTTTATCGGGATAAATTCCCGAAAATCAGGGGATATTTTCCCCGGATTCTGACTGGCGGGCAATGGGCCAAGCGGCGCTCTGGGCCGCGATGGGAATTGCTGCCCGGAGTCCCTGCGGCCGGCAAGGGCTGTAACATTACAGAACTCCGCATTGCCGAATCTTCCCGATTTCGCTACACGATCTGTGTCGATTGCTACACGATATGTTCCACCTGTTCCCGTAGGGCTTATGCCATTGCCTGGGAACAGGGCGATGGTGCAGGACCACGATCAATGGACTGATTGCGGGAGGAGTGCGGAATAATGGGCAATTTTCGCTTCAGGCGGATCGTCGAGCAGGCTGCCAGCCACTACGAGATCACGGCACAGGAGATACTGTCCAAGCGCCGCCATCAGCCGGTCGTCTCGGCCCGCCATCTGGCCATGTGGCTGGTGCGCAACGCGTTGAACCTGTCGTTGCAGGAGACGGCGGAATATTTCGGCATGGCCCATCATACGACGGCGCTGCATGCGCTCCGCAAGGTAGAGGTCCATCAGGCCAAGTGCCCAGCCTTCGCCCAGCGCTGCGCCGCCCTGCTGGCCGGATGCCGCTCCCCCGATCCATCGCCGTAGCCCCATACTCTGGTGATCGGCACGGCGGCCCTCGACCCCCATCACAATCCTGCCATCAAGGACCGCTATGGTCACGCCGGTTGACCGCGCTGGCCGCTTGGGCTTATGACGCGGAACCTGCCTGGTATCACTGGATCGAGTGCCCATGTCTTTCCGACTGTTGAGTCTTCTGGCGGCGGTCCTGTTTGCCGTTGCCGGCAATTATGTCTATTGGTCGCAGACCAACCAGCCGGTGGATGCCGGTCCCGAGGTTCCCGGCGGCAAGGTGCGCAGCGTCTCGTTCGCACCGTTCCGCGGCATGCAGAGCCCGCTGACCAAGACCTATCCGACCCCGGACGAAGTGGCGGAAGACATGGCGCTGCTGGCCGGACGGGTGCAGTCGATCCGCACCTATACCAGCCGCGAGGGGATGGAAATCATTCCCGATCTGGCCAGACGCAACGGCATCAAGGTCACCATGGGTGCCTGGCTGGGTGGCGAGGAGCCGATCAACCGCGCCGAAATCGACGCGCTGGTCCAGTTGGCCAATGCCTATCCCGACGTCATCGAGCGGGTCATCGTCGGCAACGAGGTGCTGCTGCGGGGGGATCTCAAGCCCGACCAGCTCATCGGCTATATCCGCGAGGTCAAGTCGCGGATCAAGCAACCGGTCTCCTATGCCGATGTCTGGGCGTTCCATCTGAAATACCCGCAGGTCGGCCGTGAACTGGATTACGTCACCATTCACATCCTGCCGTTCTGGGAAGACGAGCCGGCCGCCATCGACGATGTCGGGCCGCATATCGTCCGCTATTTCAAGAAGATCCAGGAAGCCTTTCCCGGCAAGCCGATCCTGATCGGCGAGGCCGGTTGGCCGACCATGGGCCGCACCCGCGGACCGGCCGAGCCCGGCGTGGTCAATTCAGCCAAGTTCCTGCGCACCCTGATCCAGGTGGCCGACCAGAACGGCTTTGATTACAACGTGGTCGAGGCTTTCGACCAGCCGTGGAAGGCCAGCCTGGAGGGCACCGTCGGCGCCAAATGGGGCTTGTGGTCGTCCGATCGCCAGCAGGTGTTCCCGCTGTCCGGCCCGGTGGTCGAGCATCCCGATTGGGGACTGCGGTTTGCCTTGTCGAGTCTGGTCATGCTCGGTCTGGTGGCGCCGTTCGCGCTGCGGCTGGGGGGTGTCTGGGCGTTCGGCGTCGTCGCACTGGCTCAGGTGATGGCGGTCGGTCTGGTCGATTACAGCTTCGTCGCTCAGGCCTGGGGCGTCAGCTTCTGGGCCAAGTTCAACTTCGGCATCATTCCGCGCGCCCTGTCGGCGATCTTCGCTACCTTGCTGGTGGTGTTCGCCGCGGTGGTCGTCGAACGCGCGACCGCCAGCTTCGACGGCCGCACCGGCAACAGCCTGAGCGCCTGGGCCCCCAAGCTGTTCCGTCTGCTGACCATTGCCGCCGCCGTGCTGACCGCCCTCATCGTCTACGACGGCCGCTATCGCGATCTCCCGGTGCTGCCGTTCTTCGTGCCGGTGGCGGGGGTGGTCGGTCTGATCGTGCTGCGGCTGGCCTCCGGCCGCGACCTGCTGTCGGCTTGCGCCGCCTGGGAAATGTTCGGTGTGCGGCCCAACCGGACCAGTCTGATCCTCGCCTGGGCACTGCCGCCCCTGGCCATTCTCAATCTGGTCGCCGAGGGCTGGGCGGTGATCGGCGACGACTTCACGGCGATGCATCCCACTCTGGGCGAACAGGTGCCGCTGGTGCTGCATGCGATGGTCTCCAACACCTCGGTGCTGCTGTGGTCGGCGATGCTGGTGGCCCTGGCGGTGCCCCATCTGGCCGATTTGCATCTGTCACGCCGCGTCGGCCAGCCGGCCTGGACAGCACCGCGGGCAGGATGAGGGTGGTTAGGCCGTCTCGAAGGATGGCCTTTTCCCCGCCGGCATGATACCAGACGCCCACTCCCGTTCGCAGCGATACGGTCCATGAGCCTCGCCCGCGCCATCGCCACCGTCGGCGGCTTCACCATGCTGAGCCGCATCACCGGGTTCGCCCGCGACATGATGATCGCCAACTTCCTGGGTGCCGGGATGGTGGCCGACTGCTTTTTCGTCGCCTTCAAGTTTCCCAACCTGTTCCGCCGGCTGTTCGCCGAAGGGGCCTTCGCGGCGGCCTTCGTGCCGCTGTTCGCCGGCCTGATCGAGAGCGATGGCAAGGACGAGGCCGAACGCTTCGCCAATCAGGCCTTCGCCGTGCTGACCTGGGCCCTGGTGGCGCTGGTGGCGCTGTTCGAGATCATCATGCCGTGGGCCATGGTCGTGTTTGCTCCCGGCTTCGATGCGGTGCCGGGCAAGATGGATCTGGCCACCGAGCTGACCCGCATCACCTTTCCCTATCTGCTGTTCATCTCGCTGGTATCGCTGCAAGGCGGCGTGCTCAATTCGCTGCACCGCTTCGCCGCAGCGGCAGGAACGCCGGTGCTGCTCAATCTCAGCCTGATGGCGGCGCTGCTGGCCCTGGTGCCCTATACCGCCACCCCAGGCCATGCCCTGGCCTGGGGCACCACTATAGCCGGAGTGCTGCAATTCGTCTGGCTGTGGACCAGCATCCGCCGTGCCGGGGTGCGCTTAGGGCTGGGTGCGCCGGCCTGGACGCCCCGCATCCGGTTGCTGATGAAGCGCATCGTGCCGGGCGCGGTCGGCGCCGGCATGTACCAGATCAACCTGCTGATCGACACCATGATCGCCTCGCTGGTCGGCACCGGCGCAGTGTCGTTCCTGTATTATGCCGACCGGGTCAACCAATTGCCGCTGGGAGTCGTCGGTACCGCGGTGGGCACCGCCCTGCTGCCCGTTCTGTCGCGCCAGTTGCGCGCCGGCAACCACGAGGCCGCCGCCTACGCTCAGAACCGCACCCTGGAATTCGCCTTGCTGCTGACCCTGCCGGCGATGACCGCGCTGATGGCGGTGTCCTGGCCCATCGTCGCCGTGCTGTTCCTGCGCGGGGAGTTCTCGGTGGCCGACGCCCGGGCCACCGCCGACGCCCTGGCCGCCTTCTCGCTCGGTCTGCCGGCCTATGTGCTGATCAAGGTGTTCACCCCCAGCTTCTTCGCCCGCGAGGACACCGCGACTCCGGTCAAGGTGGCCGGTGTCGCCATGCTGGTCAATATCGTCGCCATGCTGGCGCTGATGGGGCCGTTGAAGCATGTCGGCATCGCCCTGGCGACGGCGCTGTCGGCCTGGGTCAATGCCGGGCTGCTGGCGTGGCTGCTGCGCCGCCGCCACGCCCTGCCGTTCGACGCCCGCCTGAAACAGCGGGTGCCCCGCATCGCTGCCGCCAGCGCCGTGACCGGCGGGCTGCTGCACCTGACCCTGACCACCTGGCCGCAGGTATGGACCGCGCCGCTGTGGCAGAAAGGCTCGGCACTGGCCGGTCTGGTGGTGGCCGGCATGGTCATCTTTGCCGTCCTGGTGGTGGCATTGGGGGGCTCCAGCCTGGGGGATATCCGCGGGTTCGTCCGGCGCAAGGACGCGAGGCAGGCTTGACCTTGGGGTCCGGCTGCGCTACGTCCGCGGCAGCGTTCCGACAGGCGAGAGACCATGAACCGCATCTTCTCCGGCGTCCAGCCGACCGGCAATCTGCATCTGGGCAATTATCTGGGGGCCATCCGCAACTGGGTGCGCCTCCAGGACGAATTCGAGTGCATCTTCTGCATGGTCGACCTGCATGCCATTACCGTATGGCAGGATCCGCACGAGCTGCGCAAGAACACCCGTGAGCTGGCCGCCGGCATGATCGCCGCCGGCATCGACCCCAAGAAGAACGTGCTGTTCAATCAGAGCCAGGTGCCGGCCCATGCCGAACTGGCCTGGGTGTTCAACTGCGTGGCCCGGCTCGGCTGGCTCAACCGCATGACCCAGTTCAAGGAAAAGGCCGGCAAGCACAAGGAAAACGCCTCGGTCGGCCTGTACGCCTATCCCAATCTGATGGCGGCGGACATTCTGGCTTACCGCGCCACCCATGTTCCGGTCGGCGAGGATCAGAAGCAGCATCTCGAGCTGACCCGCGATATCGCCCAGAAGTTCAACTCGGATTACGGCGTTGATTTCTTCCCGCTGCCCGAGCCGCAGATTTTCGGTGCCGCCACCCGGGTGATGTCCTTGCGCGACGGCTCGAAAAAGATGTCCAAGTCCGAGGAATCGGATTACTCGCGCATCAACATGACCGACGATGCCGATACCATCGCGCTGAAGATCCGCAAGGCCAAGACCGACCCCGAGCCGCTGCCCGAAAGCGCCGAGGGCCTGGAAGGCCGGCCGGAAGCGGCCAATCTGATCGGTATCTATGCCGCGCTGTCCGACATCACCCGCGATCAGGCGATTGCCCAGGTCGGCGGCCGGCCGTTCAGCCAGTTCAAGAACGATCTGGCGGAACTGATGGTCACCGTGCTGGGGCCGATCAACGCCGAGATGAAGCGCCTGATGGCCGATCCCGCCCAGATCGACGCGGTGCTGAAGGACGGTGGTGAGCGCGCCCGCGCCCTGGCGGCGCCGGTCCTCGCCGAGGTCTATGACATCGTCGGCTTTCTGCGGCCATAGGACAAGATCGGGGGCGGCTTATGCCTCCCCCCTTCAGATCACCTGCGCCAGGCATTCCGCCGTCGCCATGACGCGGTGTTTCGGCAGGAGGATGGTGACGGTGGTGCCGCTGCCGACGGCGCTGTCGATCCGCAGGGTGCCGCCGTGCAGGTCGGCGAGGGCCTGGGCCAGCGGCAGGCCGAGGCCGGCGCCTTCATATTTGCGGTCCAGCCCGGTATCGACCTGACCGAACGGCTTGAGCGCCAGTTCGATGTCGTCGTCGCTCATGCCGATGCCGCTGTCAGAGACCGCGAAAACGAAGCCATCCGGCGTTTCATGGGCCGAGGCGGTGACCTGTCCGCCGGCCGGGGTGAACTTCACGGCGTTGGACAGCAGGTTGATCAGCACCTGCTTGAGGCGGCGCTCGTCGCCATACAGCAGCGGCAGGTCGGCATCCAGGTTCTGGCGCAGTTCGACCCCGTTCTTGGCAGCGCGTTCATGGACCAGACGCAGGCAGGACCACACCAGGGCCGAAGGATCGAGCGGGCTTTCCGACAGGTCGACGGCGCCGATCTCGATGCGGGAGATATCCAGAATATCGTTGATCAGCGCCAGCAGGTGGCGGCCCGACGAGCGGATATCCTGGGCATATTCGCGATAGCGCGGCAGGCCGATCGGCCCGAACATCTCCTCGGACAGCACGTCGGAAAAGCCGATGATGGCGTTCAGCGGCGTGCGCAACTCATGGCTCATATTGGCCAGGAATTCGGTTTTGGCCCGGTTGGCCATCTCGGCGATGGCCTTGGCTTCCAGTAGTTGCTTTTCGTTTTCCTTGCGGTGGCTGATGTCGTGAGCCGCCAGCACCAGCCGGACGCAGCTACCATCGGCATTGATGATGGGGGAGACGACGATTTCCAGCCAGCTTCCGCGCCGATAATCCTCGAACCGCACGGGGCTGCGGGTGCGGATCGCCAGTTCGGCCCAGGCCCGGCGGCGCTCGCCCACTTCCGGTTCCAGCAGATCGAGCACCGAGCGGCCGAGGATCTGCGGCTTGGGCCGACCCAGGCGTTTGGCGGCGGCGTTGTTGCAGTCCAGGATATAGCCGTCACGATCCATCACATACAGGATCAGTCCGGGCGACTCGAGCATGGCATGGATGGTCGCCTCGCGCTCGCGCAAGGTCTCTTCGGCATGGCGGCGGTCGGTGGTATCGGTGAAGGTGCTGATGAAGCCGCCGCCCGGCAGCGGATTGCCACGCACCTCGATGGCTCGGCCGTCCGGGCGCTGGCGCTCCAGCACATGCGGGCGCATGAGCTTGGCGCGCTCGACCCGTTCACGCACCATCTGCTCGACATCACCGGGACCGTATTCGCCATGTTCGGCGTTCCAGCGGATGAAGGACTCGAACGGGGTTCCGGCAACGCCGTATTCGCGCGGAACGCCGGTCAGCTCGTGCAGGCGGGCGTTGGCGACGGTCAGCTTGAGGTCGTTGTCGAACACCGAGACGCCTTGCGGCAGATGGTCGACGATGATCCGCAACAGGTCCGACTGGCGTATCGCCTCTTCGGCCAGTTCGCGGCGGCGGACGTTTTCGCGCACCAGCACCTGATTGAGCCGGGCCAGTTCGGCGGTACGTTCGGCAACCTTGCGGTCCAGTTCGGCATTGGCGGTGCGCAGGGCCTGGGCGGCGCGAGCGCGTTCGGTGACGTCGGTGTAGGTGGTGACGAAGCCACCGTTGGGCAGAGGGTTCCCGTCGATTTCCAGCCAGGTGCCGTCGGGTCGGCGGCGCTCGAAGTGATGCGGCTCGAACAGACGGGCGCGCTCGACCCGCCAGCGCACCAGATCCTCGATATTGCCGTCGCCGTACTCGCCACGCCGGGCGTTGAAACGGATCACCTCCTCGAAGGGCATGCCGACCGTCAGGGCGCCGTCAGGGAACCAGAACAGCTCAAGAAAGCGCCGGTTCCACATGACCAGACGCAACTCGGCATCGAACACCGTGATGCCCTGACTGAGATAATCCGCCGCTTCAAGCACGGCTTCGGCGGACGCCGCCGACGTCGCCCGGCTGCCTGTCGTCAATCCCTGTCTCCCTGTCCCTGTCCGAGGGCTTGGGGCCCATCCGGTGGGGTGGCCTTATGGTTACGGGCTCAATGTCCCGGGGCCGTTGGATGCGAACCGTAGCAGGAGTTCGGCCGCCGCGCCAGAGCCCGGCGACGTTGTGCCCGAACGGCACAGGGCACGGCCATGACCCGGCCCAACGCCATAATACCGATGAGCCTGAAGGCTCATCCATGCCCTCGCCGGGCGCGCTCCGCGCTTGGCCGCAGCCTCAATGGCCGCTGGAGCATGATCCAACTTGGTCGCATCATGCTCTAAACCGGAGCTACGGCAGTTTGGCGGGGTCGATCAGACTGTCGTCGCGCCGGTCGCGGACGGTCTCGGCGGTGATGCGGAGTTCGTCGACGATGGCTTGCAGCCGCTGGATCTGCTCGGCGAAGACGACGCTGTCGTCGACCTCGTGGGTGTTGATCAGGAACTTTCCCAGGTTGTCGGCCTGTTCCTGCAACAGGGTGATGTAATCGAATACGCTGCGTGGCCGGGGTTGCAGGACGCGATGGGCCTCGCGCAGTTGCAACGCCAGAGCGTTCAGCACCTGGCGCAGCAGCGGGTCGATGCGCTCGACTTTCTGGTGAATCATGGCCGCGGGAATGCGGACCAGCAGCGACGGTTCCAGGGTGACCGCCGCCGCCGAGCGGCCGCCACCGTCGATGATGCCGGTGACTCCGAACATGCCGCCGGCCCCCAGCGTTCGCGCCAGGGTCTTGCGGCCGTTGATGACCCGGTACAGACCGATCCGCCCGCCGGCCACCAGATAAAGCGCGTCGGCCACGTCGCCTTCGGCAAAGATGCGCTGCCCTTCGGGACATTGCAGTTGCTGAAGTTCGAGCGTGGCCATGGGCGGTTCCCCCTCCCCCCTGAGGGGGCGTAGAGCATTTTCCGACCAAGTCGAAAAACGCTCTAATTTATGTTGCCCTCGCCGGGCGCGCTCCGCGCTTGGCCGCGACCGCAATGGCCGCTGGAGCGTGATCCAGATCGGACCACGCTCTAGGCGCTGCGCCCCCCGTGCAGGGTCGACCACTGGACCGGGTCGTGCAGGAAGCGGCGGACCTCGTCCAGCGTCGCCTTGTCGAAGTGATGGCTTTGCTCGGCAACGTCGAGCACATCCCACCAGTTGGCCAGATAGTGCAGATGAACGTCGATTTCCTCCAGCGTCTTCAGGGCGCCGGGGAAGACGCCGTAAAAGAACACCACGAAGGAATGGTTGACGCGGGCGCCGGCCTCGCGGATGGCGCGGCAGAAGCTGACCTTCGAGCCGCCGTCGGTGGCCAGATCCTCGACCAGTACGACCCGGTCGCCTTCCTTGAAATGGCCCTCAATCTGAGCATTGCGGCCGAAGCCCTTGGGCTTCTTGCGCACATAGAGCATCGGCAGGGCCATCTGCTCGGAAATCCACGCGGCATAGGGAATGCCCGCGGTCTCGCCACCGGCGATGGCGTCGGCCGACTCGAAGCCGACATCGCGCATGATCGCCGCCGCTGCCAGTTCTGTGATGCGGCGCCGCGCCCGCGGAAAGCTGATCACTTTGCGGCAGTCGATATAGACCGGGCTGGCCCAGCCCGAGGTCAGGATATAGGGCTGTTCGGGGCGGAAATTCACCGCCGCGATCTCAAGCAATATCTTGGCCGTGGTCAGGCCGGCGTGCTTCTGCTCCGGAGTACGGGAAACGGACTGCATCTAGGCCCCCCAGCTGGTCAGGTAAACCGTTGTAAGTCCTTTCGGACCGTCGCGCAATTCCCTGCCGCCCGCCTGTTGGGGTAGTTTGCAGGGATGCCGGCCCGTAATAGGCCGGATCGGGGAAATGTTGCAAGACTGGAAGATTCGATGGCCGACGAGATTTTACTTCACCGCGACGGAGCTGTGGCCACCGTGGTGCTGAATCGCCCGGAGCGGATGAACGCACTGAACCTGGCGAGCTGGCGCGGACTCGACGACGCTTTCGCCCGACTGGAGGGCGGCTCCGAAGTCCGTTGCGTGGTGCTGCGCGGCGCCGGCACCCAGGCTTTTGCCCCGGGCGCCGACATCGCCGAATTCGACACCGACCGCGCCACGGCGGCCCAGGCCAAAGCCTATGACGTCATCATGCGCGGCGCCCTCGACCGGGTCCGAAACTGCCCGCATCCGACCATCGCCCAGATTCACGGCCCGTGCGTCGGCGGCGGGCTGGAACTGGCGGCCATGTGCGACCTGCGGCTCAGCGCCGAATCGGGCAAGTTCGGCGTGCCGATCAGCCGCATCTCGGTGGTCATGGCCTATCCCGAACTCGCCGCCATCCAACGCCTGATCGGGCCGGCCCGCATGATGGAGATTCTGCTGGAAGCGAAAATCGTCGATGCCGCCGAAGCTCTGCGCTGGGGCCTGATCCATCGCGTCGTCGCCGACGACGCCCTCGACGCCGAAGTTCAGGCCACCACCAGGCGCATCACCGCCGGCGCCCCGCTGGTCCATGCCTGGCACAAACGCTTCGTCCGCCGACTCGGGGAGGCCGAGCCGGTCGACGCGGCGGACCTGGATGAATGCTACGAATTTCTCGACACCGACGACTATCGCGAGGGCATCGCCGCGTTCAAGGACAAGCGGCGGCCGGTGTTCCGGGGGCGGTAGCATCGCAGGTAACGCAGATGAACGCAGATATCCACGGATGAACACGGATGCACCCGTCAGAACCGCGGATTGTCGCTTGAGTGACGACCGCAGGAGAAATCTTTTCAAGCTCATCAAGACATATAATGCTGGGGAGAACTCTGTCATATTGACAGAATGATCAGACTATTCTCGGCTGTTACCTTATCTGCGTTCATCCGTGGGTATCCGTGTTCATCTGCGTTACCTGCAATCTCGTCGAGCATAGATCGCTCACCGGAGCGCATTTTGATATCACCAGTCGATTAGTTGCATTGGTTATTTCCGACCGTTGCCTTAACATTATCCCCCTACACCGCCTCCCCCCGCTCCAGCTTGTCGAGCAGCTTCCGCCGCGCATGGATCGCCGCCAGATCGCCCATGTCGAGGGCCTCGTCGGGGGTGACGATCACCGTGCCCAGATCGGGATGCTGGATCACCGCGATGACGCGGGCGATCGCCAATGGCGGCGGATCCTGGCCGAGAGCACGGATAGCAGCGGCAGCGGCGGCGGTGACGACGGTCCTCATCGTCCACATATGGGGGCGACGGAGAGGCGATTCGATCGACGCATCCCCTTGAGCAGGAGAGGCTCTCCCGATTCGAAGGGCATGCCTTTCGCGGTGAACGCGTGCTATCCTACGGAGCGAGTCCGGCGGGGAGGAAAATGTGAAGCGGTCCGTGCTGGTGGTTGACGACGAACCGAATATCGTCCTGTCACTTGAATTCCTGATGAAACAGGCGGGCTACGAGGTCCGCGTCGCCCGCGATGGCGAGGCGGCGCTGCAAGCCATCGAGGACCGGGCGCCCGATCTGGTGCTGCTGGACGTCATGCTGCCCAAGCGTGACGGCTACGATGTCTGCCAGGCGATCCGCGCCGACCCGCGCTGGGCGGGGGTGCGTATTCTGATGCTGACGGCGCGTGGTCGCGAAATCGAGCGGGAAAAGGGATTGGCGCTGGGCGCCGATGAGTACATCACCAAGCCGTTCTCCACGCGGGAAGTGGTGGAACGGGTCAAGCACTACCTGTCATGACCCCGCGCCATCGTTTTGCCGGGCTCGGCGCCCTGTTCGCCGGAGTCGCCGCCGCGGCCGCCGGCTGGGCCCCGGCACCGCTGGGTGCTGTGGCGGCGGGGCTCGCCGTCGCCGGTCTGGCTCTGCTGGTCGATCGCCGGCTGCTGGCTCCGGCCGCCCGGCTTGGCCGCGACCTGGAGGCTTTGGCGCAATCGCGCCGAGTCGATCACGCGCTGGGGCTTCCCCCCGACCACGACCTGGGAGCATTGCCCGAAGCGGCGGCGGCGGTGGTCGAGGCCTTGCGCGCGGCGCGGCGCGACATGCGGCAGGCCATGGACTCCGTCAACGCCCATGTCGCGGAACAGCGGAGTTGGCTTGAGGCCATTCTTCTCGACCTGTCCGACGGCGTGGTGGTGTGCAATCCGGCCCATGAAATTCTGCTGCACAATCAGGCGGCGGGGCGCCTGCTGGGTGCACCGGAACTGCTCGGGCCGGGCCGATCGCTGTTCACGCTGCTGACCAGACCGCCGGTGCTGCACACCCTGGAACGCCTGGAACATCCGCATGGCGACGGCGATACGGCGCAGATGTCGACACCGTTCGTCTGCGCCACCGCCGACTCGCGGGTCATGCTGCAAGGGCGTATGGCGCTGATGCGCGGGGCCAACCGGGTGGTGACGGGCTATGTTATTACCCTGACCGACATCTCCGCCGAAGTCGCTACCCTGACCCGCACCGATTCGGTGCGGCGCGCCGTGACCTGGGGGCTGCGCGGCCCTGTCGCCAATCTGCGCGCCGCTGCCGAGATGCTGTCGGCCTTTCCCGGCATGGCCGCCGAGGAACGCGCCGCCTTCGATCAGGTGATGCTGCATGAAAGCGTGCGCATCAGCGAGCAGATCGACACCCTGGCCCGCGAGGACCAGGATGGCACCCTGACGCCCTGGCCGATGGCCGATATCTATGCCGCCGACCTGTTCAACTGCGTCGCCCGCCGCCTGACCGAGGAGGACGGCATCAGCCTGACGGTCATCGGCATTCCGCTGTGGCTGCATGGGGATTCGCTGTCGCTGGTGCTGGCGCTGACCGATCTGATCCGCCGCATCCGCCAGTTCGCCGGTGCCGCGGCCTTCGATGTCGAGGTGTTGCTGAGTGACCGTCGGGTCTATGCCGACATCACCTGGCTCGGCCCGTTCGTGCCGTCGGGGCTGCTGGAAAGCTGGCGGGACGACCCGATGGAGGGAGCCCCTGGCAACCAGACCATCCGCGACGTGTTGGAGCGTCACGGCAGCGAGCCGTGGAGTCAGGCCCGCCCGCATGGCCGCGCCGTGCTGCGGCTGCCGCTGCCGGCGCCGCATCGGCCGCAGTTCCGTGCCCGTGCCGAGGAGTTGCCGCCGCGCCCCGAACTGCATGACCCGCTGGTGATGGCCGAGCACGCGCTCCCCGGCCCGCTGGCCGACCAGCCGTTGCGCGACCTGGAACTGGTCGCCTTCGACACCGAAACCACCGGCCTGAAAGCGGAGGAGGGCGACCAGATCGTCGCCCTGGCCGGTGTCCGCGTGGTGCATGGCCGAGTGCTGCCCGACTGGCGGTTCGAGCGGCTGGTCAACCCGCAACGACCGATCGCCCCCGACTCCATCCGCTTCCACGGCATCACCGACGCCATGGTCGTCGGCAAGCCGCCGATCCGCGTGGTTCTGCCGCAATTCAAGGCCTTCGTCGGCGACGCCGTGCTGGTCGCCCACAACGCCGCCTTCGACCTGGGATTCCTGCGTCAGGCCGGCACCGGCGGCTCGAATGCGCTGCGCAATCCGGCGCTGGACACGCTGCTGTTGTCGGTGCTGCTCGATCCCGCCGAGACCGACCATTCGCTCGACGCGGTGGCTCGCCGGCTGGGGGTTCCCGTCACCGACCGCTATACCGCGCTGGGCGACGCGCTGGTCGCCGCGGCGATCCTGGTCCAGCAGATCGACCGACTCGAGGCTCAGGGGATTCGGACTCTGGAACAGGCGATGCGGGCCTGCGAGGCGGTCGCCCGGTCGCGGTTGCAGATGGTGCAGGCGTGAGGAGGCGGCTCTGATGCCCCGTTCCACCCCCCATCATCTGCGCATGGCCAATCCAAGCGGCATGACCGAGCGGTTGGTTGCCGCGTTCCTGCTCGGTCTGGCGCTGTTCACGCCGCCGCTGCTGGTGGTGTTCGGTAATGGCGGCTCGGTGGCCGGCGTTCCGGTGCTGTTCGTCTATGTGTTCGGCGCCTGGATCGCCCTGACCGCAGCCTTGGCGCTGATCATCGAGCGGGCCGGCCCCGACGACCGGCCGCCGCCCGATGGCCGGCCGCACGGCGGAGGATGACCAGCGATGCTGTACGGCTGGACAGTGATCGGCGCGTCATTCCTGTACCTGTCCCTGCTGTTCGCCATCGCCTATTGGGGGGACCGCCGCGCCGACCGTGGCCGCAGCATCATCGCCAACCCCTATATCTACGCCCTGTCGATCGCTGTCTTTTGTACCTCGTGGACCTTCTACGGCAGCGTCGGCCGCGCCGCCGCCGGTGGGCTGGCCTTCCTGCCGATCTATCTGGGGCCGACCCTGATGGCCTGCCTGTGGTGGATCGTGCTGCGCAAGATCGTGCGCATCAGCAAGCGCAACCGTATCACCTCGATCGCCGACTTCATTTCGTCACGCTACGGTAAAAGCACCACCCTGGGCGGCCTGGTAACGGTGATCGCGGTGGTCGGCATCATGCCGTATATCTCGCTGCAACTGAAAGCGGTGTCGACCACCTTCACGGTGCTGCTGGATTTCCCCGAACTGATATCGTCGCGGGTGACCACCGAACCGGCGCTGTGGGCGACCGACACCACTTTTTACGTGGCGCTGTTCCTGGCGGCCTTTTCCATCCTGTTCGGCACCCGCCACATCGACGCCAGCGAACACCATGAAGGCATGGTGGCGGCGGTGGCCTTCGAGTCGATGGTCAAGCTGATCGCCTTTATCGCCGTCGGCCTGTTCGTGGTGTTCGGCCTGCACGATGGCATTGGCGACCTGTTCACCAAGGGCGCCGCTTATCCGGAGATCGCCCGTCTGTTCACCATCGGCGATGCCGCCGATACCGGCAACTGGGTGGTTCTGACCCTGCTGTCGGCTCTGGTCATCCTGTGCCTGCCGCGTCAGTTTCAGGTGGCGGTGGTCGAAAATGTCGACGAAGACCATATCCGCAAGGCGGTGTGGCTGTTTCCGCTCTACCTGATCCTGATCAATATTTTTGTCCTGCCGATCGCCGTCGGCGGGCTGCTGGAGTTCCCCGCCGGCCTCATCAACCCCGATACCTTCGTGCTGGCCCTGCCGATGGCCCACGACTTCCAGGCGCTGGCGCTGTTCGCCTTTCTCGGCGGGCTGTCGGCGGCCACCGGCATGATCATCGTCGAGACCGTCGCCCTGTCGACCATGGTGTGCAACGATCTGGTGATGCCGGTGCTGCTGCGGCTGAAATGGCTGAACCTGCATCAGCGTCAGGATCTGTCGGGGCTGCTGCTGGCGATCCGGCGCGGGACGATCGTGCTGGTGGTGTTCCTGGGCTATCTCTATGTGCGGCTGATCGGCGGGTCGTTCGCGCTGGTGACGATCGGTCTGGTGTCGTTCGCCGCCGCCGCGCAATTCGCTCCGGCGATCATCGGCGGCATCTTCTGGAAGGGCGCCACCCAGAAAGGCGCCTTCGCCGGCCTGCTGGCCGGCTTCCTGATGTGGCTGTACACCTTGCTGCTGCCCAGTTTCGCCCGCTCCGGCTGGTTGCCCGAGGCGTTTCTCGACGGCGCCTTTGGCATTGCCCTGCTCAAGCCCTACGCCCTGTTCGGCCTGAGCGGGCTCGACCACGTCACCCATGCGCTGATCTGGAGCATGATGGTCAATATTGGCGTCTATGTCATGGTGTCGCTGCTGACCCAGCAAAGCGCCATCGAGCGCATCCAGGCGGCCCTGTTCGTCGATGTCTTCCGCGACCAGGGCGACGGCCGAGGCGCCCGGTTCTGGCGCGGCAGCGCCACCGTTCCCGACCTGTACGGGCTGGTCGCCCGCTTCGTCGGCGAGGAGCGCGCCCAGCGGGCGTTCAACCGCTATGGCCGTGGTCGCGGCATCGACGTGAGAAGCCTGCGCGAGGCCGATGCCGATCTGGTCAGCTTCGCCGAGCGCCTGCTGTCGGGCGCCATCGGCGCGGCTTCGGCGCGGGGGATGGTGGCGACGGTGGCCAAGGGCGAAATCGTCGGCCTGCACGAGGTCATGGAAATCCTCGACGAGGCCTCGCAGGTCATCGCCTATTCGCAGCAGCTCGAAGCCAAGTCGCGCGAACTGGAAATCGCCACCTCGGACCTGCGGCAGGCCAATGAACGGCTGAAGGAACTCGACCGCATGAAGGACGAGTTCATTTCCACCGTAACCCATGAACTGCGCACGCCGCTGACGTCGATCCGCTCCTTTTCGGAAATCCTGCATGACCATCGCGACCTGGACGAGGAACAGCGTCAACAGTTCCTGATGATCATCGTCCGCGAAAGCGAGCGCCTGACCCGCCTGATCAATCAGGTTCTCGATCTGGCCAAGATCGAGTCCGGCAGTGTGCGCTGGGCGATCACCGCCGTCGACCCGCGCGAGGTCATCCGGGATGCCGTCATCGCCACCGGCCAGCTATTCAACGACAAGCGGATGGCCCTGCATCTCGACCTGCCCGACGCGGCGCCGCTGATCCGCACCGACCGCGACCGGCTGATGCAGGTGGTGATCAACCTGCTGTCCAATGCGGTGAAGTTCTGCGAGGCCGATCGCGGCGAAGTGACGGTGCGGCTGGACGTGCTGGCCGATGGAGTCGAGGTCTGCGTCAGCGACAACGGCCCCGGCATTCCCGAGGGCGCCGAGTCGATCATCTTCGAGAAATTCCAGCAGGTCGGCGACACCATGACCGCCAAGCCCGAGGGCACCGGCCTCGGCCTGGCGATCTGCCGCAGCATCATGAGCAATCTGGGCGGCTCGATCCGGGTCGACAGCCGCCCCGGCGAAGGCGCCGCGTTCTGCTGCTTCCATCCGTTGGCGGCGGATGCGTCGAATACTCCCTCTCCCGCTGGCGGGAGAGGGTTGGGGGGAGGGTGGCGCCGACGCGGGCGAGACGCCCGCGCTCCCAGCAAACATTTTCTACCGCGGCGGTGCCGCGATCAGCGCCTGATGCTCACGCACCTGTTCCGGGGTCAGCCACAGTTCGAACACGGCGCCGTCATTGCCGCTGATGCGCAACCGGCGGCGTTCGTTGGAGGCTGCGATGAGCATCCCCTGCGGCAGGTCGACGGCGATTTCTTCGGCGTGCTGGCAGCCCATCCAGCTTATGCGTTCGCATTTGCCGACGAAGCGTTCGACCACCGATACTTTCAGCGGCTGTTCCGGTTCCAGGGCGACGGCGTGGCCGTAATAGTGCCAGCCGGTGGTAACGAAGTAGCGCTTGATCATCAACTGATGGGTGATCTTGCCGGTCGCCTTGTCGCGCACGCTTTTCAGCCGCGAGGTGCTGGCGAACTCGCCGCAATCGAAGTCATAGGGCGTGCCGAGGAACAGGGTGGCATCGTCGAGATAGCGATCCTTGACCACACCGACGGCGTCGGGGGCAGAGGAGCGGCGCGACTGGCCGCGGTCCAGGCAGGAGTCGCCGTTCTCGGCGCAGGCGGCCAGGCCGAGCATCAGCAGCAACGCCGCGGCCGGCTTGTCGAGGCGGGGAAAAGTCATGGCCGGGAGTCCCTTGATCATCGGCGGGGGCAAATGGCGCGGAAGGTAAAGCGCGGCTGCGGCAGGGCTTCGTCGCCGTACAGTTCAGCGCCCTTGCAGCGTTCTTCCATCACCAGGGCGGCGGCGGCGCGGGCGGTGGTGGCCGGCAGCTTGATGGCTCCGATGGTCCCTGCCGGCGGGTGGGACCGGGTGACGAGAACGTCATAGACGTTGCGTTGGCCGTCGTCGATCAGCAGCCAGCTCACCGCCACATGCATGTTGTCGATGGCGATATCACTGGTGGTGTACTGGCGCAGCCAGTCGGGCGAGCAGCCGGCCAGACCGAGGAGCAGGGCGACGGCGAGGGGAAGCGTCCTCATTTGCCCTTCTCCTTCTTGCCCGGGTCGCGGGACAGCGAATCGAGCGGATCATCCGGCAGCACCGCGCCGCCGCCGAGCGATTTGTAGAGCGCCAGCGCCGCAAGCAACCGCGATGACCGCGCCAGCACGCGCTGATCCTCGGACTTGTACAGGTTGCGCTCGGTCTCGAGGACGCGCAGGTAATCGGTCATGCCGATTTCGAAGGCCGATTGGCTCAGCTTGTGGGCCTGTCGCGCCAGCTTGACCGCTTCGTCCGACGACTTTTCGTAGTCCAGCGACAGGCGCTGCGCCGCCAGGGCGTTCTCGACGTCACGCAGCGAGTTCAGCACGGCGCGGGCATAGGTCGCCGCCATCTCGTTCCAGCGCGCTTCCTGATAGGCGATCTCGTTGGCGGTGGCGCCGTTGTCGAAGATGGTCGCGGCCAGATTGGCGGTGAGGGTGTAGAAGGCGCTGGCCGGGGATATCCAACTGCTCAGGTCGCGGCTGCCCATGCCAAGCTGGCCGGTCAGGTTGAAGCTGGGCAGCAGCTTGGCGCGGGCGACGCCGATATTGGCGTTGGCCGACAGCAGATCGGCCTCGGCCTTGCGCACGTCGGGCCGGCGCAGCAGCACATCGGACGGCAGGCCGGGCATGGCCGAGGGAATGACCAGCTCGTCCATGCTCTTGCCCTTGAGCCGCAGATGCTGCGGCGGCCGGCCGATCAGCACCGCCAGCTTGTTCAGGTCTTCCTCGGCCCGCTGCGCCAGCGGCGACACGGTCGCCTCGGCCTGGGCCAGGGCGTTGCGCTGCTGGGCAATTTCCAGTTCGGTACCTTCGCCCACCGCCTTGCGGCGTTTGACGATGTCCAGCACCCGCTTCATGTTGGCGACGTTGTCGCGGGCGACGCGCAGGCGGTCCTGCATTTGCAGGTAATCGAGATAGGTGGTGACCACGTCCGAGGTCATGGTGACCATCACCACCTCGCGGTCGAAGACGCTGGCCTGGGCGGTCGCCAGATAGGCCTGGGCGGTCGAGCGGTTCTTGCCCCACAGATCGACCTCGTAGGACACTTGCAGCCCGGTTTCGCCCAGATCCCAGCCGTCGGGGAAGCTGCTGACGGGCGAGGCGTAGCCGCCCTTGGGGGCCTCGCGCTGCACCTGGGTCGGCACCTGGACCAGCGGCAGCAGCGGCGCGCTGTTGACGCCAGCCATGGCCTGGGTCTGGGCAATGCGGGCGATGGCGATCTTCAGATCATGGTTTTCGGCATGGGCCTCTTCGACCAGAGCCAGCAGTTCGGGCGACTTGAAGTTGCGCCACCATTCGGTCAAGGCATGGCGCAATGTCGGATCGAGCGTCGCCACGCTTTCCCGGTAATGGGTCGGCATGGTGACTTCCGGCCGCACATAGTCGGGCTGCATGGTACAGGCCGTTCCTGCCAACAGGCCCACGACCCCCAGAGCCGTGACCAGCCCGCCGCGTGTCGGGCGGCGGATGTTCTTATCCCCTGCACTCATGCTTTTCGTGTGCTCCCCTGTTGCGGGCTTAGAGGCTGTCTGGAAATAAAAGAAGCGATTCAAGCGCATTGTTCGTCACCCCCGCGAAAGCGGGGGTCCATGGTGCCGCCTGGACTCCGCGGCCGACATGGATTCCCGCTTTCGCGGGAATGACGGGTGATGAATATGACGCATTGGAAATGCTTCACTCATTTCCGGGTAGACTTTTATACCTGACCATCCAGATCGCCCCCCCCATCCGCCATGCTTGCGCCCGGAGGCCAGGTTCCGTCAACCAGAAGCGTGCGTTGCAGGACCGCTCGGATCATCGGATGGGCGAAGGCCACCGCGCCGTTCCGTTCGGTCAGGATGCCGGCGCGCACCGCCCGGTCAAGCTCGTGGCGCAAGGTTTCGGCGGTGCCCGACCACAAGGCGGCCATCTCTGTCGCCGAAACGGAGTCGCCGCGCGCGGTGATGCGCAACAAGACGCGGTCCAGCCCGAAAATATCGCAGCGCGAGGTGACCAGGGTCAGCAGGGTCAGCGGAATCGGCAGCTCGGCGGGCGTTCTGGCACCGGCGACGCGGGCGGCGCGGGCCAGTTCCACGGCGAACAGCGGCACGCCGTTGGCCAGTTCCGTGATGCCGGCGGCCACCGCCTTGGGCAGAGTGCCGCCGTTCTGATAAATCAGAGCGGACATGGCCGCTGGCGACAGCCGGCCGAGCCGAATTTCCTCGTCGACATCCAGGCCGCGCAGCGCCTCGCTTACACCCCGACGGCCGGCCACCAGCAGCAGCAGCGGCCGCGTCCGGGCCAGCCGCGCCAGATGACCGAGCGCCTCGATATCAGCCGGTCCGGCGAAATGACCGTCGTCGATCAGCACCGCCACCGGCCGGCGTTCAGCGATGCGGGCGGCGGCGGCGGCCACCGCGGGAATGTCGGCCTCGCCGCGCAGATGGGAACAGCGGCCTTCCGACCAGCTCAGGCCGGCGGCCCGGCAATCCTCGCCGAAGGCGTGGCCCAGCGCGGTCTTGCCCATGCCGGCCTCGCCGACCAGCGCCACCACGCCACCCGCTCCGTCCCGCAGGGCGGCGACGTAGCGGCGCAGGGTGGAGCGCTCGACGTCGCGCTCGAGCAGGCGGACCAGGGAGGGCTCGACGGCCCGGTCGCGGCGTTTGGCCCGGCTCAACGGCACACCCTGGGGACCGGAGCGGCTTGGCGGTTCGGTGCGGCGGACGAAGGCGATCAGGCGCATGGTGGCGGGGTCGGCGAGCAGCGCCCCCGGACCGGCTTCGGCGCGCAGGGCGCGGGCGCGGCCGATGGTGCGGCCGGCGACGGTCTCGCCGGTCCAGCCGCCGCACCGGTTGGTGCTGGCGGCCAGACTGCCGCTCGCCAGACCGGCCCGGATGGTCCAGGGCACGCCGGATTCGGTCAGGTCATGGAACAGATCGCGGGCGATCTGGACGGCTCGCGACGCGTCGTCGTCGCGGGCATGGTGCAGGCCGAGAATGACGTCGATCCCCTTGCCGGTCGACACCATGGTGGCGTCCAGGCCGTCGATCACCGCCATGACCCCGTCCTGGAGCCGCCGCCAGTTGGCGAAATCACCATCGGCACCCGGTTGCGGCGCCAGACTGAGAACGCAGGCCGGACGCAGTTCGATGGCGCCCTCGGCGGAGTCGGACAGGGCCCCCATGGCCTGCCGGCTGGTCTGGGTCGCCATGTCCAGGCCACGCGAGATGGCCATGGCGCGGTTGGTCACCTTGAGCTTGCGGAACAGCGCGACGACGTGCTGCTTTACCGTGCCGACGCCGATCCCCAGTTCGTAGGCGATTTCCTTGTTGGCTTTGCCGGCCTTGAGCAGGGCCAGGATTTCGAGCTGACGCCCGGTCAGCCGAGGCGATTCCTCGGCGACACCGACGTCATCGTCGCCGGGGGCTTCTCTGGCGTCGGGCTCGTCCCGGCGCGGGCGGCTGTCGAGGCCCATGGTCAGTAGGGGCCTTTCGTGCGGTCGGCGATCATCAGGCGGCGAATGTCGTCGAGTGCGTGGTCGAGTCGCTCGGCCAGCGTCTCCTCACGCTTGGCCGGCGGCGGCGGCGGGCTCGAGTCGTCGGGGGGGGACGCTGGTATGCCGGGCGCACGGGTCGGCGACTCGAGCCTGATGCGGTCCAAGGGTACTACTTTGGCGTCGTCGCCATCAGCCACTGACGCCTCCCCAAATATCGGCATGACGTCGCCCGATGGGTCGGCGACCCTGATGATTCCTAGGCTTTGGCGTCTCGCATCCCCCCGGGCGTGCGCCATCATTCCGCGATTCCCCCTGAGACATATTGCATTTGATGCAAAATAACACGAAAGTTCTTGGTGATCCAGGGCGACGGCCCAACGTTGGTATGAGAGGGGAGGTATGACAAAGAGTTCGAGGCAGGTTCTCGCGGAGCACTCACCGTTGCGCCGTGTCGGTCTTGAACTGCTGCTGGCATCGATCCTCCTGAATCTTTTCAGCCTGGTCATGCCACTGGCGGTGCTCCAGGTCTACGACCGCATCATCCCGCGCCAGGCGGCATCGACGCTCGGCCTGCTGCTGTTCGGCGTGGCGATCGCGCTCGTGCTTGATCTTATGGTAAGATCGTTACGAGTTTATATCACCGGCTGGGCGGCTGTCCGTTTTGAACACAGTGCCGTATGCACCGGATTTCGCAAGCTGCTTGAGTCGGCAACCCTGGAGTATGAAAAGGAAGGCTCCAGCGTCTACATGGAGCGCATGCGGGCGGCGGCGCAGGTGCGCGATTTCTATTCCGGTCAGGCGGCGCTGGCGCTGCTCGATCTGCCCTTCGTGTTCCTGTTCCTGGGCCTGATCTGGCTGATCGCCGGCTGGCTGGTGCTGGTGCCCATCACCCTGCTGGGCGTGTTCGCGACGGCGACGCTGTACAACGGCATGCGGCTGCGCAAGCAGATTGACCAGCGCGCCATTCATGACGAGCGCCGCTTCAGCTTCATTGCCGACGCCCTGGCCGGTATTCACACCATCAAGGCGATGGCCCTGGAAGCCATCATGCAGCGCCGCTACGAGCGCCTGCAAGAAACCAATGTCCAGCAGAGCTTCGACGGCGCCCGCCAGTCGATCACCGCGGTGGGCATCGGCTCGCTGTTCTCGCAGTTGTCGACCATCGCCGTTGCCGCCGTCGGTGCGACGCTGGTGATCGGCGGCGAGATCACCCCCGGTTCCCTGTCGGCCTGCATCATGCTGGCCGGCCGCAGTCTTCAGCCGCTGCAATCGGCACTGTCCTCTTATGTACGGCTGCAAGGCCTGTCGGTGGCGCAGCGCCAGTTGCACCGTATCCTTGATTTCCCCGCTTCGCCCCAGGCCGGCAAGCCGCCGCTGCCGCCGCTGGCCGGCGCACTGCGCATGGAAAACGTCAGCTTCGCCTTCCCCGGCGCCAATGGCCCGCTGTTCAACGAGTTGACGCTGGAACTCCGGGCCGGCGAATGCATCGCCATGTCCGGTGACAGCGGCACCGGCAAGAGTACGCTGCTGGCGCTGATGTGCGGCATGCTGACGCCGTCGGAGGGACGGGTGACGGTCGACGGCTACGATCTGGCCGAGCACTCGACCGAAGGCCGTTATCGCCAGATCGCCTATGTGCCGCAGCAGGGAACGCTGTTCAACGGCTCGATCCTCGACAATATCACCATGTTCGATTCCAGCCTCGAGGACGCGGCCCATGCCGTCGCCGCCGAGATCGGCCTGGATCGTTCCGTGGCGGCCATGCGCGACGGCTGGGAAACCCAGGTCGGCAATACCGCCGCCGATATCCTGCCGGCCGGCCTGCGCCAGCGCATCGCCATCGCCCGCGCGCTGCTGCACCATCCCCGCGTCGTCCTGTTCGACGAGGCCAATATCGCCATCGACCGGGCCGGCGACGATCATCTGCGGGACTTCCTTGAAAAGCTGAAGGGCAAGCATACGCTGGTGCTGGTCACCCATCGGCCGTCGCTGCTCAAGATGGCCGACCGGGTGTTCGCCATCCGCAACGGCCGGCTGGTGCCCGAGACTTACCAGTCGATGATGGAACCGCAGACGGCGCGGATACCGCTGCATGTGGTGTCGCACGAGCGGCCGGCCCTGGAAATCCATCCGGGCGCCCAGTTGGTTTCGAGCTTTCCGGTACCGACCGACCTGTCCATGTGCCTGATGGCGCTGCTCACCGCGCTGGAATGGCGCGGCAGTCCGCGCAATCTGGCCGAGGCTCTGCCGCACTTCGCCGACACTCTGGATCTGACGGGCTTCCGTCAGGTGATGGCCAATCTCGGTTTCACCATGCGCAGTGAGCGCGCCGATCTGTCCAATCTCGATCCACGGCTGGTACCCTGCCTGTTCCTGCCCGACAACGGCGATGCCCGCGTGCTGCTGCGGGTCGAGCCCGACGGTTCGCTGACCGCTTTCGAGGGCGGTGGCCTGACGCTCGAACACCTGCCGCCGCGGTCGCAGAAGGGCGAGCTGCAATATTTCGACCGGGCCGAGAAGCAGACCGCGCCGCAGCAGCGCGATAGCTGGGTGCGCGCGGTGCTGACCCGGTTCCACGGTCTGGTGTGGATGGGTCTGGTTCTGAGCATCGGTATCAACGTGCTTGGTCTGGCGGCGCCCCTGTTCGTCATGACCGTGTACGATCGCATCGTGCCGTCCAGCGACCTGCAACTGATTCCTTATCTGGCATTGGGGGCGGTGCTGGCGCTGGCGGTGGAGTGGGTGCTGCGGCGATTGCGCGGTCAGGTGCTGTCCTATATCGGTGCCCGCCTGGACTTCATCGTCGGCAACGGCATTTTGCAGAAGCTGCTCGCCCTGCCGGCGTGGTCGACCGAGACCCTGCCGGTGGGCAGCCAGCTCTCGCGCATCAAGGATTTTGAAAGCTGGCGCGACCTGCTGGTCGGGCCGATGGCCCTGCTGTTCTACGATATGCCGGCGACCATGGTGTTCGTCGGCCTGCTGGCGATCCTTAATCCGTGGATGCTGCTGGTGCTGCTGTTGTCCGGTGCCGGCTTCGTCATGCTTGGCGTGATCACCCGGCCGACCACCAGCAAGCTGGGTGGTGCGGCGACCCGGGCTGGTGCCGCCAAGCAGGAATTCCTTGCCGACGCCCTGGGCAAGATGCGCGCCATCCGTCATGCCGGCGCCGAAGAGCGCTGGTTCAGCCGCTTTGCCCAGTTGTCGGCGCGGTATGCCGACAAGGAATTCCATTCCCAGCAGCACGGCGCCCGTATCGCCATTCTGGCGCAGGGCTGGTCGTCGCTGACGGCGGTAATCTCGCTGTCGGCGGCGGTCATCGCCACCTTCGACAATCCGGCCGGCAGCGGTCTGGTGATCCTGACCATGATGCTGGTGTGGCGCCTCACCGGGCCGTTGCAGCATGGTTTCCTGTCGCTGGCGATGATCTATCGCGTGTTCAACAGCATGCGCCAGATCGACAACCTGATGCGGATGCGGCCTGACCGCGACATCAACACCGTCAAGGCGGCGCCACCGGTGCCGCGCGGTGAGGTGTCATTCGCCCGCGTCTCGTTCCGCTATTCCAACGACGCCGATCCGGCCTTGCTGGGCGTCAGCCTGAAGGTGGCTCCCGGACAGGTGTGCGCCGTCGCTGGTCCCAACGGTGCCGGCAAGTCGACCCTGGTCAAGCTGATCACCGGCATCTACACGCCCCAGGCCGGCAGCGTGCGCATCGACAATGTCGATATCCGCCAGATCGAGCCGGGCACGCTGCGCTCGCTGATCAGCTATATGCCGCAGCGCTGCGAAGTGTTCTACGGCACGGTGGCCCAGAATCTGCGGCTGGTGCATCCGCTGGCGACCGAAGAGGAACTGAAATGGTCGGCCAGCATGGCCGGCATTCTCGACGACATCATGGCCATGCCGCGCGGCTTCGACACCCGTATCTCGGACGGCAAGGCCGACCAGCTGCCCTATGGCTTCCGCCAGCGGCTTGGTCTGGCCCGCACCTATCTGCGGCCGGCTCCGGTCATTCTGTTCGACGAGCCGGGCAACGGCCTGGACAACGACGCCGACATGCTGTTCCAACGGGCGCTGCACTACATGCGCGGCAAAGCCACGATCTTCATCGTCTCGCACCGGCCGAGCCATCTGCGCTTGGCCGACGTGGTGGTTCTGATGGAAGATGGCTATGTCCGTCAGGTGGGAAGCTATGAACAGGTCAGCCCGCTGATCATGAAGCTGTGAGAGACCGATGAAGATAAACTCGTCCCCCGACGTCGAGACTGGCACCGGCAACGGCCATGGCAACGGCGCCGCGTCCGTGGTGCGGGGCTCGCGCGAGCCCCGGCACCTGACCGAGCCCTCGGTGATCGACCAGGAGCGGCTGCCGGCCTTCGTCCGTCTCGCGCTCATCGCCATCGGCGCGCTGTTCGTGGCTTTCGTCGGCTGGGCCTCGGTGGTCCGCATCGACGAGGTGGCGACCGCGCCGGGTCAGGTGGTGCCCAGCGGCACCGTCAAGGTGGTGCAGCATCTCGAGGGCGGTGTCGTCGGTGAGGTCAAGGTTGCCGAAAACACCATGGTCCGGGAAGGTGACGTGCTGATCACCTTTGATCCCGCTCAGGCGGGCTCGGAGCTGGGTCAGATGGTGGCGCGCTATGTCGGCCTGATGATCCGTGGCGAGCGCCTGAAGGCGGTCATCGACCAGCGCGAGCCTGATTTCTCCGCCTATCGCATCGAGTACCCCAAGCTGGTCACCGATCAGTTGCAGATCTGGCGCAGCCAGATGGAGACGCGGCGCAGCGCTCTGTCGGTCATCGACAGCCAGATCGCCCAGCGCCGCAAGGAAATCCTGCAACGTACCGACATGCTGGCCATTGCCGAGCGCACCCAGAAGGTGACCGCCGAGGAACTGAGTATCCGCGAGGCCGGCCACAAGTCGGGCGTGGTGGCACGTCAGATCGTGCTGGAAACCAAGCGCGCCCAGATCACCGCCGAGGGCGAGGTGCTGCGCCTGCAAGAGGAAATCCAGCTTGCCATGGACGCCCTGCAGGAATCCGAGCGCCGCAAGTCCAGTCTGGACAACGAGCAGCGCCAGCAGGCCCTTGACGAAATGGGCACGGTGGTCACCGAGCAGGAGCAGGTCAAGAACGCCCTGGGGAAGTTGCAGGATCGGGTGATGCGCCTGGAGGTGCGGGCTCCGGCCACCGGCATCGTCCAGGAACTCAAGGTGCATACGCGCGGCGAGGTGGTCATTCCCGGCGGCCTGCTGCTGCGCATCGTGCCGGTTGACGACACGCTGGAAGCCCATGTGCGCATTTCACCCAACGATGTGGGCCATGTCCATGCCGGCGACCCGGTCAAGTTGAAGGTCTCATCCTACGAGTTCACCCGCTTCGGCACCCTGGACGGCACCTTGCGTCAGGTCTCCGCCACCACCTTCAGCGACGAAAGCACCGCTTCGGCCACCAACAGCAACGCCAACACCAAGGTCTATTACCTGGGCATCGTCCGTCTGGCCAGGAACCATGTGGGCACCAAGGAAGGCGAAAATCTGGTCCTGCCGGGCATGGCAGTGGACGCTAATATCGTGACCGGCGAGAAGACTTTGCTGCAATACGTGCTGGGGCCGGTCTACCGGGCGCTGGCAGGAGCGTTCCGCGAGCGGTAAAATCCCTGGGGGGGGGCTCTCCCCAGGGACGCCCTTCACCCCTGGCCGGTCCACCGCCGGTACAGGTCATGGGGAATGGCCAGTTGGTCGAGCACTTTGCCGACGCTCTGGTGGACGATGTCGAGGATGGTGGTGGGGCGGTGATAGAATGCCGGCATGGGCGGCAGCAGGATGGCGCCATAGTCGGTGGCGCGGATCATCAGCTCCAGATGGCCCTTGTGCAACGGCGTTTCCCGCACCATCAGCACCAGCGGCCGGCGTTCTTTGAGCATGACATCGGCAGCCCGGGCCACCAGGGGGTCGGCGAAGCAGTTGGCGATGGCTGACAGCGTCTTGATCGAGCACGGTGCCACCACCATGCCGCGCACCGGAAACGACCCGCTGGCGATCGCGGCGCCGATGTCCTTGTTGCTGTGGGTCACGTCGGCGAGGCGTTTGACATCGGCGGCGGCAAGGCCGGTTTCAATCGACAGGGTGCGAAGTGCTGAGTCGGTGATCACCAGATGCACCGGGACGCCTGCGGCCTTGACCGCCTTGAGTAATTCGACCCCGTAAACCGCACCAGAAGCGCCGGTGATGGCGACCACCAGCGGCAGGTTGGCGGAGGCCCCGGTGTGGCCCGTCACGGGCGCACCGGGGCGCGGGCGCGGCGCCCGATCACGCTCTGATACCGATCACGCTCCGATATTGATGCCGCGGGCCTTGGCCGTACTCGAACCGGTGCCCGTGGTGTCCGCGGCGCGGTTGGCGTCCTCGTTCCGGGCGACACGATCGGCTGCCGCCTTGGTGTCGACGGCGGTGCGGTCAACCGCATTGCGGTCGAGCAGTTTCTGGAGTTCCTCGCGGGCAAGCGTCCTGTCGCCCTCATTGTCGCTCGCGGCGGCCGCGTCGTCGGCCTCCTGAACCCGCAGCAGGGCGGCGCTGGAGGTATCGGCGAGCAAGGCGATGCCGTTGGGTGGGGTCGCCTCGCCATCGCCACCGGAATACCGCGACGGAGAGACGGGCTGTTGGGGCTGCGGCTCGGGCGGCCGAATGCGGTCGACCTGCACATCCCTGACGGATCCGACAATTTCCACCATGGTCCTGGCCCTTACCCGAAAATGGTTAATACTTGCACTATACGCCACCTGGACGCACAGCGCCATCAATTCAGAGATAGGGCTCCGCCAGCGGCAACCGGATCTCGAACACGGTCCCGCGTCCCGGCACCGAGCGCACCGCCAATTCGTGGCCAAGCCGGTTGCACATCTGCCGTACCGTATACAGGCCCAGGCCGGTTCCGGCGGGTTCGTCATCAAGGCGGTGATACGCGGTGAAGATGCTCGGCAGATCGTTGGCGGCCATACCGGGACCGGTATCCCACACCTGCAACCGTGCCTCGTGCCCCACCGGCCGCACGGCGATGAGAACGCGGCCCTGGCGGGTGAATTTGACGGCGTTGTCGACCAGATTGCGCAGGACGCGCTCAAGCATGACGGTATTGGAAACCGCCCACAGCGGTTGCAGGTAGAGGGCCAGCCGCAGCCGCTTTTCCGCCGCCACCGGCTCGTAGAGCATGCCGACCCGCGCGGCGATGTCGTCCAGCGGACAGCATTCCGGCCGCGGCATCCACGCCGCTCCTTCGATGGACAGGTCGAGCAGTTCGGTAAAGATCTCCCGCATGCTGTTCAAGGACACCTGCAAGCGTCGCACCGCGTCGCGCTGCTCCGGCGCCAGATCCCCGGCACCCAGCCGACGGACCAGCAGATCGGCGGTCAGCAGCGGCTGAAGCAGATCGTGGGAGGCGGTGGCGATCAGCCGTTGAGCCATCGCCCCCGGCCGCCGCACCGGATCGACGGCTTGCCGGGCCGCGTCTTCGGCGATCTTCTGGTCGGTGACGTCTTGACCGGCGATGAAGAAGCCGCGATGACGTTCGGCGGGCCGGAGCAGCGGCACGGCGCGATCAATGATCCGGCGATACACGCCATCATGGCGTCGCAAGCGATATTCGGCGGTGAAGGCCCGCTCCGCAGCCAGCGAGTCGCGATAGACGGCGAGGTAACGCTCCCGATCCTCGGGATGAATGGCACCGCACCAACCGTCGCCCAACTGTTCATCCGACCGGCGACCGGTAAACCGGAGCCAAGTCATGTTCAAATAGACGCATCGACCGTCCGTATCGGACAGCCGGATCAAGCTTGAGTGGTCATCCATCCGAGCCAACCGCACCGCCCTGTCTCTTGCTTGTTTGATCAATACCATTGTCCACTACGAATGGGTATATGAAACCGTAGCGGACCACATCCTCCCGGATGTCCGCCGTTGGTCACGCGGTAATATTCTGCGGGTGCCGTTTTTGGTCGGAACGGCAATGTGGATAAACGCTGTTTTTCAGGACTGCCGTCTTATCTTGGGGATGGTAGCCGCCTCAGGCAATTGCGTTTGTTTCCACTATCATACCTTAGTACGCCTACCCCCAACTTCCGGCGACTTCCCCTCGCCATCCATCGGTTCTACTGTATTATCCCAGGGGTTGATAGATACCACCATTTGTTGTCTGCGGCACTCGTCACCACGCGATAACAGGCCGTGCGTGGTGGGGTGGGCTGTTGATCGCGTCAGCCCGGTTGCCCCGCGACATCTGCGCCTGCAACGAGGAGAGCAACGCCTGCCATGCGGATCGTACTTGCCGACGACCACGTCATGCTTCGAGACGGGCTCAAGCCCTATCTGGTGGAACTGGACCCCGGGGCCGAGGTGCTGGAAGCCGGATCCTATCCTGAACTGTTCACGGTGATCGAGACTTGTGGTCCGGTCGACATGGCTCTGGTCGACCTGCGCATGCCGGGGATGGACTATATGCGCGGCATTCAGACTCTGCGGCAGCGTTGGCCCGACGTCCGGGTGGCGGTGCTGTCGTCGATGACCGACCGTAAAGTCATCCTTGACGCCCTGGCCGCTGGCGCGGTGGCCTTCATTCCCAAGCGGCTGAGCGCCGGAGCCATGCTGTCAGCGCTACGCCTGGTGATGGCCGGCGAACGGTTCATCCCGTCCATGCTGTTGAATGCCGAGGGCTCGGATATCCGCGTGGTGACGGTCGCCGCCGATGAGGACCGCGAGCCGGTCGGCATCCTGACCCAGCGCGAAAAGGAAATCCTGCGTCTGTTGCGCGACGGCCTGCCCAATAAATCCATCGCACGACAGCTCAATGTCAGCGAAGTAACGGTTAAGTCCCATCTGTGCCATGTCTTCCGCAAACTCGGCGTACAGAACCGCGTTCAGGCGGCCCGCCTGTCGTTGCAGGCGGACGATTTTTAAGAAGTCGCGCGGCGTTGCCATTGCCGCTGTTCCTCGGCGCATGATCGGCTACAGTGGCGGGGCAAACCGCCCCGGCGGCCGTTCATGGCGACCACAGGCGAGACACGGTCAATCGCCAAGGGGGACTCCTGATGAACCGACGCCACTTCCTGTTCGCCGGCACCTCGCTGACACTGCTGGCGGCCTGCGCCGACGACACCTCGGCGCCGACCGCGACTCAGCCGCCGCTTCGCCATCTGGTGACCCTGCCGACGGACAGCGAGCCACAGCGCGGCGATTTGTCCAAATTTCCCAGATGCACCTATTGCGGCATGGATCGCGGGCAGAGCCATCAGAGCCGTCACCTGATCCATTTCGAGGACAACAGTGTCGACCCGACCTGTTCGATCCGCTGTGCGGCGATCAGCCTGTCGATGAACCTTGATCGTGCCCCCCAGGCCATCTATGTCGCCGATTTCGGGGCTGCGGCCTCGCCCAAGCCGCTGATCCACGCCGAAGCCGCTACCTATCTGGTCGGTTCGTCGCTGCCCGCCACCATGTCGGCGCACAGCAAGCTGGCGTTCGCCAATCTGGAAGAGGCGATGGTGGCGAGAAGCCGGCATAATGGCCGGCTGGCCGCGTTCGATGGCGCCCTGGCAGCCGCCTATGCCGACATGGCCGACGACAGCCGGGCGGCTCGCCAGCAGCGCGCCGCCCTTCGCGCCAAGCCGGCGGACTCGAAATAGGTCGCTCCACCATGGCCAGGGCGGGGACTCTGGATCAAGCCGGCGTCGCCGTCCGCGACGCGTTCACGCGTCGCGGTGACGGGGCGGCGATGGCCCGTCGGCTCGCCCTGGCTGCCGCCGAGAATCCGGATGCCGAACGGTGCCGGCAGGTGGCGGTGGCTTGGCAGGAAGCCGGCCATCTCGCCGAAAGCATCCCCTGGTACCGCCGCGCCGGCCTCGCTCAAGCCGCCGATGCGGCTATCCGGGCCTGGCAGGCTCAGACCGGCAAGGTCCGTCCGCCCCAGGCTCCCGACGATCCGCTGCTCCTCGAGGCGTTGCGCCGTATCCCTCTGCTGGCGCGCACCGACTGGCGCGACATGAGCTTTTCCGTCCTGACCGGCGGTCGCCACAACACCCTGTACCGCATCGACAGTGCCGCCGGTTGTCATGTGTTGCGGCTGGAACGGTTTCCGTCCGATCGCTGGTATGGGTATGGTCGCGAATACGCCACCCTGCGCACTGGCCGCGACCTTGGCCTGGCACCCGAGGCGCTGTATTTCGACAGCGCCGACGGCACCTTGTTGCAGCCCTTCGTCAACGGCCGACCGCTCACCGCCGACGATTTCGACGACGAACCGCGGCTGCGCCGGCTTGGCCGCCTGTTCGTCCGGCTGCATGGCGGCCCGCCGATGCAGGGGGACTACGACGTGTTCCGGCTGATCCGGCCGCTGGAGCGGGCGCTGTCCGACCAGGATACCACCGACATCCCCGATCTGCCGCGGATCGGCGCCTGGGTCCATCATCTGGATCGGCTGCTGCGGGCCAACGGAGTCCCGTCGGCGCCGTGCCACAACGATCCGGTTCCCGCCAACCTGTTCGACGACGGGACGCGGCTGCTGCTGATCGACTGGCAATGCGCCGGCATGACTGACCCGGACTATGAGGTCGGTTTCTTCCTGGCCGAGGTGGCACCTTACCCTGCCGGCCAGCGTGCCCTTCTGGATGCCTTGTTCGGCTGTGCCGATCATCCGCGCACGGCGCGGGTGCGGCTCTATCAGGCGATCTCACGCTACTACTGGCTGCTGGTCGGCCTGCGCATGCGCCGCGACGGCCTGGGTGAAGAGGCCTGGGGCCGGCGGGTGCGCGTCAATCTTCGGCGCATCCGCCAGATGGGCCAGGACGAGACGATGAAGAGCGCCCTCCAGGTGGTGGCGCCGTATCGTGAGAGCGGCGCGAGACTGTGATGCAGTAATACCGATGAGCCTAAAGGCTCATCCATGCCCTCGCCGGGCGCGCTCCGCGCTCAGGTGCGGCCGCAATGGCCGCTGGTCGCGCCATGCGTCACATCTGACGCG
>OBEQ010731426.1_pt1 | contig 31773 bp, 29 predicted proteins | sample 1670901 | NCBI WGS metagenome assembly OBEQ01 (sample SAMEA104232315, study PRJEB22302) | groundwater metagenome | biome: forest; feature: aquifer; material: groundwater | place: USA | collected 2011-08-07 | depth 5.4 m | reverse complement strand
TCCCGAAAAGTGCTCCGCGCATTGGGCGCGAGCGTAAAAACACATGCGGCTTTGCCCTTGAATCCGACCGATTCAAGGACCGAGCAGTCCCGAAACCGATCGGGTTTCGGGGCGGCTTTGCCGCAGTGCTGCTCCGCTGCATTCGGGGATGACAAGGGTTGGTTATCGTGAATCATATCGGTAGAACGTTTATTATTTTCGGCGCGCTTTTTATTCTAGTTGGCATATTGCTGCAACTCCTTGGAAAATTGCCAGGTATTGGACGTTTGCCCGGCGACATCTATATCAGAAAGGGATCTTTTACTTTTTACTTTCCCATCGCCACCTCCCTCGCTATCAGTTTGTTGTTGTCTTTAATTCTTTCTTTTTTCTGGAGAAGATAATCGGATGCAATCTCTCGTTTTGTGGAAATCTGTTCTCGAAATCAGCTTCATTTGGGTTTTGATTTATTTCATGATCCGTTTTGTTCAGGGGACGCGCGCTTTCCAGGTTTTGACAGGCTTGATCATTTTGGTGATTATCTTTAACGTCGCGAAAATTTTGGAGCTCAGTACGATCAATTGGGTTCTGACGAAACTTTTTGCCGTCGGTGTTCTGGCCTTCCTCATTCTATTTCAGCCTGAATTGAGACGCGGCCTTGCGCGCATAGGGCAAAATACCATGTTTAATCCTTTTCTTAAAAAAGGCGGAACGGTAGACGAGTTGGCGGAAGCTTGCCAACGAATGTCCAAGATGAATCGGGGGGCATTGATTGCAATCGAACGTGACACGGGGCTTAAGAATTATATCGAAAGCGGAATTCCGCTAGATGCTAAAGTAAGTTCAGAACTTTTGCTTACCATTTTCGCAACCAATACACCCACTCATGACGGTGGTGTGGTGATTGAAGGAGATCGGATTGCTTCGGCAGGATCACTTTTCCCGTTGAGTCAAGACCCCACTCTTCCACGGATATTGGGAACGCGGCATCGCGCGGCCATTGGTTTGACAGAGGAAACAGACGCTGTTTGCGTTGTCGTTTCAGAAGAAACAGGAGCTATTTCGGTCTCTGTGTATGGAAAGTTGACGCGTGATTTAGATGAAGAAGGACTCAGACGGGTGCTGAAAAGTCTTTTTCATCCTGAAGAACGAGGAAAAGCGTTTTTGGATTCGGTTCAGCAGCGATTTCGCTTTACCAGCTTTGGCAAGCGCGAAGGAGAGGTAAAGAATTAAAATGCGGCTTCGCTGGGGATGGCTGACTGAGAATTGGGGTTTGAAGCTTATTTCGTTACTGCTTGCCATTGGCTTCTGGTTTTATGTGGTGGGTGAGGAAAGCATCGAGATTACAAAAACGATTCCGCTGGAAATGCTTCCGCCCAACGAAAAATTGAGTGTGGTGAAAAGCTCCACTGCTTTTTTGGAAGTCACTTTTCAATCATCGCGCCATTTGTTTTCCGCTCTTTCTTCAAGTAGCATATCCGCTCATCACAAAATAGAGGGAATTCAGAAGGCGGGAGATTATTCCTTTAATGTAGGATCGGGCGATTTTTCAATTCCAACCCCTGAAATCCGAATTGTAAAAATTTTTCCCTCTTTTGTGACGGTAACACTGGATGAAGTGATTGTCAAAAAGCTTTCGCTCGAAGTTGATTTCGTTGGGGAACCGGCCTATGGTTATCGAGTCGATCAGGAAGCGATCGAGTTAGATCCTAACGCTGTTTTGGTAGAGGGGTCGAAAACTGCTCTTGAAAAAATCGATACGGCTAAAACAGAACCCGTCCAATTGGTCGGCCGCGTTCGTTCTTTCCGAAGGACTGTCAAAATCCGTTCGGGACCAGAAATGAAGGTTATGGGAGAAGGTTTTACGGAAGTTCAAATTCCCATTAAGGCGGAATTTGCTGAGCGCGAACTTCCAGATGTTGTCGTCAAACCCCTTGGCACACCATCTTCAGATTTATATGCAAGGCTTAATACCGAAAAAGTGGTTGTTGTGCTTAAAGGGCCTCGAGCTCTTTTAGACAAACTGGCAGCAGGTGATCTTTTGGCCTATGTGGAAGTTGAAGGGTTAAAAGAAGGAACTCATGACGTACCGGTAAAATTGATTTTGCCTCAAGATATTGTCCTTAAAAACGAACCTCCCGTGGCATCCATTGAGATTAAGAAATTGAAATTTTAACATTCTTTCCACACCCTTTCCATGTCCCACAAAACATCCGTTAAGCTGGGTTTAAATATTGATCATGTGGCCACGGTGCGCCAAGCGCGCGGCGGGCATGAGCCCAATGTGATTCAAGCGGCTTTGGAAGGAATTCGAGGTGGAGCACGTGGCATTACGGTTCATCTCAGAGAGGATCGGCGTCATATTCAGGACCAGGATGTTTTTGAATTGAAGCGAGTTATTTCCGTTCCTCTTAATCTTGAAATGTCGGTTCAAGAGAGGATTGTGAAAATTGCAAAAAAACTCAAACCTGAGAAAGCTTGTCTGGTTCCGGAGTGCCGTCAAGAATTAACCACGGAGGGCGGTCTGAATGTCGTTAGCGGAAAAAGCCGGATTGCGCAAGTGGTGGAGGGTCTTCAAGAAAAAGGCGTGCTGGTAAGCTTGTTTATTGATCCAATCCCAAAACAAATTCAGGCAGCTTATGACGTTGATTGTGATTTTATCGAACTTCACACAGGCCGTTATGCAAACAGTACAGGCCGAAATGGCAAGCGCGAGTTGAAACGACTTCGCGAAGCAAGTCTTTTGGCGCATTCACTCGGAATCGGTGTCAATCTGGGACACGGCTTGGATTATGAAAATGTGAAACCGATCGCGAGACTTCCTTACGTTCAAGAATTGAATATCGGTCATGCCATCATTGCGCGGTCTATTTTTGTCGGAATGAAAGAAGCAGTCAGAGAGATGTGCAATTTGATTAAAAAAGCAAAGTGAAACAAGAAACGTCATTGACAAAAATGAACATCAAATCAGAATTTCAGAAATATTTTCGCAAGCGGCCGCGTGCGTCTCACAAAGGGGATTACGGCCGAATTTTTATATTGGCTGGATCAGTTGGATTGAGCGGTGCTTGTTATTTAACCACGATGGCTGCGTTACGTTCTGGCGCGGGGCTCGTTACCGTTGGCGTTCCCAGAAGTCTGGTGCTGCCGTTGACGCGCCGCTTAACTGAAGCCATGATGAAGCCGCTTCCTGAAACCAAAGAAGGAACGTTGAGTCAATCTGCTTTTAGGCCGATTCGGATTTTTTTGAAAACGCAGGATGCTTTAGCTTTAGGGCCTGGTCTTTCCTTAAACCGTAAAACTCAAGCCCTCATCAGACAGGTTGTGCTTCATTCAAAAAAATCAATGGTCATTGACGCCGACGGTTTGAATGCGTTTAAAGGTATGCCCAACTTATTTCTAAAGTTGAAAGCCCCTGCCATTTTGACACCGCATGCCGGTGAATTTATCCGGCTTTTCGGCGGAAAGATACCGAAAGGAAATCGAGAGCGAAAGGGAAGAGCCCTTCACGTTGCACGGCAGTTTCAAGTAGTGGTTGTATTAAAAGGTCATCAGACCATCGTAGCTTCACCTGAGGGTAAAGTTTATATCAATAAGACTGGCAATCCCGGTATGGCAACGGGAGGATCGGGTGATGTTTTGACCGGAATCATTGCATCAATGCTTGGACAAAGTGCAACGCCATTTGAAGCAGCCTGTTTTGGGGTTTTTATTCACGGTCTAGCCGGAGATTTGACTGCAAAGGAAAAGGGTGAAATTTCTCTGGTTGCAGGGGATATTCTGAATGCTTTACCACTTGCATTTCAGAAGGTTCTTAGACACAATAATGCTCATTAATTCGTCAATTTGTTTCTGTCTTGCTGTGCCCGATTCTCGATTAATCATTGAATTGGAAATCGAGACTGCGCTAACTTTTGGTTAATAATGTGTAATCTTCTAATGTAAGTTAGTGCTGGCGTAGCTCAGTCGGTAGAGCAGCTGTTTTGTAAACAGCGGGTCGGGGGTTCAAATCCCTCCGCCAGCTTGCGGGGAGTTACCCAAGTGGACAAAGGGGACAGACTGTAAATCTGTTGGCTTCGGCCTTCAGTGGTTCGAATCCACTACTCCCCACCGTATTAAAATGAGGAGAAAGAGATAAGAAATGAAAAACCTAAAGAAGTTAGTTTTCTGCGCCTTATTCACACTTTGCTTTTCTAAACCCGTTTTTTCTCAGGATGTTTCGTGGGAAAATTTATACGATCAAGCCAGTAAACTGATTGGTGAAGGGAAATACAAAGAAGGAATCAAAGTAGCGAGAAAAGCATTGAGGGTTGCAGAAACTAATTTTGGAGCTAAGGATTTAAAAGCGGCGTGGTCTCTTAATGTATTAGCTTATTATTATCAGCTTGAGGGAAAATTTAAAGAAGCTGAGTCGTTTGCGAAACAAGCATTAGAAATTTCAGAGGACGATCCAAACATATTAAATAATTTGGCCATTATTTACACGGAAGAAGGCAAGTTTTCTGAGGCTGAGAAGATTGCAGGTCAAGCTGTTGAGATAAGCCAGAAAACTTTTGGAAAAAATGATCCAAGGGTTGCTGAAAGTCTGAGTACGCTTGCGGGAGTTTATCGTACACAAGGAAAATATTTTCAAGCAGAGCCTCTTTATGAACAAGCGCTTGAATTATGGAAAAAACAGCTCGGTGAAAATCATCCCAAAGTGGTGCTTTCAATGGGCAATTTAGGATCCGTTTACGGCGCCTTGGGGAAATATGATCAAGCCGATCAGTTGTTAAAAAAGGTGTTGTCGATTCATGAATCGACACTTCAACCAAATCATCCCCTTCTTGCGCTTACCTTGAGAGAAATTGGTAAACTTTATATACGCGAAGGCAATTTGGTTTCTGCGGAAACTTATTTAAAACGAGCCCTCACCATTCAAGAGAAAGTTTTGGGTGAGAATCATCCGGAAGTCGGTGCAACATTAGGCCGCCTCGGTTTGCTTTATAGACTCCGAAGAAAATTTAAGGAATCGGAGTCTTCATACAAACAGGCGTTGAAAATATTTGAGAAGACTTATGGGTTAAATAATCCTTATGTTTGGGATGTGAACGGAGAGCTTAAGCTTCTGAATAAAGAGATGAAGAAACCAAGGATAGAGAAATAAGGCTGCATATGAACGTTTCAAGATTTGTTGTGTTAACGGTTTTGCTGTCTTATCCTGCTAATTTGTTTGCCGGAGGTGCTCCGAGTTATCAAGTACAAGTAGAAAAATTCTTACAAACGATTGTGGATGGACAGGTGGATAAAGCTTATGACGAACTTTTTAAAGACTCGCCCATTCTAAAATTAAAACCTCAGGCGATCGATGTAACCAAACAACAGACCAATATGTTGGTGAGTTTGTATGGAAAAAGATTGGGTTTTGAATTCATAAAAAAGCAAGCTTATGGCAATTCCATCATCCGACTGATTTATATGATTAAAACTGAAAATATCCCCATTACGTTCGAGATTTATTTTTATAAACCTTATTCGAAATGGCTACCTGCCAGCGTTAATTTTGAAGATACTTTCGCGTTATTAACCGAGAGATAACTGGCACTAGAGCTAATAAGTGTAAAGCTACATTTTTGACTCATTCTGTCGACAATTATTGTTAGAGGGAGGGGTGTAGCTTTAACATATGAAAGCCCTTGACAGTAAGAGGTTTATGATAAAAAATATGGGAAAAGTAAAGAACAGTTTGCCAACTGAGGCGACAGGTATGGCATTGAAAAAAGTTAGCTGTTTCATCGTAGTTTGTATCTTTATTATTTCTCAGAGTGCATTTCCAGATGAGTTGCTAAACCTTCCTTCCACGAAGAACCTTAGCCTAACAGATTCCAGGAAATTGAGGAGCGGTATAGGTGATTTCGGTCGAGCCGGTAGCGATTTGATCGGTTTTGGCTCCGACAAAACGTGGCAGATACATCCTGGCTTTGAGTTTCAGACTGCATATGATTCAAATATCCATAGAGAACCTCCTGGTCAACGAAATGATGATATTATTTTACGCTATATTCCTTCGATCGAGGTAGTCCGCAGAGGGACGCAATTGGAGGTCATGTCTGGATACGAAATGACTTTTGAAGAATTCTTAAGGGAGCCGGAAGAGTCGGGTTTTAATCATATTGCCAAAAGCAGTATCAAATATAACAGACACAGATTGAAAACCACTTTGGACGAAAAATTTTCATGGGTCAAGGCTTACGCGTCAAATGAACAATCGGAACGCCGTACCATCATGGCTAATGACGTAAATCCTGAAATTACGTATCGCATCACATCCAAGTTTAGCCTCGCCGCTATTTATCAAAATTATTTTTTCCAATATAAAGATAGTGCCCTAAGGGAAAATAGTTATGACCTCAATGACATGGGAGGCCGGATTTATTACCATGTTACTCCGAAGCTTGATTTTTATGTTCATGGTTCTGGGAACGTCGTTGATTACTTTAATTCCGGACTTTTTGATTCTCATGGGTTTTCTATTTTGGTAGGTTCTAAAGGGAGAGTAACCAAGAAATTAGTTGTCGATATGGCAACAGGATATAAAGGGCAGCGTTACAGAGATTCCACCATCAACTCATTTGATGGTTGGGTGGTGCAAGGTAACGTTCAATATCGATTGGCACCAAAGATTAGTGTAGGATTATCAGGAAAGCGGAGTCGGGAAGAATCCGTTTATCGCAATGTAGGTTTCTATCGGAGCAATGCTGTAGGTTTGAATTTGAGTTACAAGGTTACGGCTCGCATCAATATTGTTCTTGACGGAGCCGTTGAAAATAATGCTTATCCACGGGAGACAACCGAAAGAACTCTGACGAAAAAGAGGAATGACACTCTTGTGACTTCTGGTGTGAAATTAAAGTGGAGGCCAACTCGGTATTTGACTCTTTCGGTCGGATATGGCTTTCGCGAGCGAGTCTCCAATTTTGATAATCTGTTTGAGTATGTTGATCATACCTTGGACACTGCAGTTTCATGTAGATTTTAATGAAATGTAATTCCGCATTTATTCGACGATCGCTTGGCTCTGTCCTATTTTTAGTTGTGGTTTTGCTTTATCTCCCTTCTCTTTTTACTGTGAAGCAAGCTTTTGCTGCAAAAGAAACAAGCGAATCTAATTCCTTCCAACTCCAAATAGGAAATCGCTTGGAAGTACTGGTTTATCGCGAGGATGATCTTTCGGGAGTTTACGAAATCGATCCCTCCGGCAAGTTGACATTTCCGTTGATCGGAGAAATTCAGGTTGCGGGACTAAAGATTGAAAAATTGCGCGAGGAACTTACCTCGAGGCTTAAAAAATACTTAGTCGATCCTCAGGTGAGCATTTCTCGAGCAGAAGATACGACCAAATCCATCTCTGTTTTAGGTCATGTCATGAAACCTGGTATTTATGATTATGCTCCTGGTTCAACTCTGATGCGGCTTATTTCTACAGCAGGTGGGTTTGCAGAGTCTGCCAGTAAAAAGAAAATAAAGATTGTTCGGATGGTAAGTGGGGAAAAAAAAGTGGTTGTGATCAATAGCTTAGATATCATTAATGGAACTCTAGATGATCCCAAATTGGAATCGGGGGACATCATATTTGTTCCCGAGTCCATTTTTTAGAATGGTTTAAGGAAAATTATGGTTAATCTAATCAGCAAAGATTGGAACGGAAGTGCGTATTCACCTGAAGACAAAAGCGACATACTTGATTTAGTATTTTTATGGAAATTGATTTATGGCAAACGATGGTTTATTTTTACCATCACCGCCATCGTTTTTGCCATGTCCTTGATTTATTCCCTTCGGCTTCCCACTGTCTATACAGCACGCACAAAAATTCTCGTTGAAAAAATTGATCAATCTGCATTTCAAAACCCGGAAATTCTGAAACCGCAACCGGAATGGGGAACCACGTATTATCAGACACGTGCGGAACTCCTGAAAAGCCGCCATAATCTCGAACAGGCCGTTGAGCAGTTGAACCTCCTGGATCATTACCGCAAAACTAATAAGGGAATCCAAACGAATGAGCAGGCTACTAGCATATTGACTAACCAGGTAGACACCAAAATTTTGAGAGGCACTCAAATTATTGAACTTTCTGTGATCGATACCGATCCCGAATGGGCTGCCAAGATAGCCAATGCGATTTCAGAAAGCTTTCTCAGGGAATCTTGGAAAGAACGTCTTTTTATTTCCGAACAGCTTTTGAAATGGTTCCCTAAGGAGGGGAAGACTTTAGAGGAAAATAGTCCAATTAATCAATTGAAAAAATTAGAAAAAGAAGACGCCATCGAGTCGCTTCCGAGCGTATCGCGCGATCCTGTAATCAACAGTATTAAACAAGAACAATTGAGTGTTGATGGGCAGATCAGGGAATTATCCAGGCGTTATACGTCTGAGCACCCCAAGATGAAAGAACTTATTTCGCGGGCAGAATATCTTGAAAGTGAATTGAAAGCCCAGATGAACAAAATCATTAGTGGTTTAAAATCAGGTCTGATAGGTGAATTTGGTGTTTCCAACGTTAAAATCATTGAAAAAGCGGGAACTCCCATTTATCCCTCTGGTCCAAAGCGATTGCGCCTTATTGTTTTTGCGACACTTCTAGGTTTTCTTGGCAGCATACTTTTCCTGGCGCTTTTACACCATCTCGATCAGAACATTCGAGTAGAGGAAGATGTTCAAAAAATACCGCTACCTTTCTTGGGTTACTTACCGCTGATTGCCGAGCTAGAGGGTCATTCGAAAAATGGTAACTTCAGAAAGCTGTTTGACCATATCCTCACAGATGCTCGATTGAGCAATGAGATTAGCAACGTTCGCGCAGCGCTGTTGTTTTCGATGCCGGCCGAGCGAAGCAAATTACTCATGTGCACCAGCGCTATTCCGGAAGAAGGTAAAACAACGATTGCTTCAATGCTGAGCGTTGCTTTGGCTGAAATAAGTGAAAGAGTGATTCTGATTGATGCCGATATGCGCAAATCCTCTTTGCATCACCTATTCGGTCTAGAAAATAAGTGCGGCTTAAGTAACTATTTGGTCGGCTCTGCCGAATTGAAAGACGTTGTTCAGGCAGTTGATAACATTCCCCATCTTTCTGTGATTACAGCAGGAGAGAATACACCCAATCCAATGATCTTGCTTAGTTCGGCGACCATCGATCGTCTCATTGGTGAACTCGAGCCTAACTATGATAAGATTATTTTTGATGTTCCACCGTCACTTCATATCTCAGACGGCCTGATCCTCGCCGGAAAAGTTCATGGAACGATCCTCGTCTTTCACGCTGGAAAGGTCCATCAGAATATTGGGAAAAAAATGAAAGAGAAAATCACCTCAGCTAATGGTGTGGTCATCGGCGGTATTATTAATCGCGCTGATTACAAGAAGTTGGACTACCCTTATTATCAGTACTACCATCAATATACGAAGTACTACCATAAAAAATCAGAAGCTCGCGAAATGCACGAAGTGAACTCAACAAGTTCCGAAGTTCTGTGATGAGCTGTTCATTATTGAAAGGTAGGAAAACGCCATGGAACAGTCAGATCTAAAATTTAATTTATTGGCTCGATGTGCACGTTTTGTAAGTTTTCTTGTTTTTTCGTTTATTTTGTTTGGAAGTGCGTTCCAAAATTTTTTGTATGCGGCGGTTACAGTTAAAAGCTTAAGTTTTGACGCCGAAGCTGAAAAAGTGGTTTGGAAAGAGGAGGATGGCAAATTAAAGATCACAGCGGTTGGTGAGTTACACAAAGGGGAAGCTTTACCGGACACTTGTCGAATTTGTGTCTCCGAAGGAAAAGTTGTTGTGGAAAAAGATGGTAATGAAATAAAGATAAACGCGGGGGAGTTTTTTGATTCGAAAGACGAGAAAACTAAAAAAGCTCAGGCCTCATACGTCAAGGTAACTGAAGGTAAGGTGGCATACCAAGATGAACTTGTACAAAATGGCGTTCGCAAACCCCTCGGCGATCCTATTCTTGTTGATAAAGGAATGGCGTTAGTCAGAGTAAACGACTGCTATCATCTTGAAACAATGAGCATTCTGGATTTTGAAGATTCTCAAGCAGGAGCTCAAGCTGCGACTGCACCGCTATTACCTAGCCAGCGGACGAGTGGAGGTGAAGATCCTACGAGACAGCCGTCCTCTTCAAAGCCTCCACCATCGTAGCTTTGGTTTAAGAATATTGTTTGCTTTGGTTGAACGATGAAACACGCCATTGCAAAAGTAATTCATGATTTGCAAGGGTGGTTGGTTGTTGTCATTCTGGTTTTTGCGACCATCGATTTTGGTGGAATTTATCCTCAAGCAATCTACTTCACTCGGCTTTTAGTCATTTCAAGCTTTTTTCTTCAATTAGTTCTTTTCTTTGCCCAAGACCATTACCTAGATGATTTTCATCCAATCCTTGGTTTCCCTTTATTTTTGTTTTTTGGATTTATCATTCTGATTTGTTTTCAATACCTTTTTGGGTTTAAGATTCTTGAAAATTCCGACCTCGGTACCATCAGTGCTTACCTCACTTATGATTCATTGATTCAGCTGGTCATTTATTTTTTATTTTTTATGACCTGCCTCAAAATTGCAACGAAACGGCAACTTGTAGAACGACTGGCCTCTGCGGTTATTTTACTGACGTTTGTGATTGCTGTTCTGGGCTTGGCTCAGAGATTAATCACCGATGAAAAAATTTTATGGAAAGCCATTGCGCCGGTTGAATGGTCATTCTTTGGGCCTTTTGTGAATGAAAATCATTTTGGCGGATTCTTGGGTCTTGCGTTTCCTCTTGCTTTAGGATTGATGCATTATCGCTTTGATAAAGTTCAAAGGGAATTTGCTTCCAAACAGGAAAAAAATTTTTGGACAAACTGGCTGGCGCTCATCAATGATGGAGTCATATTTTTATTTTTTCTTGTCATTTTTACGCTCGTTGCCTGCTTTTTTTCAGCAGCTCGGGTTTCTTTGTTTGTTCTTTTGTTTTGTTGCGTTGCTTATTTTGTTGCCTATGGCATGAAAGAGAAAAATCTCAAGTTCTATTTGATTTTGCTATTTATTCTAGCAAGTTCTTTTTTATTGGTTCAATGGCTGAACAAGGATAACTTTACCGGTAATTTTGGTCCAGAACATTTGAAGAAAGCTTGGAGTATTCGCTTTGACGTTGCTAGACAATCTCTCGGTCTTTTTTATGAATATCCCTTGTTTGGGACAGGTTTGGGAACTTATGGTCTCATTTCTTCGAAAGCCGTTTCTCGTTTGATTAACGAAGTGTGGTGGAATCATGCCCATAATGATTATGTAGAGTTATTGACCGATACAGGCATCATTGGTTTTAGTTTATTAATCGGTGCTATTTCAACATTAGCGTTTCTTTCGTTTCGAAAAATAAAAAAGAACCTGTCGCACTGGAATAAATTCATTGCCACCCAGGGACTTATTTCAGTTCTTTGTATTGCGGTGATGGAATTTTCTGATTTTCATTTAAGAATTCCTTCGATCGCTCTACTGTTTACTTTGCAATTGGCACTTTTGTTTCAATCCAGTTACTCCAAAGAAAGTCATGGTGGGACTATCCCAAGCCGTCATTCCCGCGAAAGCGGGAATCTAGATCCCCGATTAAAACATTCGGGGATGACAACGGCATCAGACCTCAGAATGGCAATACTTAAAGGAACAGTTGTTTTTATGGGTTTAGCCTTGAGTATTCCGATTATTACTTTCTCAACGAATGACTATCTAGCTTTCAGGTTAACGCAAACCACAGACAATAATCGTTTGTCCAATTTGCGAAGAGCGGTTGAGTTACAGCCATCGAATGCTAAATTATGGTACCTCTTCGGTAGAGAATACGAAAGTAATGCACGTCAGCTTGACAGCAAAGACGAGAGTGCGCTGAAATTAAATCGAGAAGCGATCGCTGCTTTACGAAAAGCCGCAGCCTTAAGTCCTAGCTATGACACGTATTGGTATGATTTAGGAGTTTTGGAATATGCAGCCGGATACGAAAAGGAAGGCCTTATATCGTTAGAGAAAGCTGTTTACTGGTCACCGGCTATGTTGAAGCACTCGGTTTATTTGCTTGGGGTTTATTTAAGAGAAAGCGAGAAGGCTCGCCCTATCGATAAGAAGATAAAATTTTTAAATAAAGCAAAGATCCTCTATACAAAATTGCAACAGCTGCCAGTCAAACCACGCGTAGGAGATTACGGGACTTGGATGGGTGAGCATTATTACAAAAGACTCGAGCGATTGGTGTCCCTCCGGAATAGTTAGGCACTTGTCTTTTTATCTTATTTTCTCATTAGAATTACCATTGGAAAATGATATAATGTGCCTGCTTAAAGTAAGCATAAAGCACATAAGGAAATACAATGGGATTCATTGCTAACGATAGTTCCTCTTTAAAGCCGCTCGAATCGTCGAAATTACTTCTGAATACTCGAGATCAGGACAAAAGGTGGAATCAAGCCTCTTGGTATGCTCTTTATACCCGGAGCCGCCATGAAAAAACTGTAAATCAGGATCTTGCAAGAAAAGGAGTCGAAACCTTTCTTCCGCTCCGCCGAGTGACCCGCCATTGGTCCGATCGTAAAAAGATAGTTGAAGAACCTTTATTCCAGGGTTATCTCTTTGTCTACATTCCTATCCGTGAGCGGCTCGCTATTTTGAAAACGAGCGGGGTCGTAGGTTTTGTGGGGCGGTCTCGGTTAGATCCCATCGAAGTGCCGGAACCAGAAATTTCATCCGTTCGACGTTTTATGGAACAAGAAATCCAAGCGGATCCTTTTCCTTATTTGAAAAGGGGGAAACGTGTTTATATTCGTTCCGGTCCTTTCAAGGGAATCGAAGGTTTCATCATCCGGAAAGACAAACATTGCCGGCTTGTAATTTCTCTTAATTTATTAATGCAATCTCTGTCAATACAAGTAGACGCTGCCTGTGTTGAACCGATTTAAGTGACAGTTGAAATAAATACGTTTAAATAACAGTTACCTGTAGGTTTATCCAGATTTTGGGGATGGGACTGAAAGGGCGAAGCTGTAACTTGTGCAACGTCAGGAGGTAAGATGAAGCGTGCTTTAGTAACAGGTGCAGGTGGTTTTATTGCGCACCATTTGATCAAAAAATTAAAAAAAGAAAATTACTGGGCGAGAGGTGTAGACATTAAATATCCAGAATACAGCAGCACCTCAGCAGATGAGTTTAAGGTTCTCGATTTAAGAGATAAAAGCAATTGCGCTGAAGCACTGATGCTCTCGAAAGGTTATTTTGACGAGGTTTATCACTTAGCTGCCGATATGGGCGGCATGGGATTCATTCATTCAGCGGAATGCGAAATTATGCACGACAATGCTTTAATCGATCTCAATATGATTAATGCTGCTATTCAGGCAGACATTCAAAGATATTTTTCTTCTTCTTCCGCTTGTGTTTATCGAGATATGATGCTTGGAGAGCCTGAAATGAAGGAAGAAGAAGCTTATCCTGCTCAACCCAACAATGAATACGGCTGGGAGAAACTTTATGCTGAAAGAGTGATTTTAACTTATGGTCGTCGTTATGGAATCAAGATCCGCATTGCCAGGTTTCAAAATTGTTATGGTCCCGAAGGAACTTGGCAAGGGGGAAGGGAAAAAGCTCCGGCAGCCATTTGCCGCAAGGTGGCAGAAGTTCAGGACGGCGGTACAATTGAGGTGTGGGGAAATGGTACGGCGGTCAGATCTTATACCTATATTGAAGATATGATCGACGGTATTTATCGCTTGATGCAATCCGAAATCGAAGGCCCGACCAACATCGGAAGTCCGGAGTATGTCAGTGTGAATCAATTGGTAGAAACAGTTACTCAAATTGCGGGCAAAAAAATTGGTATTAAATATGTGGATGGTCCTGTCGGTGTTCAATCGAGAAATTTTAGTAACGATAAAATTTATAAAACGGGATGGAGCGCAAGGTTTAATTTAAGAGAAGGCATTGCGCTCACTTATCCTTGGATTGAACAACAAGTCAAAAAATCCAATGTCCTTTCTCCCATCAAACATGTTGAGCTTCCGGCCTAATGTTTAGAGTCTCAATCAAGCAATCCAAGTCTTATTCAAATTTCATCCGCCTCCAAGAATTTTTGAAAAGGCTGGAGGTACGTCCGATTCATTTGGTTTCGCCTTCTCTCTTAGCTTTAGCGGCGACTTTATTTGAAGGCATCAGCATTGGGCTTTTAATCCCTACCCTCAAGGGTCTTATTGATAAGGATTTTAGTTTTACAAAGCAACTTCCCGTTTTAAAAAGTATCTTCGAGATTCTGCCTCAGACATTGATCCAACATAACTTTGCAATCTTTTGTCTTATCGTCGGTTTCATTTTTACGGCGGCTGTTATGAAAAATATCCTTCAGTATTTGTCTTCCTTGAGCATTTCTTTTCAGGTGAAACGCTTGGCCAGCAATCTCAGGAAATTGGTTTATGAACGTTATCTCAGTTTTGGAAAATTATATTTTGATCAACATAACGTGGGACATCTGTATCAAATTTTGACCGGCTATACGGACCAAGTCGCGCTACGAATTCAAATGATTCACAACTCTCTTTTTCAGTTTTTTACGCTTTTCGTCTATTTCTTTATCATGTTTGCTGTTTCATGGCAGTTAACTCTTTTTGCGATAATTCTCCTCCCGGTCTTGTATCTTTCCGTAGGATGGATCATTCAAAAAATCATGCATACTTCAAAATCTTACGCTTACTCTTATTCTGAATTGGGAAAAAAAATTGCAAACGTTCTCACTTGTATTCCTCTCATTAAAGCATACACAAATGAGAAAAAAGAGAAACAATGGTTCGATCAAACCAATGATCTCGTAGAAAGCCTCGAGTTCAGCATTTCCAAGAAAGAATTGTTAGTTAATCCAATGCAGGAAGTGATTATGCTTTTGGTATTTTTAGTGTTGGTAGCAGCTATGGCATTTCTTCTGATCCGACGACAGGTGGGAAACATTGCTGGATTTCTGGTGTTCTTTTTCGTTCTGAGAAGATCTATGATGGTGTTCGGTTTTTACAATCGTTTCCAAGTTTCACTCGCCGCTGTTAGGGGGCCGATTCTGGAAATCATGGGCGTCTTAGATGATCATGAAAAATACTTTGTGCCGGACGGCCAAAAAGAATTTACCGGTTTAAGAAGAGCGATTGAATTTCATCATCTCAACTTTTCTTATCCCAACGGCATTCAAGTCTTACGCGACGTTACTTTTTCTATCGAAAAGGGAAAAATGACGGCCATTGTCGGATCAAGCGGTTCGGGCAAAACAACTTTGGTTCATTTGATCATGCGTTTTTATGACTCTTTACCGGGGTCCTTGAAAATAGACGGTGTAGACATTCGAGATTTTTCTGTGGCGTCCCTGCGTTCCAAAATAGCTTTCGTCAGCCAGGATCCGCTTTTGGTGAACGCACCTCTCAGATTCAATCTAACGTACGGATTAAATGGGAGGCCCGTAACGGAAGAAGAAATGATGGATATTTTGGAACGGGCACGATTGTATGATTTTGTCAAACATCTTCCTCTTGGTTTGGAAACCGAAGTTGGTGACCGTGGAATTCAATTATCCGGTGGTGAAAAACAGCGCGTTGCGATTGCCAGAGCGATGCTCCACAATCCTGAAATCTTACTTCTTGATGAAGCAACGAGCGCGCTTGATACACGAACTGAACAATTGATTCAAGAAGCCATTGACGAATTGATCAAAGATAAAACCGGAATTGTGGTGGCCCACAGGCTTTCTACGATTCAACATGCGGATAAAATTATCGTGATCGAAAACGGCCATTTAGTTGAAGAAGGATTACTTGAGCAGGTCCTTTCATCGAAAGGCAAATTTTATGAATACTGGGAAGCACAAAAGTTTTATTAAATGACTTGTGAGTTTGAGGATTTGACATGAAGATTTTAGTGACCGGCGCTGCCGGCTATCTCGGATCCGTTTTGGTGCCTCGGTTGCTCGCCGAAGGACATCAAGTGATTGCCATTGATAATTTCATGTATCATCAAACTTCGCTTTTGGATTGTTGTTTCGACAAGAAGCTTACTCTCATTTGTGGAGACGTGCGAGACAAAGAGTTGATTTCAAAACAACTGCGTACCGCTGACGTTATCCTTCCTTTGGCTTGTTTTACGGGTGCTTCTATTTGCATGAAAGATCCCGTTGGGGCCAGGGCCGTGAATCTCGATGCGGTAAGAATGCTCTTAGAACTCAGAAGCAAAGAACAAAGGATCATTTTTCCGACCACAAACAGTGGCTATGGAATTGGGCAGGAAGGAGTTTTATGCGACGAAAATACGCCGTTAAAACCTATTTCTCTTTATGGACGTTTGAAGGTGGAAGCGGAACAAGCAGTTCTGGACGCAGGTAATTGTGTGTCTTTAAGACTTGCGACCGCTTTTGGAATTAGTTCCAGAATGCGCTTGGATCTTCTCGTCAATGATTTCGTGTACCGTGCCGTCCACGATGGTTTTTTAATTCTTTTTGAGGGGCACTTCAAACGCAATTTTATCCATGTCCGGGATGTTGCGGAGGCATTTATCCATTGCCTAAAACATTTTGAAAAAATGAAAGATGAGCCCTATAATATTGGGTTAAGCGATTGTAATTTGAGCAAGCGCGAATTATGCGAAGAGATTAAAAAACAGGTTCCTAAGTTTCATTATGCGGAAGCAGAAATCGGAAATGACCCCGATCAAAGAAACTATACGATCAGTAACAAGAAAATTGAAATGACCGGCTTCAAACCAAAATGGTCCTTGCAAGCGGGCATTGCTGAATTGATCAAGGGCTATCAAGTGATTAAGAGAAGTCAATTCGCGAACGTCTAAAACTTGGAACCTCTCGATGATTAGATTCCATCTAGCTGAAGATACGATTGACCGCAAAGACATCGACCGATTAATCAATTGGTTAAAGTCTTACCCACGGCTAACAAAAGGAGAATTAACCGTCCAGTTTGAGGAAAAATGGAGCCGGTGGTTGGGAAGACAGTTTTCTATTTTTTGTAATTCTGGATCTTCTGCAAATCTCTTGATGTTTTATGTGTTGTTGCTTTCCAGGCGGCTTAAAAATAAAAAAGTGATTGTCCCAAGCGTTGGTTGGTCTACAACGGTGGCTCCCGCAATTCAATTGGGTTTTGAGCCGCTTATTTGCGAAGCCGATCCTGATACATTCGGCCTCAACGTCAAGCATTTAACTTTCCTTTTAAAAGAACACGAACCTAGTACTGTCATGTTAGTCCACGTTTTAGGTGTTCCACATAAGATGGATGAGATGCTTGCACTCAAAGAAAAATATGGATTTATTTTGCTTGAAGATGCTTGCGCTTCCATCGGATCTTCCGTCCGCGGAAGAAAAGTGGGCACCTATGGTGATATGACTGCTTTTTCTTTTTACTTTGGCCACCAGATTTCTACCATTGAAGGCGGAATGGTTTCAACAGACGACATGGAGTACCGAGATTTGCTTTTGATGGCGAGAAGCCACGGTTGGAGTAAAGATTTGGATGTGGCAGCCCATCAAGCTTTAATTGAGGAATATGACATAGATGACTTTCACAAACCTTTTGTTTTTTACGAACCTGGTTTTAATTTACGTTCCACTGACCTCAATGCGTTTATTGGTCTCGGGCAAGTTGATAAGTTGGACTGGATTAGTGAGAAGAGGCATGGCAATCATATGCTTTATCAGCAGTATCTAGGAGATAAATTTTATACTCAGCGTTGGGATGACCCGGAAACAAAAATCTCAAGCATCTCATTTGGTTTGGTTGCCGAGACGATTGAACAACGCCGGGCGATTGTCAATGCCCTCGTCAGAAATGAGATCGAAACTCGTCTTTTTTCTGCCGGAAATATTGGACTCCATCCTTTTTGGTTTAAACGTTATGGAAAGGCTAGTTTTCCCATTGCGGATCGGATTCATCACTGCGGTTTATTTCTGCCCAACCATCCGGCTTTGAAACCAGAGGATATCGAATTTATTTCGCAGGTAGTTTCAGAGGTAACATGCGCACAGAAATCTTAGTGACGGGGAGCGACGGTCTTCTTGGACATGCGTTAAAGCAGATTTGTCCGGAAGCAGTTTTCGTCACCCGGAAAGACTGTGATTTGACAGACACCGGACAAGTGGAACGTCTTTTTGAAACCTTAAGACCAAAGTGTGTACTTCATCTTGCTGCCCAAGTGGGTGGCGTAAAAATTAACTCGATCAAGAATGCTGGTTTTTTTGAAGCCAATGTTCGCGTCAATATGAACGTGTTGAGCATGGCGCAGCGATATGGTGTTTCTCGGTTGGTTTCTCTCCTTTCAGGTTGTGCCTTCCAATTCTATTCTGACCGTCCTTCAACGGAAGAAGACCTTCACGTGGGTTTGCCCTTCGAGGGGAGTCTGGGATACGGTTACTCCAAACGGGCTTTAGATGTACAAACCCGCCTGCTATGGCAACAATACGGTTGTGAGTATTCAAGTATCACGCCAGTGACTATGTATGGTCCGAATGACAATTGGGATTTAGATGAAGGTCATGTGGTTGGTTCTCTCATCCATAAGTGTTTTTTAGCAAAACAACAAGACAAATCTCTTGAAGTTTGGGGAACGGGGAATGCGGTTCGGCAATTTGTTTATTCCTGTGACGTAGCGCGAGTTCTTTTGGAGGCACTCGATTCTTTCCATGGGCCGGAGACTACAGTTGTAGCACCCGATACCAGCATCACGATTCGAGACTTGGCAAATCTGGTTGCTCAAGCGATGAAGTTCAATGGCCCGATTGTTTTTGATTCAACCCAGCCAGAGGGAGAGCTTGTCAGGATCATGAAGAGCAACCGGTTTTCTGATCGCTTTCCTAATTTTTCTTTTACTTCTCTTCGCGAAGGTTTAAAAACAACGGTCGAATGGTTTTGTACCAATTATGAAAATGGAATCAGTTCCTCCCCCTTAATGGGGGAAGGGATATGGAAAATGCGAGGGCAGTAGATGATCATCAGTAGAACACCGTTTCGAATTTCATTTTTTGGGGGCGGTACGGATTACCCGGTATGGTACCGGGAACATGACGGGGCCGTTTTAGCAACTACAATTGATAAGTACTGCTACATCTCTTGCCGATATCTACCGCCTTTCTTTGAACACAAGAGCAGAATCGTGTATTCCAAGATCGAGAACGTCAAATCAAATGATGAGATTGAGCACCAAGCAGTTCGTGGGGTTCTTCAGTACATGAAAATTGATTGTGGAGTTGAGATTCATCACGATGGTGATCTTCCGGCTCGCGCAGGTCTTGGCTCCAGCTCTGCTTTTACCGTCGGTTTGCTCAATGCCATTGCGGCATTGAAGGGAAGTATGTTGACTAAGATGGAACTGACGAAAGAGGCCATTAAGATCGAGCAGGAAATACTAGAGGAAAACGTTGGATCCCAAGATCAAGTGATGGCGGCCCATGGAGGATTTTGTCGCGTTGATTTTTCCAGAAATCACGATATTAATGTTACACCCATCATTTTGAATCGTGATCGATTAACTGAGTTTCAAAGCCATCTCCTTTTGTATTTCACAGGATTTTCTCGAACCGCATCCGAAATTGCTAAGGAGCAGATTGAGAGGACCAAGCATCGGAAGAGTGAGCTCAAAGAGATGTGTCAAATGGTGGACGAGGGAATTTCAATTCTCGGCCGCGAGAATAATCTCGATCAATTTGGGTTGTTGCTTCATGAAGCTTGGAAGCTGAAGCGAAGTCTCACGCCGAAAATTTCTTCCCAGCGGATTGATGAGATCTATGAGGGGGCACGAGAAGCAGGGGCGACTGGCGGGAAACTCTTGGGAGCTGGCGGCGGCGGGTTCATGCTGGTGTTTGCAAAACCAGAAAATCATTCCAAAATCAAAGAAAGGTTATCGGGCTTACTCCGCGTGCCATTCGGATTTGAGACCATGGGTAGCCAAATTATCTTCTATCAGCCAGGCCAGCACAATTTTGATAACGAATTAACTTTACCGCTTGTTAGTGCTGGCAATCGTAGCCAAAAAGAAGAATGAATCGTTCAATCGATCTCCTTATCGTTAATCCAGGTGGCCGAACTAAAGTGTACCAAGATCTTGGTGCGGAACTTTCGGCTGTTGAACCACCTGTATGGGCTGGTTTGATTGCGACATTCATCAGGCACCGCGGGTTTTCAGTTCGGGTTCTCGATGCCAATGCCGAAAATCTGAATCCCGAAGAAGTGGCTGAACAAGCCGCCGAATTGAGTCCACTGCTCACGGCGGTTGTTGTCTACGGTCATCAGCCTTCTGCAACAACTCAAACGATGCCAGCCGCTGGAGCAATTTGCACAGTGTTGAAACGTCGATCACCAGAACTGAAGTCTATCTTGGTCGGCGGTCATGTTGCTGCCTTATCTGAGCAAACTCTCCGCGAAGAGGATGTTAACTTCGTTTGCGGAGGGGAAGGGCCCTTAACAGTTTTGGAACTTCTTCGAGTACTTCAAGAAGGTGATTCTGGAAAAATCAGAAACGTGAGCGATCTTTGGTATTGGGATGGCGATACTCCTAGGTCGAATCCGCCAGCCGCATTAATTAGAGATCTCGACCATGAAATGCCCGGCATCGCTTGGGATCTTTTGCCCATGGAAAAATATAGAGCCCACAACTGGCATTGCTTCGGAAATCTGAACCGTGAGCCGTATGCTGCTTTGTACACGACATTAGGCTGTCCTTTTCACTGTACCTTTTGTTGTATCCAAGCGCCTTTCAAATCCGGCGAGAAACAATTGGGTTATAAAGAAGAAACCAACAGCTACCGTTTTTGGAGTCCCGATGCTGTTATCACACAGATTGATGAGTTGGTAAATCGATATGGCGTAAGAAATATTAAGTTTGCGGATGAAATGTTTGTGTTGAACGAAAAACACGTGATTGGGATTTGCGACCGGATTATCGAACGGGGATATGATCTCAACATCTGGGCTTATGCAAGAATTGATACGTGCAAAGACAGCATGCTTGCTAAATTAAGGCAGGCTGGATTTACGTGGCTTGGCATCGGGATTGAATCTGCCAGTGCGTATGTGCGCGACGGAGTGGAGAAAAATTTTGGAATCAAGGATATTAAAGCAACCGTAGAGAAAGTACGTGCTGCGGGTATTAACGTGGGAGCCAATTTCATCTTTGGTTTGCCGGACGATACTCTTGAGACAATGCAGGAGACGCTTGATCTTGCGATTGACATTTGTCCCGATTGGGCAAATTTTTATTCCGCTATGGCTTATCCAGGGTCGCGGCTTTATCAAATGGCCATTGAACAAAATCTACCGTTGCCGGAAAGCTGGATTGGTTATTCACAGCATGCCTATGAAACGTTGCCTTTGCCTACCGAATTTGTGTCTGGTGGAGAAGTGCTTTGGTTCAGGGATAAAGCATTTCATATCTTTTTTACGCATCCGAGATATCTAAGTCACATTGAAAGGAAATTTGGTGTTGAAACGGTCGAACACATTAAACAAATGATAGACCATCATCTGGAAAGAAAATATGCAGTTCCTATTGCGGAGAAGGTTGAGAGAACATGACGAAACATACCCATCGAAAAAATTCTAGAGGAAAAATCGCTTCAAGCTGGCTTTCTGGGAAACACATCTTAGTCACAGGGGCCTCCAGCGGAATTGGCAAAGAGCTTTCGGAACGCTTGATCGGTGTTTCGAGGAAACTTACTTTAATTGCCAGGGACGAGGACGGCAAACTTGATGAGCTAAAGAAAAATTTGAGCCGCTTTCAAAAAAAGTTGAGAAGTGGACTTAGAACTGAAATCGAAACTCATTCATTAGATGTTTGTGAGAAACACAAGGTGGTTGATTTAATTCGTCAGATTTATGACAAGGATAAAGATCAAGTAGACGCTTTCATTAATTGTGCAGGCGGAAGTCATATTTATGGAACGTTCGAAACGATGAGCCATGAAGACATCGAGCAGATTTTCGATACCAACGCAAAAGCACCTATCTTCTGGCTGAGAGAATTGTTGCCTCGAATGAAGACAAATGCTGTGAAGCCAAGCGACAGGAAGCGCGGCCATGTGATTATGCTTTCCTCGCGCTCCGGCGAGCGGACGCTTCCCAAACTCAGCGTTTACACAGCAGCCAAAGGATCTGTTGAAAAATTGGTGGAGGCAATGCAAAAGGAATACGCCCAGCATCGGATCGTGTTCACGCTCGTTAATCCTGGCTCGATTAACACGGCCTTTACGGCAGAATGGAGCAAGGAAGCAAGAGATGCGCATAACCAAGAAAGTATGACAGTGACTGAAGCCATTTCACCAATTTTAGAAGCTTTGAATTCACAATTCGCAATTAATCGAATCTCTTACGAGTCGGTTCAACAATGGTTAAACGAGCCCGGTGTTTTGATCGATCGTTAACATGCATTCTCATTTAAACACACAATCAAGCTTAAGATCGGCGCGTCTTGGGGAACTTCCACATTTAGCTGAATCTTGTGACCTGGATACATCTTTGGAAATCTTCCGGAGAATGTGCCGAATTCGGTATTTTGAACTTGAAGCCGCGAAGGCATCGAGTGAAGGACGAATCAAATGCCCCATTTATCTTTCACTCGGTCAGGAATCCATTGCGGCTGCAGTTTCAACGCTTATGTTGGGATCTTACGTTTTTGCCCAACACAGGGGACATTCTGTTTATCTTGCTTTTGAAGGTGATACCGTAAAATTAATTGACGAGCTACTTGGTCTTCCCACGGGTTGTTGCGGTGGAATGGGAGGCTCGCCGCCGATCCAAGATCGAGAGAAAAAAATTATCGGTCACGAAGGATTAATCGGCGAACATCTTCCGATTGCCGTCGGAGCTGCCTTAGGTGCTCCGCAGGAAAAGGTCGTTTGTTTTTTTGGCGACGGGGCAGTGGAAGAAGACTATATCTATGGTGGCATCGGTTTCGCTGCGACTCGCAAGCTCCCCGTGCTTTTTGTTTGTGAAGACAACGATTTATCTGTCCTCACCCCGATACGCGATAGACGTACGTGGAAAATTGACGATGTCGTCCAGGCTATGGGAATTCCTTCCATTGATATTACAGACGATCCTTGGCTGATTAGACATCATGTTCAATTGTTTTCTGAGAATCTTCCAGCTTTTGTCAACGTTCGTACTTGCCGTGGTCTTTGGCATGTGGGTGCTGGAACGGATGGTCCGCCGGAATGGGATCGTTTTGCGCTGGTGAAGGCGAAACTCGATGAGTTGGGATTAGTCAGGAAAGCGGAACAAATTGAAGCGGAAGAGAAGCAATCAATTGAGGATTTATGGAACGAACGGTTGCAGATACGATCCGAGAAATAACTCGGGAACATTTAGAAAAAAATAATGGTTTGCTGCTTGCACAGTGCATCACGGCAGTAGGGTGGATCCAAAATACAGTGCCGCCTCATGCGAAAGGTCTTGTGGAACTTCCCATGGCGGATGTGAGCGGGCCGGGGATCGCGATTGGAGCAGCTATTGTCGGAAGACGTTCTATTTATGTCATTCGGTTTCAAAGTTTTCTTTGGTTGGCCGCAAGCCCGCTCGTGAATTACGCGGCGAAAGCAAAAGAAATTTGGAACATGCCCGTTCCTTTATTTGTTCGAGCGATTGCAACAGAAGGTAATGGCGCCGGACCCGTTCACACGAATTGTTTTCACAGCCTTTTCATGCACATGCCGGGAATGCTTGTTTGTGCGCCCATGACTCCAAATGAATATGAGGAAGTGTGGAAGACTTACATGGCCCAGGACGGCCCTATTTTGGTGAGTGAGCACCGGAGAAGTTATTTATCTCAGGAAGAAATGCCGGACATCCTTGAGGAAAATGCAGACGTTACCATTTTCCCAATATCAGCTGCACGGTTTAACACGCTTGAAGCTGTGAAGTTGCTTCGGAAAGAAGGTATCAGATGCAATGTCCTCCATTTATTGTGGTTGAAGCCATTTGAGCTCACCGCAAGAATTTTAGAACCGTTGAAAGCCAGCGGTTTAGGTTTGGTCGTTGACTCTGCGTTTGAGATTGCGGGCGCTTCACAATCGATTGCTTACCAACTTATGTTTGAAACCGGAATACCGGTAAAGGCATTAGGTCAAACGGATCGATCCGCCGGAGCTGCTCCGCATTTGGAAAACGGAACTCCAACCCCCGAAAGGATTACCGAAACTGTTAAGGCACTTCTAAGAGATAGAGAACAGGGAAGAGTGGATAACCGTCCCTTTGCTCGGCATTCTGCGAGATTGTCAGGACTATAGAGGAGGTAATAATGAACTTAGTCTTAGTAAACCTGCCTCGCTCGCGGATCTTTGTCCTCGATCAAAAAAGGTGTTACAGTGATGTCAATACAGAAAAATAAATCGGCGGTCAATTTGGAAGATGTTTTTTCCACTCACATTACATCCGTCCAGAAGCTGATCTATGACCGTTTGTTGGAACTGTTTCCAAACGGCTGCAATCGAGTTCTGTTTGTCATCCCGCCGGAATCACCTGAACAGCATTTCAATGTCGACCTTGTGTTAAACAAGCGATATCCATGCTTTCCGCCGTACGGGCCGGGAATCCTTACGCGGAATCTTGAGAGCCGCGGCTATCAGGGGGCTTTGCTGGACCTCAATTATCACGTCTTGCGGTATGCTCATGAAAACCCTGAACAGTTTCAATTTCGCATTTGGGAAGAAGTCCTCGCACGTAAAATCGCATCCTTCAGACCTGACCTGATCGGAATCAGCGTTATGTTTACAATCACATTGCCATCATTAGCCGACGTCGCTACGGCTTTAAAAGGAAATTACCCGTCTCTTCCAATTATTGCCGGAGGTATTTGCGTGTCCAATGATGTAGAGCGCATCCTGCGTTCAATTCCTGAGATCGATATCGCCAGCTTTTATGAAGCGGATCGCAGTTTTCCAGATTTGTTGGATGTCATCAATCAAAAAAAACCTGTTTCTACGATCAAGCAGGTTGCAGTTCTTATGAACGACGAATTTGTTTCGACGAGCGAACGTGCGACGCCTGAGCCTGAAGAAATCGATGTTTCACCGGAGTATTACGATTTGCCGGTCGGCGATTACACCAAATACGGTTCTATGGGCGCCTATAATTTTTTACGAGGTGGGCGCAAAGCCTCTACAATTCTCAGTAACCGGGGCTGCCGGGCGCGTTGTTCATTCTGCGCAGTGCGCAATTTTAATGGCTTAAGCGTCCGCGGCAGGAAAGTTTCGAGTGTTGTCGATGAAATGGAAAACTTGCGGCAAACTTATGGAATTACACACTTCATGTGGCTCGATGACGACTTACTCAAAGATGAAAGACGTGCCATTCAGCTATTCAATGAAATCGTCAAACGCAATATGAATATTACGTGGGATGCCTCAAACGGCCTTATTGCGGCTGCTGTTACACCTGAAATTATGGACGCAGCTTCAAAATCAGGTTGCGTTGGATTCAATCTAGGACTTGAATCAGGGAACGACGAAATTTTGCACGCGATTCACAAGCCGGGCACGACGAAAATATATCGTCGCACCAGGAAAATCGTGGATTGTTATCCTCATGTTTTTGTGAAGGGCTTCATGATTATTGGTTTTCCAAAGGAGACAATTGTTCAAATACGCGATACGGTCAATTTGGCGCGGGAACTTCAATTCGGATGGTATCCGCTACAGCTCTTAACGCCTCTGCCAAGCACCGAGATTACGTTGAGCATGGTGGAGCAGGGCCTCATCCGGCCGCCGACGGATGCGAGTTTCAGAGGCTTAGCAGCCGGATCCAAGAGCGGCAGCGGGGGAACGCTCCGGCAGCGGGAGATGAATGAAAAACTCGAAGCTCAGGAATTTATCGATTTGTTCAACGTTCTTCCCGATCACCATATTCCCACCAGCGAGGAATTAACAGACCTGTGGTTTTTGGCAGACTACAAGATGAATTACGAAAAGATTCTTGATATCCGTGAACCGGTTAAATTACAAAACATTCAAAAAATGTTAAGACAGGTCACAGATGAATATACCAAAGAGAATGCACTGGGCAATTTGTATCTTGCTGTTATCGCATCTAAATTAAATGATCCAATCGAAAGTAAGCGCCGCCTGGCTCTGGCTGAAAAATATCAGCAGGCATCGGCTTACTGGTCCGTCCGATTCGAGGCTCTGGGGATGTATGATGTCCGAGATTCGGTACGTGCCGCTACCTACAATTCATCACCCATCATGAGAATGAGAGATGAAAGATAAGAAGATTAATTCTGTTTTGCAGAACATGCCTCGCTCAGGCGTCCGAAGAATCACCGAAAAAGTGATGGAATTGGGCTCAGGCGAGAATGGCGTCATCCATCTTGGTTTTGGCGAACCGCAGGAACCGACTCCGCGTGCAATTTGCCGGGCGATTAGCGAAGCGGGATCCAAAGGCATTACGAAATATACGCTCAATGCGGGATTGTTGGAACTGAGAAGTGCAATCAAGAAAAAATTAAAAAATTCTCATCACATCGAAGTAAGCGAAGAAGATATTTTCGTTACCCCCGGAGCGACGTACGGCATTTCCATTGTGGTAGGAGCACTCATCAATCCGGGCGATGAAGTTCTGGTTCCGGATCCGGGTTATCCCAATTTTGCTTTTTCCGTTCTTCATTACGGCGGAAAAGTAAAATATTATCCACTCGAAGAGAAAAATGGCTTTCAAATCGATTTCGGTCGTTTGGATTCTCTCGTTACCAATAAAACAAAAGTATTAATTGTTAACTCACCGTCCAATCCAACAGGAGTAGTTTTTCCGGAGGATCAAGTCCGGAAATTAGTTGCTTTTTCCGCCAAAAAAAATCTTTGGTTGATTAGCGATGAGGTGTACGAAGCTTTTGTTTTTTCGGGCCGCCACGTTTCGCCATTATCTTTCCCAAATGCCGAACATGTCCTGGGAGTATACAGTTTCTCTAAGACTTACAACATGACTGGATTGCGAGTGGGGTATACCGTTGTTAAGGATAAGGCCTTGCATAAAAGTTTCATTAACGCGCAAGAACTATATATTTCATCCGCTCCGTCCGTGTCGCAATTTGCGGCGCTCTGCGCATTGACTCATTGCGAAAAGGACGTTCAAGATTTGAAGCAGCGTTTTCGTGAAAAAAGAGATTTGGCTTTGAGTATTTTAGGAGATGAAGTTCATTATGTTCCTGAGGGAGCTTTTTATATCCTGGTCGATATCAGTAGGACGGGTCTTTCTTCTGATGAATTTGCCGATCAGCTTTTGGAGAAAAAACGGGTCGCGGTAGTCCCCGGCGCGACGTTTGGGCCTTCTGCCGATAAATTTGTTCGAATTGCTCTGACTGCCGAGCGAGATCTGATAAGAGAAGGAACCAGGAGAATTAAGGAATTTATGCTGCGCGGAGTAAACGGAAAATCCATTACAAACAGCTTTAAAACGCCATGATTTCTCCAGAAAAAAATTTTAATTTGGAATTAAGTCCGTATTTGAGTTTTTGTGTTCAGTCGCGAAACGACAATCACGGCGGCAATATGTACCGCCGCATGAGAACTTGTCTTATGGGATTTTTCGAGCAGGCGGAGCGGCACCAGCTTCGATCTGAGATTGTGCTTGTGGATTGGAACCCTCCAGCCAACAAGCCCATTCTGAAAGACGCTTATCAGTGGCCTCGGCATTCTCAATTTTGTACGATCCGGGTTATTGTAGTTCCTCCATCTATTCATCAACGTTACCCAGATTGGCAGAGAATTCCGGTGAACAATTGCGTTGCTCAAAACGTGGCAGTTCGCCGAGCGCGCGGAAAATTTATCTTGCCATCCACCGTTGATGTTTTATTTTCTGATCATTTAATGCAGTTTTTGGCGTCGGGAGAATTGCAAGAAGACAAAATTTATCAAATTGATCGTACGGATGTGAACAGAAAAGTCACGCGTCTTCATTCACTTGATGAGCAGCTTGATTACTGTGCAAAAAACGTTTTGCGGATACATCGCTTTCAATCTCAAAATCCTCATCGATTAGTCGATGGGATTCTTGAATCGTGGAATCCGCTTCCTGGTCTTGAAGAGTTTCCTGCTTTCTACACAGCAGGACCGGGTGATTTTACGTTAATGGCGCGAAACCGTTGGCATGAACTCCACGGCTTTCCAGAAACCGATCTCTTAGGAGGCGGGATGGATATTCTCTTAGCTTATATGGCTTGTGTTTCCGGAGCAAAAGCGGAATCGCTTGCGGACAAAGGTTCACTCTATCACATTGATCACAATTTGAGGTTTCATTCTCCTGAAGCCAATTGGTTGGCAAGATTTGGATTACGAGACATTTTGCCCAAAGCTGTTTTGGACAATTTGAGGTCAGTTGTACGCCGATTTTTTCCAGCAAGAACGGAACTTGAGAAAGTTGGGATTCAGACGATGACTTGGGCTGAGATGGCAGACCTTATTTCTCAGATGGCAAGGAAAGAACGTTCGGTTGCTTATAACGGCGAAAATTGGGGTTTGGGAAATGAAACATTTGAAGAATTTGTGGTAACAGCCGCCGAAATGAATGAAGCTGTGGCAAATGTGTAACAGATTTTTACTTTGTACGTTGTGAGTGATGAAGATCGCATTGGTATGTACGAATGTGGGTTATGCTTATCGAGGATTCGAACGTTTTAGTCTTGAACTTTTTCACCACGTCAAAGAAAAGTTGCCGGTTACCTTATTTGGAGCAACTTCCAACAGCCGGCACGGCGGAATATCGCTCCCTTCCATTAAATTTGACAGCAAGTTCCTCGCGCCCTTTAAAGGTAAGCGAAAAGACAATTATTTTTTCCAACAACTTTCTTATGCGTGTTCTTTCATTCCTCTGGTTGTGTTGAACTCTTATGACATTGTTCACTTCAGCGAACCGGCAATGGGTTTATTTCTTTATCATGCAAAACGGTTGTTTAAATTTCGTTATAAACTTCTTTTTACAGATGGGCTCGGGCTTGACCCTCGTTTAAACCGATGCTTTTTCGAGACCCGGGATCATACTCAAGCGATCACCATGCCGCATTACGAGATGCTATTACGAACCGGCGGAGATTCGAAAAAAGTTACTTTTTTGCCGTACGGTGTCGATTCCGGATGTTACTCGACAAAACAAGATAAGACACCTCTGCGAGAGAAATATGGAGTCCCGAAAAATAAATTTGTCATTTTAACCGTCGCGGCTTTGAATCGCCGGCACAAGAGGATTGATTATGTGATTCAAGAGGTCAGCCAGCTTAGTAGAGATTATTTCCTGCTAGTTGTCGGTCAGCCGGAAGAACCTGATTTGATTGATCTCGGCCATAGGATGCTCGGCGAAAATTTCAAATCCATGTACGTTTCTTTTGATCGAGTGGCTGAAGTTTATCACTTGGCCGATCTTTTTGTTTTCCCATGTTTAATTGGAGAATTTGGTTTGGCATTGGCAGAAGCCATGTGTGCTGGCATTCCTTTAATTGCGGATCGTTATTTTGAATGGATGGTTCAGGACAAGCGTTGCTTGGCTGATTTGAGTAAGGAAGGTAATTTAGCGCACAAGATCGAAGAAGTGATTTCTGATTACGGTTCTTTTCAAGAATTGGCAAAAGAAATTCAAGCCAGTGCGGTTAAACGATTTGAATGGGACAATTTGATTCCCAAATATTTGGAAATGTATGAACACGTTTATCATCTGACGAACGGCCATTCACGATGGGAATGAAGCGTCGAATTGGAATAGGAGTGATTGGGCTGGGACATTGGGGGCCGAATCACGTACGGGTTTTCAATGAATGCCAAGACGCGAAAGTCGTCGCTTGTGCTGATCTAGAAGAAGGTCGCCGCAATTACATTCGCCGCCTTCATCATGATATAGCCGTTACCGATAAGGCGGAGGAAATTTTCGACCGGAGCGACGTGGATGCCGTTATTATTGCAACCCCAGCTCACGCTCACTACCACCTTGCCAAAGCTGCGTTGAAAGCGCGGAAGCATGTCTTAATTGAAAAGCCTATTTGCACTTCGCTCGAAGAAGCAGAAGAATTGGCTCTGATGAGTCGAAAGACGGGTCTCATCATGATGCAAGGACATGTGTTTCTCTACAATCGGGGAATTCAATTCATCAAAAAAGGTCTTGATCGGGGAGATTTCGGAAATATTCAGTACTTTCACGCCACCCGCACCAATTTAGGTCCCATCCGGCATGATGTGAATGTGGTTAGAGATTTGGCAACGCATGAATTTTCAATCTTTGATTATTTTTTTGGTCACCTGCCTCGCTGGATTTCTGTCGCAGCGAGCAAGCCGCTTAATACGCCTCGGGAGGATGTCGCGTTTTTATCGATGGAATATCCGGGCGGAATACTGGCACATGTCCATGTCAGTTGGCTCCATCCTCAAAAGATTCGAATGCTCACTTTGGTTGGAGATAAGCGAATGGTGGTTTGGGATGATATGAATTTGGCGGAGCCAGTTCGTGTTTACAATAAAGGCGTGATCAAAGAACCTTATTATGATTCGTTTGGAGAATTCCAAATGCGTCTGCGGGACGTGGATATGATGGTTCCAAATTTGGATGTCAAAGAACCTCTTCAACTTCAGGCGCAAGCATTCCTTCACCGAATGAGAAACGGCGGAGTAAATGGAAGCGAAATTCAAGCAGGTTTAAGAGTAATGAAGTGTCTTGAGGCAGCGGAGAGATCTTTGCGCAATTCGGGCAAGCGGATTTATCTTAAGGAGAGGAGCAAACGCAGTGCTTGAAATTCCGGGGAGACGGTTCGTTCAGATTGCCGATGATGTGTGGCTCGGGAAGAACGTTGTCATTTATGAGTTTGTCAATTTATACGGTTGCGAAATTGGGGATGACACTCAAATTGGAACGTTTGTGGAGATTCAGAAAGATGTCACTGTCGGCAAGCGCGTCAGAATTCAAAGCCACACGTTTATTTGTAGCGGTGTGAAGATCGAAGACGATGTTTTTATCGGTCATCAAGTTACCTTCATCAATGATCGTTTCCCAACCGCCACTAAAGCTCGAGAAGGAACTTGGACACGTGAAGGAATTACCGTCAGAAAAGGGGCTTCCATTGGATCGGGTGCCACGATTCTTTGCGGCGTTACCATCGGAGAAGAAGCGATCATCGGTGCAGGAAGTGTAGTCACACACAATGTCGATCCAAAAACAACAGTAGCTGGAAATCCAGCACGACCCATTCGTCAAAAATGGCAGCCAAACTTACAGCGAAGCGCACCCCAATCCCTTTAGTTCATCTTCAAAGGGAGTATGAAGCGTTAAGACCGGAAATGGAACAAGCGATGCATGAAGTCTGCGCGAAGGGCGATTTTATTCTCGGAAAAGAAGTCAAAGAATTTGAAGAAGCGTTCGCTCAATACTTGGGAGTCGGTGAAGTCATAGGAGTGGCGAATGGGACTGATGCACTTAATTTAATTTTAAAAGCCTTGGGAATCGGTGCGGGCGATGAAGTCATTGTTCCCGCTAATACCTTTATCGCAACGGCTCTTGCAGTTTCCCACACCGGCGCACGCCCCGTATTTGTGGATTGTGAGGCCAAAACGGCGCTGATCGATCTTCAAAAACTTGAAAAATCCATTACGCCCCAGACCAAAGCAATCATTCCTGTTCATTTATACGGGCAACCGGCAGATATGGATGCTGTGCGAACTATTGCTCAAAGACATCAATTGAAAGTCATTGAAGATGCAGCCCAAGCGCATGGTGCTATATACAAAAATAAGAAATGCG